>Ga0075366_10001094_pt1 | contig 13300 bp, 13 predicted proteins | sample EndMethybrTD3031_FD_72351 | JGI IMG/M metagenome (GOLD analysis project Ga0075366, IMG submission 72351) | Populus endosphere microbial communities from Tennessee, USA - Endosphere MetaG P. TD hybrid TD303-1 | ecosystem: Host-associated > Plants > Roots > Endosphere | place: USA: Tennessee...
ATTCCTGAGCGTCATTCTTGGTGTTGCTGCAATGCGGCATGTGCGCCGCAGCCGAGCCACATTCTGACCATTAACGACCTGTTAACCATGCCGGTGCACTCAATTATCTTTGCGGGGGATGTGCGAGTCGCGTAAGCGGCTCACGAGGCGCCGGAGTAGCCTGAATGAACGTGCAGATGCACGACCCTGTGACGAGCCCGCAGCCGTTTGTCTCGCAGGCCTCGTTCTCCATGCCAGAACTGATGGCGCAGTCCGCGTGGATCGAGCACGCGCCATTCGGATTCTGGATCGTCGATGCGCTGCGGCCCCGCACGGTGGTCGAACTCGGCGTGCATCGCGGCTTCTCTTATTTCGTGTTCTGTCAGGCGGTGCGGCAGCTGCGGCTCGACGCGCGCTGCTTCGCGATCGACAGCTGGGCAGGCGACCAGCACGCCGGATACTACGGCGAGGACGTCTACCGGCAGGTCGCCGCGCACAATCGCCGCTACGACGACATCTCGCGCCTTGTCCGCGCGGACTTCGCCGAGGCGCTCAACGAATTCGCCGACGGCTCGATCGATCTGCTGCACATCGACGGCTGCCACACCTACGAGGCGGTGCGGCGCGATTTCGAGATGTGGCTGCCGAAGCTCTCGCGGCGCGGCGTCGTGCTGTTCCACGACACCGCCGAGTACGAACGCGGCTTCGGCGTTTATCTCCTGTGGGAGCAGCTGCGCACGCGCTATCCGCACTTCGAGTTCACCCACGGGCATGGGCTCGGCGTGATCGCGGTCGGTGCGGAACCGCCGGCGCAAATCCGCCGGTTGCTGCACGCTTCCGCGACTCCGGCTTCGGCGCAGACCGTGCGCGCGCTCTATGAGCGTCTCGGCGCCTTCGTCAGCCACGAGCAGAAACTTCAGGACGTGGTCGACAGCTATGAGGCGAGCACCTCTTGGCGTGTGACGCGGCCGTTGCGTGCGCTCGCGCGTCTGATGGCGTCCGCACGCGGCGCCGCGGACGATGTCGGCGCCAACATCCGCGCGGGCAGCGAGCCCTATCGGCGGCCCTGCACGCGTAACCCGCTCGGATAACGAAACCGCGATTGACGGTGCGGGCGCTGGCCAACCGGCCCGGCCCCGCTATACTGCGCGGCCTGCACGCGCGAATCTCTTGTGCGTGCCGTCATGCAGGGCCGATGCTGTCAGGATTGACCAGAACGTTGGGGCGGAAGGCGGCGATGTTCGCCGCGGCGCTCTATGCGTTCTGCGTTCTCATCCCGGCGGCCGCCGCGGCGGTGAGCGGCAATGCGCATTGTCTGACCGAGAAGCCGGTGGCGGCGCATGTGCATCAGACCGCGCATGCGCACGATGACGGCGCAAGCCATCATCATGGCAATCCGCATGACCACGGCGCGCCACAGGAGCCGGACGGAACGTCCGCCAACTGCTGCGGCCTGTTCTGCATCTCGGCAATGCCTTCGGGCGACGTTGCGATGCTCGCCGCACCGCAAGTGCGCACCCATGACGTTGCGGGCCTCACCGAGTCGTTGACCGGCCTCGGCCCCGACCGCCTCAAGCGGCCTCCAAGACCCTGACGCAGCGTTGTTTCGCGCGCCTGGCGCGGCCGATGCCGCGCGCGCGTCCGCTCGTCAGTCATTGGAGATTTTCATGTTCGCGATTTCGCGTGCGCGCACGCTTGCGGCGTGCGTGCTGCTCGCCGCCTTGCAGGGCTGCGCGGCGCTGCCGCCTGCGCCTGAGGCCGCGGCGGCCGATCCGGTCGCTCCAGCGCGGCCTGTTGCCTATCGCAGCGTAACCGGCGGTTACGTCAGCCAGCGCCCGGTCGCGCCATCGGCGTGGCGTGAGCAGAACGAGCGCGTTGCGCCGCAGGTGAAGCCATGAGGCGCGTGTTCGCTTTGGCGGGTGCGCTTGTGCTCGCCGGCTGCGCGGGATTCTCGCCCGATGGCGGTGTCTCGCTGGTCAACAACGTGACGCAACCCGCGCTCACGCATGCTGTGGCGGCACAGCGCACGCCGGAGCAGGCGGAGGACGCACGGGCGCGCGTGAAGGCGCTGTTGCGGCGGCCCTTGAGCGCGGACAGCGCGGTGCAGATCGCGCTGTTGAACAACCGCGAGCTTCAGGCCGCGCTCAACGCGCTCGGGATTTCCGAAGCCGCGATGGTGCAGGCGAGTTTGCCGCCGAATCCGACGGTTTCGCTCTCGCGCATTGCAGGCGGCGGCGCGGTCGAGATTGAAGGGCGCATCGTCGCCAGCGTGCTGATGCTCGCCATGCTGCCGGCGCGCGCCGATATCGCGGCCGATCGCTTCCGGCAGGCGCAGTTGCAGGCCGCATCGGAAACGCTGCGTATCGCGAGCGAAGCCCGGCGCGCTTACACCGGCGCGGTCGCATCGCGCGCGCTGGTGGTATCGCTGACGCAGGCCCGCGAGAGTGGGGAAGCGGCAGCGCAACTCGCCAGGCGCCTCGGCGAGACCGGCGCGATGAACAAGCTCGATCAGGCGCGCAATCAGGCGTTCCATGCCGAACTCGCCGGGCAACTCGCAACCGCGCGCCAGCGCGCGATGTCGGAGCGTGAGCGGCTGGTGCGTGCGCTCGGGCTGTGGGGCGAGGACCTTGGCTTTCGTTTGCCTGATGCGCTGCCCGCGTTGCCGCGCGTGCGGGCGCTTGGCGACGTCGAGGTCGAGGCGGTGCGCCGGCGCGTGGACCTGCAGATCGCCCGCATGGAGGCCGACGCGCTGGCGAAGTCCCATGGGCTCTCTGGCGCGACGCGTTTCCTCAACCTGCTCGATGCTGCGGGCATCGCGAAGACCACGCGCGAGAACGGCGAGACACTGCGCGAGCGCGGCTTCGAGGTCGAGCTTCAGGTGCCGCTGTTCGATTTCGGCGCTGTGCGGATGCGGCAGGCCGAAGAAAGCTACATGCAGGCGGTGAACCGCCTTGCCGCCAAGGCCGTGAACGTGAGGTCCGAGGCGCGCGAGGCGTACCAGACCTATCGCGCAGCCTACGACATCGCGCGGCACTACCGCCGCGAGGTTCTGCCTCTGAGGCAGATCATCTCGGAAGAGATGCTGTTGCGCTACAACGCGATGCAGATCGACGTGTTCGCACTGCTGGCCGAGGCACGCCAGCGCATCGCCGCGCACAGCGCCGCGCTCGAGGCTGAGCGCGCGTTCTGGCTCGCCGAAGCCAATCTGCGCGCCGCGCTCATCGGCGGCGGCACGGCAACATCCGAAACAACAGTATCGGCCGGCGCGACCGAAGCGCCTGGAGGACATTGACATGACGCTCTCACGCAGACGCTTCGTCTCAGCAGCCACGCTCGCGGGCGCCGCCGCGATCTCGGGCCGCACGCAGGCCGCGAGCATTACGGAGGCCGCGTTCAACACGACACCGACCATGCAGCCGCCGCTCGCGCCGCCCGACGGGCAATATCAGCCGGTGGTCACGCTGAACGGCTGGACGCTGCCACACCGCATGAAGGACGGCTGGAAGGAGTTTCACCTCGTCGCCGAGCCGGTGACGCGCGAGATGGCGCCGGGCATGACGGCGCACCTGTGGGGCTACAACGGCTCGTCGCCCGGTCCGACCATCGAGGCGGTGGAGGGCGACAAGGTGCGCATTTTTGTCACCAACCGCCTGCCCGAGCATACGACCGTGCACTGGCACGGCATGCTGCTGCCGAACGGCATGGACGGCGTCGGCGGACTGACGCAGCCGCACATCAAGCCGGGCAAGACCTTCGCCTACGAGTTCGTGCTGAAGAAGAGCGGCACGTTCATGTACCACCCGCACGCCGACGAGATGGTGCAGATGGCTATGGGCATGATGGGCTTCTTCGTCGTGCATCCACGCGATTCGCAATTCATGCGCGTTGACCGCGACTTCGTGTTCTTGCTCAGCGCCTTCGACATCGACCCCGGCAGCTACATGCCGAAGGTGATGACGATGACGGACTTCAATCTCTGGGCCTGGAACAGCCGCGTGTTTCCCGGCATCGACCCGCTGGTGGTGCGAAAGGGCGACCGCGTGCGCGTGCGTGTCGGCAACCTCACGATGACCAACCATCCGATCCATATGCACGGCTACCATTTCGCCGTGACGTGCACTGATGGCGGATGGGTGCCGGAAAGCGCGCGCTGGCCGGAAGTGTCGATCGACGTGCCGGTCGGGGCGATGCGCGCCTACGAGTTCGTCGCCGACGAGCCCGGCGACTGGGCGATCCATTGCCACAAGTCGCATCACACGATGAACGCGATGGGTCACGACGTGAAGACCTTCATCGGCGTGAACAAGAAGGACATCGCGAAGACCATCCGTAAGCTCGTGCCCGACTACATGCCGATGGGCTCCGCCGGCATGGCCGAGATGGGCGAGATGGAAATGCCGATGCCCGACAACACATTACCGATGATGACCGGCTTCGGGCAGTTCGGGCCGCTCGAAATGGGCGGAATGTTCTCGGTCGTGAAGGTGCGCGAGGGATTGGCGCGCGACGACTATGCCGATCCCGGGCCTTACAAGAATCCGCCCGGCACCGTTGCCTATGAGGTCGCGGATGCGCCGGCGCCGCCGCGCCGTACCGAGACGCCGTCAGCCAAGCCCGCCGCTGAGTTCAACGTGGTGAGGCCCGGCAGCAAGCCGGGTTCAAAGCACAAGCATTGAAAAGGAGAGCACACATGAAATCGACCATTCTTGCAGCAGCCACCGTGGCGGCGTTGTTCACCGCCCCGCCGGCCGTGGCCGATCCCGGCCATGCGCATTTTTCGGCCGGCGCGCCGGGCAACTCGAAACGGCCTGCGCGCGTTGTCGAAGTCACGATGCGCGAGGCGGACGGGAAGATGGAGTTCGTTCCGGCGCGCGTCGAGGTGAAGCGCGGCGAGCAGATCCGCTTCAAGCTGAAGAACGCCGGGCTGCTGGACCACGAGTTCGTCGTTGCCTCGACGGAAGACAACATCAAGCACGCCGAGGCGATGAAGAAGAACCCCGAGATGGAGCACGACGATCCGAATTCGAAGCGGCTCGCGCCGGAAAAATCCGGCGAGATCGTGTGGCGTTTCACCAAGGCCGGACAGTTCGAATATGGCTGCCTCATTCCCGGTCACCGCGAGGCGGGCATGACCGGCGTCATTGTCGTGAAATGAAGAAGGACGAAAACATGAAACACAGAATTGCTCTAGCCGTCATTGCGCTCGCGGCGTTCACGCACGGCGCGCTGGCGCAACCGATCGACGGCCAGGTGACGAAGATCGACGCCCCGGCCGGCAAGATCACGCTGAAGCACGGGCCGATCAAGAAACTCGACATGGACGAGCCGATGACCATGGTGTTCCGCGCCGCCGATCCCGCAATGCTGACGGCCGTGAAGGCTGGCGACACGGTGAAGTTCGAGGCCGAGAAGATCAACGGCCAGTTCACCGTGATCAAGATCGAGAAGGCGGCGCCCGCGAAGAAAAAATAGCCGTCAGCCGCTGCGCTCGATCGTTGCCTCCGGCACCGCGTCGACCGAGGCGAAATAGGGCTTGATGTCGATCAGCGGCGTCCCGTCGAGACAGTCGACGCCGACGACCTTGAGCGTCGTGCCCTCGACGGCGATGAGCTTGGCGACACTGAGCGCAATCGGGTTTGGCCGTACCGGCGAGCGCACCGAGAACGTGCCGCGCGGCACGGGATGGTGGCGCGGCGCCTGCACCATGAGGTCGCGCCGCGCCTTGTGCATGAAATAGAGCACGATGAGGTGCGAGCAGCCCGCGACGCCGTCGAGGGCTGCGGCGTAGCGCGGATCGACCTCGAGGGTGCACACGGCGTCCGAGCCTCGCGCGTTTTTCGGGCATTGGCTCCGCTCGTTCCACGGCGTGCGAATGCGGCCGATGAAATAGACGCCGGCGTCGAATTGCTCCGGCAGCGTGGTGGCGATCTCGCCGGCGCGAATGTCTTCACTCATGCGAGATCGCTTAGCACAATTTTATTGGCGCATGATCTTGTCCCGAAAACCGGTTCCCACTTTTCGGGATCATGCGCTGGTCTCACGGCAGCATCTTGGTGCCACCTTCCGCGGCCTGCGGCGGCGTCTTCAGCGCGATGGCCTTGATCGGGGCGCTGCCAGCGTCCGGCTTGGTGCCGCCATGCGCGGTGCCCTTCGGAATCACGACCAGATCGCCCGGCTTGATCTTCACTTCCTTCTCGCCGAGCCAGACCGTGCCGGTGCCTTCGAGAATGTACTGAATCTCGTGGGCGTCCGGATGCATATGCTTCGGTACGTTGCCGGCCTGCACTGAGAGCGTCATGCCGTCCGCCGCAACGAACATCTTGGAACGGAATCCGGTGCCAGAGGCCATGCCGAGCGCGTCGCCCTGCAAGTCTGGCACGTGCAAGATCTGTGCGGTCATCATGGTGTCGGCCGCAATTGCGCGCGGCAGCAGGTGCGTGGCGCTGGCTCCGGCCATGAAGGCCAGCGTGACGGACGAAAAGAATGCGATGCGATTCATGAAGCCCTCCGGATATTGTTCTAATGCGGCGCGAAGGGTAGGCCGCGCTTGATCGAAGACACAAGGACCAAGCTTTGCAGATTTCCATTGCCGGCATCACGAATGCGTTTCCCGACTATCATGTGGCCGTGGTCGTCGCCGAAGGGCTGACGATCGCGCGGGAGCGCCCGCCCGTGCTCGATGCACTGATCGCCGAACGTGAGGCGGCGGCCCGCGCGCAGTGGGCCGGCATGGAGCTCTCGCAAATCCCCGGCGTTGCGGCGTGGCGCGCGGCCTACAAGGGCTTCGGCATCCGGCAGACGCGTTACCGAAGCTCGGTCGAGCGGCTGGTCAAGAACGTGCTCGCGGGGCGCGAACTCGCGCGGATCAATGCGTTTGTCGATCTCTACAACGCAGTGTCGCTCAAGCACGTGCTGCCGCTCGGAGCCGACGACCTCGACAAGATCGCGCCGCCGCTCGCGTTTCGCTTCGCGACGGGCGATGAAAGCTTCGTCGACATGGCGAGCGAGGACGGGGAGGGGCCGGAGGCGCCAAAGCCGGGCGAGGTGGTCTACGCGGATAGCCGGAACGTGCTGTGCCGGCGCTGGAACTGGCGGCAGGACGCGCGCTCGATCATCACGCCCGCGACGACGCGCGCGGTCGTCACCGTGCAGGCGAACGGGGCAGCGGATGTCGAAGCGGGCGCCAGCGATCTTACGGGACTTATTGAGGAATTCTGCGGCGGGCGCTGTCGTGTCGCGGTGTTGAACGCAGTGCACCCGGCGCGCGACTTATAGAGGCATTTCCCGGAGCCCTGATGATGCGTCGCGCCTCGATTCTCGCCTGCCTTTCCGCCGTTCTGCTTGCAACCGCCGCCGACGCGGCGCCGAAGAAGGCTGCGCCGTCGCCCGCGTGCGCCGGGCGCGACATCTTCACCGCGATGAAGAAGACCGATCCGGAGGGCTACGCGAAGATCCGCGCGGCCGCGGATGCCACGCCGAACGCGAAGGCGCTGTTGTGGCGCATCGAGGGCAAGGGCCAACCTGCGTCGTATCTGTTCGGCACCATTCACTCGACCGACGAGCGCGTGAACAAGCTTCCGCCTGCGGTCACCGCGGCATTCAATTCGTCGAAGACCGTCGCGCTCGAGTTTCTTGAGCCTGACGGCGGAAACCTGATACTGGCGCTGGGCGAGCAGATCGCCAAGAAGGGCGTCTACACCGAGGGCAACGGCCTGAAGGATGTGCTGACGACCGCCGAGTTCAACACGCTGCGCAAGACGCTTGCCGCCGAAGGCATTCCGGCCAATCAGGCGCACGTGTTCAAGCCCTGGTTCGTTGCGCTCACGCTTGCGCTGCCGATGTGCGAGAAGAAGCGCGCAGAGGGCGGCCTCCCGCCGATGGATCGGCGCATCGAGAAGGAGGCAACTGCGCAGGGCAAGCGCCTCGCCGGGCTCGAGACGATCGCGCAGCAGGTCGACGCGATGACCGCCATGCCGGAGGACGTGCAGGTCAAGCTGCTGAAGGCGACGGTCGCGACCATCGCGCTGCGCAACGATGCGCTCGAGGTGCTGCATCGTGCTTACCTGGCGCGCGACCTTGCGACCTCGCTTCCCTTCAGCAAGCGCATCATCGAGCGGGCCGGGCACGACCCCGCGTCGGTCGATGTGTTCGAGCGGGAGGTCAGCACCAAGCGCAACTACGCCATGCGGGACACCGCGCTGCCGCTGCTGCAGGAGGGCGGGGCCTTCATCGCCGTGGGTGCCCTGCACCTGTTGGGCAAAGAAGGGCTGGTCGAGCTTTTCCGCAGCGCCGGCTATACGGTCACCGCCGCCGAGTGATCTTCTTCATTTTGTTGAGAAATCCGACCTGAACTCGACGGCTCCGTCTCTGGCGGGGCCGTTGCGGTTTGCGGGCCTGTGTCCCACTTTGGGTGCAGTGGGCAGCGAAAATGCCTGGGAGGTTTCGGCCCGCCCGGCTTGCAGCCGCCTCGTTCGTGACATAAAGATATCCTTATATGTTTATGTGACCTGTTGGGATTGGTCCCACGATGCGCCCGGCACCGCTCGATTTCGACTCCCTGCACGACGCGCTCCGCGCGGCGGGCGAGGGCACGCGCCTGCGTATCCTGGCCCTGCTGGCCGAGGCCGAACTGACCGTTTCCGACCTCACCAAGATCCTGCGCCAGTCGCAGCCGCGCATCTCGCGCCACCTCAAGCTGCTGGCCGAAGCGGGGCTGGTCGATCGCTTCCGCGAAGGGAGCTGGGCGTTCTACCGGCTCGGGGAACGCGGCGGCGTTGCCGACATCGCGCAGACGCTGGTCGCGCGGCTCGACCCGAACGATCCGGTCGTGATGCGCGACCGCGGGCGCCTTGCGGCGGTGCGCGCCGCGCGCGCCTCCGCGGCGCAGACCTACTTCTCCCAGCACGCCGCTGAGTGGGATCGCATCCGCCGCCTGCACGTTGCCGACGCGGCGGTGGAGAGCGCGATCCAGGCGGCGCTCGCCGACCGGCCGATCCGCTCCTTCCTCGATCTCGGCACCGGCACCGGCCGCATGCTCGAAGTGTTCGGCCCCGACATTGAGCGCGGGCTCGGCATCGACATGTCGCTCGACATGCTCTCGCTCGCGCGCGCGCGGCTGGAGCGCGCGGGCCTCAAGCACTGCAGCGTGCGGCAGGGCGACATCTATGAACTGCCCGTGCCGAAGGATTCCTTCGACGTCGTCGTGGTGCATCAGGTGCTGCACTTCCTCGACGACGGCGGCCGCGCCATCGCGGAGGCCGCGCGCACGCTGCGCCCGCAGGGGCGGCTGCTGGTGGTCGACTTCGCGCCGCATGACCTTGAATTCCTGCGCGAGGATCACGCGCACCTTCGCCTCGGCTTCGCGCCGGAGGTCGTTTCGCAATGGATGAACGCGGCGGGCCTCGACGTCGCGCTCCATCGGACACTGCCGCCGGAGCCGGGCTCCGAGGGCAAGATCGCGGTGTCGCTGTGGCTTGCGCGCGATCCGCGCCTTGCCGTCGTGTCTTCTGCTTCAGGAGTGGCGTGATGACTGAGGTTCGGGCCAGCCGGTTCGTGAATGGGCCGCGCATCAACGTTTCGTTCGAGTTCTTCCCGCCGAAGACCGACGAGATGGAGCGCACGCTGTGGGAGTCGATCGAACGGCTCGCGCCGTTGCGGCCGAACTTCGTGTCCGTCACCTACGGCGCGGGCGGCTCCACGCGCGAGCGCACCCACGCGACCGTGAAGCGCATTCTTCAGCAAACCGCGCTGACGCCGGCCGCGCATCTGACTTGCGTCAGCGCGACCCGCGCCGAAGTCGACAGCGTGATCCGCGCCTATCACGAGGCAGGCGTACGCCACATCGTGGCGCTGCGCGGCGATCCGGTCGGCGGCGTTGGCGATCGCTATGCGCCGCACCCCGAGGGCTACGAGAACGGTGCGGACCTCGTGGCGGGCATCAAGCGCATCACGAATGCCGAAGTCTCGGTCTCGGCCTACCCCGAGAAGCATCCGGATAGCGCGTCGGTTGCGGCCGACATCGATATGCTGAAGCGGAAGGTGGACGCGGGCGCGAGCCGCGCGATCACGCAGTTCTTCTTCGAGAACGACCTTTATGTGCGCTACCTCGACCGCGTGCGTGCCGCCGGAATCACCATTCCGGTGACGCCCGGCATTCTCCCCGTTCAGAACTTCAAGCAGGCGAAGAGCTTCGCGGAGCGCACCGGCGCGTCGGTGCCGGACTGGCTTGCGGCGCGCTTCGAGGGGCTCGACGATGATCCCGCGACGCGCAAGCTGATCGCGGCGGCGATTGCCGCCGAGCAGGTGCTCGATCTGGTCGATCAGGGCGTCAGCGATTTCCACTTCTACACCATGAACCGCGCGGACCTCGTCTACGCGATCTGCCATCTGCTGGGCCTGCGTCCCGCCGTGAAGGAAGCCGCGTAATGAGTATCGAGAAGGCCCTTCGCACGGCGGCTGCTGAGCGCATTCTCGTGCTCGACGGCGCCATGGGCACGATGATCCAGGAGTACAAGCTGGACGAGGCCGGCTATCGCGGCGCGCGCTTCGACGCGTGGAACCGCGAGGTGCGGGGCAATAATGACCTGCTCAACCTCAGCCAGCCGAAGGCGGTGCGCGACATTCACCTCGCGTATTTCCGCGCGGGCGCCGACATCGTTTCCACCAACACGTTCTCGTCCACCTCCATCGCGCAGGCCGACTACGGCATGGAGGCGATTGCGTATGAGCTGAACTTCGAGGGCGCGCGGCTGGTTCGTGCTGCCGCGATCACGGCCGAGAACGAGGACGGCAAGAAGCGCTTCGTTGCGGGCGCGCTCGGCCCGACGAACCGTACCGCCTCGATCTCGCCGGATGTCGCGAACCCCGGCTATCGGGCGATCACGTTCGATCAGTTGCGCGACGCCTATGCCGAGCAGGTGCGCGGCCTGCTCGACGGTGGTGCGGACCTCCTGCTGATCGAGACGATCTTCGACACGCTGAACGCCAAGGCCGCGATCCACGCGATCTTCGATGAGACCGAGGCGCGCGGCGTTCACGTGCCGATCATGATCTCCGGCACGATCACGGACCTTTCGGGCCGCGTACTCTCCGGCCAGACGCCGGCTGGTTTCTGGAATTCGGTGCGGCACGCGGCGCCGGTGTCGGTCGGGCTCAACTGCGCGCTCGGCGCCAAGGAAATGCGCGCGCACATCGACGAGCTTTCGCGCATCTCCGACACGCTGGTCTGCGCCTATCCGAACGCCGGCCTGCCGAACGAGTTCGGGCTTTATGACGAGAGCCCGGAGTTCATGGCCTCCCTGCTGGAGGAGTTTGCCAGCGCGGGCCTCGTCAACATCGTCGGCGGCTGCTGCGGCACCACGCCGGCGCACATCCGCGCAATCGCCGAGGCCGTGAAGGACAAGGCGCCGCGCAAGCTACCGGAGATCGATCCGCAGCTGCGCCTTTCCGGGCTGGAGCCGTTCACGCTCTCGGCCGAGATTCCGTTCGTCAACGTCGGCGAGCGCACCAACGTCACGGGATCGGCCAAGTTCCGCAAGCTGGTGACGGCGGGCGACTACACGGCCGCGCTCGCGGTCGCGCGCGACCAGGTCGAGAACGGCGCGCAGGTGATCGACGTCAACATGGACGAGGGCCTCCTCGACAGCGAAAACGCGATGGTCACCTTCCTGAACCTGATCGCGAGCGAACCGGACATCGCGCGCGTGCCGGTGATGATCGACTCGTCCAAGTTCCGCATCATCGAGGCCGGCCTGAAGTGCGTGCAGGGCAAGTCGGTCGTCAATTCCATCTCGATGAAGGAAGGCGAGGCCGAGTTCATCAAGCACGCGAAGGTCGTGAGGCGGCACGGCGCGGCGGTCGTCGTGATGGCGTTCGACGAGAAGGGCCAGGCCGACACCTATGCGCGCAAGATCGAAATCTGCCAACGCGCTTACGACATCCTGACCAAGCAGGTCGGCTTCCCGCCGGAAGACATCATCTTCGATCCCAACATCTTCGCGATCGCGACCGGCATCGAGGAGCACAACAACTACGGCGTCGACTTCATTGAGGCGACGCGCTGGATCCGGCAGAATCTGCCCGGCGTGCACATCTCGGGCGGCGTATCGAACCTGTCGTTCTCGTTCCGCGGCAACGAACCGGTGCGCGAGGCGATGCACTCGGTGTTCCTCTATCACGCCATCAAGGCCGGCATGGACATGGGCATCGTCAATGCCGGTCAGATGGCCGTGTATGACGACCTCGATCCGGAACTGCGCGAGGCTTGCGAGGACGTCGTCCTCAACAAGCGCGAGGACGCCTCCGAGCGCCTGCTGGCGATTGCGCAGCGCTTCGCCGGCAAGGGCAAGGAAGCCAAGGAAGTCGATCTGAAGTGGCGCGAGTTGCCCGTTGGCAAGCGGCTCTCTCACGCGCTGGTGCACGGCATCACGGACTTTATCGCAGAGGACACCGAGGAGGCGCGCAAGGGTTCGAGCCGCGCGCTCGACGTGATCGAAGGCCCGCTGATGGACGGCATGAACGTGGTCGGCGACCTGTTCGGTTCCGGCAAAATGTTTCTGCCGCAGGTCGTGAAGTCCGCGCGCGTCATGAAGCAGGCGGTGGCCTATCTGCTGCCGTTCATGGAAGAAGAAAAAAAGGCCAGCGGCGCGGCCGCGCAGAAGAACGCCGGCAAGGTCGTGATGGCCACCGTGAAGGGCGACGTGCACGACATCGGCAAGAATATCGTCGGTGTCGTGCTTCAGTGCAACAACTATGAGGTCATCGACCTCGGCGTGATGGTGTCGGCGGCGAAGATTCTCGAAACCGCCAAGAAGGAGAACGCCGACATCATCGGGCTCTCCGGCCTGATCACGCCGTCGCTCGACGAGATGTGCCACGTGGCCGCCGAGATGGAGCGCGAGGGTTTCGCGCTGCCGCTCTTGATCGGCGGCGCGACGACGAGCCGCGTGCACACGGCAGTGAAGATCCATCCGAATTACCGGCGCGGGCAGGCGGTATACGTCACCGACGCGAGCCGCGCGGTCGGCGTGGTGTCGCAACTGATGTCGAAGCAGCTCAGCGCGGCCTACATGAAAGAGGTGCGCGACGAGTACGCCAAGATCGCGGCCGCGCATGCGCGCGGCGAGGAGAACAAGCGGCGGCTGTCGCTTGCCGACGCGCGCAAGAATGCGCTGACGCTCGATTGGGCGAACTATCAGCCGCCCAAGCCGAGCTTCCTCGGCACGCGCGTGTTCGAGGATTATTCGGTGGCGGAGCTGGTCGACTACATCGACTGGTCGCCGTTCTTCTCGACCTGGGAACTGACCGGCAAGTTCCCGGCAAT
>Ga0075366_10001095_pt1 | contig 13291 bp, 12 predicted proteins | sample EndMethybrTD3031_FD_72351 | JGI IMG/M metagenome (GOLD analysis project Ga0075366, IMG submission 72351) | Populus endosphere microbial communities from Tennessee, USA - Endosphere MetaG P. TD hybrid TD303-1 | ecosystem: Host-associated > Plants > Roots > Endosphere | place: USA: Tennessee...
CTGTAGGGATCATGCCCACCGAGTTGATCGTCCTCCCGATAGCCCTGCCGCCATTCTTGGTTGCGATATACCTTGTCGGTCGTCACGACGACGATAGCGCGCACTGAAGATGTATGGCGGCACGCCTCAAGCAGATTCGCCGTACCCATGACATTGGAAGACCAAGTGGCCAGCGGATCACGATAGGAGCGCCTCACCAGTGGCTGGGCTGCAAGATGAAAGACAATTTCAGGCTGATGGGCTACGATACTGGCTTGCAGATGAGGGAGATCGCGCACATCCGCGCGAAAATCTACGCAGTCGAGGCCAAGCAAGTTCCAATGGCTGGGCACGCCCTCGGGGTCAAGCGCAAAACCCGCCACCTCAGCTCCCATGCTAGTCAGCCACAAACTCAGCCAGCTTCCTTTGAAGCCTGTGTGCCCCGTTACCAGCACACGTCGTCCGCGGTAAATATCACCGAACAAGTTCACTCCCACACTTTCCACGGGGGAGCAGCGCGCCATGCGTCTTCCAGCTGGTTCTTGTCGCGCAAGGTATCCATGGCCTGCCAGAAACCATGATGCATATAGGCCTGCAATTGCCCCGCTTCGGCAAGTTGCGAGAGCGGCGCTGATTCCCAGCTCGTGTCATCACCATCGATGTAGTCCATGACTTTGGGGTCCAGCACAAAGAAGCCGCCATTGATCCAGGCCCCGTCACCCGCCGGCTTTTCCTGGAAACTATTGACCTGCGTCCCATCCATTCTCAGCGCGCCATATCGCCCGGGAGGCTGGATGGCCGTAACGGTAGCCAGCTTGCCATGCTGTTTGTGGAAGGCAATCTGTGCTGCGACGTCGATATTGGCTACGCCATCGCCATAGGTAAAGCAGAAAAGTTCATTGCCCAGATAGCTGCGTACCCGTCGCAGGCGACCGCCAGTCATGGTATCGGTACCCGTATCAACAAGGGTGACACGCCATGGTTCGGCATGATTCTGATGCACCTCCATGCGATTGCTTGCCATGTCGAAAGTGACGTCCGACATATGCAGGAAATAGTTGGCGAAATACTCCTTGATGACATAGCCCTTGTAGCCTAAGCAAACCACGAAGTCGTTGATCCCGAAATGCGAGTAGATCTTCATTACGTGCCACAGGATGGGTCGCCCGCCGATCTCGATCATGGGCTTGGGCTTGAGGTGTGACTCTTCGCTGATGCGCGTCCCCAGACCGCCCGCAAGGATGACTGCTTTCATTGACTGTCCTGTAGCAACGGATTCACTTCCAGCGCAGTCTCTGCGCGGCAATCTCATCAGCCTGACCGACCGGAGGGGGACCACACCTCGCAGAGGCAGCCCCTCTTGTTGAGCACTTCAACTACATTGCGTGATACGCCCTGTACCAGGCAACAAAGCGATTTACTCCGTCTGTAATGTTGGTCGTTGGCACAAAACCGGTCCACGCCTCCAGTGCATCGGTATTCGCGTAGGTTGCAGGCACATCACCATCCTGCATGGGCAAGAAATTCTTCTCCGCCTTTTTGCCAATTGCATTTTCAATCTCGCCGATAAAATTCATCAGCTCGACCGGATCGCTATTGCCAATGTTGAACACGCGATAAGGTGCGTGCGATCGCCCCGGATCGGGGCACCCCTTATCGAAATTCACGTCTGGCACAGCAGGGCGATCCAGCGTACGCAGCACCCCCTCCACGATGTCATCCACATAGGTGAAGTCACGCTTCATCTTACCGTGATTAAAGATATTGATCGGGCGCCCTTCGAGGATGGCGTTGGTGAACAGGAAAGGTGCCATGTCAGGCCGTCCCCACGGGCCATAGACGGTGAAGAAGCGCAGACCCGTTGTTGGCAAGCCATACAGATGGCTGTAGGTATGCGCCATCAACTCGTTGGCCTTCTTGGTTGCTGCGTACAGACTGACGGGATGGTCAACGCTGTCGGCCTCGGAGAACGGCATCTTCGTATTGCCACCATACACACTGGAGCTGGAGGCGTACACTAGATGAGCCACCTTGTTGTGGCGGCACCCTTCGAGAATATTGACAAAGCCAAGCAAATTACTGTCTGCATAGGCATGCGGATTTTTGATCGAATAGCGCACGCCCGCTTGGGCGGCCAGATGCACCACGCGATCAAAACGCTCCGTCGCAAACAATATTTCAACCCCGGCGCGATCTGCCACATCCAGCTTCATGAACCGGAATGCAGCGTGTGGTGTTAGACGCTCCAGCCGGTCATGTTTAAGTTGCGGGCTGTAATAATCATTGAGGTTGTCGATGCCCACAACTTCATCGCCTCGGGCCAGCAGGCGTTCGCAAACGTGCATACCAATGAATCCGGCAGCACCAGTAACAAGTATCTTCATGGAATAGAGTGACTTGAACAAAACATGAACGCATGCGCGGACTACTTTGAGTACACACATTCAGCCATCGGTATGACGGCTATCTTACCGCAACCCTTACCCTGTCAGGCATGCAACTCGACGCCAGCCTGACCCTCCGCATAGACAGGCGACAGACTCGTTTCGTTGTCCAGCGTTCTTGCCTGACTCTCCGGCAAGCCAGCCTTCAATCGATTAGCCAGAACCAGCAAAGGAGCCCATGCAACTAGCGCCACGAGCGCTCCCCAGTCTGGCCAGTACTGCGCGGCGCATGCCAACGGCAACAGCCAGCATACATTGATGAATTGCGTCGCGAGTGTCACGCGTCGATGGCTGCCAAAACGCTGGGCGGCATGTTGATACGCATGGCTGCAATGCGCTTCGTACCACCTCTGCCCAGTCAACATTCGGCGAATCAGGGTATAGCTTGCATCCACAACAAACACGGCAGGCAATATAAGCCACGGCCATATCGTCGTCTCCAGCCCTGAGGTCGAATCCAGCGCGATAACCCCAAAAATGAATCCCAGAAATCCACTGCCGGCATCTCCCATGAATAGCTTGGCTGGCGGCCAATTGAGGAATGCGAAGCCCAAGCATACGGCGGCAAGGAGCAATGGCTCCAATGAGGAGCCACCCTCCATGAAGATAAGCAAAGCACTGGCAAGCGACAGGAAGATCGCTTCGGAGATCGCCAGTCCATCGATACCGTCCATGAAATTATAGAGATTGATTGCCCATACCAATGCGGGGATCCCTATCAGATATCCGAAAAAGCCCCAGCTGACATCCAGATGCCCCAAAGCCAGGGTCGGCCAGCCGCCCAGAGCTGTCACGGCAATACCTGCCGCAAGAAAATGCCAGAATAATTTTACCTTGATGGACAGCGGCTTTCGATCATCGCGAAAACCAACCAGGGCAACGATTCCGCCCCCCAGTCCCATTGCAACGCGCAAAAAAGGGTCGACATGCCCCAGCAAACGAAAAGAGAGCAGGCCGATCAGAAAACTGAAAACGAAGGCGACACCACCACCACGTGGTGTGGGTATGACATGCGAGCTACGCGCGTTGGGCATGTCCAGTATCGCGCGGGAGATGGCATAACGCCGCATGAGCGTTGACCCCGCCCATGAAAGCAGGAATGTGACAAGAAAAACAACGATCAGATCTGTCGCCATGGTCTAACATAAATCCATTCGTCATGTTAACAAGTAAACTCGTCACATCCCCCCAAGACGTGAACTCCTATAATCAATCAGTGACTGCGCGACGAATGACGCTCCCTAACGTATTCGCAACAGCTCTCATGGCCTCTATGCCCAAGGTCGGATGTATCTGAAAACACAAACTCGTGCGACCCAACTCTTGAGCAACAGGCAACGGCTCTAACAGCCCCCACCCTTGCTCAACAAAAGCCTTCTCGCGATATATCTCGCTGCATGAGCCAACTGAGCACGGTACACCGGCAGCTTCAATTTCTAACATGATCCTGCCTCGTGACCAACTGTCCTTCAGGGCAACCGGCTCAACAAATATATAGAACTTGTACCACGCGTGACGGACGTAGTCAGGCGGAATAGGTACCCGTAGCCCCTGCATAGTGCGGAGCTCATCTGTCAGGAATGCTGCATTCGCATGCCTTCTGGCATTCCATTCAGGCAGCCGGCGCAATTGAATGCGCCCCAAGGCTGCCTGCATTTCCGTCATGCGCCAATTTGTTCCAAACGATTCCGTCAACCAGCGAAAACCTGGAGCATGTTCACGGTTATAGACCGCATCGTAGCTGCGGCCAATGTCCTTGAACGCCCAAGCTTGTTGCCAGGCTTTTGCGTCATCAAGAGCCAGCAAACCACCCTCGCCTCCTGTCGTCAGTATCTTGTCCTGACAAAACGAAAACGCTGCCGCATGACCAAATGCACCCACGGGACGCCCTTTGTAAAAGGCACCATGAGCCTGCGCACAGTCTTCAATCACCAACAGATTGTGTTGTGCTGCCAATGCCATGATAGCGTCCATTTCGCAGGGCCAGCCGGCCAGATGGACGACAACCACCGCACGCGTACGCAGTGTCAGCACTGCCTCAATGCTGGCGGCAGTGATGCACTGACTATCTCGATCGATGTCTGCCACGACGGGAATGGCTCCGCACATCACGGCACAGCTGGCGGACGCTATGTAGGTTCTGCTTGGTACGACCACTTCATCGCCAGCGCCAACGCCAAAGGCCTTCAACGCAAGTTCCAGCGCCACCGTGCCATTGGCCACCGCAATTGCATGGCGGCGGCCGAGATAGTCTGCGTACTCCCGCTCGAACAATCGCCCCTCTTCACCGGTCCAGTAGTTGACCTTGCCAGAACGCAACACCTCGCCCACGGCAGCGATTTGTTCGTCATCATAATCAGGCCAAGCGGGGAATTCGTGCTGTTGTTGCATTGGTGCCTTGCGTGGATTCATGCGAGTTGCGATAACCGAAGATGGTTACGATTCGCTGTCGGGAAGCTTTGTCGCAAGCGGCTCTTCCTTGCGCATGAAAACATGGCCTGCAATTTCCATACGCGGCTGCCAAATCCCGAAGCTCGTAGCACGCACGCGTCGCTGGACTTCGTCTTCCGACATGTCTGCCGTGATTAGCCCTAAAGCATCAAACTGCTTGCGCGTAAAGGGTGGTCGCGTCCACATTTCGTTGCTGTGTGGCAATGGCTCGTTTCTTATCAAACCACCAAGCACGTCGTAAAACAGCACAAGCTGGAATTCATAGGTCCGCTGCAGAAGCGACGCGACATCGTCTGACGCAAACACAGGAAAACGCCTTACGGCGATGATGGCTCCCGTATCAACCTTGGCTGCCATGTGATGACAGGTTACCCCATACTCCTGCGCTTGTTCATACAGCGCAAAATTGTTGCAACCAATGCCTGGGTAATCAGGCGATGCTGGATGGAAATTGATGGCAGCGTGCTTCGCCTCATGAATAAGATGCTCGGGAACGACCCATCTCGACAGATAGGAAATGATGAAATCGCCTTGCCATTGAGTTGCGGTCTCGGGCAACGATTCTCCCCATTCCCCCAGACATACGGTGACATCACTGAAATTTGCATGCACGAACTGCGCAGCCTTTACACAGTGCGCGTCATCCTTTTTGCCCAGAAAGAGGATGGAACTATCCGATTTTTTCATTGGTCGTCATACGGTTCAGCGTATTGAAAAGGCAAAAAAGCCAATATCCCCCATTGCAATCTAATGCTTCCGCTTCGGAAATATCGCATCAGGTCCTTCATGGTCACTTCCCATGAATTCCGGCATCGTGACGTGGCCATTTGCATTGACATCCTTGTTTCTGAATATCTTCGCCACGGTCGCAATCAATATTCGCAGGTCTAGCAGCAGCGAACAATGATCGACATACCAGACGTCGAGGGCCAAACGCTCTTCCCATGAAATGGCATTCCGGCCATTGATTTGGGCCCACCCCGTGATGCCCGGCCGCACCTCATGCCGCCGAGACTGCTCTGCAGAATAACGCGGGAGATATTGCATCAGCAATGGCCGCGGACCGACGAGGCTCATATCCCCCCTGACCACGTTCCACAGCTGTGGGAGTTCGTCGAGACTCCAGCGCCTTAGACACATTCCGAATAGACCAAGGCGCGCGGCGTCTGGTAGCAGATTTCCCAGTCCGTCGCAGGCATCGCTCATTGAGCGGAATTTGTACAGCAGGAATGGTTTGCCGTGCAGACCTGGGCGTTGCTGACAGAACAGAATCGGGGCACCCAAACGCGCACGAATGAGCAGAGCCACTATGAGCATCAGGGGGAGAGCAATGACCAAAGCGCACATCGCCAGCAGCAAGTCACAAATACGCTTCATCTCACTTCATCCATACGGGCAAGAATGTAGTCGACCAGCCTGCCGGTAACTTGGCCGGCCGAAAACAGCGCCAAAGTTCGCTCGCGCGCAGTTCGCCCCAGCTCAGTCCGTCTTGACGGTGACTCAAGCATTGCCAGCAGGCATGACTGTATGTCATCAGCTTTGCCGGGAGCATGTAACAAGCCTGTGATGCCATCCACGACGGCACCTTCGATGCCGTAAATGCGTGAGGCAACAGTCGGTAAGCCGCTTGCACCTGCTTCAAGCACGGAGGTGGGAAAACCTTCCCGATAACTGGGAAGACAAAATACATCGGCTGCAGCCATATACCGCTCAGGCTTATCTGTGTAACCCACAAAATGAAGCCGCTCTTGATGACCCGAACAGAGCACGCGCACTTCCGAAATCATCCCGGCCTCATCCGGGCCTACCATGAGGAGATGAGCGTGCGGAAATGATTGAGCCAGCGCCGAAAAAGCCTGAGCCAGATCAAGAACTCCCTTATCGCGATTGAAGCGCCCCACATACAGAAACACAACCGCATCGCTGGATAAACCCAGCTCGCTCCGCACGACCACCCTTGCGTCATCATTGGGCATGAAGCGTTGGCCGTCCACGCCGCCAAGTGAGCCGTGCCCCAGCACTACCGATGTGTCAGCCCTCAATACCCCTTCCGCGATAAGAAACTGCCTTTGTGGTTCGCCGTCCACCATGACGTGAGTTGCCAGCCTGGCCATGACGCGATCGAGCGACTTAAGGAGAGTCCGCGATAGTCCCGAACGCGTAGCCCATACCTGTCCGGTAAAAATGTGCATGCGTATCGGCACACGCGCTACAAATGCCGCAAGCATCGCCAGCAGTCCCGCCTTGGGGGTTATCGAAAGCACCGCATCGTCTCGCCGCCGCGCAAAGCGGCATGCAAGGACAATCAAGGCACGCACATCGGCCCACGGCCTGACTGGCCGAACGATACCCACGCTATCTATTGGCACGCGGATGCCTTCGCGCTGCAATATCCCCGTGTCTTGCGTGTTGGCAATCACCACCAGCTCGCATACTTCCGACAGACGACGCAAATGTTGGCGCAAGAATGCCTTGATGGTCAGTTCGCTGGAAACGACCACTGTCAATTTGCGCCGCCGATTGCCCACCGTTTCAGTCATTTGAAACCGCTTCACGCACACTGGCGAACCGTGTTGCCGTTTCGGCGTCTGTGCCGTTGGCATGTGGGGCACTACCGGCCAGAACTGTAAAGGCGTCACGTACACAGTTAACCGCGAACGCGCCTGCGGCAAGCGCTCCGTTCACAAACTCTCCTCGGCCGAAGAAGTGTCGCACCTGAAAGGCAAACATCGCTCGCCGAGTACGCAAGGTCTTGCGCCAAGCCAGAGTGTCGCGCACTCGATAAGCAAATAGCACCTCGGGGACCGCCGCGTACCGACTGGTATCTGCTGCCCGTAACAGCAACTCCTGGTCTTCGCAGAAGTAGGGGGCAGGTTGCGCATAGCGATATTTCCGAAACCAGGCAGTACGCCCTAACCAAGACGGGTGTGCCAGGTGTATCCCACGCCAACGCTTCGCGCAAAGCTCGGCATGAGATTGCGCGAAAGGAATTACGCCTACGGGTGCATCGTCATGAGAGATTCGCAGGCAGCGACAGGCTACTAAATCCAGAGCCGGGTCGCTCTGCAGGGCCGCAAGCTGCTGCGCAAATCTCTGCGGATAGGAGATATCGTCCTGATCCATGCGGGCAATGAATTCGCCGCGGGCGGCATCTATGGCTTCGTTCAAGCGGGCTGCCAAACCCTTGTTGGCCCCGTCACGCAAAAGCCTGATACGCGGATCGGCCAATAAATCACTCACCGCGTCGACCGATCCATCAGTCGAGCCGTCATCAATCAACAGCAACTCCCAGTCCGTGAAGCTCTGCTTGATGATTGAACCCAGCGCGGGACGCAAGTAGCGTCCCGCGTTGAAGACGGGCATGGCGACCGTGACCTGCGGGACGGTCAAATTGATCAAGCCAGTCGTCACCATAGGTCTGATTAAATCCTTATCCATTCGGCTGGAATCAGGTCGGAAGTATCAGCTCCGCTCTCCTTGAACCAACGGGCGGGCGCCACGACCTTCTTGCCTTCTCGCGCACCCAACCACGCAGCCCACCAGCTCAGCGAGCTGTTGGCGATCACGAAATGGCGACATGCAGCCATTAGCCACAAATCCTCATGCGCTGCATCGGGTCCATTCACATCTACCACAGTGATAGGTGCGGCGAGCTTCATGTTTTCACGGACCCAAGCCGGATCGTCAGAAAACACAAAACAACGCAGCACACTCATCTTCTCTTGCAGAGATTCAAGCCCTTTTTCATAATAATCCAGGCCACACAAACCATGCACGGCACTGGCATCGGGATTGGTCACATAGTCACCTCGACGCACGTGAATGCATACCGCTTCACTCGCATTGATTTGAGCAAGGAGTGTTGACGAGCCCGGGCTGAGCTGACGAGGAGTACCGAATTCGCTCCGAATCGTGTCGGCACAATCAGCGAAGTACTTGTGGCTTTGCCAATAGCCATCCAACCACACCGGCGGCTGTAGGCACAACACTTGCGGATCGAACGAAAAGGCATTCTCCGTAAAAATACGCGCGCCAGCGTGTCGGATCGGTAGCTTGACTCGCAGGCGCCGCAGAATGCGCCGGGTGAGGCTACCCGACTGTGCAACAGGTAAACCCACGACGCAGACTCGAGCGTCTGGCCCAAAAGGCTCGAGTGCGTATGCTCTTGAAGTCACGCCCGCAACGTCTCGCATTTCACTAAACCAGGCGCAATCGAGCGCCAGGGACGCACCACGCCGCAGGGCCAATGCGCGTGCTGCCGCGTACTGGAACATCTGATTACCCAATCCGCCTTTCAGACTGACGACAACTTCATTCAAGACACAACTCCCTTGATCTGCGGCCCAACATGGGCGGCACCTGAGGACGCGTCCATGTTGCCGGTGCTCAGATTGTGGAACAGTTGTTCATACTCGTCACACAGACTGTGCCAGTTATAGCGACGAAGGCATGCCTCGCGCCCTGCAGCGGCCAGACCAAACAGCCTTTCCTCATTGGCGGCCAAGGCCTCGATGCGCTTGGCCAGCTCTGCAGGAGCAACATGTGCAAAACCACGCTGATCAAACTCAACTGGGACTGTCTCGCCTCCCCTAGTCCACTCCGCGATCTCAACCGCATTGCCCACCGATGCACTCAGAAAAGGCAGCCCGGCTGCGCAAGCCTCAAACAGCACGAGCGGCGAATACTCGATGTTCGAAGCAAACACAAACAGATTTGCGTTCAGATAAGCCTGGATCAACTCTGTCCTGGGCAAGTCGCAGAGCACAACCTTCTTGCGCGTCGCGCCCGCTGCGGAGTTGATCCGCGCCATCAATTTGTGCAGACGGCCTAGCCAGCTAATGTCGATGCCAAAGTGTTTGAGGACACGCACCAATAATATCTTCGCCGTTGCATGCCAACCGCGGGTACGTACATGTCCCGCAATCATGCGCATGGCCCGGCTCAAAGAGCCCGGGGTGTCACGGCCATGGATGGGATTGCCATTCAGCAATAGTGTGGCTCCCTGCCCCGAAAAGCGGGCCATTTCGAAAGCCTGAGTCAACTCGAGATGCCCTTTTTTCCCGGTCAGCGACCCCACCGTCAGGATCAGAAAATCGTTCTCGGCAATGCCATGTCGCGCCCTGAAACCGGCATCGCGTGGCGCGGAAAACTCTTTTTCGTCCGCACCATTGGGTATGACGAAATATTTGTCCAGTCCATGCTGCGCACCAAACACAAAATCGCGGTACTGCGTCGCGTGATAGACGAGGGCATCGAACTGTCGCAGAACAGCAGGCATTTCCCGAAAGTAAGCGGCATAAGCTGCATCATGCAAGCCCGAATATCCGCAGGGCACTAGCACTTTGCGCGCCGTAATTGACGACAAGACATCCCACGCGGCATCGAAAGTCCACTGTTGGGCCGCATAAATCAGCACGATATCGAAGCCATCGGATTTCAGGAACTCACGGTAGTTGTCGACCTCCCCGTGCATGCCTGACGCGGCATTGCCCGACACGGCAAACTGCTTGATTTTCACGCCAGCATGAATTTCTGTGAGCCGTTGATCAAGCCGTGTGGTGGCAACGGTCACGTCATGCCCTCGACATACCATGCGTTCGGCCAACTGGCGGATAACCTCTTGCACGCCCCCGATGCTGGGGTAGTACAGCTCAGCACAGAAAAGAATCTTCATGCCAAGTGAGCCTTCGCCCATGCCCAAGTCTTGCTTAGCCCTTCTTCAAAACTGACCGTCGGGCGCCAACCCGAACGGTATGTCAGTCTCGCCGAACTCAGCACGTTGGCCGCCACATCAAACGGCCGTGCGGCTTCAGTCTGAATGTCCAGCGCAATCCCGTCAGCATGCGCACAAACCTCAATGCTCTCAAGGACAGCGCGATTGTCAAGCCCCAGGCCCGTACCGATGTTATAAACCTCGCCGGGCTCACCAGACTCCAGCGCGGCAGCAATGCCCGCTACCAGATCGTCCACGTAGATATAGTCGCGTATCGTGCCGCGCTCGCCGAATATGCTGATTGGACAGCCCCTCAGTGCAGAGAAAACAGCGGTTGCAACAAAACCCTGCCCCTGCCCACCTAACTGATTCGGCCCATAAGGATTACCAGGTCTCACCACTACGAACGGTAGGCCGCGCAAAAGGCAATACATCAGACCGTACTTCTCGATCGCCAGCTTCGTGATGCCATAAGGCGACACGGGGTTGGTCGGGTGCGACTCATCAATAGGCAAATACGCCGACGGGCCATACACCGTACCGCCGGAAGATACGAACACGAGTTTGCGCAGCGGCCGTTCACTGGCCATCTTGATCAACGCCACATTGAATGGCAGGTTGGATACCACGTCGAATACGGGGTCCTCGAAACTCGTTTTAGGCACCGTGGAATATGCGAGATCGATAACTTCATCGCACTCGTCAAGCAGTCCGGCAAGCGCCCCCATATCGGCAGGATCAAGCTGAACATAGCGCACACCGGCAGGCAGCCCGAAACGCGGACTAGCGCGGCGTCCCGCCACGACAATGTTGCGTTGCCCGACTTGCAGCAAGCTCACCAACCGTGAGCCAACGAAGCCGCCGCCGCCGACAATCAGACAGGTACTCATGCCAAGTTCTTTCCTGTGACTCGAGTCATGACAATGCTCTCTTGATCTTCCGAGCCATGTTCAATACCGCACGTGGAAAATGACGTCGAACGCTTTGTGCTGCAAGCCGCTTCGCAATGCCGTCGTATACTTGCGCGAACTCATCCGCCCAGCCCGGTCTCTCACCTGCGATGGCATCGGCCGCTTGACGCAACATCGCCAAAGCCTTTTTACGCGACACAACAGGATCCTGCGAGTCGCGCGAACTCCCATGATAAAGCAGGCTCAAAGCGTGGCACTCGCTTTCCGTGTATGTCGGCAGCACGCGCGCAAGGTTCTCCGCCGAGATGCGCAAGACATTTCGCTGGAACGGACTCACCCCACTGCGCGACATGCTGCCCGCTACTTCACGGTAAGCCGTCAGCACCTCACCGATATTGGCCAGCTCGAAACGCGTCGCCAATCGTGACCACAGTTCGTAGTCTTCCGGCGGCTGCCGCGCCTTGTCTTCGCAATAGCCGCCCACTGCCAGCACTGCCTCGCGCCGAAATAGCATTGATGAATGCACAAAGGGATTGTCAAACAACAATCCAAGGCACAGGGCTTCATTGCTCAGGGCATGCTCGTGCCGACGCTGAGACCGTGCGTCTCCCTCGCGAATCTCGGCCCAGGTTCCGACGGCCGCACATTCAGGATGCGCAACCATGAAAGCGACTTGCCGCGCCAGTCGCTCAGGATGCATCCAGTCGTCCTGATCCTGACGTGCCACGTAGGTCCCGCTCGCCCATTGCAGGCATTCGTTCAGCGTAGCCGCCAAGCCAGCGTTCCCCCTGCGACGCGCCTTGATGCGAGAGTCCTGAAAGCTGGAAATGATTGCCCACGACGCATCTTCAGAACCATCATCGATGATGAGGAGTTCAAAATCGGTGAAGCTCTGATCGAGTACGCATTGAATCGCCCCGCCCAACCACGAGGCCCCGTCATAGACCGGAAGCACAACACTTACGGTCGGAGCGGGCTGGTTCTCAGGACTCAACTCAATTTTTCCTATTGAATTCAACGTGCGCTTGCAATCGCACGAGGTAGGTATTGGCTACTCGCAAACCCGTATTGCCGTAATTTCAGCGTAAGTCATCTCAATGAGCCCATTGAGACAAATCAGCCACAGGGTTTCCAGACTGGTAAAAGCGCTCCCATTCGGTCATCCAGATGCGCAGCATGTCGCGCTCAGATTCGCCAGTACGCAAGGGCAACAAGTTCCGCCAGCTACGATGCTTGACCAGGCTGTCCGAGAGAATTCGCTCAACTTCCTGACGATAGTCTTCGATAGAGAAACGGTGGTCATCTCGCATTGCATGCGCTTCAATATTTCTCAGCATGGCCCATCGTGTCCGCTTGAAACGCAAACGGCGATAGCCAATTCGCTTAAATGTCTTGGAAAATCTTCTCGCAAACCAGCCGTCCCAATGTGCGGCCCACGCGGCTTCATGCGATCCGAATAAATGCCTCACTACTTCCATTTTTCTTGCAAAAGTGTGAAATGGTGACACCAGCAACCAGGCGCTACTCATCAAATCGGGGGTTTCGACAATAAGTAACCCACCGGGTTTCAGCCAGTCAGACCATTTGCACAGCAGGGCTAGCGCTACAGGGCGGGGGAAATGTTCAAAGACGTGGTGGATGCGTATTTCGTCAATGGTCGCGTGTTCGACATTCAGCTCACGCAAGTCTACGTAGATGTCAGCCCGCAAATCGAGCTGGATCGACTGCTCTTCGACAGGAAAATCAATATTAACGTAGCCAGGAAGATACTTCCTGCCACAGCCCAAGTGAAG
>Ga0075366_10001097_pt1 | contig 13286 bp, 12 predicted proteins | sample EndMethybrTD3031_FD_72351 | JGI IMG/M metagenome (GOLD analysis project Ga0075366, IMG submission 72351) | Populus endosphere microbial communities from Tennessee, USA - Endosphere MetaG P. TD hybrid TD303-1 | ecosystem: Host-associated > Plants > Roots > Endosphere | place: USA: Tennessee...
GTGCACTTTCCGGTTGCCGTAGGGGTCACGTTCGCCGCCACGCTGCCGCCACTACTGAGCGTAATGGTACACGAGCCAAAATCGCAGTTGCCATAGTTGCCGCTTCCATAAGTGGTGGAGTCACTAGTGTCGGCGTGCGCTATACTACTCACACCCAAACACAGGGATAGTAAGACGGCTAACTGCGGCAGTATGGTTCGTAGTCGTCTCATCGTTTTGCTGCCTTGTCTTTGAGTTTGATGTGGTGAATTTCGTGGTATATGCCGGCCATAATTAAGGCGCTACCACCTGCTACGCTCCCAATGATAATATTTGCCGTGGTATTGCTGGACTTGGGCTTGGCGGTCTCCGATTTGGTGGACTTTACGAGTTTGATGTTTATGACGCGTGTGGTTTGGGTGCCATCTTGGGAGGTTGCCTTTACATGGACAGTGTTGTCGCCGGGTTTAATATCGACCAGAACGCTGTAGGATCCGGCTTCATCGGCTACTACCTGGGCGGCGATCATTGCGTTAATGTAGACTGCTACAACGCTAAGCGGCTGAGCCTTACCCTTTACCCACATCTGATTTTGATCATTCTTGATAGTCTCGCCGGGTTTCGGGTTAGTTACAACGTCTTTTTGGATTTCAGTAACCGCAGTGTCGGGTTCATTTCTCGGTTCGATGACAGCAGGTATAGTTTGTTGTGCCTGAGCGGTTGCCGTAGAGGGCGCGGAGGCTAAGCTGGTAACGACTGGCTTTGGTGCTGCTGCCGGTGTGCTTGCGACTGGTGTACTTGCCGTAGGTGCTGCTGGAGGCGTAGTTGGCGGTGTCGGCGTAGTCGCTGTTGTCGGGGTGGCTGGTGTCAGTTGTAGCATAGTGGTTGAAGTACGTTTAACCACTACAGCCGTAGATTGACGTACGGTGTTGCATGTATCGGATACCTGGGCTACTAGCGAATTGTCGCCTGTGTTTAAGGGCACTTCAAGCGCAAACGTGCCTCCATTTGTGGTGGTCGCTGCCCCACTGCCCACGCTATTCTTATAGACAGTAACTACTTGCCCTGGTTGGGCGGTGCCCACGACATGCGCTGATGTCTGAGGTGTTTGAGTGGCGGTAGCCGGTGCGGTAATAGCCGGTGTAGTTAAAGGTGCACAAATGGTACTCTGCACCTGGTTTGCAAGTGCATGTACTGGCAAAAGCAAAAGAATTGCCCCCGCCAATAGGCCAATAATCCTATTTTTTGGCCACACGTTTCCTGCCTACATATACAATGAAGCTCACGAATGCCACCAGTACAACCACAGTTATGAGGCGGTAGGCTGGGCTGGCTATGAATACATATCTAGTAGGTAGGGCTTCTTTGTTGCCGAAATAAGTAACGTCACCGGTAACCTTGAATAGTCCAAATTTAGCTCCCTTTTCCCATTCGACAGGTACTTGACGGACTTTTTGAGGTAACACTTTAGGCTGGCGTTCATAGATATATTTAGCGTTACCAAACAGATCACTAACAGTTACCTTAACAGTCGACTGGTAGTGAACAGAGCCGGTGTTAGTCAGCTTAAGGGAGGCCTTGAATGGATCATTCTGTAGCCATGGTACACTCCACCCTTCAACGCCACCCTGCTCTTTGGCATCACCGGTAACGCGAATGTAGACTACGGTACCTACGCGCTTGCGCGTGATAACACCGCTAGCTCCCTTGTCTTCTGTTTCTGCAAAGAGTGTTGCATAGTAACTACCCGCACCAGTTCCCTTGGGGACGCTAATAGTGACCGGGATGGTGTCTTGACTGCCACCCTTAAGTGTATTGCCTTTGCTGCCGAAGCTAATCCAGTTGGTTATATCTACGGCGCCTTTAACGGGAGTGAAATATGGCTTGTACTCTTCTCCACTGACACTATATGGCGTGGCGTACATTTTATAAGAGAAGTTTTCTTCGCCTTGATTGATAATCAAAACATCGCCCTTATAGCTGTTGCCAGGCGCGATTTGTTTATCTATAGAGGTCGGCGAAATTGTTAGGCCTCCGGTTGCGGCATGGGCGGTGTGGCCACCCATGCCGCAGGTGGCAAGGAATATTGCCACCAATACCACCCTAATATTGGTTACTGTAAGTCTCTTCATTGGTAGATTCCTTTTGGTCGCTGGTACTAGTTAGCGGTAGCAGTATATGTAATTGTGTCGGAGTATGTGCCACTTGGCTGTGAGGTGTTGGCGGATACGCCATACCAGACCGTAGTAGTGTCGTTGCTGGCAGTTGTTGCGGTGGTTTTGATGGTGTTTGGCGCGGCGCTAGAAGGTACGCCAGCGAATTTGATCGAGCCGATGGCAGCGCTGCTTTGGCTAGAGGTTGGGCCAGCGCCAAAGCCACCGACGCTGTCAACTCGGTAGCCCCAAGTGTTAACGGTCTGAGCGGTTGGTGTGCCCTGACTACCTGAGGATGCTGCGAGGTTGTTGCCGCCAGATACCAAGTTGGTGTTGGTGTCGGAGTCGGCAATTTGCAGAGTATAACCGAGCGCGTCGTTTGTGCTGACGGTTAGTGTGTCACTCGCAATAGTCTGCGCACCTGAGCCGGTTGGCGTAACGTTAACGTTCACCGTACCGTTGCTTGTAAAGACGCTCAGCACCGAGCTAATAGCGGAGTTAACAGTTGTTGATGTAGTTGCTGCAGCAGCAATTGCTGGTGAGCTGAGAACTGCTACAAAGAGACCCAGTATTGTGTAGTTAATGACGGATTTCTTGGACAAAGACAGTAGGTTTTTCATGAAAAGGCCCTTTGTTAATTAAAGATTAACTAGAGTATAATACACCGCTTATGTTTTGTGAATAAGCGAACAATATTTATTCGTCTAATAAACTGATTTGGGAACCATTAATTAGATAATTTTCAAACTGCTTCATGCCTGTTATAGAGGTATCGAAGTCAGAAATATCTGGGAAGTCCAAATCTTGCACTCGTTTCCAGATAGCTTGTATTAGCTGTTTGGCATGCTCGACTTCCTCGTCTTTAAACGACAACTCGAGATTATAGACATGCCCATCGTTATCCGGTTCGATAAATTCGATGCGGCCACTAGTCACTTTGTAGCCTCTAAAGGTATGTGAACCTTCAATTAGGAGTTTGTAACAGTAGAGCTGTAGCTTGTAGCGATGAAGCTTGGCTTCACTTCCCCATTTGGCGTGGCTGCGACCAGTCTTGTAATCTACCACGGTTATAGTCTTATTAGCGGTGTCGATCTCCATACGGTCGACCTTGCCGGCCATATGTGCATCACCTACAAAAACGCCCTCATGCCTAAAGTTATGCTCAGCCTTATCGGTTGGTCGGAAGATATGGCTACGAGCCGCCAAATATGCCGTTAAGGCTTTCTCGCCTCGATCCGTCTCAAGTAGCAGCTGTTCTGGAGTGAGTTTGCACCTACTAATGGTGGTACGGAAGTGTTCTAGCGTGGACTCGATGCTCGGCAGAGCCTGGTTAGCCGTTACGCGATGCTGGACCCACTCCAGGGCTTCGTGGATACTATCACCAAACTGACTGTCGACAGTTGGCGCTTGGGGGAAGCGCAGCAATACATCAAAGAAGAACTGGTCAGGACCACCGTACTCTAAGCTAATGAACTTGGTAACGTGTGTTGGACTGATGCGGTATTTTTCTACCCTTGTACTAAGTAAGCCGTGCAGGTCGGCATTGCCTCGGGCATCCAGGTGGCGCTGATGCCAGTTGAGCTCCAATGAGTCGAGCGTAGGCGCCTCATGGTCACTGGCAACCACGGCTTTTGCGTGGTCTGGCAGCACCATACTATGGAATGTGCCGTCTTCTTGCTCTTGTTCATCCAAATATTTGAGGTGCTTTGTGTCTTTGCCGGAGTAAGTTTTGGCAAAGCTAGTTAGGTGTAGTCCGAGTTTAGCGCGGGTAATAGCTACGAATAAGATACGTAGGCGTTCATCCTCGCTAGCACCAGCATGACGAATTGGCGTCAAGTTTACTGGTAGCGTCAGCTTGTTGCTGTTGCCGCGGCTACTCGAGCCCCATACGTCATCTTGCATGCTTGGCAAGAAGACGTGTTCAAACTCGAGCCCCTTAGATTTAAATACAGTCATTAACTGTACTGCGTCACTTTGCTGATTGTACGGACTGGTATTAAGTAGACGCTCCTCAGCGGCTTCATACATTTCTACGAATGAGATAAGGTCTTGTAGCTTGAGTACGCTTTCTTGGGTCGCCTGGTAGTCGCGTAATTTAGCGCGCAAGACAGTTAAATGCGAGATAGTGTCATAGAATAGCTCGGGGTTGGTGTGCTGAACCGTTTCGCCGGTATAGAAGTCGCGAAGCGGTGAGCGTACATTCTCGTTTTCGGTCTCGTGCGTGGTAAGGATATTTGTGCCAATCAGGTAGTCCAGCATCTGTTCGCAAGTCTCGGTTTCGGCGTGTCCTGCTAGTCCTAAAAATAATAGTGCTGGTATGCGGAATTCGTGTTTGTCAGATTCTAGTAGCGCTTTGCTCCAGGTGACTGAAGCATCACGTGGGTTGTCGCTAACCTGCCAAGAAAGCTCCCAGAGTTTGCTGACCGGCAATTGCCAAAACTCAAAGCTAAGTACTTCTGGCCACAGGCTATTTGCAGCCTGCTGATTATTCGCTTTGAGGGCCAGTACGAGCTTGCTCATGGTAATGAGCTGTTTTACCACCGGAGCTTCCAAGATGTTCTCGCGTTTTTCGTAACGCATCGGTACTTCTAATTCAGCCAGATATGGCACGAGGGGTTCTAACTGGCGGTGCCGGGGGGCTAGTACTGCGATCTCACTGGGCCGTACCCCACCGTCAATCAGTTGTTTGATCTGTTTGGCGATCCAGTCATACTGCGCCACGTCACTAAGGAACTCGCGGCGGCTAAGGTCGGCCTTGTTAGGCAACTTGCTATTGGCTGCGACTAGCTCTTTGCTCATACCTTCAAAGTGTGTCTCGAGTCGTGCTTCGATCTGGACTGCGATATTGCGTGCAGTCGTTAGGATGTCCTTGCTACTACGATAGTTATCGGTCAGGTTTACTACAGTGACATCGCGGTACATCTGGTAGAAGTCCATCATATTAGAGTACTGTGCGCCTTGGAAGGCGTAGATTGCCTGGTCATCATCGCCTACTGCCAATACGTTTGGCCGACCTTCGTGTACAGGGTTGTCACTCAATAATTGCACTAGGCGTAGTTGGGCGGCATTGGTGTCCTGGAACTCATCCAGCAAGATATATAGGTATTGCTCTTGCAGGCTGTAACGCAGGTCTGGATTCTTCTCGAGTGCTTCAATAGCGCGCAGAATCATGTCATCAAAGTCGTACCAGCCGTGCTCTGCTAGGGCGGCTTGGTACTTTTCGAAGACATCAGCTAGTGAGGTAATGCGACGGTTTTCGAGCAAACCACTAAATATAAACTGGTTATCAGCATCTTTGGCCAGCCATTTGTTCTTCCAGGTAGTCAGCGGATTGGTTTTGCCCAAGGCCACTGCCTCATCAAGTGCATTTGCTAACTCGCCAGCGGCAATCGCACCTAATGAGCCAAATTGTGGATGCGTTGGTGATGCCGGGACAAAGCCTTGTAATACGCCGAGTAGTTCCTCGAATGGAGCTTGTGCCTTGGCAAGTGTGCGTGGCATAGTGCCAAATTCGGCAAATATTCGCTGAACCTCGCTATTTGCACTTGCGATAAAGACAGTGTTTTCGCGGGCGATATCGCGCAGGCTGTCAGCATCAAGCAAAGCTCGTTTCACTTCACTAATAGTGCCTATCAGGTCGCCCAGGTGGTGCCTAAGCTGTTTGAGTGGATCACTATAATGCAGAGCTTCAACAATCTCACGTACAACCTGCCGCTTAGTGAGCTCATCAGCTGGAGACTGTAATCTGGTCTCTGCAAATACCTCGGGAAAACGGCGGATCAAATCGCCACCAAAGGCGTGATAGGTGCCAATGTTTACGTCAAAGGCACCTTGACCAATAAAGCGAGTCAGGCGCTCGCGCATGTTTTCGGCACCACTCTCGGTAAAGGTCAGACATAAAATGTTCTGAGGTAATGTATCAGTTTCTTTAAGAATGCGAGCCACGCGTACGCTTAGTAGCTGTGTTTTGCCTGTGCCTGGTCCGGCAATAACCAGCACTGGGCCGTCAATTGTAGTGACAGCCTGCTTTTGGGCTTGGTTAAGCCCCTTAAACGCATCCTCGTATCTTCCCATCTGTTTCTATTGTACCGCACGAAGCTGCTCGCTGTCAGGCGATGGCGGCAGATTTGTTGGCTGCGTTGCTGGTAGGCCTTCGCCTTCGATGACCTCCAGTGGTGGTAGCAACTTCTGGCGCTCGATAAACACGGGAGCTGTCTGGTCGGGGGCTGTTGCGGCTACGACTTGGTCTGATGGAAACCGTATATAGCCGGCGACACGCGAATGTATATTCCAGCCAGAGCGGCCTTTGTCCTGTGTGTAGGACGGATGCCTAACATCTCGCGAGCCAGAAAATACTAATTCAGACAGCGGCTCTCCACCAGCATGGCTATGTAGTGCCAGCACAACTAAAAAGTGGGCCATGCCTTCGCGTGGTCCACTTTCTGCTTTGCCTTTGTAAACTCGGACTTGCTCTCCGGTTTCGAGTCTGCCATCTGCGATTATTTGTGGGGCGGGTTTTTGGGCTAAGTAATCTCCGCTTAACCTAGTAGCCGCCTCCGAGAATTCTTTTGGTAGCATAGTTCCCTCCCCTAGTTACTTCTAAGGGCAGTATAACCATAGGTACCTGAAGCTGCCAAGTGTTTAGGCGGCTGGCCTATCGATACAGGTTGGGCAATCGTCTTCTTCCTGGAAGCCTGTCGTCCACTGCATGCCCGCGCGCCACCATGGTTCATAGTCGCTAAAACCACGAAGGTCAGCTAGGCTACGCAAGATCCAGCCAAGCATACCGTAGATCTTTGCCTTGCCCCAAAGCACTGCTGCCCAGCCTTCGCCGGCAGGAATAACGTAAATCGGCTCCTTTGGCTTGTATCGTTCCATTAGTATGCCTTCAGCCAAACGTATAAGGTTTTTGCCTACAAATTTGCCATCATACAAGGCGGTCTGTGCCATGCCGCTAAATTGCGTATCAGCATTGTCGCCAATTACAAAGATGTCTGGGTCTGATTGCATGTATTCATCTATTTCTACCTTACCGCGTGGGTTAAGGCGGAAGCCATTATCACGGAAGAATGGATGATTAGTAACGCCGGCGGTCCAGACTATACTGTGGCTTTGGATCGGCTTGCCGTCTACGGTTAGGTCATCCGCAGTGGCGCCTTCCACTGTTTTGCCCAGGTATAATTTGACACCTAGTTTACGCAAGCGACGCTGGATAGCGCGTGACATCGATTTTGGCATGCGCGGCACTAGCTTTGGCGCAGCTTCGATAAGATCGACGTGCACGGCACGGTGCTTAATGCCATGCGCTTTCATGATTTCTTTGAGGTAGCCAACTAGGGCGCTAGAAAGTTCGATGCCAGTTGGACCGCCACCAACTACGACGTAGTTAAGGTCTGGCTTGTTTTCTTCGACCAATTGCTGGTGCAGATGGCGCTTAAAGCGCTTGGCATCTTCTGGTGTCTTGATGCTAAATGAGTACTCTTGGATGCCCTTGATGCCAAAGTAATTTGGCACTGAACCTAGCGACAAGATCAGCTTGTCGAAATGGTAGGTTTGGCCTTCTTTGGTCGTGATGGTTTTCTTTTTGCGGTCTAGCTTGGTAGCCGTACCCCACGCCAAGGTTATTTCCTTGTCTTTAAAGACTCGAACCACAGGAATGCTAGATTCAGCCGTAGATCCTCCGGTAGCCGTATGGTACAACGTCGGGTAGTACTGAAAGATGTCTTTGTTTGAGAGTAAGGTTACGTCGTAGTGATCAGTTTTGCAGAGTTCAAGCGCAGCCTTAATGCCCCCGAACCCGCCACCCACAACGAGCACACGTTCTTTTGATGTAGTCATGCTTATGATTATACATTAAACACCACCGTTAAAAGTCAGCCCAAGCCAAGTATGCCAAAACACCGCATACGCAGTAACCGCTCACCCAGAGTAGCCGGAAGACCACCGCTCATCTCCAGGGGCACCGTATCGATTCGCTCGCGCTTTATAAGCGAGGCTCTTCCGGCTACTCTGGGTGAGCTCCCTACCCTGCAACTGCTTCATGTAGCTACTCACAGAGCTGCGATATATCTACAGACGTAAGGTCTAAGCCCGTATACGCAAAAGGGACTCGGCTATAGCCTGCGAGTGAACCGATAAAAAACCGGCCATTGGAGGTGAACGTGCCCTTTAGTGTATACGGGCTTAGACCTGTACCACTAAAGACACTGACTAATTGGAATTAGGGCCGACGATGCGGTTGTTGGCGTGGAGCCAGCCTTGGACGTTGCCGCAGTCTATGAATTCGGCATCGGTGCGTATTACGGCAATGTCCTTGCCGTCTTGGACGTACCAATTAAGGGCATCAATAAAGTATTTTTCGTGTTGTGGCGCATGGGTGATGCTTCGTTCAACATACGGCATAATGTCGGGCATCATCAAAAAACATCCAGCATTGTTGAGATTGCTGGGCGCTTCCTCTGGCTTCGGTTTTTCAACTATCTTTTCGTATAGTTCCTGGTCACCCTGCTTGCGGGTAGCTACGATCCCATAATGACTAACGAGCTCTTGTGGCACGGGCACGGCCATCATGGCGCCAGCAGTGTTAGCTTGGGCGGCTTGTTCAACGAAAGTTGCAACTGCGGAACTACCATCGGCATTATAGAAAATATTATCGCCGTACATGTACAAGAACGGCTCGTTGCCCAGTTCTTCACGAGCTAGCCAAAGCGGCACACTTGTACCATAAGGTTGGGTGCTGTCCTGGGTGATAAAAGTAAAGTTTGCTTTGCCTGATATCTGTTGGATTTGATCGAGCATTTTGGTCTTACCGGTTTCGTCTAGGTGGTCTTCGAGTTTGGCATTGTGTCCGTAGTAGGTGCGAACTTGTTGGGATTGTTCGCCCACAATAAGGATAATGTCGGTAATGCCGGCACGAATGCAGTCGTCAACGATGTAATCATAACCGGCTTGTCGCCAATTGGCAGCATCGACTTCTCGACCGCCTTAGTAATCGGTAGACGTCTGGTGCCAAATCCAGCAACGGCAATAACAGCTTTCTTGCATCGTAGCTGATCAGTCATAGCTATTGAATGTTTACAGTAACAAATTTCTGAACGTTGATATTGCGGCTTGCGTCTTTGGCAGTCACGAGAATTTTGACAGTACTGCCATGTGGCATATCTTTGGACGCTTGAACCTGTACGATTGCCTGAGCATTGTTGTTCTGGGTCACAGTTACGTGAAGTTGGTCGCTGTTGTCACCGGCTACGGCCGTTTGCCAGGCAATGGCGGTATTGTCACTGGTGGTTGCAGTGAAGCTATCGCTCATATCGTCGCTTGTCAGGTTGAGGGTAGTCTTGCTGAGCGCAAAGTCGAAGGCTACGGCAGTTTGCTGCTTGGAATTACCGTCAGCCTGGGATGTTCCCTGGTCGCTTGACTGCGAAGATTGGGTGTTATCGGTTGATTCGTCGGTTTGCTGCTTGGCTTGTTGTTTGCCAAGACCCTTGAGCTGCGGGGCGTCATCTTTAGTGTCTGCAGTATCTTTTGACTTCTCGACAGTGCTGGAGACATTGCTAGGCTTGGCTGAGTTGTCGCGGACAACGGCAAACGCAGTAATCCCAGTGAATGCCAGAACCAGCGCGAACGAAGAAACAAAAATCGCTCGTGAGCGGGCTGTGCCTAATACTGAAGCTACGTAACTCAAAAATTTTACAAGCATAACGAAGTATCTCTACTTGAAGCCAAGTATAGCATACGGTAAGCGTTTTGGACAAGCTTAAGCGTTATTTCTACCCCTGTTGCGGGTAGCCTAAAGCCCGGCTGTCATGCTATGCTTCAAGCTGTATTATGAAGACCTATTTTCGACGTCTAAGCATTCTTGTTGTAGCCCTTATGGCATTTGCTGGTACGGTTATGGCGCCAAAGGCACATGCTGACACTCAGGATGAGTCCTACATGGGAGCTGCTGCTCAAGCTGTTGAAGCTTTATGGTCATTTATCGATGAATCAGGCAAGCTGAGCGACGACGAATTTTTTGCCCAATTCGCCAACCAGGCTTCGATCGCCAAAAATAACATTGATGATGCCTATAACGGCTTGCTAGCGACAAAAGAGCAAGATCCAGACTCACTGCAGGCTATATACACCTTGCAGGGTGACGTAAGAAACATAGGCGACCAGGTAGAACAATGGCGTCAAACAGCCGAGAAGAAAGACATGGACGCCTTCGAATCGATTAATTCCCAGCTAGGTGACACCATTGATAACTACGATCAAGATATTGATCTATATAATGCCGCCGAACACGGTAAACGCACTATAACGGGTATTGCTTTCTTTGCCGGTATTCCGGCATTGGTATTTGCTATTGCTACGTTTATGTTTGCTAACGCCTTGTTTAAGGACGAGAAAACTGGCGAAGTGTCCCAGGAGCTGCTTAGGCGCCTTCGCTGGTGGATGGCTTATGCCGTCCTGGGAATTTTAATTGCTTCAGGCGTTCCGGCTGCGCTGTATTTCTTTGCTGCATTGGAGCCATCTGCATGGTTGTGGCTGCTGACTCTGCCCGGTATCGTCACCTATCTATTCTCGCTATATTTGTACACCAAGACTAAGTTGTTGATCCATCGCCACCAAAAGTAGCTAGTGGGCCGTCTACAACCTTTAGAATTTGCCAGTCCTTTAAGAATTCGCCCAAGTGGTCATAGACGCGCGACAGATCGCGGAGCGGTTTAAAGTCATAGCCATGGGTGGCGGTAATCGTTAACTTTTGCCGCCAATGCTGCACTATGCGTAGCTGATAAGTGTGTTTGATATGAAAGTCACCAGTTTCATGGCCCAAAAACGTTGCCTCGACGTACGTAATCACTCTGTTGTTACCCTCTTAATATTCAGTATCAGTGTTCGAGATACTATCAGCTGTTGAGTAGACGCGCAAGTAATTATTTGACACATATAGTATAATATATTTTGGAAATGTAAAGCTCCCCGTTAGTTCCGAGGTGAACGCGGGGAGTTTTTTGCCCAGAGTAGTAGATTATGACAATTGAAATGTTGCCCCCAGCTGAAGCAAACGGCCCTAGGATTCTAGGCCTGGCTTTACCTGGACAAGAAATCGTTGAGTCTAGATATTTTGTGGCGCCTGATAATACTCCGGAATCTGAAGCGTCTAAGCTGCTGCCGCCTCAAGGTATGGAGCGTCTAATGCTGCCCAACTCTATGCGGACATCTGTTGATGCCACGCTTGAACAGCAGATTGTCGCTCAGAGACAGCAATTCGACCTCCCTAGTCTGAAGCCTAAGGATTTGGCAGTCTACCGCCATGATATTACGAGAAGTCTCGACGCAGTTTTGGCTAAGACTGACCAGTTGGATATCGTGGACTACCGTAAAGGCGTAAATCCGCCCGAAGCACGCGATGAAGTGCTGTATGGTGTAGAGTTGATCGCTTCTGAACTGCTCCAGAACGCTATGCGATATGGTGGTGGCATTGGTGGCGTAGACCTTGGACGTACGCAAGACAACAAATTATACGTTGCAGTGCGCAATCTAAGGCATGAACTACCCGAGAACACTATGCATTTGCGCGAAGGTCGTCGTCCCCTCATGTTAGGTAAGGGTGCCCTGCGCTCTTCTGTTGAGAACGTTTTTGCTAGTGATGAGCACGGCCGGGGCGTTACGTTGATGTCTCGTTTTGCCGAGCAAGCCGGCATGCTGCGTATACTATGCCCAGGTGTTAGGACGATACCGATTCAAGATAGCTCAGAGGTTGCTCCAGTTAAAGAAGTCGTCTGCTATGCCGTATTTGGTAAGCCAAAGCCAGGCATGAATCTGTACGGCTCAATTGATCTTACTGGCCTCTAAGAAAGAGAATAGTCTCGCATAGCAACGGAGTTGTCGGGTGGAAATGGATTCGCATCTGATTCACGCCAGCCGTCGGTACCATTGAAGGCGATAGCGCCACAGAACGTTGCAGCCATGGTTGCCTCTGTGTAGTCTGGGTATTTGGTGTAGGCTTCATTCTTAATGAATACGCCGTATGTAGTTCCCTTTTTAGGATGAGCTGGTGGATAGACTGAAGCTCCCCTGATGTCGGGAGCGCCCTCGAAGCTTTCTTCGGCTGTATTGATGATGGAGTCATTGTCGATGTTATTACCATCGAATTTAGCAAGGATCACCTGTGGTGTGTCCCAAGTTAGGGTATCTGTTTGGCCTTTTTGTCGTAGTTCAAAGCTATCGGCATTGCGCTGGTAACGTGAAGCAAAGGAGAACGAAAGTGTGCTTTTATCACCACTTGCCCCGGCATTGGTGAAGGTAAAACCACAGGTAGCGTAGCGGTTGGCCGCTGTGTGGCGGGTGTCCATTAGGGGATCGCTGCGCATATCTATTTTGCTTTCGCTTGGACTTGGTGCTGGCTTGCTGGTTTCGGGAGCAGCAGTAGGCGTGCGTGTTTTCGTAGGGCTAGCACTAGGAGATTCGGGTGTTTGCGTGCCAGGGTTTGGACTGGCAGTTGCCGGTATATCGCCACTACTACCAAGATCTGCTGATTCGTTATTATCGCAGCCGCCCAAGAGCATGTTGGCTGCTAGTAATGAGGCTGCTGTACCTATGGCACCAAGTACTAAGAACCCACCAACAACGCGGCGGTTATTGTTTCGTGGTTGGTTGGGATTAGGGACTTGGTTGTGTTTGTTCGGCATAGTATGCCAATAATACAATATTCGGGCTAATCTGACAAAATTACTTTGTAGTTCGGCGAGGCAAAGAGATAGTAAAGACGGTGCCCTTGTTTTCGTCAGAGATAAAACTAACCCGCCCGCCCTGCTGTTCGATAACGATCTTTACTAAATACAGGCCTAATCCAGTACCCGGAATCTTGCTGGCAACAGCGTTGCTGGCACGATAAAAGCCCCCGAAGACTTTGTCTTGTTCGGCGACAGGAATCCCGATACCCTCATCTGCTACCAAGATATGATGGTTGTGCTCATCGCCCGTGTATTTGATAGTTACGGTCGTGTTGTCGCGGGTGTATTTGATAGCGTTAGAGATAACGTTGTTTAGGGCGCGTTTTAATTTGTTGACGTCGCAGGCAATGACGAGCTGTTTGGGCCAGCTCTCGTCGATAACTAAATCGACGCCCTTTTGTTTGGCTGCCAAAATTTGTGGATCAACAAGCTC
>Ga0075366_10001098_pt1 | contig 13285 bp, 11 predicted proteins | sample EndMethybrTD3031_FD_72351 | JGI IMG/M metagenome (GOLD analysis project Ga0075366, IMG submission 72351) | Populus endosphere microbial communities from Tennessee, USA - Endosphere MetaG P. TD hybrid TD303-1 | ecosystem: Host-associated > Plants > Roots > Endosphere | place: USA: Tennessee...
CGCGCCCCAGCCGACCAGCACCGCGGTCTGCCCGGCCAGGTCCGGCGGCTGCTCGCCCGCGATCAGCGGCGCCCACTCGCGCCGCGCCTGCGCCGCGGCCAGCTGCGGAAAGCGGCGCGAGTGGGCGCCGCTGATCGCGGGCGAGCAGCCGCCGGACCTGGCCGGGCAGACCGCGGTGCTGGTCGGCTGGGGCGCGATCGCGCAACGGCTGCAGCCGTGGCTCACGATGCTCGGGCTGCAGGTGATCGTTGCGCGGCACCGCGCGCAGCCGGCCGGCGCCGGCATCGAGACCGTGCGCTACGCCGACCTGCCGGATGTGCTTCCGCGCGCGCAGTGGCTGTTGCTCGCGTGCCCGCTGAGCGACGCGACCGAGCGTTTGATCGATGCCAACGCGCTTGCGCGCCTGCCCGCGGGCGCGATGCTCGTCAACGTCGCGCGCGGCGAGATCGTCGACCAGGATGCGCTCGCCGGCGCACTCGCCTCGGGCCATCTCGGCGGCGCGTTCCTCGACGTGTTCGAGCATGAGCCGCTGCCGCCGCAGTCGCTGCTGTGGACGCTGCCGAACACGATCGTCACGCCGCATTCCGCCGGCCAGTCGTCCGGCAACGCGGCGCGCACCGCAGCGATGTTCCTCGCCAACCTCGGCCGCTGGCTGCGCGGCGAGCCTTTGCCTTCGCGATAACCGCTGCTGATCGCGCCCTCGCTCGGGGCATCTCCCTAGCAACGTGGCAGTAACGTTGCCACTCGATGCTCGTCCTCGCGCTTCGCACCGATCAACGAAGGAAGAGGAAGACTCATCGTGATGGCCCGTGTTCTATTCACCGTGCTGCTCGTCATGGCGGCCATCGTCGGCGCCTGCGGCGGCGGTTCCGACAGCTCCAGCAGCTCCAGCAGCAGCTCGACCTCGAGCGCGCCGACGATCACGACGCAGCCGGCGTCGCTGTCGGTCACGGCCGGCAGCAGCGCGACCTTCAGCGTCGTCGCGAGCGGCAGCGATACCCTGAGCTACCAATGGCGCAAGGGCAGCAGCGCGATCTCCGGTGCCACGTCGAGCAGCTACACGATCAGTTCGGTGGCGAGCTCGGATGCCGGCAGCTACGACGTCGTCGTGACGAACTCGGTCGGCTCGGTCACCAGCAGCGCGGCCACGCTGACCGTCACGACGACGAGCAGCGGCTCCTCGTCGCTGAGCGCGGACGTCTACACCGCCGCGACGACCTTCTACAACACGCTCAGCACCTCGCAGCAGTCGACCGTGCAGCTGTCGTGGAGCCTCGACACTGCGCGCAAGTGGTCGAACCTGCCGGCCGCACTGGTCGCGCGCAATGGCATCAACTGGGGCAGCCTGAGCACGGCGCAGCAGACCGCGGCCAGCACGCTGATCGCAACCGCGCTCAGCTCGACCGGCAAGACCTTGTGGGAAGGCATGCAGGCCGCCGACGACTACCTCGCCGCCAACGGCGGCGGCAGCAGCTACGGCAACGGCCAGTACTACATCGCCTTCATCGGCACGCCGTCGGCGAGCAGCTTCTGGATGCTGCAGCTCACCGGCCACCACCTGACCCACAACATCGCGTTCAACGGCAGCTACAAGTCGCCGACGCCGCTGTTCCTCGGCATCGAGCCGAAGGGTTCGTTCACGCAGAGCGGCACGACCTACGACCCGATGGAGGCGCAGCGCACCGCGATGTCCAACCTCGGCACCGCGCTGACCTCCTACTCGAGTGCGAAGCTGAGCGGCACCTACAGCGACCTGCTGTTCGGCGCCAACGGCTCCGGCAACATCGACGGCAGCTGCCCGCGCAGCTATTCGAGCGTCACCGAGCACGGCCTGCTGTACAGCAGCCTGTCGTCAACCGACCAGGCGCTGGTGCAGACGGCGATCAAGGCCTACGTGAACACGCAGGCCACCGAGTACGCCGACGACCTGCTCGCCGCCTACCTCGACAGCACCGCGCTCGCGTCGACCTACGTGGCCTACTCGGGCAGCGGCACGGTCACGACGAACGGCAACTACTTCCGCATCGAAGGCCCGCGCGTGTGGATCGAGTTCTCGGTGCAGCGCGGCGTGATCTTCAGCAGCGACATCCATTACCACACGATCTGGCGCGACAAGTCGGCGGACTACGGTGGCAAGTGCATCAGTTGAGTCCTGGGTGCGGCGCCTGCGCGCCGCGTTGATCGCGCTGCCGTGCGCGCTGTGGGCCACGCTCGCCGTGGCCCACCCGATGCCCGAGAGCCGAGTGTGGATAGACAGCACGCCGGCGGGCCTGCAGCTCACGCTGCAGCTGCCGCTGAACCGGCTCGAGTTCGCGTTCGGCCAGCCGCTGGCCGACAACCCGGGCACGGTGCTGGCGCAACACGGCGACGCGCTGGCGAGCTACCTGCAGCAGCACGTCGGCGCGCGCAGCAGCGGGCTCGACTGGCAGGCATTGCGCCCGCGGCTCGAGTTGGTCGGCAACGACGCATCGGCCGAGCTGCAGGCGGTGCTCGAGTTGCAGGCGCCACGCGGCGCCGATCTGCGCGCGCCGACGCTGCGCTACGACGCCGTCACCCACGAGGTTCGCACCCACCGTGTGCAGGTCTTCCTGCGCAACGACTGGACGGGCGGCTTCGTCGGCCAGCCGCCGCTGCCGGCCGGCGAGCTGAGTTACGGACACAACGAACTGCCGATCCCACTGGCGCAGGCACAGGCCGGCTCCAGCATGCTGCGCCTGCTGCAAGGCGGAGCGATGCACATCGCCGAAGGCACCGATCACCTGCTGTTCCTGCTGATGCTGCTGCTGGTGGCGCCGCTCGCCGCGCAGGGCCGCCGCTGGCGCGAGGTGCGCCCCGTGCGGCAGGCGCTGCGCCACACGGCGCTCGTCGTCACGGCGTTCACGGTCGGCCACACGATCACGCTGGTGCTGGGCAGCAGCGGGGTGCTGACGCTGCCAGCGCAGCCGGTCGAGGTGGCCGTCGCGGCGACGATCGCGGTCGCGGCGGTGCATGCGTGGCGCCCGCTGTTCGCGCGCGCCGAGGTCTGGATGGCACTCGGCTTCGGCCTCGTGCACGGCATGGCGTTCTCGGCCAGCCTCTCGGGCGCCGGCCTCACGGCGGGGCAGCATGCGCTCGCGCTGCTGGCGTTCAACCTCGGCATCGAGGCGATGCAGCTGGTGCTGGTGGCGGCGGTGCTGCCGCCGCTGATCGTGACGTGCCGCGCGGCGCCGACGCCGTATGCCGTCGGTCGCCGGCTCGCGGCGCTGGGTGCGTTGGTGCTGGCGCTGCTCTGGATCGTCGAGCGGACCGGCGCCGCCTCGATCGGAATGCCGGCATGGGCCGACAGCGGCACCGCCCTGCTCGCGCCGACGGCCGGTCTGCTGTGGCTCGCGGCACTGGTGTCGTACGGCCGGCTACGGTTTCGAACCGGCATCGCGGCACGGGGCTGACGCGGTCTGCGCGTCCCCGCTGACCGGCTACTGCGACGCGGACGGCTTGCCGGTGCAGAGCGGGTCGGGACCGTAGCCGGTCTCGACGACTCGTCCGGCCGGGTCGAGCGTCACCTGGAACCAGCGGCAGAACGGAGTCTCGTACCGGTACGACCACAAGGTCAGGCGTTGCCACGGCAACTTCGCGACTTCCGACGGGTGTCCCACCGATGCCAGGAGCTCGTCCCGCGACATGCCCGCGCGCAACTGATCGAAGCGGCTTTCGGTCAAGACCTGCTCCCAACTCAGGAGCTTGCCGTCGGCGTCGAAGGCGAGCATGTACGTGTGCCGGCCGAACGGTCCACGCGCGTACTCCACGCGCTCGGCCGGCGGTCCGGCAAGGCGCCCCGTCGGCCGGCCGAGTGCCCGCTCGACCTCGGCGACGGTCGCCCCGCGGCCGAGCGATTCCGGGCTGTAGCGCGTCGCGCACGCACCCAGCGAAATGCACGCGACGAGCGTGGCGATGAGGCAGTGGCAGTTGTTCATGGGAGGTCTCCGTGGTGCGCTCCGACCCGGCGGCAACTCGCCGCTCCCGCAAGGTGCCATGCATCGGGATACGCACGAAGCGGCCCATTTCATCCCTGCGCGCCCGCGGTGTCGAGTCAGCCGTCGGCGACACGCACGACGAGCTTGCCGAGGTTGCGGCCCTCGAGCAGGCCGATGAAGGCCGCAGGGGCGTTCTGCAGGCCGTCGACCCGGTCCTCGGGCAGCTTGATGCGGCCCGCGGCGACCCACTCGTCCATGTCGCGTCGGAACGCCTCGAAGCGGTCGCCGTAGTGGTCGAGGATCACGAGGCCCTGCATGCGAATGCGCTTCTGCAGCACGCTCGTCATCACCTCGGGCAGCCGGTCGGGACCGGACGGCGGCGCCGCGTCGTTGTAGTGGGCGATCGTCCCGACCACCGGCACACGCGCGCCGATATTCAGCAGCGGCAGCACCGCGTCGAACACCGCGCCGCCGACGTTCTCGTAGTAGACGTCGATCCCGCCCGGGCAGGCGGCCGCGAGGCGATCGGCCAGGTGCTTGTCGAAGCGATCGAGGCACACGTCGAATCCGAGTTCCTCGACCGCGTAGCGGCACTTCGCTGCACCGCCCGCGACGCCGACGACACGGGCGCCCTTCAGCTTCGCGATCTGCCCGACCATCGAGCCGACCGCGCCGGTCGCCGCTGCGACCACGACGGTTTCACCGGGTGTCGGCTGCCCGATGTCCAGCAGCCCGACGTACGCGGTGAACGCGGTCATGCCGAGACCACCGAGCGCGAGCGATGGTCGCGCCGGATCGGCGAGTGCGCTGAGGTCGTCGCCGTCCGACAGCGCGTAGTCCTGCCAACCGGCGCGACCGAGCACCAGATCGCCCACGTGGAACTGCGGATGCCGCGAGGCGACCACGCGGTTGACCGTGCCGCCCGTCATCGTTTCGCCCAGTTGCACCGAGGGCGCGTAGGCTGGTGGGACCTCGTTCATCAGCTGGCGCATGTAGGGGTCGAGCGACAGGTAGAGCGTGCGCAGCAGCACCTGGCCTTCGGCCGGTTGCGGCACGGCGACCTCCTCGAGACGGAAGTGCCTGGATGTCGGAAGCCCGCGTGGGCGTTCCGCAAGGACGATGCGGCGATTGACGTGTTCTGTCATGAGCGCTCCGATGGCGATGGTGGGTTCGGGTCAGCGCGTTGCGCGCTCGGCTCGAGGCCCGTGGCGCAGCGTGAGCAGCGTCCCGAGCGCGAGCGCCACGACCGCGAAAGCCGGACCGCCGAGCGCGCCGATGTGGTCGACGAGCACGCCGCCGCCGACTGCGCCGCTGGCGATCGCGATCTGGAACGCGGCGACGAGCAGACCACCCGCGCCTTCGGCCTGGTCGGGCGCCGCACGCACGATCCAGGTCTGGAACCCGACCGGGAATGCACCGAACGCAAAGCCCCACAAAGACACCGCCACCGCGGTGACGACGGCCGAGCTGCCCGCGAGCAGCAGCAGCGCCGCGAGCGTGGCGATCGCCGCGCCGCCGAGCACGATCGCGCGGCGCTCGCTGCGCTCGGCAACGAAGCCGCCGGCGAAGTTGCCGAAGAAGCCACCGATGCCGTAGCCGAGCAGGACCGCCGAGACGGCGCCGACCGGCAGCCCGGTCACGTGTTCCATCAGCGGGCGGATGTAGGTGAAGCCCGCGAAGTGACCCGAGATCACGAGCAGCACCGCGAGCAGCGCGACGCGCACGCTCGGTCGCCGCAGCAGTTCGACGAACACGCGCAGGCTTGCGCCGTCACGCGGCGGCAACGCCGGCAGCGTGACGAGTTGCGCCGCGAACGTGAGCGCACTGACGGCGCCGGCGGCGACGAACGCGCTGCGCCACCCCCACAGGTCGCCCATCCATGCGCCGATCGGTGCCGCGCACACGGTCGCGATCGAGACACCGGTGAGGATGACGGACATCGCGCGTGCGAACAGGGATTCGGGCACCAGGCGCATGGCCAGCGCGGCGGCCATCGACCAGAAGCCGCCGAGCGCAATGCCCAGCATCACGCGCGCCACGAGCAGCGTCGGCAGGCTGCTCGCGGTGGCCGCGATCGTGTTGGACAGAACGAGCAGCATCGTGAGCACGAGCGTCACGGCCTTGCGGTCGAACCGGCGCGTGAGCACCGGGATCGACGGCGCGGCAACCGCGCCGACGAGCGCCGTCGCCGTGACCGCCTGGCCCGCGGCGCCGTCGGAGACGCCGAGGTCGGCGGCCATCGCGGTCAGCAGGCTGGCGGGCAGGAACTCGGCCGTCACGAGGCCGAAGACACCGAGCGCCAGCGAGCCGATCGCGGGCCAGCGTGGGGCCGAGGCGAGCAGCGGCGTGCAGGAGCCGGTCGATGGGGTCGCGGAGCAAGCGTCAAGGGCTTGAGTGCAGGGCGTGCCGGGCATTGTGGGAATACGGGTCGCTGTGATCGAGGCATGCAGCTTAGAAATAACATGCCGGCGTTTCCATGCCAGGAAAGCCAAATTGCTTGACCGTTTGTCCAAGCCGCCGCGCGATCCGCGACGCGACACGTCGGTGCCCGACTCGCTCACTCAAATCCTGTTGGGGCTGCGCCTCGAAGGCGTCGAGTACGGCCGCTGCCTGCTCGACACGCCCTGGGCGGTCGCCTTTCCAGCGCAGCGCGCAGCGCGCTTCCATTTCGTCTCGCGGGGAGGCTGCTGGCTGCGCACCCAGTCGGTGGACTGGATGCGTCTGAACCCGGGCGATGCCGTGCTGCTGCCGCGGGGCAGCTTCCACGTGCTCGCGAGCGCGCCCGACGTGCCGGTCGTCGACATCGACTCGCTCGCGCGCGTCGCGGTGTCCGACAACATCTATCTCGTTCAGGGCAGCGGGCCGGCCGCGAACGACCGTGACGAGCGCGCACACGACGACGGCACGCCCTCGCCCGACGTGATGTTCTGCGGCGCGTTGCGATTCAACCCTGACCCGCTCCACCCGCTCGTGGCGATGATGCCCGAGGTGATGCGCGCGAGCGAACTCGCACGGCGCGATCCGACGGTACCCACGCTGCTTGAGGCGATGGAGCGCGAGGTCGCGCTCGACCGCATCGGCGCCTGCGGCGTGCTGGCGCGCCTGGCGGACGTGGTGGCCGCGAGCATCATCCGCGCATGGGTCGAGTGCGCGTGCAGCGACGCCACCGGCTGGATCGCCGCGGTGCGCTGCCCGCAGATCGGCAAGGTGCTCGCGGCGATCCACGCCGAGCCGGAACGCGACTGGCGCGTACCGGTGCTGGCCGACCTGATGGGCGCCTCGCGCTCGAGCTTTGCGCAGGCGTTCACCCGCACGGTCGGCGAGCCGCCCGCGAAGTACGTCGGCAAGGTCAAGATGTTCCAGGCGCGGCGCTGGATCGCCCAGGACGGAATGCGCATCTCGGCAGCCGCCCACCGGCTCGGCTACGACTCGGAAGCGTCGTTCAGCCGGGCCTTCAAGCGCATCCTCGGCCACTCGCCGAGCGTGGCGCGGGCCGAGCATCATCAGACCCGCGAAGGCTCGTTCGGCATGTCCAGGCGCGACTTCCTTCGTTCTTGAGGTTCGCCGTGGCTCAAGTCGGCGTCTCGGGCCCGCCGGCCTGCTGTTCGAGCCACTGCGCGAAGGCATGCAGCGCCGGGCTGCCGGACTTGCGTTCGGGGTAGATCAGAAAGTAGCTGCGCCCGCTCGGCACGGGTTCGCGGGCCACGGTGACGAGCAGACCGCGCGTCAGCTCTTCCTGCACCAGGAACGGCGGCACCAGCGCCACGCCCATGCCGTGGGCCGCCGCCTCGGCGAGCATCGAGAACAGCTCCAGCCGCGGCCCGGCCATGTCGGCTTCGATGTGCAGGCCGCGGGCGGCGAACCACTCGCGCCAGGCGTAGGGCCGCGTGCTCTGCTGCAGCAGCGTGTGGCGGCGCCAGTCGGCGGGCCCGAAGCTGCGCCGCGCTCCGGCGAGCGCGGGGCTGCACACCGGCACGAGGCTCTCGGCCATCAGGAAGCGGCTCTCGGTGCCCGGCCACGCGGACACGCCGGCATGGATCGCCGCATCGAACGCGGTCTCGTCGAACAGGAAGGGCCGGGTGCGCGCGGTGAGGTTGACCTGGATGCCCGGATGGCTCTGCTGGAACGACGGCAGCCTCGGCAGCAGCCACTTCGTCGCGAACGTGGGCACGACGCCGAGCTCGAGCGTGCCGCCCTGCCCGCCACGCGCCATCAGCGCGAGCGCATCGCGCTCCACCTCGTCGAGGCGCGCGCGCACCTGGGCGGCATAGCTCAACCCGGCCTCGGTCAGCGCGACGCCGCGGCGGCTGCGCTGGAACAGGCGCACGCCGAGGAAGTCTTCCAGCGACGCAATCTGCCGGCACACCGCGCTCTGCGTGACCGCCAGCTCGTCGGCCGCCTTGGTGTAGCTCTGATGACGTGCCGCGGCCTCGAAGACACCGAGGGCCGCGGTCGAGGGGATCTTTCGACGCATGCGCCAATTGTGAGCGAACCGCACAAGTCGGTGCGAACAAGTCGTTTGCGCAAAGGGGGTCAGCTCCGTAGAGTGCGAAGCATCTCGGACTCGCTGCACCCAATGATGACTTCCGTTCACAAGAATGCCGCCTTCCGCTGGGACGACGCGCTGCTGCTCGACCAGCAGCTCAGCGACGACGAGCGCGCCGTGCGCGACGCCGCGCAGCGCTATTGCCAGGACAGGCTGCTGCCGCGTGTCCAGGAGTCCTTTCGCCACGAGAAGACCGACGCCGCGATCTTTCGCGAGATGGGCGAGCTGGGCCTGCTCGGCCCCACGATCGCCGAGACCTACGGCGGCGCCGGCTTCAACTACGTCTGCTACGGCCTGATCGCGCGGGAGGTCGAACGCATCGATTCCGGCTACCGGTCGATGATGAGCGTGCAGAGCTCGCTCGTGATGGTGCCGATCGACGCGTTCGGCACCGAAGCCCAGAAGCGCAAGTACCTGCCCAAGCTCGCGCGCGGCGAGTGGATCGGCTGCTTCGGCCTGACCGAGCCCAACCACGGCTCCGACCCGGGCAGCATGGTCACGCGGGCGCGCAAGGTGGCGGGCGGCTACAGCCTCAGCGGCAGCAAGATGTGGATCACCAACAGCCCGATCGCCGATGTGTTCGTCGTCTGGGCCAAGGACGACGAAGGCGCGATCCGCGGCTTCGTGCTCGAGAAGGGCTGGAAGGGCCTGACGGCACCCAAGATCGAGGGCAAGGTGGGGCTGCGCACCTCGATCACCGGCGAGATCGTGATGGACGAGGTGTTCTGCCCCGAGGAGAACGCCTTCCCCGACGTGCGCGGTCTCAAGGGCCCGTTCACCTGCTTGAACAGCGCGCGCTACGGCATCGCCTGGGGCGCGCTCGGCGCGGCCGAGGACTGCTTCATGCGCGCACGCCAGTACGTGCTGGACCGCAAGCAGTTCGGCCGGCCGCTCGCGGCCAACCAGCTCGTGCAGAAGAAGCTCGCCGACATGCTGACCGACATCACGCTCGGCCTGCAGGGCTGCCTGCGCCTGGGGCGCATGAAGGACGACGGCACGGCGGCGGTCGAGATCACGTCCATCATGAAGCGCAACAGCTGCGGCAAGGCGCTGGAGATCGCACGCACGGCCCGCGACATGCTGGGCGGCAACGGCATCAGCGACGAGTTCGGCGTCGCTCGCCATCTCGTCAACCTGGAGGTCGTCAACACCTACGAGGGCACCCACGACGTGCACGCGCTGATCCTCGGCCGCGCCATCACCGGCATCGCGGCGTTCTGATGGCCCTCCCCGTAGCGCCTTCGGCGCTCCCCCCAGGGGGCGCCGCCGGCGGACCGGCGGAGCCGGATCCGCGGCGGCCGCTGAATACCACCGCGGCCCTCGCAGGGGTGCGTGTGCTGGATCTGTCGCGTGTGCTGGCCGGGCCCTGGTGCAGCCAGCTGCTGGCCGACCTCGGTGCCGACGTCGTGAAGGTCGAGCGCCCGGGCAACGGCGACGACACGCGCGCCTGGGGCCCGCCGTGGCTGGAGCGCGAGGATGGAAGCCAGCGCGCGGAGTCGGCCTACTTCCTGAGCGCGAACCGCAACAAGCGCTCGTTGACGGTCGACCTCGCGCAGCCGGAAGGCCAGCACCTCGTGCGCGAGCTCGCATTGAAGGCCGACGTGTTTATCGAGAACTTCAAGACCGGCGGCCTCGCGCAGTACGGGCTCGACTACACGAGCCTCGCGCCGCTGAACCCGCGCCTCATCTACGCGTCGATCACCGGCTTCGGCCAGAGCGGACCGTACGCGCAGCGTCCGGGCTACGACTTCCTGGTGCAGGGCATGGGCGGCCTGATGAGCCTCACCGGCCGGCCCGACGGCGAGCCCGGCGGCGGGCCGATGAAGGCGGGTGTCGCGCTCACCGACGTGATGACCGGGATGTACGCCACGGTCGCGGTGCTCGCCGCGCTGCAGCGCCGGCACACGAGCGGCCACGGCCAGCACATCGACCTCGCGCTGCTCGACGTGCAGGTGGCCGCGCTCGCGAACCAGGCGTCGAACTTCCTCATCGGCGGCCAGGTGCCCGAGCGCATGGGCAATGCGCATCCGAACATCGTGCCCTACCAGGACTTCCCGACCGCCGACGGCCACATGATCGTCACCGTCGGCAACGACCGCCAGTTCGCAAGCTTGTGCGCGGTGCTCGGCCATCCCGGATGGGCGACGGACGAGCGCTTCGTGAACAACGCGCAGCGCGTGCGTTACCGCGACGACTTGGTGGCGCGCATCCGCGCTGTCACCTCGACGCGCACGACCGACGCGTGGGTCGGCGCGATGGAAGCGGCCAACGTACCCTGCGGGCCGATCAACACGCTGGACCGTGTCTTCGCCGATCCGCAGGTGCAAGCGCGCGGCCTGCGCATCGAGATGCCGCATGCAACCGCCGCGGCGGTTCCGCTGGTGGCCAACCCGATTCGATTGTCGGAGTCGCCGGTCACCTACCGGCGCGCGCCACCGAGCCTCGGCCAGCACACCGAGGACGTGCTCGCCGATTGGCTGGCCCTCGACCCGCAGGCCATCGCGGAGCTGCGGGGTCGACACATCGTCTGATAGCACCTCACCGGATTCGGCACAAGTTCACGCAGACCCGTTGCCAAATTGCACATCCGGGGAATCTAGGGATGCCGGCCAACATTCGCTCGGCGCCTACTGGACGTGTTGAGAGGTTTCATATGTGAGGCCACGTTGCCCCGGCGACGCTTGGTCACCACGCGAGCCAGTGAGAGGGAGCGGACACATGGCAACGACTGCACGATCGGTGCTCACCTTCGGTCTTGTCATCTCCGGGGCCCTGGCGGCCCTCTGTCAACCGATCCGCGCGGACGCGGCGATCACGTTCCAGGTCAGCTTCAACGATCCCGGTTCGCTCTATGCGGCCTACTACGATCGCATCCGCAGCAACGTCATCAGCGCCGGCAACGAGTGGGCCGGCTACTTCGGTTCCAACTACAACGCCTCGCTGCAGGTTCAGCTGAGCTTCGCCGACATCGCCACGGCGAGCGGCTCCAGCCTCACCAATTCCTACGTCGGCATGAGCGGCGGCCTTGCGACCTACGAGCAAGGCGCAGCCTACGAGATCCGCACGGGCCTCGATCCGAACGGCGCCGCGCCCGACCTGCGCATCACGATCGGCCGCAACGGCTACCTGCAGAACGAACTCTGGTTCGACCCATCACCCAATCGGCAGAGCGTGGCGGTCCCGAGCAACCGGACCGACGCACGGTCGGTGTTCCTGCACGAGTTCGGGCACGCCTTTGCGCTCAATGGTTGGCGAAACGGCCAGACCGGCACGCTGCCTGGGGGCTACCAGTCCACTTTCGACGCCTGGGTCACGACCGGAACCTTTCAAGGCCAGCCCCAGCTCTTCTTCACGGGCAGCGCGGCGCGCTCGTTGTACGGCGGACCCGTGCCGCTGACGTTCGGCAGCTACGGTCACCTTGGGAATGCGGCCCCTCGGCCTGGCTCCACTCTGATCCCGGACCTCATGAACGGCGTGTCCTTCTATCGTGGCACCCGCTATCACGTGACGCCGCTCGACCTCGCCATCCTGGGCGATACCGGTCTGCCCACGACCTGGAACGGCGCGGGCTTCGCAGCCACCGGAGCGCCCGTCTTCGCCGCCGTGCCGTTCGCCTCCGCGGTACCGGAGCCGTCCACCTATGCCTTGATGCTGACGGGGCTGATCGTGTGGGTGCGGGTGCGAAAGCGGGCGTTGCGTGCGCCGGAAGTTTCGGGGTGCGACCTCCCGTGTTCGACGGCTGAAAGCGGCGCACTCTAGGCAGCAGGCCAAGATCATCAAAGCTGCGGGCATCACGGCCGGCTGAGGAACGCGAGCGCCCTGGGCACGAAGTCGGTGTGGAACTGGAAGACCGCGCCGTGCCCGGAATCGGGATAGATGATGAGTTCGCTGTTGGGAAGGCGCTGCGCCAGATCGTGTGTGTTCTTGCTCGGGACCATGCGATCGCTGTCGCCGTTCGCGACGAGGACAGGGTGGTGAATTTTTGACAGGTCCGCCGGCTTCTTCATGCCCCATCGGCGCAGCGCTTTCAACTGGGCCTGCAGCGCGGCCACGGTGATGGCCTTGTCGCGGTTTTCGGAGCGTTCTTTCAAACGCTGCAGAAACTCTTTGCCCGCACGGATTCCGGCGGAGGTCCGGGTGAAGAACAGGAACTGCTTGGGATCCTGGAGAGTGAGCCAGCCTCGGATCATGTCGAGGTACGTCACGCGGGCCACCTTGCTGATGCCTTCGCCACCGGCGGGGCCCGTCCCGGTGATGATCATCCTGCGCACGAGTTGCGGCTCCATCAGCACGATCTCCTGAGCAATCATTCCGCCCATCGAGAATCCGAAGAGGTCGACCTGACCGAGACCCATGGCCTTGATGAAGGTGATCGCGTCCTTGGCCATCTCCTCGATCGATGCCGCCGGGGCGCCGCTTGACGCGCCAATGCCTCGATTGTCGAACGTGATTACACGATGGCTGGCCGCGAAGCCGTCAACGACTCGAGGATCCCAGTTGTCCAGAACGGCTGCCAGGTGGATGAGGAACACGACCGGCGTGCCGGGATGGTCCCTTCCGAGTTCCCTGTAGGCGAACTCCACGCCGCCTGCGGTGATCGTCTGCGTCGGAACGTTCTGCCAGAGCACTCTCGATTTCTGCATTGCAGTCATGTCTGCTCTGCCTTCAGGCCTGCGGCAGGTAGCTGGGTCTGGCCGCCGTCATCCCGCGCTTGACCTGCAGGGTGAGTTCATCGGCCAGCACCTCGTCGAGGCCTGCTTCGAGTCCGTCGAGCGCGCGCTCGACG
>Ga0075366_10001099_pt1 | contig 13281 bp, 16 predicted proteins | sample EndMethybrTD3031_FD_72351 | JGI IMG/M metagenome (GOLD analysis project Ga0075366, IMG submission 72351) | Populus endosphere microbial communities from Tennessee, USA - Endosphere MetaG P. TD hybrid TD303-1 | ecosystem: Host-associated > Plants > Roots > Endosphere | place: USA: Tennessee...
GTCCTGATATCTGCATAACCGTTGTCACGAGCAAAATTGCCCAGGTCAGCTACTTCCTTGTGGGTGAGCACCTGCTCTACACCAGGTTTCACGATCACATCTGCTTGTTTGAGTTTACCCCTGCCAGATTCCTCTAACTGGTCTTCTAGCTCTGCAGCAAAACTCTTGGCGCGATCATTAGCTAGCCTTACGTTGTCCACGCTAGGCTCGCCAACACCCGCATCACTAGCCGTTCGGCTGTCTTCGGCCGAAGCTGAACCTTGAACTTCAATTTTTATGTCACCCAAGAATAGTCCGGTCATACCCTGTAGCCTATGCATAACATCGCCGACATCCGAAGGACTCACTTCTAAGGCAGTAGTACTGCGAGAAAAATCAGGCGCAAAAGGCATGTTGCGTTCCTGAAGTGGCAACGTAGCATGCACCACTACCGGAGAGAATACGCCTTCATTAAAGTCGAGCATTCGCACATCGGGGCTAAATTGATAGCCGTTGTCCTGGTGCTCAATAACATGAGAGGTGTGGCCATCGGTTGATTCCTCGGCAGCATGTGCGCTAGTTGGCGCCAAGAATACACCGGCTGCGGCAGCAGTGGCAGCGAGTCCCATAGCAAAACGGTTAGATTCAGGGGCAATAGCAGGATTTTGGGGTGTGTTTTCCATAAGAATAGTTCCGGTCTCAATTAACCGGGGTATTATATACTATTTGCTTATGTTTTTCAAGAGTCTTACAGTTTGAGCATGGCGTCACTGAGCACCAGTTTGGTGTTAGCATTTTGCGCCATGGAGTTAAGTGCTCCAGAGGAAACCTTAAGAATATGATGCCATTGTTTTAGCTTGGCTGCGTCATCCTTTTTGGCCGCCTGATCCAAACCAGTCTGAGCAATGTGTTGCAGTGCTTCAAGGACATATCGGGCGTCCTCTTTCTTCTTGCTCAGTTGCTCAACCATAGCCAAGCGTTCAAATGTCTGCTTTTGCAGGATTGCCTTAGCGTCAGCCACACCAGCAAGCAACGGATGTGTTTCATCGCCGGCCAACAATGCCGACATCAAACCAGGTAAACCTCCAGACAAGAAGTACGCCTGGCTGATTATTGTAGTTTCCTTGCCTTGATTGGCAAAAAAGCTCCGTAAGTCTTGTTCGGCAGGTCCGTTAACAGAGATAGCTTGCAGACGAGACATAATTGTCGGCAATAGCGCCCTAGCATTATCTACCGTCAGCACCAAAATAGTATCTTCTGGCGGCTCCTCTAGAATCTTGAGAAAGGCATTCTGCGCCTCTGTCGTCAGGCGACCAGCATGCTCCAAAATAACCGCCCGACGGTATGTCTTGGTGCCGAGCGTCTTGAGCTGCAAGTATCGCTGCAATTCGCGGACTGCATCAATTGAAATCGTATTTTTCTCATCAGGACTGACTACCTTTACGGCTGTATAGGCTTTATCTTCGGGTATGTCCAGAACCTGCAATACGCTATTCCATGCAAGCGTAAACTTACCAACGCCATCGCTACCGACCAGCAATACGGCATGAGTTGGCTGCGCGATAAACTGAGCGACCTGCTCCTTAGTATGCGGATGGACCACCAGCCGATCCATTACGACTCCATAAGTGCTTTAAACTCTGGCGGCAATGGAGCAACAAACGTCTTGCGCTCGTCGTTCTGTGGTACCGCGATCTCGAGACTCATAGCGTGAAGATACATTCGATCTCCAAAAGCGCCCTTGCCATATAGTGGATCGCCCACAATTGGATGGCCTAGCTGCACCATGTGAACGCGTAGCTGATGTGTGCGACCTGTCTCGGGCTTCAGTTCAACCAGGCTATACTTGTCGGATTCTTCTAACACTTTGTAATGCGTGCGAGCGGGCTTGCCGTTTGGTCCAACGCGGAAGGTTGCCGGTGCTTTAGGGTTACGATCAATTGGCATATCAATAATTGCTTCTTTTTGTTTGAAGTGTCCTTCAACAATGGCCATATAGGTCTTTTTGACCTTACGATCGGCGAATTGCTTCTGTAGGTAACCTAGTGCTTCTGGATTCTTTCCGCCAACAATAACACCGCTTGTTGCTCGGTCTAAACGATGGACTACGCCTGCACGGTCACCGGCCATATCAACCACTTTACTACGCAAAAAGCTAGCTACGCTCGCCTCAGCAGTAAACGCACCCTGAGCATGTGTCAGCACGCCAGCAGGCTTATTAACTACGACGCAGTCATCATCCTCATACAAAACAGGCAGATCAATCTCGGCATCATCTGGAGTGAGCGAAGTTAGGTCAGACTTAAGAATACTATTGGATGGAATCTTGTCGCCGGCCTTGAGTGTTTTGTCACCTAGATGTACGAGCCCCTTATCAAAGAGTTTGGCGAGTGCCGCGCGTGAGTATGCGGTATGCTGTTGAGCAAGCACTACATCGGCACGTAATGGTATTGGACGATACTTAACACCAGTCGCCTCAGACGTAGTTTGCTCACCACCCATAGCGTCCCAAATCTTGAGCTTGGGTACATGCAGACTGGGCTGCGCAGGCAAACCAGGATCATGAATAATATACTCCTGCTCGTTTTGGCCAATTACTAGTACGGCGTGGGACACATAACCTTCTTTGCCGTTCAAAACCCTAGAGTTAAGCGTCAAAAAGACTAAGCGTCCGTCATCAAGCATGTCGTCAATGTCTTCGAGGGTTGGGCGACGCGTTTCAACATGCACTTGTTTTAGAAAAGAAGCGATACTAGGCTGTATATCGAGAACATTCGTGTGCTTTACTTGCCAGTTATACTCTTCTTTAGTTAAGTATTTACGTAAGTAAGCGTCGCCTTCTTTTTCGTAGCGTTTATAGTCAAACTGCTCGATCATTCGAATATCAAATCCCTGTCGGCTCATGCGTTCCCAAATGGTAACCGTCCAAGGTGCTTTGCCATCCTCAAACCCGGCCATCTTGTCCATTACAGCCCAACTCATTTTTCGCTTCAAAAAGTAGTCGAAAAGCATACGATACACCGCAATCGAGCAATGCATATTGTCATCGTGATTAGCGTAAAATGGAACCTTTTTCATCTGTTACGCCCTTAGGCCAACAGCTTTTTGGGCACGTAATAAGGTTTCACCGGCAGTTACAATCATTGCTGCTTCACTTTTTTCTAGCTTAGCCAACAGTGCTTGCTCGTCAACTGCAGCTAGGTTCTTCTGGAATTCAGCCAAGAAATCAGCGACACTACTAGCAACTGCTTTCTTGAGATCACCATACATTGTCTGACCTTCCCATACGGCGTTCACTTCGCTTTGCGGCTTGCCACCAAAGAGCGCTAAAATCTGAAGTAAGTTCGTTACACCAGGTCGCTCCTTGGGATCATACTTAATTTCACCAAAGCTATCGGTGGCGGCACTCATAATCTTTTTGCTTGCGGCTTCGGGAGTGTCGGACAAGAAGATTACTCCCTTTCCGGTCTCGTCACTCTTACTCATTTTTTTGGTTGGATCTTGTAGGTCTTTGATACGCAAACCTTGATCCTTGCCAAAGAATTCGTGCTGCTTAGGCACTGCGAGCGGCACCGTAAACAACTCGCCAAATTGATTATTAAGGCGCGATGCAATATCACGAGTAAACTCAAGGTGCTGCGTTTGGTCTTCACCCACAGGAATATAGCTAGCATTGTAGAGCAAAATATCCGCCGCCATAAGTACTGGATAGTTAAACAGACCTACGCTAATACGATCTTCAGACAACTTAGATGATTTGTCTTTAAACTGCGTCATGCGACCCATCTCGCCCATACCTGTAAAGCAGTCCAAAATCCAAGTTAGCTCAGAGTGTGCAGGAATGTAGCTCTGGCGATATACAAATACATCCTCATGATCGAGCGGCAAGCCAGCGGCAGAGTATACCTTAAGGTTATTGATCACGCTACTGTATAGCTGGCTATGGTCGATTGGCGTTGTGAAGCTATGCAAATCTGGCACAAACATATTCACTTGGTACTCTCCGGCACGCTTTTTGGCCATATCCACCATAGGCAGGATAGCGCCTAAATAGTTGCCAATTGTAAGGTCGTTGTTGGCACGAAGGCCAGTTAAAATAACAGGTTTGCTCATATTGTCCTTATTATACCGTAGTTATACCCTGGCGCCCACTCTGCTCATCTTGAGTTCATGAAGTCTGCGAGCTCCAGCTAGCGCTACGCGGAATGGCATAACCGGATCGGTCGGACTTGTAGCGCTGCTTGCTTCCATCATAATACCGGCGGGCATTTCACCATGACCTTCAGCTATTTGTATTATCCGCTCCAGACAAGCTATCTGTCCGAACACTGATTTCTTGTAATTTCCTTCCGGATCGAAGGCCATTTCACCGCCATGTGCAGTATCTACGATTAGCAGACCGTCGGTACGATCCAGTGCACGGCGGTACTTATCAACCCATGCTTGTGGCGTCTGTGCGTTCGATCCTCCCCGGTACACAACCACTCCTGGCGCTCCATTGCCATCTTGTTTGCTGCGAGAGCGATGCAGTGTACCTACAAGCTCCATCGCGCTGTCGAGCGTACCATCCATGGCATTCTTTACGCCAATTGGCAGTGATTCGTGCGCATCTGTTGATAAGCCGCTAATAATATCTGATGTTACAGAATTATTGCCAGCGTTGCGACTGCCGATCCACCCCAGTGCAAGGGCATTGCCGTAACGATCAAGGTGTGGGGCGTGGCCTAATTCAATAGCAACATTAGCTGTAGCTTCCGCTCGCTCTACAACCGTGCGGTATGCCGCTCGAACCGTTTCCGGTTCGCTCTCCAGTCCGTGCCAATCAGCAGGATTCGTACGTGGCTTCCATGGCGGCATGCGGTGTAAGGCCACGAGACTATCGTCAGATCCCTGTAGATCGCGCAGCATATCACCTTCCCGATCGATTGTCGACCTGTCCAATGTCATGGCGCAAGGTCCTTCTATGACGACCAGGCCAGTTACCTCACCAGCCAATATGCTGCTTACCTGGTTACGTGTGTGGCCGATATCTATATCTGCGGCTAAACTTAGTGGATGGTCCTCTCGTAATTGTTGTAACGATGGTGATTCGGGGGCGTACATTGCCATATTAGTTCTCCTAAAATTTGTTTCTCAAATAAAAAACCGCCTAGTTGGCGGTTTCTTCATGAGTTCAAGATTTAGTAGTGTCTACGGGAACGTGAACGCACAGGAGAAAACGCCAACTCACGGCGTGTAAACCAATAAAAGAATACGTTCATTAGCTTGTTCATTACTTTTACTATAGCATCGCTACTCGCTTATGCCAACTTTCTGCAACTTACACACAAAGAATGCTTCAATAGTTTCGCTGGGCTTAAGGCGCATACAGCCAGCAACTTCTGGAGCAAATGCTTTGCCATTCCACTCCTTGACCGTTTCTACGCGGTTGGGCAATTGTTGGTCTAGTGGAATAAGTTTTGCATCTGCCTGCGAACGAAGTAAGTAATCAATGACTGCTTCATCTTCTTCGGGTGCCATCGTGCAGGTGCTATACACTAACGTGCCACCAGGTTTAAGTAGTTGCCACGCCTGTGTCAAAATCTTCTTTTGAAGCTGTTGCAACCTCTTTACGTGTGCTACTGACCATGTCGCAAAATCAGCGTCTTTGTCATAGTGCATCAAACCCTCACCACTACATGGGGCATCCAGTAAGATCTTGTCAAATTGTCTGCCATCAAGTTTTTTAGCCAGGCTAGTTGCATCGTATAGCGTAAATTCAGCTACGCCGCCTAGTCGTTCCATATTAGCGCGTAATTTTGCCAGACGGACACGAGAATTATCGTTAGCAACGATAGCTGCTTGGTTGCGAGTAATTGCGGCAATGTGACTAGTCTTGCCGCCAGGTGCCGCGCACACATCCAGTACTTCATCATTTGCCTGTGGATCCAATGCTACAACCGGCAACCAACTAGCGGCGTTCTGAATAAATGCCCTACCGTCAGCCACCACCTGGCTATCTCGCACATCGGTTAGCGGAGATTCCACTGTGTAGCCCTCTAATAGCCAGTCATACCGTACACCCTCAAAGCCAGCCTCACGTAGCTCGCTCAAAGTTTGTTGTACATCACCTTGTAGCGGATTCAGCCTGAGGCTTTGCCTGCGAGGCGTACGTAGCAATTCGATTACCTCAGGCTCACTAAGCCCTAGTATCTCCATTGTTCGTGAAACCCAGGCTTCGCGCTTTATTGGTGTTTTATCGACTTTTTTCTTTGTCATCTACTTTAATTATACCCTTGTCATCTCATCCTGAAAGCCTAATGCAAATAGCAATGCTTCCCGGGTATAGGCAAGGTCACGTTTTGTTGGATCCGCCTTGATAACATCTGGATCCCCAAAATGAGCATAGTCAAATAATGCCATGTAGTCAGGAACGAGCGGATCAAAGTACGGCACAGTGCCTTCTGGGTCTGGTTGAGTCACAAGGTATGGTGGGCGTACATTCTTCGGATACACGAGTCCCGTTTGACTTACCCTACCCTCGATAGTTACACCTGCCTTAGAGCAAATGGCTAAGGCATTATCAAATACTCGTTCGGATTGAGCACCCAGCACAATTAAGCGGTCGACATTGGAGTCAGTCTCATAGTCCTGAGCACCCATAAGAGGCTGAGCCGCCTCTACCGTATGGTACAGTGCCATATGACCTGCTACATAATGCGGATATGACGTAGGGTCGCCACGCTTAGCCGCCTGACTGGCAAGGCGAGCTTCCTCTTTTGTGCCGGTCATACACTCCCTAATAGCCTCGACGTCCACCGCTGGCACATCCGGGGTATCAATCATCAGATGCAATGGCGGTTTCATATTGACGTCGAATATTCCCAAATCCTTTCGTAAGTCGTGAGCAGCCGCCAAAGCGTCCCCATTACCGTTCACTCTTTGGAGCGTATGGACAGGCGTTACCAGCTCGAGCCTAGCCTTAGGCATGTAGCTGCGATGCAAGTGCAACAGAGATGCTACATACCCAAGCGTACGAAGTGGCATGTCCTCCCCTACAGGGGCTATACACATCCGAAGCACTGTGTCTTTGCCCTCATCATGGATGGCATCTAGCACGCTATACTTACTTCCAGGCGTACGGCTAATCGAATCAAAATAAAGCCTCGGGTCGTTCTTGAGTGCCCGTGCTACTGCCTGGTCTTTTTCTGGATTCCTAGCCTCCTGGCAAATCATACCTACCAAATATACCAAAAAGAGAGGCATTTCTGCCTCTCTTTTGTGAGTTCGCGTCGATGTAAAATTAACGCTTGGTGAACTGGCGTTGCTTGCGTGCGCCCTTGAGACCGAACTTCTTGCGTTCGCGTTCACGAGGATCACGGCTAAGCAGGTCAGCGCGCTTAAGAGTACTCTTGAGGTCTCCGTTCATAAGAGCGAGAGCCTTAGAGATGCCAAGACGAATAGCGTCGATCTGGCCGGCGTGACCGCCACCAGTAACTACAACACTAATGTCGAACTTGTTCTCTTGCTGCAATGCTACAAATGGCTTGTTAAGCTCGTTCAAGAGGAATTCGCTACCAGCGAAGTATTCCTGAGCAGGCTTACCATTTACAACGATGTTACCCTTGCCGCCCTGAAGACGAACACGAGCAGTAGCAGCCTTGCGGCGACCGAGGGCGTAGAAGTAGGTATCAGCCATAACTTTACTTGCCTTCCTTTACTGAAATTACTTCAGGCTTCTGTGCAGCGTGGTTGTGCTCAGTACCAGCGTAAATCTTCAAACGAGCCAAACGAGCATCGCGAAGCTTGTTAACTGGAAGCATACCGCGTACAGCGTGCATGATTGCGTGAGTTGGATCTTTTTCCATCTTTTCACGCATAGTAGCTTCTTTTAGACCACCAGGGAAACCACTGTGGCTGTAGTACATCTTGTTGTCCATCTTGGTACCAGTAACGGTAACCTTGTCGGCGTTGATGATAACTACGAAGTCACCAGTGTCGATGTGGTGGGTAAACATTGGCTTGTCCTTACCGGTCAAGAGCTTAGCTACCTTAGTAGCTACGCGGCCCAATGGAGCTTCTGAAGCATCTACAACATACCACTTGCGTGTTACATCAGATGGCTTTGCGCTATAGGTCTTCATTATTTCTCCTCTTTCTTGGCGTCAGCCTTCTTAGCAGGAGTTTTAGCAGCTGGCTTGTCGGCTTTTGGAGCCTTTTCAGCTGCCTTGGCTACAGGTGCTTCCTTGAGGTCGTCAACAAAGCTTACGCGGGCAAGCTGAGCGTTGTCACCACGGCGCGTACGAGTCTTCTCGATGCGGAGGTGACCACTGTCGCGGCCTGTAAGCTTTGGAGCAACATCATCAACCAGCTTGTGTGCAGATTCAAGAGTCTGAAGACCCTTGATAACCTGACGGCGGTTGTGAAGGTCACCCTTCTTAGCCTTGGTGATTAATTTTTCTACGTAAGGCACCACTTCTTTGGCCTTAGGAAGAGTGGTCTCGATTGACTCGTACTTTACGAGTGAATCAGCCAAGCCCTTCACTAGCGCTTCCCTCTGGTCGCGCTCGCGGTGCAATTTTCGGCCTTTATATTGATGACGGTGCATTTTAGAGCTCCAACTCCGCTAATTTCTCTTTAACTTCGTCCAAAGCCTTGCTACCGAAGCCCTTCAAGTCGCGAAGTTCAGCGTCACTTAGTGAGAACAAATCCTTGATTGTGTGGATGTCGTTGTTAATAAGTGCGTTAGTTGTGCGAGCTGAAAGGTTCAAGTCCTCGATTGGGGTGTTAAGAGCAGCTGGCTCGTCGCCGTCTACAGCTACACCCGCGCTAGCAGGGTTGCCTGATGGTACGAGTTGCTCAGAAGCCTCAACGCGAGTCTTACCAGCAAGTGCAGTGTACTGATTTACCAAAATTGCAGCAGCTTCTTCGAATGCATCACGTGGAGTGATAGAACCATCAGTTTCGATGGTAAGAAGCAACTTATCAAGGTCGGTCATCTGACCAACACGAGTGTTTTCTACCTTGTAGCGTACGCGAAGTACTGGGCTGAAGATAGCGTCGACAGCGATCATATCGCTAGCCTTCTTGGCGGTACCTTCTTCTACGGTGCGGTAGCCACGACCAGTTTCAACAACCAAGTCCATAACAAACTTAGCCTTGTCTTCGTCGATAGTAGCAATAACGTGTTCAGGGTTTACGATTTCAACATCTGCGTTAACCTGAATGTCCTTAGCCTTTACAACACCCTTACCATCTTTAACGATGCGCAAGTGCTGTGGCTCGTCGCCGTATACGCGGAAACGGACACTCTTGAGGTTAAGCATGATGTCAACAACATCTTCCTTAACACCCTTAACGGTAGTGAACTCGTGGGTTACGCCTTCAATTTTGAAGCTCGTAACAGCTGCGCCAGCAATGCTTGAAAGCAATACACGGCGTAGGCTGTTGCCAAGGGTCATACCGTAACCGCTGTGTAGTGGCTCTACTGCGAAAGTAGCGGTAGTAGCGTCATGGTCGTCTACACGAACGAGACCCGGTGTGTGAATCATTTTTGACATCTAACTCATCCTCCCTTAGCGTGAGTAATATTCTACGATTAATTGCTCGTTGATATCAGCCTCGGCTTCTTCACGTGTTGGCAAGCCAGTAACCTTAAAGGCAACCTTCTTGCGGTCTACGTTAACCCAGCCTGGGAAAGCACTTGGTGCTGGGCTGACATCATCAATCTTCTTAAAGTACTCGGACTCTTTGCTGTGCGGACGGACAACGATTTCGTCACCAGGGCGAAGTCGTGCGGAAGGAACGTCGATACGACGGCCGTTTAGCATAAAGTGACCGTGTGTTACCAGCTGACGAGCAGCACGGCGGCTAGGTGCAAAACCAGCGCGGTATACTGCGTTGTCGAGACGGCGCTCGAGCAATTGCAATAGTACTTCACCAGATTGACCTTGCTTGCGGTTAGCTTCCTTCATAAGGTTGCTGAACTGACGCTCAAGCAAACCATATAAACGCTTAACCTTTTGCTTCTCACGAAGCTGCAATGCATATTGGCTTGGCTTGTTAGGGCGGCGGCCATTGCCTTGCTGTCCAGGAGGTGTCGAACGCTTAACAAGGGCTTTGTGAGCCTTTGGGTGAAGGGCGTAGCCTTCGCGGCGTGACATCTTAACAATAGATTGTGTATCTCGTGCCATGATTAGATCCTACGTGCTTTCTTCGGACGAACACCACCATGTGGTACGCCAGTCACGTCTACAATTTTTTCTACTTGAATGTCGAGGCCAGCGAGAGCACGAATGGCTGCGTCGCGACCGAGGCCGACACCCTTAACAAATACGTCAGCTTTGTTGAAGCCGTGCAATTGCTTAGCAGCTTGACCTGCTTTTTCAGCTGCAACCTGAGCGGCGTAAGCAGTTCCCTTCTTGGAACCACGGAAGCCACAACCACCGGCGCTAGCTTGTGCCAAAGCACCGCCCTGACCGTCAGTGAAGGTAACGATTGTGTTGTTAAATGTAGCCAAGATGTGCACCTGACCAAAGGATACAGGTCGCTTGGCTTTTTTCTTCTTTGCTGTAGTGTTTACTTCTGCCATATCAATATCCTAGGTCTTAGATGCTACCTTCTTAGCGGTACCACCAACGGTAGTCTTCTTACCACGGCGGGTGCGAGCGTTAGTCTTGGTGCGCTGACCACGTGAAGGCAAGTTAGCCTTGTGGCGCAAACCACGGTAAGCATTAATGTCCTTAAGACGCTTAATGTTACCAGCGACGATTCGCTGCAATTCACCTTCTACGGTGAAGTTTTCGTTAATGTAGTCCTGGATGCGAGCAATCTCGGCATCAGTCAGGTCTTTAACACGAACAGTTGGCTCAACCTTAGCGGCAGCCAAAATATCGTGGCTGGTCTTAGGACCAATACCGTACACGTAAGTAAGGGCAACCCATACTTGCTTGTCGGTAGGAATGGTTACACCGGAAATTCGTGCCATAACTAACCCTGCCTCTGCTTGTGCTTAGGCTTTAACTTGTTGATAACGTAGAGTTTAGCTTTGCTGCCTCTACGGCGACTTTTGCGCCAAACGAGCTTGTCGTCTGGGCTGATCTTTTTGACACTTGCACGCACTTTCATGCGGATCATGCTCCTTTCAGAGTGTGACTCACTGCTTATGTTGATATTAAATAAAGTAAGACTTTACGCGTGTAAGTCCTACTTATGATTTGCGATAGGTGATTCTTCCCTTAGTAAGGTCGTAAGGGGTCAACTCAACCGTCACGCTGTCACCAGGTACGATACGAATGTAGTGTTTTCGCATCTTTCCAGCAACATGGGCTATTATTTGATGGCCGTTTTCGAGCTCGACACGAAATTGAGTACCCGGGAGGGTCTCAATAATCACACCTGTCAACTCAATAACTTCTTTGTTCGCCATAAATAGATAACTAGATTAGACTATAGCAAATTATTGAAGTCATTACAACACCTTATACCTGGTTACTGCTATCACGTTCTAGTATCTTAGGCTTTGGTGGCGTGACGAGCGACAAATTCACCGAGTGTTGTGTGGATGATTACTGTCTTTCGCTCCGGCGCTCGTCCTTCATTTGCTGGCACGGGTAACTCTGTGACCCTAAAACCAACTCGAGTAGCGGCAGCACCCATTTGGCCATAGGTAAGCGCTCCGAGTACTGTGTCTGGATCACGCTCCGAATCTTTATAGTGATCAGCTATCGCTGCCAGGGATCCTACAATAGTCCTAGCTGCAATACGGTTGTCAGGAGGCAGCTCACCAAGGTGAATTCCGTCATATTCTTGGTCGAGTGCAAGGTCAAGGCCTGTAGCCTCATCCTGCAAAGCGAATGGTGCCTGTTGTCGCTCATTGATCCACATTGGACCAAAATGAACGCTTTCAGGCTTAGGACTTGAGCTATCTTCGCTTATTTCTTCACCTGTTGGAAGTAGAGGCGCAATATCATCAGCCAACCTGGCCGCAAATTCGTGTGCTAAAGGAGTAACTTGTCGAAATTCTGTTGTAGTCATAAAAAATAGGCTACCTTAGGCAGCCTATTTACGTCAATGCTTATGTTTATACTAGCGCTTGCGGAATGGGATGAGGCTAAACTTGCGCTTCTTGGCGCTTGCTTCTGCGTCCTTGTCGACGTCTGTAAAGAACTCTGGGTCAGAATACTGGTCGTAGGTCACCATAAGAGCGCGAGACTCTACAGCACGTAGCGTTTCGAGCGACACGGCCACAAGGATCAAGACACTCGTACCTTGAATGGCAATACTATTGGATACGAACGCCTGAGCAATGATAGGTGCCATAGCTAGAAGGCCAAGTGCAGTAGCGCCGAAGAGTGTCAAACGATTAACGGTCTTACTAAGGTGCTTTTCGGTCTGAACGCCAGAACGTACACCCTCGATGAATCCACCCTGTTTCTGCAAGTTCTCAGCGATTTCCTTACTGTTGAAGGTAATGCTGGTGTAGAAGAACGTAAACAGAAATACGAGCACAAAGTAAGCCGCAGGATACAAGTACGGCTCCCAGCCACCGGCAGAGAAGCTAGTAGCTGTTGGCGCCTGGAACCAAGTGACCAGGTTCTGGCCGATATGAGCCAAGCGCTCACTATGATTACTGCTAAGTAGCTGTCCGGCAAATGGAGGTACACTCAAGAACGCTACAGCAAAGATGATCGGGACAACACCAGCGGTGATCAGCTTAACTGGCAGAACCGTAGTTACGCCACCATAAGTACGGTTCCCCTGTACACGCTTAGCGTAGTTAATCGTAAGACGTCGAGCAGCTTCGTTGAGCATCACCACAATCCACGTGACTAGTAATACTGCCGCTAACATTATCAAGGCGAAGAATAGACCGCCCTTGTTGACCGGCATCCACCAGCCAAGGAATGACCAGTGACTTGTGCCGTCAAAGATACCGCTCCAAATATTAGCGACTGCGCTCGGCAGGCTGCTCACAATACCTACAGTAATTAGCAAAGAAATACCGTTACCGACACTTTGCTCAGTGATCTGTTCACCGAGCCACATAAGGAGCATTGAACCACCGGTTAGGGCAGCCACCATCAACACCCACTGCAGTAACGAGGTATTAGCGGTAATGTCACCGATACCACCGATCTGTTGAGCGGATTGACGAACCAGGTAGATAGCACCAATAGACTGCAAGATAGCAAGTGGGAAGGTCAAGGTACGAGTCATCTGGTTGATCTTCTTTTGGCCATACTCGCCTTCCTTCTGGAGGGCTTCAAGCTTAGGAATAGCCTTCGTCAGAAGCTGCATGATGATTGAGGCGTTAATATATGG
>Ga0075366_10001100_pt1 | contig 13279 bp, 18 predicted proteins | sample EndMethybrTD3031_FD_72351 | JGI IMG/M metagenome (GOLD analysis project Ga0075366, IMG submission 72351) | Populus endosphere microbial communities from Tennessee, USA - Endosphere MetaG P. TD hybrid TD303-1 | ecosystem: Host-associated > Plants > Roots > Endosphere | place: USA: Tennessee...
GGTCAAGATAATGATGTGTTCTTCTTGGTGCGGGCGCTCATTCCCGTTGACTATAAAGCAGCCGCAAAATACATTGACCAGATGCCACTTGATAAAGCGTCATACTTAGCAGCTGATCTAGCATTTTACGATCCTGTAGCAGCCGAAGCAATCATGAAAAAATATGAGGCCAAAACAGAGTATATGGGAGCGGCTAGAATTGCTATAGCCTTGGCTTTTTACGCCAAGCAAAAGCCAAATGACGCCAACTCGGATTTTGTTTCGGGAGCACCACTCGACCCGATTCGCCAGCAAGCCAAAGGTGCTGCTGACCGCGTCAACACACAGTGCAATAATGCTGATCTACAAAGGGCAATTGATATTGCAGGTAGTTACAACTATGCTTTTAGCAATTTTGGTACACCCACAGACATAGCTCTGGAATTTGCTGATAAGCATCTGGCAGCTGGCAATCATGATCTTATAGAGATGCTATTCCGGGTAATTGTTCGCGACAATGACACAGCAGTTCAACGATGCCTTGATTATTATGTAACTGAGGCGGCTAAGAATAATGCAGATCAAGAGCAGATGCTGGCAAGAGCCCGTGACTTAGCAATTGATATGGCTCCTTTTAAGGCGGAGACGGTTGCCAAGTTACTTGATACACTTCAAAAAACAAAAACAACCGCATACAGTGCAGCGGTTGATGCTATTGCCATGGCATTGGCGCCATATGATGCTAATAAAGTTTCTAAGTACGTGCGAAATGGTTTTTATACGAGTCCTAATCGCTACCCCATTGGCATAGCTGTGGCTCCTACGATGGTAGTGTTTCGATCTGATCTTAAGCGAATAGCGCAGGAGCCCGTTACCTCATGGCTTAATTTTGCAGATAATGCCAGTAAGCCGCAACTTGCGCAAAAAGCTAAGGATGCACTTGCAAAGTCGGTCGACCTAAAAAATTACGGTTACTGGTTGGGTGCAGCTCTACTTAAAAGCCAAACCGAGCAGCAAAAATAGCCAAGTTGTGCAGCTATATACTGATTAATTAGTGAATTTTTTCGCCGTTTTCCAGCATAGTAATGAATTTTTGAATGCGGGCCTGACGTGTTTCGGGTTTTTTGGCTGTTTCGATGCGCCAACAAAAAGCAAATGCATTGGTTTTGTTGAGCTTTTGGTAAAAAGCCTTTGCCTTAGGGTTTGCATTGAGGGCGGCTTCAAAATCAGCCGGCGGCTTAGAGGTGCTGGGCGGATTATAGGCAGCGTCCCAGCGCCCATCTGCCTTTGCGGCCTCAATGGTGGCCTGGCCAGCGGCAGTCATCTTGCCCGCGGCAATCAGCTTTTCAACCCTGCCAACATTAATCTTAGACCAAACGCTTTTAGGCTTACGCGGTGTAAATTTTTGTCGATAAAAGCTTTCGTTTTCGGCATGCACCAAGCCATCAATCCAGCCATAGCATAGAGCTTCTTCAACAGCCTGAAGGTAGTTGACGGTTATTTCGCCGCTATTCTTTTTGGCAAGACGCAGCCAGACTCCACTCGAAGTCTCGTGATTGGCTTGCAGCCAGGTGCGCCAATCTGCTTGTGTTTTGAACTGCAAAATCGGTAGTTCTGGTACACTCATGCAGTTATTCTAAATACCCACGAGGCCAATTACTAGCCCCATGATCATGATGGTTAGAAACTCGTTGCCAATATTGAGCAGCGTCAAGCGATTAGGCCGACCCTCAAAAGCGTCGTGTGTTACAAACCGAGCAGCGGTTAGGCCAAGCCACAGCCAAAAAGCAGTCGAGATTGAATCTTGCAAGAAACTGTGGTGAAAGAAATGATTGGCCAGATAAGCAACATGTGCTAAAACGTATGCGGTTATTAAACTCATCAGCACTGTGGTTGCCATTGGGCCCGCAATGCTTCCGCCGCGGCTCATATTTACCTTAGCAAGCTCGGCCCATTTTTTGCCAAATACCGACTGCGCATACCAAATGCTACCGACTGCCATAGAGCTTATCATGGCGAGTACAACAGCCACATAGTTTACTTCAACACTCATCTAGGAGCTCTTTTTTATATGTTCTTTTTTTAGATTTGCATATTCTGGATCAGCGAGTGCGCGTTTGTAATATGCCGAAAATATACGGGCGGATTCGGCCTTTGGCGAGTCTTCGGAGTTTTTATCTTGGGGCAACACATGACCTTTACTGTCGTATTTATGGCCGCTCGAATGATTGGCATAGCGCCGGGAACGCGTAAAACCCATCTGCAGGAATTTACGAGCCATGTCCATGCCAACAAAATCTTGTTGTTGCTTATAGGCTAAAAATAAGTCAAAGATTGTAGAGGCCGATTGCTGGGCAGCATCGGGGGTGGCAAATCGCCAATGAGGAAGTATTTCACTCTTGTATGGCTCAGCCATTAAAACACCTTGTTCGCCTTTGCCAATGCGATATTTCTCAGGGTGCTTTCGAAAATCGACATTGCGGTAGGCGTCAGCGTACGAGGTGTCACTCATATTTGTAGTATACAAAATTTGCCGCAAGATAGGTATGAATCGACTGCTAACCCCCGCATTTACCTTAAAAGGATCTCATGCCAAGAGCTTCAACAGATTGATGCAAATCAAATAATTTCCAGAGTATAAACCCGTCGATCACGAGACTTATGATATTGAATTGAATAAGGTCAAGGATAAGACTGTAAATAATAACCAGCCCCATGCCCACCAAGATGTTTTTGGCAAGTTTGTTGCTTCGGGTATTAAGAATAGTTATTGCTGCCGCAATTGCCAGCACCCAGGAGCCGATCATAGTGATACCCCAAAAGCCAGTCGATGGAGTGCTAGCCCCAAGCATGCTCACTTGAATGAGCTGCATACCAATAGCTTGCAGCGCAACAAGCACAATCAAGGCGATAAAAATAAGTGTCCACTTTTTTAGGTCGGGGAGCTGTTCGCTGATTTTGGCGCCTTGCTGAATTTGTGTAAGAGATTGGTGTAGTGCAGTCTGCGGATTAATGGGCTGAGGTGCAGAGGTGTTTGCTTGCTCGCTAACGGAATGGTGCGGTTTAACTACAGTAGGTTCGTGATTCATCTGGCTTAATCATACCAGAAGCTGATTCTAAAAGGGCATGCTAATGGCTGCAGCCACCATTTTTGATATTCTTAGCGGTTGGCCGGAAAAAATAGGCGCCCAAACCGCTGCTAACAATGGCGACAACCTGTTCGGCATGCAAATTATAGCGTTGCGCTATTGCCCCTACTAATGATAGGCCTGCAGAAGGCATATCTACCTTCCAAAAATGCGTATGAATACTCTTGTCATCTACTGTATATTCCTCTTTTGGTTTGTTCGCATAATCCCTTTGAAGCTTGGCGTACAAAATGCCATTGAGTGCTACTGAAGCCGTTGATGAATAAAGGGTAGAAGTATTTATAGTGTGTTCGCCGCCACGCATAATATCGTAGGCGGCTTGCAGCCCGGCAATAGCGGAAGTGCTTGAGATTGCCCAAAACGAGACTGCTCGTCTTTGGTATAGAGTTTGCTCGGCCTGGTGAGGATTTAAAGCATTTTGGGTTTGCAACAAATACCCAAAAGCGTCCCCAACACCATGTGCGCCATCAACTATGGCACTCATGGCATCATTGGCAAGTCCTGCTGCAAACTGACCGGCGCTGGTTACTAAGTTACCGGCGACGGCCATGACCTGCCAAGTTCGACTCATACTTACTTCAGTATGATGGTCATGGCCAGAATGAGTGTGATTTTCGTGCCCAACATTAGCAGAACCATGCTCTGCGTTATGTTGTTGGTGGTGTGGATCATGTGGTGGTTGTGATTCGTGAACTGCCATAGGTCCGAGTAAACCACGGTCCAACTATGTTCTGCAATTTTGTTGCAATTCTGAGGCTAATTTTGTGATTCAGTAAGGTAGGTTTGCTGGATGTATTGCAGTAACTCAGGAAAATCATGACGCTCAACAAAATGCTCACCTTCGGGAATCTCCAGAAGTGTCGTAGGCTTAAGTTGCTCACTAATAAAAGCAAACTCAGATTGAGGAATGTAAGGGTCATCATCGCCCCAAACCATAGCAATCTTTTCTTGGTTGGCACGGATCGCTTGCCAGTTCCAAGGCTCATTAAAGTAGCCACTTTGCTTTTCGAGCTCATCACCTAAATCGGTATAGCTGGGTGACACCAGTATAGAGCCTTTAATAATATGCTCTTCGGCATAACGCATAGTGGCAACAGCGCCAGATGACCAACCAATAACAACGTCATTTTGCCCGACTCTAATGTGGTCGCTCATAAAAGGTAGCCAGTATTCACTGCGCGCAATAATAGAATCAGGCATGGTTTCGAAAAAGGTTTCAAAGCCCAAACGCTCCAGCTCTGCCTTGAGCCATGGCGCCCAGCCAAAAGACCAATGCTCGGTTTGATTACCATGAATAAAGATAAATCGAGGTTTCATTAGGCAAGGTTACCAGATAATTCTCGGCGTACGCCCAAGGAAGCCCGCCGTCCAAGTATACCGCTCATCGTAGTCATGCCTGTAGTGTATCAGACCGCCAAGTTTTTGACCCATGTAATGATGTCTACGATTGTTCGGAAAAATTCAGTCGCCAGTAAAGCACTAAAATTGTGTGCTGCTATGCGTCTTTGGGGGTATTGTGCACTACGCAAGCGGCAATAATTTTAGTTAAAAGTTCATCCGAAAGCGGGTGGTCTAGTGTAAATTGAATTGTCCCCTTAGATGTGGTGTATGCCTTAAGCTCGTCCTTGAGCTCTTCGATAGGTCCTGAACCCGGAAAGACACTCAAATGATCTTTAAAACCCGCAAAACTAATTAAATATTTACCCCTATTCTTAAAACCCGGCATACCATAGGTAAGTACATCCTGGGCATCTGGCACAAGGCGCATAACGAAGCTGCGTATGCGTGTTAGCTCTGTTTTTTGAGGGTTATCTAGCGTTGCAAGGTAGTCATCAATTACACTCATACCTTTAGTGTATCAATAAGACTGGAGTATACCCATGTCTATCAAGATTTGCTTAATGCCCGGCGCTATCTGCAGTGTTTGTAGTTGCTCAAAATTAAACCACTGGGCATCTACAAGATCATCGGTGCAGGTAAAGGGTATATCTTTTGCCACTTTTTCGCTATAAGCAGCGTACGTGTAAAATTCCATTTTTACGAGCTGTACCTCGCCGGTCTTGCGATCAATTTTTTGACTTTCACCGTTACTAGTAGGCAATTCCTTTATAGCAAAGTCCTTGATATCGATGCCAACCTCCTCGGCAACCTCACGAACTGCTCCCTGTATGGGCGTTTCACCTTCTTCTATACCGCCGCCTGGAATTGTCCACATGTCCTTGTAAACACCACCAGCACGGCTTTGGCCCAATAATAATTTTTGATCAGCAGAAAAAATAAGTGCACCACTTATTTTGCGAAAAATAGTTTTCATGTTGCTACTATACCAGAGATTATACGGTGAGCCACAGACGCTCCAGGGCATCAGGAGTTAAATGCTGCCTCATCGATTGCTCGTAATAAGCTTTAAGCTTTGAATCCAGGCTATGGTACGAATAGGCCCGCAGCCAGCGCTGGGTTGTTAGGGCGCGCAAAACCTTGGCTTTGTCGGTAGTAATTTCACCAAAGTCAACTAGTACAATGCCGCCACTTTTGCTAATACCATTGTTGACGGTAAAGTTAAAGACTCGCTCCGAAAGGCCATAGCGCCAAAGCTCTAGTGTAAGGCTAATATATTGGTCAACAAGCGTGCAGGCTTGCTTGTGGCTGGCATTTTGGAGCGCCTCGGCTACGATTGTTACTCGGTCTTGGGTATATATGCCAGCTTCTTCAAAACGCGGATGAGCAAATAGAGCGCTTAAATTATGATGTTTGGCACAAGCAGTCTGTACGATAGCGCAAGTTTTTTGAGACTGTGCTACGTATACTGAGGCAACTCTTAATTCTTCTTGGGGCGCCGCGTTTGGTGCGTACCAACTAGCGATAACTGCCTCTGATTCTTGTGTGGTGAGGGGGATTTTGCGAACACGTTCCGTGCCCACGCTCCGTACCTTATACTGGGCGCCTCGGCCGATCTCATTCATGGTCAAATAACTTCGCTCGAATCATGCAGTTTATAATATCATCTTAATTGATAGGCTGAAGGCGATAATGAGGGGTTGGTAGGCTTTGGAGTTTCCGATTTGTGTCACTAATGATATTGCGATGAAAGTTATCCAGCGCGATGGGCACTTCATCGCCGAATCGGTAAGCAAACCGCTCATCAATGTGCGTGGTAAAACATGCAGCTGGCTTGCCATTGTAGGTAAGTGTGTTAAATCGTACGAGTCCAAAGGTAGTAACATCGGGTACAACCGTACGATCTTGTAAGCGCAAATCTGTTGCCGAAGCTTTAATGATGGCTTGCATAACGGGGTGAACGTGGCGAGCAAAGGTTTCGGTGTGTTCGGGTAGGATGATCGAAAGGAGGTTTCTGCTAACTATCATGCCTCGCTCTGTTTCAACGTCGGGAAGTTGCTCGAGCAAGCTAGGCACATTAGCCATGGGTCTGTTGATGCTTATTTCTATCTGTTGCACGTCGCCTATAGTACCAGATCGACGTTACGGAGTACCAGTAATAAAGTTACGCGGGTCGGTAGCCTGTCCATTGACGCGGATTTCAAAGTGTAAGTGAGCGCCAGTTGAGACTCCTGTGGAGCCTTCAACGCCTAACGTAGTCTCTGTATTAACTTCTTGTCCAACTTGCACAGCAATGGAGTACATGTGCCCATAAACAGACGTAATTCCGCTACCATGATCTACAATCACGCGGTTGCCCAGGCCATTATCCCAGCCAGCGGCAACTACCTTGCCGTTACGAAAAGCCTTAATGGGTGTTGCTCCCAGTTTGCCATCACTGATATCGATACCGGTGTGTCCGGCTTTGTCGTAGTAGCGCCCAGCTTCACCAAAATAGGTGGTAATCCGACCATGAATTGGCCAAAATGCTTGTTGTACTGCGGGTTCAGAAGGGTTAATAGCTGGCTTGGTCGGGGGCAATGCTTGCTGCGCAGCCTTAAGTTTGGGGTCGTTGGGGTCGATAATTGGCACCTGGCTGGGTGAGGCTGGCTCAATAAGAGCACTCGCGGTGCGATCGTGAGAGATAAACCCAAACAGATTGCCCGGTATTTTTAGCACAAATACCACAGCATTGCCAAAGTTATGGGCTAGGCTAGTAAAAACACTGCCAACTAGCCGTCCGGCAACACCTATACCGTGCGCAGCGTTGGCTGTACCTTTGAGGGTAGTAGCGCCTACGTGCTGTGCACCACCACCAAGTATTTCGAGCGTTCGCTGGCTGCCAACGCTTATCTTATATCGAGCTTCTTGGGTGCTACCGGTAAACACGTTATCATCTTCAGCGCCATAGGCCATGATTTGTTCGTTAGAGGCTTGGGTATTTTTGCTGGGCAAGCGCGATGTTTTAACACAGCCCTGTACAAACAAAAAGGCATAAAAAGCGGCTGTAGCGAGCAGTACACCGATTAAAATCGATGGCAGCTTTTGCATTACATAACGCGACCGCTTGCTCATGTAGCCAATACCTTAAAGGCAATCCTTAAAAAGACATTATACACTAATATCCGCTATTTTGCATATATGCAATAAAGTGGTAAAAGTGCTAGTGCTTAGCTCGGTAGGTATTGCTACAATAAAAGTATGAAAACCAAAGTGTATCTGTATGGTAGCTTGTTGTCGGTGCCATTGATTGTAGTACTTTACTACTTCTTGCTACCACCAGAATGCCCTATAGAATACACACAGGCTCAAGTAGATGCCTCGCGCTGTATCATTGGTGCAAATATCGGCGGTCCACCGCTGTTTATTATCTCAGCGCCGCTTATTTGGCTTCTATGCATTAAAACAGTAAAAAACTTATCTAATCGCCATAAACACGATTCAAAATAGTGTTTATGCTTGCTGTTACCTCGGGCTGACCTGGCAATAGCTTGGGCTTGAAGTATGCCACCGTCTGATGGCAGCTAAAGGTATTGATGTTTACTGTACTTTGCGTGGTTTTGTTTGTCGAGGCATCTAGGGGTAGGCTAAGATATATATCCAAGTTGCAGCTAACCTTGCCGACATTTTTGTGCAGGGGGATAGAACGCGATGTTTGCCCCACCTCCCAAGTATCATACGTGAGCATGGCCTCAACGGTAGTGTAGGGGTCTTGTGGGCGGTCGGCCTCCCAATCTTGTTCTTGTAAGATTTTATCGAGTGCTCTAGCTTGGGCAATTGTTGAACGGTGAGAGCCGATTGTAGCATATGGAAAAGTGGCATAGTTACGGCAAACGGTTTGGACGGTAAGGGCAGTATAGCGTCTGTCGAAGCAGGCAAAGCTAGAAGATTTTTGTCGAGCACCAGTTAATTGCTCGAGTGATGGCCGCAATATCTGAGATTGTTGATTGTATATTTGGCCCATGTGGCTACTTGCAACTCGAGTAATAATGAGTGGCGCAAATACGATATACAGCAACAAAATTGTCACGAAAGTGCCAAGATACAACATGATTTTTGACGGTGCTAGGTGGAGGCTCATAGTTTACTATATCTCGACGAATTGTTCTTGGCCTATGTTGTCGAGCTGTTGTTTGGCCCAATGGGTAAGTTCTGGAATGTTGGCAATTTTGGGCTCAAAACTTTCTAAATCTTCAAGCGCCACCCATTGGTAGTCGTCATATTCCTCGTTGAGCACAATGTTACCTGATACAAAAGAGCCGGCAATGTGCGGCAGCACCATGCTGTTGCCATCTTTTTTGCGGAATAGCAGATTGTAAGTTTGATGAGGTAAAACTTTTATACGCACTTGGTCGCCGATCTCTTCGTTCTTTTCACGTTGCATACCATCTATAAGACTTGGGTCGGTGGTCTCCATTTTGCCACCAATAAAGGAATATACACCATCGTAATCGGCTTCGCCCTTACGTTTGGCCAGCAGCACATTAGTTTTATCGCTAGAGAGTACGATCAGTTTCTGACAGTACTGAAAAAGGGTAGGGTCCATGGCTGAAGTATAACAAAATATAGTAACTAACGGCCATGAACGTAATTTACGTAGTATTTCGCTGTTTTCTAGAACAACGATCGCCCACCTCAATCATAGCTACCCGGCCTATGACTCTGGGAATGTAGGGTTCATAAGTTGGACAGTTCCAGCATGGATGACGAGTACCTGAAGATCATCGGTGTTAGCCAGCTCTCTGGAGGCGACATTATAGCCGAGTTGTGCCAAAATGCCCGAAAAAGGCTCTTTTGGCACAATACCTCGTGCTACGGGTACTGCTCCTTGATCACGATACTGCTGCCAATCATGATCAGGCATGAGCATGTCGGCAATAAGTTTTCCATTGCCGGTAGGGTCGTCTACGTCGATCAAAGTAATCAGCGTATCCTTACCGCTTCTGCCAAGTTCTGTGACTCGTTCAGTAAAATGCTTTATTTGTGCAGCACTCGCATTGAACAGTTCTATGCAAGCACGTATCTCAGCTTGTTCGTGTTCCGATAGGGCGGAAAAATCCGGGCCCACTGGCTCACCACTTGCCCCAAATAAGTACTCAGCCATATTTTCTCCTATAAATCAGGTACTATTTATACATCAAAAAGCTGCCCAAAATAAATACCCCTCTTGCGAGGGGCACTTATTTTGGAGGGCCACCTGGGACTCGAACCCAGGACATTCTGCTTAAGAGGCAGACGCTCTAACCAGCTGAGCTAGTGGCCCATTGCTCGATCGTACAACCTAATGTTTAACGATTGAACAGAAGTATTGTATACCATTACCTCTGTTTTGGCAAGCTACTTCTTGTGTTTAGGTCGAGGCCCAACAGCAAGGAAGTCTTTACTGATATAGGGCAGGGAGTGCCGCCCCATAAAGCTTTGGGCTTAGGGGTGTCTTATATCTGATGGCCAAGCGTAGAGACAATGTGCTCAACCTGTTATAATAAAGAACATGAAATTTCTTAATGGCAAAGAATTAGCTGGTTACATTCAGACTCGCCAGCAGCACGAAGCACGTGCGCTGATTCAGTCGCGGCATATTCAGCCCAAACTTGCCATTGTGGTTACCATTGATCATCCGGTTATTAATGTCTACATGCGCATGAAACAGCGGTACGGTGACGAACTGGGCGTTGTAGTCGAGGTGCATCGCATTAAGCAGCAAGATGCTCCGGCAACTATTCAGCAGCTTAACGATGACCCAGCTGTGCACGGTATTATTGTGCAATTGCCTCTAGAAGACCCGAGCCAAACCGACGCTATCGTAGACCTGGTTGCCCCACAAAAAGATGTCGATGGTCTTGGTAAAAACGCAGTACTCGATCCGGCTACACCAATGGCAATTTTATGGCTTTTAGCTGGCTATAATGTTGATTTTAGGGGTAAAAAGGTGGTATTAATCGGCCGCGGAAAGCTGGTAGGTGCACCTCTGGAGCGTATGTTGCTCGCTTCTGGCGTAGATGTATCGGTAGCCGACCGTGAAACACCAGATTTGGCAGCCGTAACCAAGGATGCGGACATAATTATTACGGCAACCGGCAGCCCAGCTATTTTATACTCCGACATGATAAAGCAAGGTGCTGTGGTAGTTGACGCGGGAGTAGCTGGCGAAGGCGGTAAAACCGTCGGTGATTTAGCCCCAGACGTGTACGAACGCGAAGATTTGAGCGTTACTCCTACAAAGGGCGGCGTTGGCCCTTTAACGGTATGCGCACTCTTTGAGAACGTGATTCGTGCCGCTCAGGCAACAACTGACTAAATGCCTAAGATTGGTGTTTTTGACTCTGGCATAGGCGGCCTGTCGGTAGCTCAGGCTATTCAAAAAGCTTTTCCGCCTGCTGAAGTTATATTTGTTAATGACCGTAAACATGTACCATATGGCGACAAAACGCCGCAGCAGTTACTACAATTTGTAGTGCCTATTCTACAAGATCTAGTTGAGCAAGGTTGTGATATCCTTGTGATTGCCTGTAATAGTGTTACGACAACTATTATTTCTGATATTCGTCAGCATATTTTGGTGCCTGTGGTGGGCATTGAGCCCATGGTAAAGCCAGCGGCAGCACTTAGTACAACGGGGGTGATCGCAGTATGCGCCACACCGCTCACGCTTTCGAGTCATCGATATGCTTGGCTCAAGCAAACCTATGCTGCAAATCTAAGGGTGATTGAGCCAGCTTGTAACCAATGGGCATATATGATTGAGCACAACCAGGTAAACGAGCAAGTTATTGAGCAACAAATAGCTGAGCTTTGCGATGCTGGCGTCGATGTGATTGTGCTGGGCTGTACCCATTACCATTGGATTGCCGATAAAATTACGGCTATGACTCAAGGCCGTGCGCAAGTAATTCACCCAGAAGAGGCAATTATTCGTCGCCTACAGTCGTTGTTGTAGTTAGTGTAGCGGTTCGCCCTGTACTGCTATAGATGAGACAATAGATAGATGAACGATTCAACTATCTACCAGCAGAGCCATGCAGAGTTAGCTTTTCTTGATAATCCTCCCGGTAGAGCGGGATATTTTGAAGAAGATTTTGGACCATGCAAACTGGAAGGCCGCATTTTGTATAACCGGGCTGGAGACGACCCGACCATCTTATCGGTGCATGGTGCACGCGGCGACTACACTAAGGCAAATCCGATTAGTTTTGGATTGCAGAAGCGCGGACATTCATTGCTTGGCATGAACATGTCTGGTCATAGCCCCGCTGGCGTATTATTGCCCGAAAAGACAACGTTGGGCAATAATATTCTTGAGGTAGAGCGATTCTACGGCCATCTAGGCACCGGCCGGCCTCGGACAATTATTGGATATAGCCTAGGCGGTACGCCGGCACTCGAATTGCTCAAAAACCATACCGGCGAAATCGATAATCTCGTACTGTTTTATCCTGCTCTTTATAGTCAGCGGGCTTATGACAAGCCATATGGAGCTGAATTTAGAGATGTTATAAGCGCACCTTTTAGCTATATGCATTCAGGGGCACTCGAATTGTTACAGAATTTTAAAGGCAAACTGCTACTTATTAAGGGCGAGTTTGATGGACTAGAACCAGCAAAATACAATAAGCCAGCAGGAACGTCAGTTGGAGAGGTCATAATCGAGGGCAAAAAGTACTACAGTCCTATTCCTAAGCAAGTTATTGACCTTATTTATCAGGCGGTACCAGCAGAACGGCGACAACTTATAGAAGTACCAGGCTGCGATCACTCAATTATTTTGTGGATGCGTAATAATCCTCAGCAAGCAGAAGAGCTAGTCGATCAAATTGATCAATTTATTCGCAGTACCTAAAGTGAATACGAGGGTTATCTCGGCAACAATAACAGCGAGCCGCCTACAGGCTGTTAACAACTTCCTTAAACTGGTTGCCGCGGTCTTTGTAGTTGGCAAACAGGCCAAAGCTGGCACAACCAGTCGATAATAATACAATATCACCGGGCTGAGCTGCCGCTTGAGCCGCTTGAACAATCTCAGCCATGGTAGTGCCGCCCGGCGTAATAGCTGTAAAGCCACTGGCGCGCAACTCTTCGGCAATCTTGGGGCCAGTGTCACCAATGATAATAACCTGGCGAACGTTATTGCTGGTTACCGTTGCCGCTAGTTGGTCAAAAGACGTGCCTTTATCGGCGCCGCCCAAGATGACTACCTTGGGCTGATTAAAGGCCTCAATGGCAACCATGGCTGTTTCGGGTGTGGTGCCAAAGGAATCATCATAATAATCAACATCGTTAACAGTTCTAACAAACTCAATGCGATGCGGTAGACCTGTGGCGGTCGTAAGAACGTTGCGAATGGCATCAACCGATTGTACAACTTGCCAGACGGCCGTGGCAGCTGCACAGGCATTTTGCCAGTTATGCTTACCAAGTAATTTTAGCTCATCGACGCCACATATAATCTGGTTATCAATGACAATATTATTATTTTCTACATAAGCTCCGGGGGCTGCATAGTATGTTAATTTAACGCCAGGACTTGCCGAAGCAATTTGATGTGAAAGAGGGTTGTCGGCAAAGTAAATTGCAGTGTCATTGGATGATTGATGGGCAAATAGTTGCGATTTAGCTTCAACATATTCGGGCATGTCGGCATGCCAGTTGAGGTGCTCGGGCACTACCATAAGACACATAGCAATATGCGGTGCATGTTTGATATCTATTAACTGGAAGCTGGACAGCTCCAGCACTACCCATGAATCAGCAGTGAGCCGTGGTAGGAAATCAAATGG
>Ga0075366_10001101_pt1 | contig 13274 bp, 13 predicted proteins | sample EndMethybrTD3031_FD_72351 | JGI IMG/M metagenome (GOLD analysis project Ga0075366, IMG submission 72351) | Populus endosphere microbial communities from Tennessee, USA - Endosphere MetaG P. TD hybrid TD303-1 | ecosystem: Host-associated > Plants > Roots > Endosphere | place: USA: Tennessee...
AGGTAGAGCCGGCCCGACTGCACGGTGAACTCGATGTCCTGCACGTCGCCGTTCTCGCGCTCGAGCAGGTCCGATGCCGCAAGCAGCGCCGCGTGCGCTTCGGGCAGGGCCGCGTGCATGGCCTCGAGCCCGAGCGGGGTGAACTTGCCCGACACGACGTCCTCGCCCTGCGCGCGCGGCGCTGCTTGCGGCATCGGACCTGCTCGAGCGCGAGAACGGCGACGTGCAGGACATCGAGTTCACCGTGCAGTCGGGCCGGCTCTACCTGCTGCAGTCGCGCTCGGCCAAGCGCGCGCCCGAGGCGGCGGTGCGGATCGCGATCGACATGGTCGACGAAGGCCGCATCGATGCCGCGACGGCGCTGTCGCGGGTGACGGCCGAGCAGGTCTCGACGCTGCTGCTGCCGCGGCTGAAGGCCGGCGCCGCCGAGGGCGAGCAGGTTGTCGCCCGTGGCGAGGGCGCTTGTCCCGGGGTCGCGACGGGCGTGCTCGTCGCCGATGCCGACGAGGCCGAGCGCCGCGCCGCGGCGGGCGAGGCGGTGATCCTGGTCCGCGCGACCACCAGCCCCGACGACGTCCACGGCATGATCAGCGCGAAGGCGGTGGTCACCGAACAGGGCGGTTCGACCAGCCATGCGGCGGTCGTCAGCCGCGCGCTGGGTCGTCCCTGCGTGGTCGGCGTCGGCCCCGGGGCGGTGGCGCGCGCGGGGCAGCAGGTGACCGTCGATGGCGCGGGCGGCCTGGTCTATGCCGGCGCGCTGGCGACCGAAGTGCCGCACGAGCGCGACGATCCGCAGCTGGCCCGCCTGATCGACTGGGCACGCAGCAGCAGTGCCATCGAGGTCCGCGCGTCGGACGACGCCGTCGCGGCGATCGATGTCGACCGCGTGCTGGCCGAAGGCGCGCTCGAGGATCTCGCGTCCGCGCTCGCCGGCCATACGGCGGCGCGCGGCAGCGGCCTGGCCAATCCCGAAGTGGCCCGCGTCGCCCGGCGCTGCGGCGTCACGACTTTCCTGACCGAGCCGGTGCTGCCGGCGCTTCTCGTGGGACTTGAAGCATGACCGCACCCGTTGCCGAAATTCGCGCGCTGCTGCTGCAGTTCGCGCGATCCCCGTTGAAGGACTTCTACCTTCGCACTGGCGAATGGCGCGTGTTCATGGCCCGTCCCGAAGGCGCGGCCAACCCGATGGCGCTGACGCCGGCGGCGGTGGGTCCGGCGGGACGCGCCGACGCGCCCGGCCACGACGTGAAGGCGCCGCATCTCGGGCTGTTCGAGCCGGTCGGCACCGTCGGCGACGCGATCGCGAATGGTGCGGTGATCGCCCGGATCGATGTCCTGGGCCGCAAGACCGATGTCGTGGCGGATCGTGCCGGGCGGATCGCCGCGTTGCGCTTCGCGGCGAACGATCTGGTCGAATACGGCGAGACGCTGGCGGTGATCGCCGCGGCCTGACTCTCGCCCGGGCCCGCCTGCGCGAGGAGCGATCCCCGCGCAGGCATTCGGGACTCAGCCGGCTTTCATCGCCCGCGTTTCCAGCAACCCGACATAGGACGGCAGCAGCGTCTCCCAGGCGGCAAACCGCGGGTCGGCGATGCGGCCGGTGCCGAACAGATGGGCGCCGACCGAGATGATCGCCGCCACCTTGGCCTGGCCGAGCACGGCATAGCGATCGATGTCGACCGCGGTGCGCCCCGTGCCCTTTTCCCATTCCCCGATCATCGTCTCGGGCCGCCACCAGCCGGGCAGCTCGAAGCCGGCATTGGCCAGCGACGCCGCGCCCTGGTCGTGGAACATGAGCACATAGCCGAGGTCGAGCAGCGGTTCGGACACCTGCGCCATTTCCCAATCGAGCAGCGCGGTCAGGCGGCCGCCGTGCCACAGGCAATTGCCGTGCTTGGGATCGCCGTGGACGGGCGTCGGCGCGCCGGAAGCGCGGGGCGGACGCTGGGCCAGATCTTCGAGGACCGCGATCAGGGCGGGCATCGATTCGGCGTCGCGCGCGACGTCGAGCCAATGCTGCGCTTCCTGCTGCACGGTGCGCTCGCCCGCGGGCATGGCCGACGCCGGCATGGTGTGCAGCGCTATCAAGGCGTCGAACCACTGCCGGCAGACGCTGTCGGCGCCGTCGACCGGATTGGCGGCAAGCCAGTCGGGCACGGCATATTCGAAGGCCTCGCCGTCGATCCGCCCCATCAGGAAGAAGGGATCGCCCAGCACGTCGGGATCGGTGCAGAGCTCGAGGATCGGGGGCCGGGGGATCGCAGGCGCGGCCCCCGAGACCGCGACCAGCACCGCGTGCTGGCGCGCCATGTCGTAGGGCGGGAGCAGGCCCTCTTCCGACGGTGGCATGCGCAGCACCTCGTCGATGCCGTCGACGAGATAGGTCTCGTTCGAGTGCCCGGCGGACAGGGTCGTGACGCCGGTGATGCCGCCGCCGCGGGGGAGCCAGGCGCGAAGCCCGGCGGCGAGTTTGTCGGTATCGCGGGCCATCGCGTCAGATCAACGAATTCGCGGCGGTGAGCCCGAGATCGGAATGTTCGCCGTGGATGATCGTTTCCATGATGCCATAGCCCACCGCATCGCCTTCGCGGACGCGGATCGGGCAGTCGCGGACTTGCCGGATGCGCTTGAGCGTCTCGACGTCGAGCGTGTCCGCGAAGTGTTCGCCCTCGACTTCGAGCTTGCCCTTCCACGACCCATGCTTGCGACCGTCGAAGCCGAGGTAGAGGCCCGGCCCGAGATGGACGCCGGACGTTCCCAGCACTTCGACCGCGATCGTGTGCGAGCCGCCCTGCAGCATGTCGAAGTGGATCTGCCCGCCCAGCAGGCGACGCGTGCGATCGTCGTAACGCAGTTCGGGGCGCACGCGGGCGATCTTCTCCTGCGTGCCGTCGGGATGGTTCCGATAGCCCGACGAATAGAAGATCCGGCCCTGTTTCGACTGGAAGTACATGTGATAGGCGATCTTCTCGCCATTGGGCGAAACGAGCATGAACGGGCTCCAGATCAGCACGTATTCGCCTTCGCCGAAGCGCGCGTCGCCGAAGTCGGAGGTGGGGCGGATGTCGGGATTGTGCGCTCCGACGTCGAGCCGCGTGCCCCAGGAGTGGTCGCGATATTCGGTCCATTCGTCGGGATTGATCTGGATGCGTTCGCCTTCGAGTTCGACCCAGCCCGAAGGCGTGCCGATCTGGTGGTAGCGGACCACGTCGGAACCGACCCGGAAGCCGTCCTTTTCGCGCTGCTTGTGCCGGTCCTCGAAGAACGGGGGCATCTCGCCGGTGAAGGTGATGTCATAGGCGATCGGCTGGATATCGTTCTTTTCCAGCACGTACCGGACCTTGTGCAGCGGCTCGATGACTTCGTAGCGGATCGGTCCGACTTCGGTGATCGACGGGTCGTCGCGCAGTTCGCGGTTGGCGCGGACCGTCCACTGTTCGCTGCCGCGCGAAACCGCCGCCCAGCCATCGAGAACGCCGCGGTTGTGATAGCGACCCAGCCCGAAGTCGATGCCGAGCGAGCCGTCCTTCTTGACGATCGCCGACCAGATCTTTTCGGTCCAGCTGTGTTCCGACGTGCCGACCGAGGCGAAGGTATCGACGATCTGGTGGTTGAGCACCTCGTCGAGCGCGGTCAGCATGCCGATGTCTTCCATGGCGTTGCGAATGTAGCGGGTGGGGGTGTTGCGCAGCAGTGTGTCCATGTCTTTCAGGCTCCCGTATGTGTCGTTGGGCCGCGGTCGAGCCTGCTGACCTGCAGGACCGGAGTGACCGAAGTGTAGTTCTGGATATCGGCGAAGAGCTGCGCGCCGCACTGCGCCATGGCCGCGTCGAAGGCGGCGCGTGAGGGGAAGGTCATTTCCGAGATGGCCCAGAACGGCGGCGCGGCGCCGTCCAGACCTGCGACGCCGAACGTCGTGCGCAGCTGCGTCAGCCCGAGCGGCTCGAGCAGCGCCCGCGCGAAGGGCGTGTGCCGATCGCGATAGTAGCCGGAATCAAAGCGGCTTTCCGCTTCGTTCGGATAAAGCGCCGATATCAATACCGCGGTCACTGCCTTCGCCTTCGCGCATCCTATGTCCCGTCCGACTCTCTAAAAGTGTCGGACGATTTCGTCCAGTGATTTCGAACGGACAAGTTGCCTCGAGCGCGGCGCCGATGCCTCACGCACGCGCCGAGCCACCCCGGCCGCGGCGCGCGGAGGGGCGATCAACGGGGATCGACGGCGATTTAGATCTCGAACGTGGGGAACGCGTTTTCCGGCAGTTCGGCCATCGTCCTGCGCGTTCCGGCGAAGTGCCGCGCCATGGCGCGATCCGCCGCCGCGGCGTCCTGATCGAGGATGGCCTTGGCGATCTTGCCGTACCCCATTTCGTGCCGCCGGCGCTGCGTCGTCGACTGGATCGATTCGACCTGGGCGCGGAATAGGTCGGTGCGCGAAAGCGGCATCGCCCGTTCGAGCTCGCGATTGCCGCCGATCTCGATCATCGTTGCATAGAAATTCCGCCGCTCCTCGAGATAGAGCGAGCGATTGTGGCTGCGGCTGGCCTCGTCGATGGCCTGCGCCGCGGCGGTCATGCGGCGGCGCTTTCGGTCGGTGTCGCAATGCTTGGCCGCCAGGCGCGCGGCGAGCCGGGCCAGCGGCTCGAGCGTTTCGAGCAGGTCGAGCACCGATTTGAGGTCGAGCGTGGCGATATAGGCCCCGCGAAACTTGTTGAGCGTGACGATGCCGGCGGCCGCCAGGTGCTTCAGCGCTTCGCGCAGGGAGCCCCGGCTGATGTTGAGGCGGCGCGTGAGATCCGGTTCGAGCAGGTGCTGGCCGGGCACGAAGATGCCCGACCGGATGCCGCGCAGGATGGTGTCGGCAACCTTGTCGGCCGCGCTGATCCCGCTGGTTTCGCCGGAAAGAATGGTCGTCTCTTGGTCCAACGTCGTTTCCCGGCTTTTCGTCTTCGCTGTGCTTGCCATCGGTGCCCCATGCCATCGATCGCCTGCCTCATAACCGGGAACGGTGGGAACGTCCACTTGGTCAGCGAAATAGTGGAACATTCTCATCACACGAAATCGTCGAACGATATTGACGATCGCGACAGCTTGTGGAACTAGGGCGGCGCCATGCATCCCGTGCCTGGCCGATAAGAATACGTGTAGCTCCGGGAAGGATCAGGAAATGGCGGATTTTCGCGCACTCATGACGGTGGGTGCCTCGGCTTTGGCGCTGGCCAGCGCAAGCGCAGCCTTCGCGCAGCAGGCCGCGACTTCGGACGACAGCAGCGCGATCAACGAGATCATCGTCACGGCGAACAAGCGCGAACAATCGATCAACGATGTCGGTTTGGCGATCACCGCCCTGAGCGGGGGCGAACTGGCGTCCAAGGGCGTCACCAGTTCGCAGGATCTCGCCAAGGTCGTGCCGGCCCTGACCGTCGCTTCCTCCGCCGACGGCACGCCGGTCTATACGTTGCGCGGGGTCGGCTTCAATTCGTCGAACCTCGGTGCCCAGCCGACGGTGAGCGTCTACCTCGACCAGGCCGCGCTGCCCTATGGACCGATGACGCAAGGCCCCATTTTCGATCTTCAGCGCCTCGAGGTGCTCAAGGGCCCACAGGGCACGCTGTTCGGCCAGAACTCGACCGGCGGGGCGATCAACTACATTGCCAACAAGCCGACCAACGATTTCCAGGCGGGCCTGTCGTGGGGCTATGGCCGTTTCAGCACGTTCCAGGGTGACGCGTTCATCAGCGGCCCGCTGTCCGACACGCTGCGCGGGCGGGTGGCGATCACGACCACCCAGTCGGGCGACTGGCAGAAGAACTATGTCCGCCGCGATTCGATCGGATCGCAGAACCGCCTGGGCGGCCGTGCGATCCTCGATTGGGAGCCCAGCGACAGCCTGCTGGTCGAACTGTCGCTCAACGGCTGGATGGACAAATCGGACAATCAAATCCCGCAGTTCTTCGCCGCATCGCCGCGCGTCGCGTCGCAGGCCAGCCCGCTGCTCTTCACCCAGCCCGTTCCGCCGCGCAACGCGCGCGCCGCCGACTGGGACGTCGGCCGCACGTTCAAGCGCGACAATCGCATGGGTCAGGCCATCCTGCGCATCGACTACCGGATGAGCGACGACGTCACGCTCACCTCGCTCAGCAACTATGCCTACGTGCGGATCGACAGCACGTTCGACAACGACGGCACGGCCTTGCCGCTCAGCTACGTGAACACCAGTGGGCATGTCGAGGCGTTCAACCAGGAGCTGCGGCTGGCCGGGACGTTCGGCGATGCCACGGTCACCGTCGGCGCCAATTATGCCGATGACAACAGCTACGAACTCGCGTTCCAGGACTTCGGCGGGATCCTGTCCAGCACGACCAACGTCGGCGCGACGCCGGAAAATCCGGCGGGTGTCGGCGATATCCTGTTCAACGAGAACCGCGGCAAGCAGACAAACCGATCCTATGCCGTGTTCGGCAACATCGAATACGAGATCCTGCCGCAGCTGACCCTGATCGGCGGGGTCCGCTACACCGATCTCAAGCATACCAATCAGGCATGCAGCGCCGACACCGGCGGCGGCGACTTCTCGGGCGTGATCAATGCGCTGTTCGGTGGCCCGATCACCGTGCCGGGCGGCTGCGTCACGCTCGACAATGCCACGTTCACCGCCCCGTTCCCGGTGCAGCGGTTCAAGGAGAACAACGTCGGCTGGCGTGCCGGCGTCAACTTCAAGCCGAGCGAGGACATCCTGCTCTATGGCCTGGTCAGCCGCGGCTACAAGGCGGGCAACTATCCGGTCATCAACGCCACCGCGCGATCGCAGTTCGAGCCGGTCAGGCAGGAAAAGCTGACCGCCTACGAGGTCGGGGTGAAGGCCGGCTTCGCCGATGGCCGCGTGCAGTTCAACCTGTCGGGGTACTATTACGACTATCGCGACAAGCAGTTGCTGACCAACACCACCGACCCGGTCTTCGGCCTGCTGCCGGTGCTGGCCAACGTGCCGAAGTCGACGGTAAAGGGCTTCGACTTCGACGCCACGGTCCGGCCGGTCGACGGGCTGTCCTTGCGCGGTGCGGTGGCCTACGCCGATTCCGAGATCAAGAACTTCGCCGGCTTCGATGCCTTCAACACGCCCACCGACCTCAGCGGCAAGTCCTTCAACTTTTCGCCCAAATGGACGGGAACCGCCGATGTCGAATATCGGGCTCCGGTGGCGGCCGGGATCGAGGCCTTCATCGGCGGCGACATGCTCTACAACGGCGTGGCCTACGCCGATCTCGCGCAGACGCCGTCGCTGCGCATCGCGCCCTACACGCTGTTCGGCGCGCGCGCCGGCGTGGCGGACGCAGACGGCACGTGGTCGGTCACCGTGTGGTCGAAGAACCTCACGAACAAGTACTACTGGTACAACACCCAGGTCGGCTACGACACGATCTGGCGGCTGACCGGCATGCCGGCGACCTACGGCATCACCGGCGCGGTCAGGTTCTGACCGCGCCCGCGCCGGCCGGGCCTTGGTCCGGCCGGCGCGGGGACCGGCCGTGGGCCGCGAACAGGCGGCGGGCGACCAGCCGTCCGATCGCGCCGCGAGATGTGGAATCGACTTCGCGCGCGCCGCGGGCTACCCGCTGCCTATGGGCACGGTCCATACGTTCGAGCGCCCACTCGGGGGCAGGGGTGGCTGAGCCGTCCGACCGGGATCGATCGGGCCCGTCGGGGCTCCGCCTGCTGCACGATCCCAAGGATGCCTTCGCGGCGCGCCTGTGGCTGATCCGCACTGCGCGGCGGACGCTCGATGTGCAGTACTATATCTGGCACGACGACCTGTCCGGCTCGCTGCTGCTGGACGAGATCGCGGCGGCGGCGCAGCGCGGCGTCGCGGTGCGGCTGCTGATCGACGACAACGGCATTGCCGGGCTCGACGCCAGGCTGGCGCTGCTCGATGCCGCGCCGAACGTCGACGTCCGCCTGTACAACCCGTTCAAGCTGCGGCGCTGGCGTGCGCTCGAATGGCTGTTCGCGTTCCGGCGGCTGAATTCGCGCATGCACGCCAAGAGCCTGACCGCCGACGGTCACGCGACGATCGTCGGCGGACGGAACATCGGCGACGAATATTTCGGCGCGCGGTCCAAGGGCCTGTTCGACGATCTCGACGTGCTGGCCTGCGGACCGGTGGCGGCCGAGGTGGAGCAGGTGTTCGGCGATCACTGGCGACACCGGGCCGCCCAGCGACTTGCGCGGGTCATCGGTTGCACGCCCGCCAAGGCCCTGCACGCGGCGGCCCGACGGGCGGAGGCGGTGGCGCAAGGCCCATCGGCGAAACGCTATCTCGCGGCGGTCGAGACGCAGCCCCTGTTCGCCGACTTGTGCGGTGGGCGGGTGGACCTGGTGCCGGCGGCGGCCCGGGCCGTCGCCGTCCTGCCCGATCCGCAGGCGGGCGGCCGCGACGGCGCGACCGGGCTGGACGCGCTGATGCCGCGATGCCTGGACCGGCCCAGCCGCGACCTGATCCTGATCTCCGGCTATTTCGTCCCCACCGCGCGCGGCTGCGCCGAACTCGGCGATCTGCGCCAGGGCGGGGTCCGGGTGCGGGTGCTGACCAATTCGTTCGCGGCCAATGACGTCGCGCTGGTCCACGCCGGCTATGCGCCATGCCGCAAGGCCCTGTTGCGACACGGCGTCGACCTGTTCGAGATGCCCGCGCCCGACGATGCGCCCAAGAGGACCGCGGCGAAATTCGTCCGCGCCGGCTCGATGCGGGCGCGCCGGTTTTCGGGCAAGTCACTGCATGCCAAGGTCTATATCATCGACCGTCGGCAATTGTATGTCGGGTCCGCCAACTTCGATCCCCGGTCGGCGCGGTTGAACACCGAACTCGGCCTGTTCATCGAGAGCCCGCTGCTGTCTGGCAGGCTGGCCGATGCGTTCGCGAAGGCCTCGCACAACAGCTATCGGCTCGGCCTCGCGGCGGACGATGCGCTGACCTGGACCGATGCGCGCGACGACGATCCCACCCCCGAACGTCGCGAGCCGGGGACCAACCTCGTCACGCGCGCGATCGTCGGCCTGCTGGCGAAGTTGTCGATCGACGGCCAGCTCTAGCCGTCACCCGCGGGCTCCTGATCCGGCCGCTCTGCCGTGAACATCTGCCAGGCGGTGAGGAACAGCGCGCCGGCCAAGGGCCCGAGGACGATCCCGCTCAGCCCCAGCAGATCGATGCCGCCGAGCGTGGTTACGAGCACCAGCCAGTCGGGTATTCCGGCATCGCGGCCGACCAGCTTGGGGCGGAGGATGTTATCGGCGAGTCCGATGACCACGACGCCCGACGCGATCACGACGATCGCTTGCCAGATCTCGTTCGTCGCCAAGAGATAGATCGCCACCGGCCCCCAGACGATGGCCGGGCCGATCGCCGGCAGCAGCGCCGCGATCGCCATCAGCGTGCCCCATAGCAGCGCGGCGGGCAGGCCGACGATGGCGAAGGTCGCCGCGCCGAGGCCGCCCTGGACCAGCGCCACGACGCCCGATCCCTTGATCGTCGCGCGTACGACGGTCGCGAACTTGTCGGCCAGCCGTTCGGCCACGCTGCGTTCCAGCGGCAACGACCGGACGATCGCCGGACCGATCGTTTCGCCGTCGCGCAGCAGGAAGAACGTGACGTACAGCCCGACGGCGAAGGTGAGGAGAAAGGCGGCGGCGTTGGCGCCGATGGACAGGGCCTGCCGCGCGATCATGCTGACGCTGTCGTTGATCGCGATCGAAATTCGCGTCTGGGCGCGCTCGAAGCTGCCGAAACCGGCGGCGTCGAGCAGATACTGGATGCGCTGCGGCAGCGCGTCGTGGACCTGCTCGAAATACCGGGCGAAATCGATCTGTCCGTTGCGAACCTGCTCGAGCAGGCCCGCCGCCTGTTCCACGACGAGACTGGCGATGACCATCGCCGGAATGACGACGGCGATCGTGATGACCAGCATGGCAGCCGCCGCCGCGACGTTGCGCCGCCCCGGCCAGCGCAGCAGCATGCGCTGGAACAGCGGCTGAAAGAGCAAGGCAGCGAGAGCCGCCCAGAGCAACGCGCCGAAGAAGCTCGACACGACCGCCGTCAAAGCGACGGTGACGATCACGACGAGGAGGATCAGCCCCCCGTTTTCGACGCTTCTTCGCCTGAGTGTCATTATGCGCCTTTGTCTGTGCGATCTCGCCGGGATGCGAATGAACGGCCGGAGCACCGCCCCGGCAGTCCCGGTCGAACGCGATGAAACCGTTGATGTTTCCGGAAGCCGGGCTCGATCGCGCATATCATCGTCGCGCGGCGGGCAAAAGGCCCTTGGCGAAGGCGATCCGGTCGCCGGCCGGCGGAGGATCCGGGCGCGGCGGGCGCCGCGTGTTGCCTGATCGGCGGGATCGCCTATGGTCGTCGGCCGCGAACACATGGGGAAGCAATGGCAGCGTCACTTTCGGATCAAGAGCGACAGGACCACTTCGCCTACTGCGTTCAACTGTTCGGCGGCACCACCGCGTTCTCGCGGCGGCTCGGCATCGACGAGCGCGCCATTCGCCGCTTCATCAACGGCGAGCGGCCGGTCGGCAGCGGGCTGCTGGAAGACACCGCGAAGGCCTTGCGCCAGCTCGGCGATGAAGCCGCCGCGGCCGAGGCCCGGATCGCGGCGGCCTTGGCCGTCGAGCGGAAGGATCCGTAAGGCGACGCCTCGACGCAGCATCGCGCCGCCGACGGTCGTGCGGAAGGGGGCCACGTGTCGAACCTGATCGCGATCGACGACCTCCACGATCCGCGCATCGACGTGTATCGCGACATCCGCGAGCGCGACCTTGTGGGCCGGGCGGGCCTCTTCGTCGCCGAGGGCAAGGTCGTCGTCGAGAAGCTGGTCGACAGCGCATTGCATCGCCCCCTGTCGCTGCTGCTCGCGGCCAAGCGGGTCGATGCGCTCCAGGCGGTCATCGGCCGCCTCGGCGATGACGTGCCCGTCTACGTGGCGTCACAGGACGTGATCGATGCGATCGCCGGATTTCCGCTGCATCGGGGCATCCTGGCGATTGGTCGCCGAACCGCGGCACCTCCGCCGGACGCGCTGCTCGCGGCCTGCGCCGCGCGCGCGACGGTGCTCGTGCTGTTCGGCATCGCCAACCACGACAACATGGGCGGCATCTTTCGCAATGCGGCCGCCTTCGGGGTGGAAGCCGTGCTGCTCGATGCCGATTGCTGCGACCCGCTCTACCGCAAGGCGATCCGCGTCTCGGTGGGCGCCACCTTGCTGGTGCCCTTCGCCCAGATAGCGCGCGGGGACAAACCCCTCGACCTGCTGATCCGCCACGCGTTCCGCCCGGTCGCGCTGAGCCCGGCGGGCGCGAGCTTGCTGACCGACTGGTGCCCGGGCCCACGGAACGCCGTGCTGCTCGGTGCCGAAGGGCCCGGCCTGCCGATCGACCTGATCGCGCAGACGCAAAGCCTGCGGATCGCCATGACGGGCGGGTTCGACTCGCTCAACGTGTCGACCACCTCGGGGATCGTGCTGCATCACATCTGCGCGCAGGCCGCGGCCTGACAGGCCGCCGCGCGCTATCCAGCGCCATCGCCTGGCGACTGCCCGGATGCGATCAAATCGCCGAGAACGCGGTAGATGTAGTCCGCCGAGTAGGGTTTGGTGATGATCGGCGCCCGCGCATATTTCAGGATGCTTTCGGGCGTCTTGTTGCCGCTGGTGAAGGCATAGGGGATTTTCCTGCGGCTCAATTCGTCGGCGACCGCGAACGTCACTTCGCCCTTGATCGCCACGTCGACGATCGCCGCATCGACCGCGTTCCCGCGGATCAGGTCCAGCGCATCGCTGATCCGTTGCACCGGACCCAGCACTTCGCAACCGAACCCGACGAGCATGTCCGAGAGGAAGTCGGCGACCGGGATGTGCTCTTCGAGTGCGAGGATGCGACGTCCCTGGAGGTTGTCCAAATCGTTGTTCCCCTGAAAATGGCCCCCGACCGGGAGCCGGCGGTTTCTAACACGATTCTGGCGGAGAGTGGCATCCATTAGGCGCCGGAGCGGGGCGACGGCTTGATCGGCGGGGATCGCAGCGCGATCTCGCCTTTGCTGATCTCGACCGAATGCGGATAGGGCATGTCGATGTTCTCTCGGTCGAAGGCTTCCTTGAGCAGCTTGGTCATGTCCGACTTGTAGACGCGATGCGCCTTGGTCTCGACCCAGACGCGGCCCTCTATGTTGACCGCGAAGTCGCCCAGGCTCTTCACGCCGAACCACGAGGGCGGATCGGCCATCGCGCGCGGATCGCCCGTCATGACCGTCTGCATCGCCGCGAGCGCCAGGTCGATGTCGTCGTCGTAGCCGATCCCGATCTGGATGATGCACCGGCGCCGACCTTTCTCGGTGTGGTTTATGATTGGATTCGAGGTCACTTGACCGTTCGGCACGAGAACGATGCGGTCGGCCGAGCGCATGCGGGTGAAGAACAGGTCGAGGTCGGTAACGACGCCTTCTTTGCCGTTGATCTCTACGTAATCACCGATGTGGTAGGGGCGGATGAAGGCGATCATGATGCCCGAGGCGACATTGGTCAGAGTGCCCTGCAAGGCCAGGCCGATGGCCAGCGCGCTCGCGCCGAGCACCGCCACGAGGCTCGTCGTCTGGATGCCGAACTGCTGGAGCACGATGATCAGGACGAGTGCGATCAGCGCATAGCGGATCATCAGTGACAGGAACGTGCCCAGCGTCGTGTCGATCCGGGGGTTGCTGATCGCCTTCTTGCGGAACGACCGCGAAATGAAGAAGGCGAGCCACAGCCCCACGACGAGGATGAGCGCGGCAGAGCCGATCCTCGCGGCCCAGGCGATCAATTCCTCGGTTCGAATGTCGACGTTCATGAATCCGCTCTCGCTTGTTCCGAACCGGAAACGCGCGTCGCGTCGATACGCTGCAAGTGGGGGAGACGGACAGGTCCGGTGAGGCCGCCGGCGCCGGTCTCTTGCGTGGGATAATCGCGAAACGCGCCGCGTTCGGGCCCTAGCGGCGCAGCCGCAGAGGCAGGCTGTGGATGCCGCGGAAGCGCGGGGTCGGCCGGAAGGCAACGGGGCCCGCGCGTTCGATGTGCTCGAACGCGCGGGCGAAGGCCGGCAGCGCGATCCCCGCTTCCATCTTGGCGAGCGGCCGGCCAATACAGATGTGCACCCCGGCGCCGAAGGCGAGGTGGGTGACGCGCCGGTCGAACCGGATGCGTTCGGGATCGTCGAAGGCGGCCTCGTCCCAGTTCGCCGAGG
>Ga0075366_10001102_pt1 | contig 13266 bp, 11 predicted proteins | sample EndMethybrTD3031_FD_72351 | JGI IMG/M metagenome (GOLD analysis project Ga0075366, IMG submission 72351) | Populus endosphere microbial communities from Tennessee, USA - Endosphere MetaG P. TD hybrid TD303-1 | ecosystem: Host-associated > Plants > Roots > Endosphere | place: USA: Tennessee...
TGGCGCGAACCCGTGGGCACGACGCAGGACACCGGGCCGATGGGCATGCGGATCGGCCTGCCGCTGCCGATGGGCATGCCCAACATGGGTGGATCGATCACCACGGCGGGCGGCGTGACCTTCATCGCGGCGACGCTCGACGCCAATCTGCGCGCCTTCGACACGCGGACCGGGCGCGAGCTGTGGCGGCAGCGCCTTACGGCGGGCGGTCAGGCGACCCCGATGACCTACGTGTCGCGCAGCGGCCGCCAGTTCGTGGTGATCGCTGCCGGCGGCAACGCCGTGCTCGGTTCGCGCACCGGCGACCACATCGTCGCCTTCGCCCTGCCCGAGAGCGGGCGCATGAATCACAAGGGAAATTGATATGATGGCCGATCGGTCGAAGACGCTCCGCACGCTGGCATCGCTCGGCCTCGCGCTCGCCGCGCCGTCGTTGGTGGCGGCGGATCGCGCGCCGGCGCCGCAGCCGGCGGCGACGGCGGCGCTCCGCGCGGGTTCCTGCGCCGCGCTGGCGCAGACGACGTTCGATGCGGCGGTCGGCGCCAAGGTCCAGATCCTGCGCAGCACCGAGGTCGCCGCCTCGGCGTCGCTGCCCGCCTATTGCGAGGTCGAGGCGCGGATCGCCCCGGCGGTCACCGCGATGATCCAGATGCCCGCGGTGGGCGCCAGCGGCCGCCTGCTGGTCGGCGGCTGCTGGAACCTGTGCGGCTCGACCAACCTCCAGCGCACCGCCGATGCGCTGGCGCGCGGCTACACCGTCGCGCAGACCGACATGGGCCACCGGGGCGAGGACATCGCCTTCTCGGACGATCCTGCCGCGATCGACGACTTCGCCTGGCGCGCCACGCACCTGGCAACCAAGCTCGCCAAGGCGCTGTTCGCCAGCTTCTACGGCCAGGGCCCGCGCTATTCGTACTTCCGCGGCTGCTCGACCGGCGGGCGCCAGGCGATCACCGAATCGCTGCTGTTCCCGGACGAATTCGACGGCGTCATTGCCGGCGCTCCGGCGCACCAGATGGCGGCGGTCAACGGCGTCTGGGCGCTCAAATCCAACACCCGCGCCGACGGAACGCCGATCCTCGATGAAACGGCGATCCGCCTTCTCCATAAGGGCGCGATCGCGCAGTGCGACGGTGCCGACGGATTCAAGGACGGCGTCATCGGCAACCCGCTGCAATGTTCGTTCCGACCAGCCCAGATCGCCTGCGGCGCCGGTGGGCCCGCGGGCCAGTGCCTCACCCCCGAGCAGGTGACCGCGGCCGACGCGATCTACGGCGGCGTGACGACGAAGGCGCGGCGATTCTACACCAGCATGGGCTATGCGCTGGGCAGCGAGCTCGGCTGGATCGATGCCTTCGCCGGGCGCAACGGGCAGAAGCCCTGGGGCTATCACGTGGCCGGGAACTACATGCATCGCTTCAAGGATCTGCCCGACGCGCCCAGGACGGTGCAGGATCTCGACTTCGATCGCTATCCCGTGCGCATGACGCGGGTCGAGGCGATCCCCTCGTTCGGCAGTGAGCCGATGCTGCTCAACCGTTTCGCGCAGGCGGGCGGCAAGATGATCGTCTATGCCGGCTGGGCCGACGAAGCGCTGACTCCGGCGACCACGCTCGACTTCGTGGCCGAACAGAAGACCGCCATGGGCGGCGCGGCGGCGCTCGATCCGTTCCTGCGGCTCTACATGGTGCCCGGCTACGGCCACTGCGGCGGCGGCGAGGGTGCGGGCGAGATCGATCTGCTCTCGGCGCTGGAGAACTGGGTCGAGAAGGGGCAGGCGCCCGGCACGCTGGCCGCCTACCGGCTCAAGGCACCGTCGACCGGCGGCATTCCGACGCGCTTTCCGATCCCCGCAAAAGCGGTTAGATATCAGCGCATGCTGACGCCGTTCCCGCTCGATGCGCTGCCGCCCCTTGCCGTGAAGCCGGCATCATGACGATTACGCTCACGGTCAACGGCCAGTCGCGCAGCGTCGATGCCGATCCCGAGACGCCGCTGCTTTGGGTGCTGCGCGACGATCTTGGGCTGGTGGGAACCAAGTTCGGCTGCGGCGTCGCGATGTGCGGCGCCTGCACCGTGCACATGGACGGCGAGCCCGTCCGCGCCTGCGCGATGCCGCTGTCGGGCGCCAAGGGCAAGATCACCACGATCGAGGGGGTCGCCGGGGCCGAGGCCGAGGCGGTCAAGCAGGCCTGGATCGGGCTGGACGTGCCGCAGTGCGGCTATTGCCAGTCGGGCCAGGTCATGTCGGCGGTGGCGCTGCTGCGCGCGGTGCCGAAACCTTCGGATCAGGATATCGACAACGCGATGAACGGCAACATCTGCCGCTGCGCCACCTATGTCCGCATCCGTGCGGCGATCCACCAGGCGGCGAAGACGCTGCCGGGAGCCCAGGCATGACCGTGGTCGTTTCGCGTCGTCATGCTCTGGCCGGCGCCGGCGCGCTGGTGCTCGGCGCGGTGCTGCCCGTCGCGCTCGGCCACGAGGCCCGCGCGCTGGCGCAAGGTGCGTCGGCGCCGCCCCCGACGGATCCCAACGTGTTTCTGCGCATTGCCGCGGACGACAGCGTCACGCTGCTGGTCAAGAACATCGAGTTCGGCCAGGGGATTTCCACCGGGCTGGCGACCGTCATCGCGGAGGAACTCGACGCCGATTGGAGCCAGATGCGTGCCGAGGGCGCGCCCGCCGATGCGGCGCGGTTCGGCAATCCGCTGATTGGCGGCATGCAGGGCACCGGCGGCTCGAACGCCATCGCCTCGGGCTTTGAACAGATGCGCAAGGTCGGCGCGACGGCGCGCGCGTTGCTGGTGTCCGCCGCGGCCGAGCGCTGGGGCGTCCCTGCGGGCGAGATCACGGTCGAGCGCGGCGTCGTGCGTCACACCGCGAGCGGCCGCGAATCGCGCTTCGGCGCGCTGGCGGCCGCTGCGGCGGCGCTGCCCCGCCCAAAGGGCGTCGCGCTCAAGCCCCCTGGTGCGTTCCGCCTGATCGGCAAGGATCGGCCCGGCACGCGGCTCGACGGCCAGGCCAAGTCGATCGGCACCGCGCGCTTTGCCATCGACGAAACCGCACCCGGCATGCTTTGCGTCGTCGTGGCGCGGGCCCCGCGCTTCGGCGCGCGCGTCGCGGGTTTCGATCCCAAGCCGGCGCTGGCCGTGCCGGGCGTGGTTGCGGTGCGGCAGTTGTCGAACGGTGTCGCCGTCTATGCCCGCTCGACCTGGCCGGCGATCCAGGGGCGCGCCGCGCTGGCGATCGACTGGGACGGCACCCGCGCAGAGACCCGCAGCACCGAGGCCCTGGCCAAGGATTACCTCGCCCGCGCCAAGGGGCCCCTGAAGGTCACGCGCGCGGTCGGCGACGTCGATCAGGCCTTTGCCGATCCGCAGGCGAAGGTGATCGAGGCGGACTACGTATTTCCCTATCTCGCCCATGCGCCGATGGAGCCGCTTTCGGGTTTCCTCGCGTGGGACGGGACAGAGGTCGTCGCCAGGATCGGCACCCAGTTGCAGACGATCGATCATCAGGCGATCGCCAAGGTGTTCGGCCTGCCGCTCGACAAGGTCCGGCTGGAAACGCTGATGGCGGGCGGCAGCTTCGGCCGGCGCGCGCAGATCGAGGGGCAGTTCGCCACGGAGCTTGCGGAAGCGGCCAAGGCGATCGGCCCCGGCAAGCCGGTCAAGCTGCTGTGGACGCGCGAGGACGACATCACCGGCGGCTACTACCGGCCGTTCACCGTCCACCACATGCGCGGCGCGGTGAAGGACGGCGCCATTACCGGCTGGTCGGACAGCGTGTTCGGCCAGTCGTTCATCTATGGCAGCGCGTTCGAGCCGATGTTGACGTCCGGCGGTTACGATTCGATCATGGTTGAAGGCGCCAATGAACCGCCTTACGCACTGTCCGCCTTCCGCTGCGCGGTGGGTCACGACAAGAGCGCGGTGCCGACGCTGTGGTGGCGCTCGGTCGGCCATACCCACACCGGCTTTGCGGTGGAAACGTTCATCGACCGGCTGCTCGAGGCGGCGGGGCAGGATCCGGTCGCGGGCCGGCTCGCGCTGATGACCGACGCGCCGCGCGCCGCCGCCGTGCTGCGCGCGGTCGCCGATATGGCAAAGTGGGACGGTCCCAAGCCTCGGAAGGGCGTGGCGCGCGGCGTTGCCGTGGTCGAGAGCTTCAACACCTTCGTCGCGCAGATCGCCGAAGTCTCCATCGGCCAGAACGGCGAGCCGCGGGTGCACAAGGTGTGGTGTGCGGTCGACTGCGGCGTCGCGGTCAATCCCGACGTGATCCGCGCCCAGGTCGAAGGCGGGATCGGCTTCGCCGCCGGCCACGCACTCTATGCCGAAGTGCCGCTGATCGATGGCGCCGCGACGGTCTCCAACTTCCACGACTACCGATCGCTGAGGATCAACGAGATGCCCGAAGTCGCAGTGCGCATCCTGCCTTCGACGGCGGCACCGACCGGAATCGGCGAGCCCGGCGTCCCGCCCTGCGCGCCGGCGATCGCCAACGCGCTGGCCCGGCTCACCGGCGAGCGGCCGACCCGCCTGCCGATGGTGCGCCGCGCATGAGCCTGCGTCTGTTGGCCGCCGCTGCCCTGGCCCTGACCGCCGCCGTCGCCCATTCCGCCGCCACGCCCCGGTCGGCGACAGAAACGCTGCGCCCGCCGGCCAGTTTCGACGGCATCGCCGATCCGCGCGCGCGGTCGCAGGCGCTGTTCGGCGAGGTCGGCAAGGTGCTGCAAAGCCCGCGCTGCCTCAATTGCCATCCGCGCGGCGACAGCCCGACGCAGACCGATGCGATGCGCCCGCACGCACCGATAGTGGTGCGCGGCACCAAGAACATGGGCGCGCCGGGCCTGCCCTGCGCGACCTGCCACCACGAAGCGAACTTCGACCCGGCGCGGGTTCCGGGCGCGCCGCACTGGTCGCTCGCCCCGCGCGAGATGGCTTGGCAGGGGCTGACGCTGCCGCAGATCTGCAAGCAGTTGAAGGACCGCAAACGCAACGGCGGGCGCTCCCTCGCCGATCTCGAGCATCACATGGCGCACGACGAACTGGTGGGCTGGGGCTGGCATCCGGGCGCAGACAGGACCCCCGCGCCGGGCAGCCAGGCCGAACTCGGCGCGCTGTTTTCCGCCTGGGTGCAGACCGGCGCGGTCTGCCCCGTGTGACCGCACCCGGTGGAGGCTAGCCCCGCGCCAGCGCGCGCCAGCTGCCGCCCTCGGGCACCTCGAACACTTCGGTGCGGATCGAGGCGAAGGCGCGCGGATCGTCGGGGCGGCCCCAGATGCCCTGCCCGCCCTGTTGATCCGCCATCGCCTTGAGCATGCCCTTGCGGAACTGCACCAGCGTCATGTCGGTCGAACTCAGATGTTCGAAGCGGCGGTCGACGACGGGGCCCATCGACTGGAGCACCGCGAAGTCCTCGTAGAAAACGTGGCGGTTGGTGATGCCGCTGAAATGGCCGTTGCGCATCGCCTCGCGGTCCTGCGGCCAGCCGATCGGGCCGGGCGCCGGGTCGGAGATGTCGTCCTTGTCGGGGTGGGTGAAGAACCAGATGCGCTCGACCTCGCCGTCGGCGAAGGCGCGGTAGGGATTGTAGGTGACGTGGATCTGCAGGCTGTTGGCGTCGTCGATCGGCACCGCGATGACCAGCGCGCGCTCGCGCCCCGGATTGCCCGCGAGAAAGGCATAGAACGGCGCCACCACTTCGCGCAGCCGCACGTCGGATGCCCCGTCGGGTCGCGTGCGGATCGCCGCCTCGCGAAAGCCGAACGGCGTCTCGTCGAACTCGAGCTTGGGCGCGGTGTCGTTCGCCCAGTTCTGCACGTTCTGCTTGGCGTTGTCGGTCATCGCCAGCTCGACCGAACTGCGGTGAAGATAGCCGAGGTGGGCCGAATCGAGCACCGATTCGAGGTTCTGCAGCCAGTTGAACGGCAGCACGGCGATCTTGATGTCGACCTGCTCGGGCCCGAGCCCGGTAAACTCGAATTCGGGGAACGGCGGCGCCTCGTCGCGGCGGCCGAGGAAGACCCAAATCATGCCGCCCGCCTCGTGCGCGCTGTAGGCGCCAAGCTTCACCCGCTTCATCAGCGCGCCGCGATGCGCGGCATGTTCGGTCGGGGCTTCGATCAGGTTGCCCTGCGCGTCGTACTTCCAACCATGAAATATACAGCGCAATCCGCCTTCCTCGTTGCGGGCGAGCGACAGCGAGGCGCAGCGATGCGGGCAGCGTTCGTCGACCAGGCCGACCGTGCCATCGGGCCCGCGATAGGCGACGAAGTCCTGGCCCAGCAGGCGCACCTTGACCGGCGCGCCGCCGGCCTCGAGCCGTTGCGCGCGCAGCACCGGGATCCAGTATGCCCGCATCAGCGCGTGCATCGGCGTTCCGGGGGAGACCTGCGTCAGGAGGGCATTGTCGGCGGCGCTCAGCATCGCGATCTCCAGAAGCGCCCCGAACGGAGCCAGCCGGGACAATGCCTTGGGCGGGCCCGGACGAATACTTCCCGAAACTGCAAGAGCTATGCGGGCTGCGCAGACCCCGAGATCGCGCCGATGCGCGTAGGTGGAAAAGAGCGGCCCCGCGCATTACGGGATGCCGTCGATCGCCGTCGACGCGGCTTCAGGCCGATCGGCGGCCACAACAGGAGGCCGTGATGAACAGCGAGATGTCTCAAGGCCGGGGGATCGAGGGCAGGCACGTTGCCATCGTCACCGGCGCCGCCAGCGGGATCGGCCGTGCGATCGCGCTGGCCTTGCTGCACAGCGGACATCGCGTCGCCCTGGTGGACCGCGACGCGGAGGCGCTCGAAGCCATGGTGGGCGAGGCCGGCTCGGCCGCGCTGCTCGCGGTGCCGCAGGACATCACCGCGATCGATGCCTTGCCGGGCATGGTCGCGCATATCGCAGACCGTCTCGGCCCGCCATGCGTTTTGGTCAACAACGCCGCCAGGGGCGGCGGCGGCGCGATCGAAACGGTGTCGGGCGACGCCTTCGACGCCGTCTTCGCCGTGTCGGTGCGGGCCAGCTTCTTCCTGACCCAGGCCGTGATCCCGCAGATGACCGCGGTGGGCGGCGGGCGTGTGATCAATGTCTCCTCGCTGATCGGCGCGCGCGGGGCGCCTGCGAACTCGCACTATGCCGCGGCCAAGGCGGCGATGATCGGCCTGACCCGCGCCTGGGCGCAGGAATTCGCGGGCCGGCACATCGCCGTCAATGCCATTCTCCCGGCGCTGACCGACACGCCGATGACGCGCGCGACGATGACCGCGGCGGAGATCGGCGCTCGAGCCGCGGTCGTCCCGATGGGGCGCCTTGCGGTCGCGGAAGACTGCGCGGCGCTCGCGGTGTTCCTGGCCTCGCCCGGTGCGGCCTTCGTCACCGGGCAAGTGATCAGCCCCAACGGCGGGGAATTCGTCGGCGCGCTGTAACGCGCCGGTATTCGCGTGACGGATACCTCGGCGGCGCCGGATTGACGGCGATGGTCCGGTCGTCATCCTTCCCAGATGAATTTCCAGCACTTGAGGCATTTCGTCGCCACGGCCGACGCGGGCAACATGCTCAAGGCCGCGGAAGTGCTCAACATCAGCCAGTCGGGCCTGTCGCGCAGCGTCGGCGCGCTCGAAAACATGCTGGGTCTGCCGCTGTTCGAGCGCAGCGCCAAGGGGGTCGAGCTCACCGGTTTCGGCCGGCATTTCTACCCGCACGCGCGATTGATGCTCAACGAATACAACCGGTCGATGGACGAGCTCAAGACCTTCCAGAACCTCCAGGGCGGTTCGCTCCGGCTGGGGATCAACAACAGCTTCGCCTATCTCCTGGTCCCCGGCGTGATCGCCGAACTGGTGCGGCGGTGGCCGGGAATACACATCGACATCGTCAGCGAGAATTACGCGGCGCTGGCCGCGGATCTGACGCATGGCAATATCGATATCGCCTTTTCGCTCTACACCACGGGGAGCAAGCTCGAACATCTCGACTACGAAAAGCTGTTCGAGATCCGTACGCGCGTCTTTGCGCGGGTCGATCACCCGCTGCGGCAGGCCGGCGAAATCAGGCCTGCGCAGCTCGCCGGCAGCGATTGGGGGCTCATCAACGGGGCCTCCGCGCAAGCGGCGTTCGAAGCCTATTTCAACAGTCGCGGCCTGCCGCCGCCGCAGATCGCGCTACAATGCTCGTCGGTGGCCTTGCTGGCCTCTGTCGTCGCACAGTCCGATCTGCTGACGATGCTTCCCGAAGAGTTCGTGGCGCGCATGCGCGAATTCGCGATCGAGCCGCTGGGCAGCGGTGTCAGTTTCGGCGTGGCAAACGTCGGGCTCATCCGCCGGAGGGGGAGTTTCGATTCGCCGATCGCCGAGCGCCTGTCCCGGCTGCTTCGGCGCGACGCGGCCAAGCTGGGGCTTCCGCTGGATGCGGGGGTATGACGGCTCGCCTCCGATCCGATCAAGCCATGAGCATATGTAATACCGACTGACGACAAGCGCGTTTTTCATCGGCGGCTCCAGCGGAGACACTGGCGCCATCACAGCAAGGAGCGCGTTGCATGGAACTTCAGGCGGACAAGCCACAAGCGACGGACCCTTCCGCAAACGGCGACGCCGACACTGCGCCGCCGGTGCACGTCGTTCCGCCCTCGACTAAGATCACGCCCGACGCGCCCACCTACGTCCCCACCGGCTTCGCCGCACGCCGCGAAGGCTGGACGGCGCCGTGGCTGTCCTCGCCGGTCAACGAGCCGCCGCACCCGATGGAGCTGTCGCGCTCGATCATGGTCGAGTTCGAGCCCTATCCCGAAGCCGCCCGCGCCGCCGTGCCCGATCCTCTCGTCTGGGAGGAAGGCACGACGGCGGTCGCGATCATCGGCGACAATCGCCAGATGCCGACATCGCAGAAGTTCCAGGAAGGGATGATCCTGCTGCAGGCGCGCTTCGGCGACATGGTCGGCACCTATGTGCCCTACATCTGGACCTCGACCGACGAGGCGCTGATCGCGGCGCGCGACGTCTCGGGCCGGCCCAAGACGATCTGCGACCACAACGAGCTCGAGATCATGGGCAGCCTGGTCAAGTCGAAGATCGTCCGCCGGGGCGAGACGCTGGTGCGCGCGTCGGTCACGCTCGAACATCCGGCACAGCCGAGCGAGCTGCCGTTCTCGCGCGACTGGTTGTCGGTCCGCAAGATCCAGATGCCCGAGGAGGGACGCCCGGCGCTCAAGCAGGTCATCCTCCACCCCACCGGTCACGGCTTCAAGCTGCACTCGATGTGGCGCGGACGCGGCTTCGTCGAATTCCCCGGCCAGTCGTTTTCCGCCGTGCATGAACTCAAGCCCAAGCGCATGATCAATGCCTGGATGGTCGAGATGGGCTGGATGCTGGGCTGGGGCAAGATTCTGTGGGAAAACTGGGTGCCCGCGACGCAGCCCTGAACGGGCCCGACGCCCGAGCAACGTGAGGACCGATCATGCGTGAAGCCGTTCCCTTTCTCGACACCAATGCCATGGCCTGGGCGCCGGGCGATCTCTATGGCCAGTTCACCAAGTTGCTGAGCTGCGACCCGGAGACCGGCGCGCGCACCGCGCTTCAGCGGATCGATCCCTCGATGGGCTACGAAGCACCGCCCAAGCCGCACTATCATTCGGGTGACGAGGAGATCTTCGGAGTGGGCGGCAAGTTCTCGTTCGATGGCGAGAACTGGCTGGGGCGCTACTCCTATTGCTTCCATCCGACGCACACCGTCCACGGCTTCAAGTCGGAAGTGGCCGAGGAAAGCTTCTTCCTGTCGAAGATAAAGACCCACCTCGACTTCAGCTTCAGCGACGAATACCGCGATCTCAGGCCGTTCAATCTCGATGGGATCGAGCCCGAACGCGACGTCCGCGTGATCGGCGATCCGATGCAGGAAGACTGGGAGGACGTCGCCGACGCCGCGGGCCATACCATCCTGCGCCGTTTGGTGCTGTCGCGGCATCCGACGACCGGCGAGGGTGCGATGTTAATTGAACTGCTGCCCGGCTTCGTCAGCGCGCGGGGGCCGCACAGTCTTTCGGCCGACGAGGAGGTCTTCGTCATGGAAGGCGCGATCGAAACCGCCGATGGCCGGGTGTTTACCCCGGGATGCTATACCTACAAGCCGGCGGGCACCGTCCAGTCGGGGCTGAGCAGCCCGAAGGGTGCGATCTGTTATGTCCTCCATTCCGGCGCGCTCGACGTCGTGCCGGCAGCGGCCGCCTGACGCCGCATGACAGAGGGCCCAGGCACTGCGGTCGTCACCGGCGCCGCCAAGGGAATCGGCGCCGCGACGGCCAAGGCACTGGCGCGCGCGGGTTACCACGTCGAGGCCAGCGATATCGATAGCGACGGTCTGGACGAAACGCGCGCGGCGATCGAAAGCGAAGGCGGATCGATCCGCACCCTGCGGCTCGACGTGCTGTCGAGCGCCGCGGTTGCGGCCTATGCCGGCGTCATCGACCGTGGGGTCGATCTGCTCGTCAGCAATGCCGGCTTCGCTTCGGTCGCCTATCTCGACGATCTCGATGACGCGCACTGGCAGGCGGTCACCGATCTCAACCTGACCAGCCACATGCGGCTGGCGCGCGCCTTCGCACCGGCGCTCAAGGCGGCCGGACGGGGGCGGATCATCTGCCTCGGCTCGATCGCGGGGCACACCTACGGCTGGCCGGGCCGGCTCGCCTATTCGGCGTCGAAGGCCGGCGTGACCGGGCTGGTGCGCACGCTGGCGATGGAGCTGGGCCCGCATGGGGTCACGGTTAACGGCGTGGCGCCCGCCGGGCTCCACGCCGCCGTCGATCAGATTCCCGTCGGTCGCGTCGGCACGCCCGAGGATATCGCCGACTTCATCGTCATCCTCGCCTCGGACGGTGCACGGTTCATGACCGGGCAGATGCTGTCCGTCGACGGCGGGATGAGCGTGGCGCTGTAGCGCACCTTCTGCCGCTCAGCGTGGTGCTTCCGCCGCGGTCACTGCTGTGGAGCGGTCGACGGAGTCCGGCCGGGCCTTGGGCGTGAAGGCCGGAAGCGATTCCCAGCCCCGCACGTTGACCGTCGCCGAAAGCGAGGCGTTGGCGAGGTCAACGTCCCATTCCGGAAAGCGGTTCAGCACTTCGTCGAGCGCGATGCGCCCTTCGATGCGCGCCAGCGCATTGCCGATGCAGGCGTGGAAGCCATAGCCGAATGTCAGATGCGGGACGCGAGCGCGGTGAATGTCGAATGCCTCGCCGTCCTGGAACTTGTTCTCGTCGCGGTTGGCGGCGGCGACCAGGCACAGCACCGCGCTGTCCTTGGGGATCGTCACGCCGTGGAATTCGACGTCGGTCGATGTCACGCGCGCCACCGACGGCCCCGGCGGCTCGTAACGGAGGATTTCCTCGATCGCCTGCGGGATGAGCGAGCGGTCTTCGACGATCTGGCGGCGCTGGTCGGGAAATTTCGCCAGCGTCTTGCCCGTCCAGCCGATCAGGCGGTTGGTCGTCTCGTTGCCCGCGCCATAAAGCAGATTGATGAGAACCAGCACTTCCCCGCGCGTGACCTTGCGCGTCACGCCCAGGCCGTCGACGAATTCGGTGTTGAGCAGGTCGGTAAGGATATCGTCGCTGGGGTTGGCGATGCGCCAGTCGATATAGTGCTCGAACGCCTCTCCGCCCAGGCTGTGCGAGGTCTGCTGCTGGCCGGGCTCGACGCGCGAGCTTTCGTTCATCCGCGTCTGGTGCGCCTTCAGATCCTCGTCGGGCAGGCCGATCAGCATGCCGATCACGCGCAGCGGCATCTCGAGGCCCAGATGCTCGATGAAGTTGAATTCGCCGCTTTCCACCAGCGGATCGAGCGAGCGCGCGCAGAACAGGCGGATCTTCTCCTCGAGCGCGGCGACGCGCTTGGGGGTGAACATCTTGTTGAGCAGCCCGCGATAGTTGGCGTGTTTCGGCGGATCGTGGAAGATGAACAGACCGTCGGGAATCGGCACCTTGTGCTTGATGATGTCGATCGTGCTGCCCTTGCCCGAAATGAACGTCTCGCGATCGCCCAACCCGCGCATCACGTCGTCGTAGCGGCTCAGCGCATAGAAATCGTACTGCTCGTTGTAATAGACCGGGGCCTCTTCGCGCAGACGCCTGAACGCCGGATAGGGATCGGCGAAGAGCGCGGGATCGTATGGATCCCAGTGTGGCGCGCTACCGTTGAGAGCTTCAGTCACCATGCTCGACATTCCTTACACCGATTCGAGGTGACGAGATACGCGCCACACTGCCTCACAGCAAGGGGCGATCGACGCGCTGCCCGCTGTTCGGGGTGCGCGCCCGGCGCCGTCGTGCGACGGGTGCCGGGCCGCGGCAGGTGATGGTCCGCCGGTCGGCGGTTGGGGCCGCCTATCGGTATCGGCCGGCAAGCTGGCACGGCGAGCGCCGGACGATCCCGCCGGGCGTGGCGCCAGGCGATCGGCCAGATCGCGACGCGCAGCCGATCGCCGCGTCGCAACCGACGGGCCCGCCGGACTGCTCTGCGCGGCCGCCTCGCGCCAGGATGTCGCGGCCTATGCGGCCGGGGCAAAAGCCGCCCCGGCCGTTGGCGATCAGAAGTTGACGCCCGCGGTCACGCGCCAGGTCGCCGGCATGTTGTAGAACCGGAAGCCGGGCGGGAAATTGCTCGCCACGAACAGGTTGTTGAAACAGTTGGCGCATTCGACACCGAACTTCCAGCCGCGATCCTCGGGACGCAGGAACAGGCTGGCGTTGGCCACCCATTCGCCGTCGACATAGTCTCCCGGCACGCCGGCGGTGCCAACGGTGTTGCGCGACTGATAGGTTGCATTGGCCGAGGGGGTCAGGACGAAGTCGCCGAGGGGGGCGTCGTAGGTGCCGCCGAACGCCAGGCTCAGCCTCGGGGTGCGCTGCGGCCGCGCCAGGCTGCCGTCGGGCGCGACGATGCCTTGGCCGCAACTCGCGACGGTGCCGGCCAGGCAATCCGCTTGCTGGGCCTGGATCGTCGCGTCGGGGTTCCGATACTTGGCCCGCTGGAGGCCGAGGTTGGCGAACAGCGACAGCCCTTTGGTCGGTACGATCACGGCTTCGGCCTCGAGCCCGTAGTTGCGGAAATCCGATCCGTTCTGCGTCACGAAGTTGATCGCACCCGAGCCGTCGATGAAGCCGAGCGGCACCTGGAAGCCCTTGACGTCGGTATAGAACACCGTGGCGTTGAGCCGCAACGTGCGGTCGAACAGTTCGGACCGCACGTTGCGGCTCAACGCCACGGTGTTC
>Ga0075366_10001103_pt1 | contig 13266 bp, 15 predicted proteins | sample EndMethybrTD3031_FD_72351 | JGI IMG/M metagenome (GOLD analysis project Ga0075366, IMG submission 72351) | Populus endosphere microbial communities from Tennessee, USA - Endosphere MetaG P. TD hybrid TD303-1 | ecosystem: Host-associated > Plants > Roots > Endosphere | place: USA: Tennessee...
CGCAGGCGCGCGGCCTGCTCCATCGTGGCGCGATAGCCGGCGCCGATCGCGCGCTCGCGAAATTCGCGCGAGAAACTGACCCAATAGCCGAAGTCGGGGTGCAGCAGCACGTCGGCCAGTTGCGCATCGGGCTGTACCAGCGCGCGCTTGCGCAGGTCGCCATCGCGATAGCGTTCGGCCCCGGATGGCGCGCGCTCGACGTGCACCGATGCATCCACCGCAAACACACGGCGCGCGCCGAGCGAGCGTGCCAGTCGCACCGGCAGCGGCGCGAACCAATCGGCATCGACATGCGGCTCGCCGCGGATGCGCACCGGCGTGAACTGCCCTTCGATCGCCGACGAGGCCTGCACCGCGACACCGGCGTCGCCGGCGGTGAACGCCACCACCGCGCCATCACGCTTGCGCGTGGCCACGCAGGCCATCGGCACCGGCATCTCCTCGAGCAGCCGGTTGCGCGCGTAGCGGTGCACCAGTTCGGCCACCGGCGCACCGCTGAAGCGCTGGTCGGACCAAATCGCCAGGCGCGCCATGTTGGTGGGCTGCAGTTCCAGTGCCAGCGTTTCGATTTCGGCGCCCGGCACGCCGGACGCGCGCAAGCAGCCCACCAGCGCGCCGACCGATGCGCCGACGATCAAATCGGGCTTCAGGTTCAGCTCGTCGAGCGCCTTCAGCACACCCACGTGCACGAAGCCGCGCGGGCCACCGGAGCTGAACACCCAGGCGATCTGCGGCGCCTGTGCCAGCGGCAGCGCACGCGGCGCATCGGCGCCATCGTGGTCGACATCGGGCGCGAACGAACAGCCCGCGGCCATGGCCGCGGCGGCACCGATGATGGCGCGGCGACGACGCATGGCCCCGATTGTCGGCGCGGATCGTGGCCGCCAGCTCAGCCGGGCACACCCTCGATGTTCGGCAGGCGGCGCGCCACCGGCACGGTGGGCGCGTGCACATGGGCCTCGCGCGGTTCGGCCACCGGCCAGCCGAGCAGCGCGCAGGCGCGGCGGTAGCGCTCGTGCAGGTCGAATGCATCGTCGCCGCCGAGGTGCATCACACCGTAGCGGTGGCTGCCGAGCCATTTGAAGTCGCGCGCCAGGCCACGCCCCTGTTTGGGCATGGCCTGCAGCCAGGCATCGGGAAAGCGCGCGAAGAACGCGCGCAGATGGCCGCGCGTCGGCGTGCTCGGCACGGTCTGGTGATCGAAGCTGCGAAACACGAAGCTCGCTGCCGCACCGGCACTCGGACGGCCCCGCATCGCGCGGCACGGATCCTCGCCATGCGCGAGCGCCAGCGAACCGGCGTGCGCATCGATTCCGTCGACACGGCGGTACAGATCGGCCAGCTGCGACGCCAGACGCGGGTTGAACTCGATCACCTTCAGCGCGTCGCTGGCCGCGTCGTAGAAGAACTCCATGTTGAAGAAGCCATGGTCGAAGCCCACGGCGTTCAGGAAGCGCCTGGCAACGTCGAGCGCACGCTGCTGCACCCGCTCGGGCAGACGGCTCGGGCGCTCGAAACGCTGGAACGCTCCGGTGCCGGGATACATCACCGCATCGCAGACGCCGACCGCACGCACGTCGCCCTCGAACACATAGCCATCGAGGTTGTATTGCGGCGCGTCGACCGGCTCCTCGAGCTGCATGCCGTGCGCGCTCGGCACCTCGCCCAGGCGCGCGCGCGCAATGGCGTCGAACGGTTCGACCAGGCGGTGGATGATCCACTGCTCGAGCGGCCCGAAGCGCGTGAGCGCGGTGAGCTGCTGGTGGTTGGCCACGCGGCGCGCCAGCACCGAGAACGCGGCCTTCACCGGCTTGGCGAAGCACGGGTAACTCAGCCCGGGCGGAATCGGGTCGCCGTAACGCGCATCGAGGCGCGCGAACGGGATGTTGCACTCGGGCGCCACGCGCTGCAGCACCTGGCGCGCGTAGAGCTTGTGCTGGCACGCGAGCACCGCCGCCACCGGCGTGCCCGGCCAACCCATGCGCTCGGCCAGCAACGCCGCGCCGAGCGCACCAAACTGCTCATGGTGCGACACCACGGCGCCCCAACCGCGACGCCGTGCGCGCAGCGCGAGGTCATCGACGAAGCGCTGCAGGTCGAACGTAGCCAGGCGCAGGTAGCTCGGAAAGGTGAACAGATCGAAACCCGCGTGGTCCGCAGGCCATTCGCGCTCGAGGCGCGCGAAAGCGCTGGCATCCCAATCGTAGCCAAACAGAATCAGCGTGCGGGCGTCGGTGGTCACGATTGCATTGCCTGGGATGACACGTCAGCGGCCGGCGTCGTTGAGCGACCAGTCATAGTCGAGGAACTCGGGCTTGAGCTTGCGCGCCTTGAGCTGCTCCTGCACGGCAGGATCGCTGCTCAGCACCGGCGCATAGCGTGCGAACACGTCCTCGACGCGTTGAAAGCCCTGGTGGCCCTTCTCGAAGTCTTCGCGGAACCACTTGAAGATCGAGCTCACTTCGAGCTTGCCGGCGCTGGCGCGGTTGCGCGTGGCATCGCCGAGAAAGCGACGCATGCCGTCTTCGAGCTGGCCCTCGAGCTTGTCGGAGGCGAACGCCTCGGGCCGCAGCGCCGGGCAGCCGATGCTGGCACACACGATCGCGGTGTGCACGCGCGGCTCGTTGTACTTGGGCCGCAATTGTTCGTGCTCGATCCAGTCGAGGTGGTGCGGCTCGCCGAGCAGCGTGAAGAAAGTTTTCTTCCAAGGTGAGCCGAACAGCGTGACGTCCTTGATCGACTTCAGCTTGGGGTACTCCGTGAGGATCAGCTCGATCGTGAACGCGTTGTACGCGTTGATCAGGAACGCCATCTGCTGCGGCCGCGTGAAGGCGCCGAATGCGGCCGGGCTCACCCCCGAGAGGTCGCCCAGCACCACCTTCAGCGCGGCGCGGTCAGCCGCCATGCCTGCATAGGCGACGCGGCTTTGCTTCTGGTCGGGCAGCCAGCGCACGTGCTTTTTCAACAGCGCGTCCCATCCGGCGTACCCATGGTCGAACTCCTGTGCCGGCGCGCGCACGGCCGCCGCCGCGGCCAGCAGGCCCAGCAGGTGGCGACGATTCAGTGGCATCGAGGCTGACACGGCGGCTGTATACGCACCCGGGCGGGAATGGATTCGCCTGCGCGAACCGCTGCGCAGGATAGCGGCCAACGACGCGGTGTCCCTAGCGGGAACGCCCGCGCATCCGCGCTTGAGTCGGCCTCGTAGCGAAAAAGTTACGCGCGGCGTGGCCGCCGCACGTCGGCCGCGACATCCGGTGACATTCGCCGGAGGGCGGACGGCCGGTCAGCCGCGCTGCGCGATCGGCTTCACGTCTCGGCGCCCGGCGCCGGCGTAGAGCTGGCGCGGGCGGCCGATCTTGTACTCGGGGTCGCCGATCATCTCGTTGAGCTGCGCGATCCAGCCCACGGTGCGCGCCAGCGCGAAGATCGCCGTGAACAGGCTCACCGGGATGCCGATGGCGCGCTGCACGATGCCCGAGTAGAAGTCGACGTTGGGGTACAGCTTGCGGGCGACGAAGTACTCGTCTTCGAGCGCGATCTTTTCCAGCGCCATCGCCAGCTTGAACAGCGGGTCGTTGCCGAGGCCGAGCGCGGTGAGCACCTCGTGGCAGGTTTCGCGCATCAGCTTGGCACGCGGGTCGTAGTTCTTGTACACGCGGTGGCCGAAGCCCATCAGCTTGACGTTGGAGTTCTTGTCCTTGACCTGGCGAATGAACTCGCCGATCTTTTCCACGCCGCCAGCGCGCTGGATGTCCTCCAGCATGTTGAGCGCCGCCTCGTTGGCGCCGCCGTGCGCCGGGCCCCACAGGCAGGCCACGCCGGCGGCGATGGCGGCGAACGGGTTGGTGCCCGACGAGCCGCAAAGGCGCACGGTGGAGGTGGACGCATTCTGCTCGTGATCGGCATGCAGGATGAAGATGCGGTCGATCGCACGCACCAGCACGTCGTTGGGCTCGTACTCCTCGCACGGCGTGGCGAACATCATGCGCATGAAGTTGGCCGAGTACGACAGCGCGTTCTTCGGGTAGATGAACGGCTGGCCGATGCCGTACTTGTAGGCCATCGACACCAGCGTGGGCATCTTGGCGATCAGGCGAATCGCCGAGATCTCGCGGTGCTGCGGGTTGTTGATGTCGGTTGAGTCGTGATAGAAGGCCGACAGTGCACCCACCAGTCCGGTCATCACCGCCATCGGGTGCGCGTCGCGCCGGAAGCCGCGCAGGAAGAATTGCATCTGCTCGTTGACCATGGTGTGGTTGGTCACGAGCTTGTGGAATTCCTTCTGCTGCTGCGCGTTGGGCAGGTCGCCGTACAGCAGCAGGTAGCAGGTGTCGAGGAAGTCGCACTGCACGGCGAGCTGCTCGATCGGATAGCCGCGATACAGCAGCTCACCCTTGTCGCCGTCGATGTAGGTGATCGAGGAGTTGCACGAGGCGGTCGACAGGAAGCCCGGGTCGTAGGTGAACTTGCCGGTCTGCGCGTAAAGCTTGCGGATGTCGATCACATCCGGCCCGATCGAGCCCTTGTACAGCGGCAGCTCCATCGCGGGGCTGCCGTCCGAGAACGACAGGGTGGCTTTGACGTTCGACGGGGTCATCATGGCGTTTCCTTTTGCGTGTTCGTACGTACTCTACGTGGCGCGCGGCGCCGGCTGGCGCATCTGGGCCAGCACCTCGTGCACGGCGGGGCGGTCGAGCTCGGCCGCCGGCTCGGTGCGGGCCAGCAGCAGGTCGAGCAGATCGTTGTCGGGCAGTTCCATCAAGGCGTGCAGGCCCTCGGCCTGACGCGCTGTGATGCAAGCGCCGTGCCGACTGAAAAAGCGCTCGATCAGGATGTCGTTTTCCAACAGGCCGCGGCGGCAGCGCCACTTGAGCCGGTTCAGGGCGACGGGATCGAGCGCAGGATCCATCGCTGCAGCGTTGCTCACACCGCCCGGCGCACCATCAGCTCCTTGATCTTGCCGATCGCCGCGGTGGGGTTGAGGCCCTTCGGGCAGACGTCGACGCAGTTCATGATGCTGTGGCAGCGGAACAGCCGGTACGGGTCTTCCAAGTTGTCGAGCCGCTCGCCGGTGGCCTGGTCGCGGCTGTCGGCGATGAAGCGGTAGGCCTGCAGCAGCCCGGCGGGGCCGACGAACTTGTCGGGGTTCCACCAGAAGCTCGGGCAACTGGTGGAGCAGCTCGCGCACAGGATGCACTCGTACAGGCCGTTCAGCTCGTCGCGCTGCTCGGGCGACTGCAGCCGCTCCTTCTCGGGCGGCACGTCGTCATTGACCAGATACGGCTTGATCGAGTGGTACTGCTTGAAGAACAGCGTCATGTCGACGATCAGGTCGCGCACCACCGGCAGGCCGGGCAGCGGCTTGAGCACGATCGGGTCGGGCAAGCGTCGCAGGTTCGTCAGGCAGGCGAGACCGTTCCTGCCGTTGATGTTCATCGCGTCCGACCCGCACACGCCCTCGCGGCACGAGCGCCGGAAGCTGAAGCTCGGGTCCACCGATTTCAGCTTGATCAGCGCATCGAGCAGCATGCGCTCGGAGCCGTCGAGCTCGAGCTGGATCGTCTGCATGCGCGGCCGCTCGTCGCGATCCGGATCGTAGCGGTAGATCTGGAACGTACGCGTCTTGAGCTTGGCCACGCGCTCGAAGCGCGAGTTGAGGTAGGTGCTATCCGCGGGCGCGGCGGCTAGCGGCGCGGCTTCGGTATCGGGAACGGCGGCTGTCATCTAGAAAGTCCTCACCTTGGGCGGGATCGAGTCCACGCTCAGCGGCTTGAGCTGCACCGGCTTGTACTCGAGCCGACTGCCCTTGCTGTACCACAGGCTGTGTTTCATCCACTCGACGTCGTTGCGCCCGAGCGGATGCTGCGGATCGTCGGCCGGGCGCTCGTACTCCTTGACCGTGTGCGCCCCGCGGCACTCCTTGCGCGCCGCCGCCGACACGATCGTGGCCTGCGCGCACTCGATCAGGTTCTCGACCTCGAGCGCCTCGATGCGCGCGGTGTTGAACACCCGGCTCTTGTCCTTCAGCCCGATCGCCTCGGCGCGACGGCGCAACTCCACCATCTTGCTGACGCCTTCATCGAGCAGCGCCGTGGTGCGGAACACACTGGCGTGGTGCTGCATCGTGGCGCGGATGTCGTTGGCCACGTCCTGCGCGTATTCGCCGTCGGTGGCGCCGTCCAGGCGCGCCAGACGCTGCAGCGGCAGGTCGGTGGCGTCGGCAGGCAGATCCTTGTGTGCTTTGGGCGCCTTGGCCAGCGCCTCGACGATGTGATTGCCGGCAGCGCGGCCGAACACCAGCAGATCGAGCAGCGAGTTGGTGCCGAGCCGGTTGGCGCCGTGCACGCTGACGCAGGCGCACTCGCCCACCGCGTACAGGCCGTTCACCACTGCGTTGGGGTTGCCGCCCTTCGGCGCCACCACCTGGCCGTGGATGTTGGTGGGGATGCCGCCCATCTGGTAGTGGATCGTCGGCACCACGGGAATCGGCTCCTTCGTGATGTCGACGTTGGCGAAGTTGTGGCCGATCTCGTACACCGACGGCAGGCGCTTCAGGATGTCCTTGACGCCGATGTGCGTCATGTCGAGGTGGATGTAGTCCTTGTTCGGACCGCAGCCGCGCCCTTCCTTGATCTCCTGGTCCATGCAGCGCGACACGAAGTCGCGCGGCGCCAGGTCTTTCAGCGTGGGCGCGTAGCGCTCCATGAAACGCTCGCCGTCGACGTTGCGCAGGATTGCGCCTTCGCCGCGGCAGCCTTCGGTGAGCAGCACGCCGACGCCAGCCACCGCGGTGGGATGGAACTGCCAGAACTCCATGTCCTCCAGCGGCAGCCCGGCGCGCACCGCCATGCCCATGCCGTCGCCGGTGTTGATGAAGGCGTTGGTGCTGGCGGCGTAGATGCGGCCTGCACCGCCGGTGGCCAGCAAGGTGCACTTGCCTTCGAGGATGCTGACCTCGCCGGTCTCCATCTCGAGCGCCACCACGCCGAGCACGTCGCCCGCGGCGTCGCGGATCAGATCGAGCGCCATCCACTCGACGAAGAACTGCGTGCGCGCCTTCACGTTCTGCTGGTACAGCGTGTGCAGCATCGCGTGGCCGGTGCGGTCGGCCGCGGCGCAGGCGCGCTGCACCGGCTTCTCGCCGTAGTTGGCGGTGTGGCCACCGAACGGGCGCTGGTAGATGGTGCCGTCGGCATTGCGGTCGAACGGCATGCCGAAGTGCTCGAGCTCGTACACCACCTTGGGCGCCTCGCGACACATGAACTCGATGGCATCCTGGTCGCCGAGCCAATCGCTGCCCTTGACGGTGTCGTAGAAGTGGTAGTGCCAGTTGTCCTCGCTCATGTTGCCGAGGCTGGCGCCGATGCCGCCTTGCGCGGCCACCGTGTGCGAGCGCGTCGGGAACACCTTGGACAGCACGGCCACGTTCAGCCCCGCGCGCGCGAGCTGCAGCGACGCGCGCATGCCGGAGCCGCCGGCCCCGACGATGACGACGTCGAACTTGCGCTTGGGAATCGAAGCCATCGTCGTCAAAGCCTCCACAGCACCTGCACGGCCCAGCCGGCGCAGCCCACCAGCCACACGATGGTGACCACCTGCAGCGCAAGGCGCAGCCACACCGGCTTGATGTAGTCCATCCAGATGTCGCGCATGCCGACCCAGGCATGCACCGCCAGCGAGACGATGACGACGAAGGTCGCAAAGCGCATCCACTGCTGCGAGAAGATGGCCGACCAGCGCTCGTAGCCGAGCTTGGGGCCGAACAGCAGTTGCACCACCAGCAGCAGCGTGTACAAGGCCATCACGGCCGCGGTGATGCGCTGGCTCAGCCAATCGCGCAGCCCATAGTGCGCGCCGACCACCAGGCGCTTGGATCCGAAGTTTTGAGCCATGGCGGGTTCGATCAGTAGAGGCCGAACAGCTTGGCGCCCAGCAGCACCGTGAGCACGCCGCTGGCGGCCAGGGTCACGATCGCCGAAATGCGGCCCTGCTGTTTGCTGACGCTGTGCGTGGCGTCCATCCACAAGTGACGCACACCGGCAATGAAGTGGTGCAGATAGGCCCAGATCAGCGCCAGCACGACCAGCTTCAACAAAAACGCCGGCACGAAACCGATGCCGGCGACAAACGCATTGCTGAAGCGCTCGTAGGAGATTTCGCTACCGAGGCTGACGTCGAGCAGCCAGACGATCAGCGGCAGCAGCACGAACATCACGCCGCCGCTCACACGGTGCAGGATCGACACCCAACCGGCCGGCGGCAACTTGTACTGCAGCGCCTCCATGAGCCGCATGTTTTCGCCGGGGCGTGGTTTGGTGTGTTCTGCCATCGCTGTGTTGGGCTTGCGGCTCGCGTCAATCGTGCATTTTATTTCAACGGCGGCCAACACCCGCCGCGCACGCGACAGGCGGCGTGCCAGGTGCACGCGTTGAGGCACGCGTCCAGGTTCAGTTCAATTCGTTGCGATAGTGGTGCGCGTCGGTGCGGTACAGGCCGCGCCGCAGTTCCACCGGCCGTTCGCCATAGGTGAGCGAGCGCCGCTCCACGCTGAGCAGCGGCGCGCCGGCCGCCACGGCGAGCCACTCGGCGGCCGAGGGCGTGGCAGCGACGGCACGGATCTTTTCTTCGGCACGCAACATCTGCACACCGAACGCAGCCTCGAACAGCGCGTACATCGGCCCTTTGTATTCGGCCAGGCGTTGCGCGCTCAGGTCTTTGAACAACCGGCCCGGCAGCCAGATCTCGTCGAGCACGACCGGCTGCTGCAGATCGAGCAGCAAGCGGCGCACGAACACCACCGGATCGCCGCTCTTCAGCTCGAGCGCACGCGCCACCTCGGCGCTGGCGCGCATGCGCTTGCAGTCGAGCAGGCGGCGCTCCAGCCCGCGCCCGCTGCCGTCGTCGGCGGCCAGGCGCAGGAAGCGATAGCGCGTGGTCTGCTCGGTGTGCGTGACGACGAAGGTGCCCTTGCCTTGGCGCCGCACGACCAGGTTCTCTGCCGCCAGCTCATCGATCGCCTTGCGCACCGTGCCCTGGCTCACCTTGAAGCGCTCGGCGAGCTCGAACTCGCTGGGAATCGTCTCGCCGGGTTTCCACACACCGGACTGCATGTCCTGCGTGATCAGCACCTTGATCTGGCGGTACAGCGGACTGAACGCCTCGCTGGGAGCGGCGCGCTGGCGGGCGACCCGGTTGGTGCGCGTCGGCGGTGGTGTCATGCCTCCATTGCAGCACAGGCTTGGCGAGCGGGTGACCTACACTTCGTGCCCGATGCGTCGATTCGATTCGACCGCGCCCTACACGCCCCAATCCCCTTCCCTGGAGTTCCGCTCATGAGCAAGAAGCCCGTTCGCGTGGCCGTCACCGGCGCCGCCGGCCAGATCGGCTATGCCCTGTTGTTCCGCATTGCCGCCGGCGAGATGCTCGGCAAGGACCAACCGGTGATCCTGCAACTGCTGGAGATCCCCGACGAGAAAGCGCAGAAGGCGCTCAAGGGCGTGATGATGGAACTCGAGGACTGCGCGTTCCCGCTGCTGGCAGGCATGCAGGCGCACAGCGACCCGAATGCCGCCTTCAAGGACACCGACTATGCACTGCTGGTCGGCGCGCGCCCGCGTGGCCCCGGCATGGAGCGCAAGGATCTGCTCGCAGCCAACGCGCAGATCTTCACCGCGCAGGGCAAGGCGCTCGACAAGGCCGCGAGCCGCAACGTGCGCGTGCTGGTGGTCGGCAACCCGGCCAACACCAATGCCTACATCGCAATGAAGTCGGCACCGAGCCTGCCGGCGAAGAATTTCACCGCGATGTTGCGACTGGATCACAACCGCGCGCTGTCGCAAATCGCCACCAAGACCGGTAACCCGGTGGCCTCGATCGAGAAGCTGTGCGTGTGGGGCAACCACTCGCCGACGATGTATGCCGACTACCGCTTTGCCACCATCGACGGCCGCGCAGTGAAGGACATGATCAACGACCAGGCGTGGAACAAGGACGTGTTCCTGCCCACCGTCGGCAAGCGCGGCGCCGCGATCATCGAGGCGCGCGGCCTGTCGTCGGCGGCGTCGGCCGCCAACGCAGCCATCGACCACATGCGCGACTGGGCGCTCGGCACCAACGGCAAGTGGGTCACGATGGGTGTGCCGTCCAACGGCGAATACGGCATTCCGAAGGACGTGATGTTCGGCTATCCGGTCACCTGCGCCGGCGGTGAATACAAGATCATCGAGGGCCTCGCAATCGACGCCTTCAGCCAGGAGCGCATCAACCTCACGCTGAAGGAATTGCAGGAAGAGCAAGAAGGCGTCAAGCACCTGCTCTAACGCGAGGCCGTTCGATGACCGTGCCAGCCGCACACCCGCGCGACGTGCTGTTCGCCGACGGCGAACTCGCGCCGCAGATTCCGGTGTGCGATCACTATTGCGGCGTCGAGGAGCGCATGGTCAAGAGCCTGCAGCTGCAGGCCGAGCTGGGGCCGGTGTTCGACGTCACTTTCGATTGCGAAGATGGCGCACCGGTGGGCGCCGAGAAGCAGCACGTGCGCATGGCAGCCGACCTGCTGGTGTCGAGCGAAAACCGCTTCGGCCGCGTCGGCGCGCGCGTGCACCCGGCCGACCATCCATCGTTCGAGGACGACGTCGACACGCTGGTGTCGCGCGCCGGCCAGCGGCTGCCGTACCTGATGGTGCCCAAGCCGCGCGACCTCGCCGATGCCAAGCGCGCGATCGCGGCGATCGACGCGGCGGCCAAGCGCCACAAGCAGGCGCGCGGGCCGGCGATCCACTTTCTGATCGAGACGCACGGCGCGCTGCGCGATGTGTTCGCGATCGCCGCGCTGCCGCGCGTGCAGTCGCTGTCGTTCGGGCTGATGGACTTCGTGTCGGCGCACCAAGGCGCGGTGCCGGCCAGCGCGATGAGCGCGCAGGGCCAGTTCGAACACCCGCTGATCCGGCGCGCCAAGCTCGAGATCAGCGCGGCGTGCCATGCAGCGGCCAAGGTGCCTTCGCACAGCGTGGTCACCGAGTTCAAGCACACCAAGTCGATCCAGACCGCGGCCGCACGCGCGGCGCATGAGTTCGGCTTCACGCGCATGTGGAGCATTCACCCGTCTCAGGTGCAGCCGATCGTCGAGACCTTCGCACCGACGGTGGCCGAGCTCGACGAGGCGATCGAGATCATCAACGCCGGCATTGCCGCGCAATGGGCGCCGATCCGCCATCGCGACCAGCTGCACGACCGCGCCAGCTACCGCTACTACTGGCAGGTGATCGAACGCGCACGCCGCACCGGCCAACCGCTGCCCGGCGAGGCCGAGCAAGCCTGGTTCGGCCGCGAACCAACCTGATCCAGCGCAAAAGGAAACGCATGGCATTCCGTCCCATCACGCGCAGCACGGCAGCAGCCTTGCTGACCTTGGCCGTGTGCGCACACGCGGCCGACGAAAAGCCGAAAGCCGCGCAGCCTGCCAAGCCGTCGGCAGCGCAACAGCGCGCCGACAAGGCCAAGGGCATGGCGCTGGCCACCGAGACCGCGCAGCGTGTCAGCGAGGCGCAGCTGCAGCTCGCCGACCGCGTGCTCACCGGCGATGCGAGTTGCGAGTTCGATCAGGTGGTGCACCTGTCGCGCATCGACGGCCAGCCAGGGCACTTTCGGCTCACCTACAAGAAGGTGGCCTACACGGTCGTGCCCGAAGAAACCACCAGCGGCGCCTTGCGGCTCGAAGACAAGAAGGCCGGCATCGTGTGGCTGCAGATCCCGTCGAAGTCGATGCTGATGAACAGCAAGGTCGGCCAGCGCATGGTCGACAACTGCCTGCACCCCGAGCAGCGCGCCGCGGTCAAGGCCGTGGAAGGCGCGGCGGGCGATCGCAAGCCCTGACGTAGCCCCACGCTCCCTTCGGTCGCTGCCCCCAGAGGGGGCGCCTTGCTGCGGACCGGCAAAGCAAGACCTTGGTTCAGTCCGTGCATGCGTCGTCGGTCGCCGCGCGCACTTCCGTGAAGAGTGACACGGCCGTAATCGCGCGCCGAATCAATTGGCAACTCCTTGGGCGAAGCGCTCTGCAAAGAATGCTCCGCACTCCCGTTTCCCCCAAGGAGAGATTGATGAAACGCCTGACTTTCGTGGCCATCGCCGCCGCGCTGTCGATCGGTGCGATGGCCGCCGAGCAGCACAAACAAACCGCCAAGCCGGCGACGCAGCAGTTCGCCGCGCTGTCGGCCGAGCAGCTCAACACCGCCGACCGCGTGCTCACCGGCCAATCGCGCTGCGAGTTCGACCAGTCGGTCAATGTCGCTGCCGTGCCCAGCCAGAAGGGTTGGTTCAACGTCGAATACAAGGGCAAGTCGTACCTGATGGCGCCCGAAGCCACCACCACCGGCGCGGTGCGCCTGGAGGACAAGAAGAACGGGATGATGTGGCTGCAGATCGCCAACAAGTCGATGCTGATGAACAGCAAGATCGGCCAGCGCATGGTCGACAACTGCGTGCATCCGAGCCAGCGCACGTAATCGCGAACCCATTGCGCGAGGAGGAGCCCCGCTGCGGCGGGGCTTTTTTGTGCCCGTTCGCAGCGAATCCGCGACAAAAGTCGCGCCCATGTCCCGACGCTAGAGTCGGCTATACGAGGCGGCGGGCCGGTGTAACCGTAGAGTGCGCCCTTTTCGTCCGCACTACCCCTCACCGCATCGTGTCTGCCTCCAACTTCTTCGCTTCGCTGCTCGATCCGAGCACCGTGCTCGCCCGCTGCGAGCAGTCCACCGCCCTCAAGACCCTCGCGCGCCAGCGCCACTCGGCCGACCGTCCAGGCCGCCGGCAAAGCACCGAACTCGTGGCCTGGGATGCCGCGGTCGACGAAGGCAAGTCGCTCGGCGCATGGCGCGCCAAGACGCTCGCCGGCATCGACGACACGCAGGTCGCCGAGCTGCTCGAACCCGTGGCCGCTTGAGGTCGCGCGGCCCGACACGCTCGGGCCGCTGCGATTCGCCCCACTGTCGTGGGCGACATCACGGAATGCCATCACGCACCCGTGCGTCGGCCCGCGGCCGCCCTCGCCGATCTGGTATGCTGCGGTGCAGCATCAACCCGATGCGCCCTTTTTCAACCCTTCCCAGCCACATGATCAACGTCTTCCTCGCCATCGTGCCGCTCGGCTTTGCCACCGGCGCCCTCGTCTGGACCATGACCACCGGTGCGCGCGAACAGCGCCGCTCCGACGAATGGGCCGCCAAGTGGATGCGTGACAACACCTGAGCGCGCACGTCGTTCGGG
>Ga0075366_10001105_pt1 | contig 13261 bp, 9 predicted proteins | sample EndMethybrTD3031_FD_72351 | JGI IMG/M metagenome (GOLD analysis project Ga0075366, IMG submission 72351) | Populus endosphere microbial communities from Tennessee, USA - Endosphere MetaG P. TD hybrid TD303-1 | ecosystem: Host-associated > Plants > Roots > Endosphere | place: USA: Tennessee...
GCCGACGGCGCCGGCGGCCACGGCGGCGGCGACCAGGCCTCCAAGCTCGCGGTGCAGCACATCCTGTCGACCTACGCAGCCACGCCGGACGGCTCGCCCGACGCGATCCGGCGCATGATCTCCAATGCCGACCGCACGATCATCGAGCACCGCCAGGAAGGCACGGCGCTGCAGAACATGCACAGCACGGTGGTCGCGATGTTCGTCGACCTCGACGCGAACGCGGCGGCCTGGGGCCACTGCGGCGACTCGCGCCTGTACGTGTTCCGCGGCGGCCGGCTCGCGCAGCGCACGCGCGACCACAGCGTCGTGCAGTCGCTCGTCGAGAGCGGGCTCATCAGCGAGGACAAGATGCGTTCGCACCCGCAGCGCAGCGAACTGCTCTCGGCGCTCGGTGTCGGCGCGCAGGACCTGCAGGTCAGCGTCTCGCTCGCGCCGTGGAACCTCGCGCCGGGCGACGTCTTCCTGCTGTGCACGGACGGCCTGTGGGAGTACGTCGAGGACGGTGCGCTGGAGGAGTCGCTCGCGGCCGCGCCGACGCCGCAGGTCTGGCTGCAGGACCTCGAACAGCGTGTGCTGCAGGCCGCGTCGCACAAGCCGCGGCACGACAACTTCAGCGCGCTCGCGGCCTGGGTCGGCCCGGCCTGAGACGGTTCACGGAACAAGGAACGCGCATGCCACACAACGTCTGCATGGGAGCCTCGCTGCAGTGCAGCTTCGGCGCCGCGCCGAGCAAGCTGGTCGTGCTGCCGCTGAACCGGGTGATGACCTCGAACGTGCCGGCCGCGAACATCATGGACCACAAGCCGTTCGTCAACATCCTGCCATTCGGCACCTGTTCGAGCCTGGCGAATCCGGCCGTCGCGTCGGCGACCGCGGCCGCGATGGGCGTGCTGACCCCGATGCCGTGCACGCCGATGACGAGCGCGCCGTGGGCGCCCGGCGCGCCGACCGTGATGATCGCGAATCAGCCGGCGCTCGACACGCCGTCGAAGCTGGTGTGCAGTTTCGGGGGGATGATCAGCATCCAGGACGCGGGGCAGACCTCGCACCAGATCCCCTGATGCGGGCCGCACCGTGAGGGAGCGGCGCGCTCCCGGCTCGTCAGGGGTTGTTCTGGCGGCCGATCTCGACCCGGCGGTTCTCGGCCGCGTTCGGGTTCGACGGGTTCTTCAGCTGGGTCGAGCCGGCGCCGGTCGTCACGAGCATCGACGCATCCGCGCCCTTGCCGACGAGGTAGGCCTTGACGGCCTCGGCGCGGCGCAGCGACAGCGACTGGTTCGCGTCGTCGGTACCCGACGCGTCGGCGTGGCCGATCACGCGCACCTGGCGGCCGGTGCCGGCCTTGCCCTTGAGGACTTCGGCGAAGACGTCGAGCTGCTTCTTCAGGAGGTCCGGCAGTTCGGCCGAGCCGACCCTGAAGTTCGACGCCGGCAGCGAGTACTTCACCGCCGGCTTGAAGCCCATGCACTTGAAGCCGTTCGCTTCGAGTTCCTTGCAGGCGTCCTCGGGGAAGAGGCCCTCCTTCACGGCGGCCGTGTCGGGCACCTGGCTGCCGACATCGACGGCGGACTGCTGCGCGAACGCGCCGAACGCGCCGGTCAGCGCCAACGCGGCGAGGCCGTGGCGCAGGGACGTGGAAGGCTTCATGGGCACTCCTGGGGCTTCGTCGAAACGGATGCCGATGATAGACGGATCGCCGCGCCGCGCGGCCCCGGAGCGAGGGGTTCGGGCCCCCCGCACGTGAAGTGTCCAGGGGCTGCCGACGCCCCGAGAATGCGGCCCCAAATCGAACGCGGTGAAGTACAGTGTGCGGCCGGCGAGCGGGGCGCCCACAGGCCGTCGATCTCCTCTTTCAAACGAGCGTCATGACCTGGCACAACAAGGTGGTTTGGACGGAGGGCATGTTCCTCCAGCCCCAGCATTTCCAGCAGCACGACCGCTTCCTCGAGTACCAGCTGCGCCAGCGGCTCGCCGCGACGATCGGCTACCCCTGGGGCTTCACCTCGATCGTGATCGACGAGGCGGCGCTCGCGCTCGGCAAGCTGAGCATCAACGCCGCGCAAGGCATCCTGCCCGACGGCACCGCGTTCTCCGTGCCGGGCAACGACGCGGCGCCACCGGCGCTCGACGTGCCGAACGACGCGCGCAACGAACGTGTCGTGCTCGCCGTCGCGCTGCAGCGCCCGGGCATCGTCGAGACCGATGCCGAGCAGGCCGGCGGCTCGATGGGCCCGCGTTTCCAGGTCGCCGAGGTCAGCGTCGGCGACAGCAACACGAACGTCGACCGCGACGCGTCGGTGCAGGTCGGCCGCCTGAACCTGCGACTGATGCTCGAGCGTGATGCGGGCGAGGGCTACGCGACGCTCGGCGTCGCGCGTGTCGTCGAACGGCGCGCCGACAACAAGCTCGTGATCGACGCCCAGTACGTGCCGCCGATGCTGCACGCGCCCGGCCACCCGATCCTCGACGGTTACCTGCGTGAACTGTGCGGCCTGCTGCACCAGCGCGGCGAAGCCCTCGCGGCGCGGCTCTCGCAGCCGGGCCGCGGCGGCGTCGGCGAGATCGCCGACTTTCTGCTGCTCGAGGCGGTGAACCGCTCGCAGCCGCTGTTCCTGCAGATGCAGCAGCGCTCGGTGCTGCACCCCGAGCAGCTCTATGCCGCATGCCTGAGCCTCGCCGGCGACCTCGCCACCTTCCGCGACAAGCGCCGCCCGCCGCCGTTCCCCGAGTACCTGCACGACGACCAGCAGCGCTGCTTCCGCCCGGTGATCGAGGACCTGCGCCAGTCGCTGTCGATGGTGATGGAGCAGACCGCGATCCCGATCGAGCTGCAGGACCGCAAGTACGGCATCCGCGTCGCGATCGTGCCGGACGTCGAGCTGCAGCGTCACGCGAGCTTCGTGCTCGCCGTCGCCGCGCAGCTGCCGGGTGAGGCGCTGCGCGCGCGGTTCCCGACGCAGGTGAAGATCGGTCCGGTCGAACGCATCCGCGACCTCGTCAACCTGCAACTGCCCGGCGTGGGCCTGCGGCCGCTGCCGGTCGCCCCGCGCCAGATTCCCTACCACGCGGGCTTCAACTACTTCGAGCTCGACACGCGCAACAACGAGCTGTGGAAACAGCTCGAGTCCTCCGGCGGCCTGGCGATGCACATCGCCGGCGAGTTCCCGGGCCTCGAGCTGGAGTTCTGGGCGATTCGCGCGTAAGGACGACCGATGACCCAAGGCCGGGATCCGAACGATCCGTTCTCCGCGTTCGAGTCCGAACGCACCGTCATCAAGCCCGGCGCCGGCCGCGGCGCCGCGCGTGGCCCGGGACCGGCGGCCGCCGGCGCGCCCGTGCCGCCCGCCGGCGGCGGCGGTGGCGCCGCCGTGCCGATGGGCAAGGAGGCGCCGCTCGCGATCGACGCGCTGATGGCGGCCAACCTCAACCCGCTCGTCGCCGCCGCGTCGCCGCTGCTGAGCGCGGCGCCGCGCATCCGCAGCATGGCGCAGCACCCGAACCCGGCGGGGCTGAAGGACGCGCTCGCCGACGGCATCCGCAAGTTCGAGGCGCAGGCGCGTGCCGAGGGTCTGCCGAACGAACAGGTGATCGCGGGGCGCTACATCCTGTGCACGCTGCTCGACGAATCCGCCGCGAGCACGCCCTGGGGCGGCTCGGGCGTGTGGGCGAACCAGAGCCTGCTGGTGCAGTTCCACAACGAGACCTGGGGCGGCGAGAAGATCTTCCAGCTGATGTCCAAGCTCGCCGAGAACGTCGGCGCCAACCGCAACCTGCTCGAGCTGCTGTACGTCGTGCTGTCGTTCGGCTTCGAGGGCCGCTACCGCGTCGCCAACGACGGCAAGGCGCAGCTCGACAGCATCCGCACGCGGCTGTCGCAGATGCTCAAGCAGCAGCGCGGCGGTGGCGCCGACCGGGCGCTCTCGCCACGCTGGGAAGGCGTGCCGGCCAAGGGCGGGCGGCTGGGCGAAGGGATCCCGATGTGGGTCGTGATGGCCTTCGCGGCGCTCGTGCTGGTGGCCGTCTATGTCGCGCTGCGCCTGTCGATCAACGCGCATTCCGATCCGGTCTTCTCGACGCTGCGCGGCCTCGATGCGAAGGCGGCGCCGATCGTCGCGCCGCCCCCGCCGGCGCCGGCGCCACGCCTCGCGCAATTGCTCAAGCCCGACGTCGACGCGGGTCTGATCACCGTGCGCGATCTCGCCGACCGCTCGATCGTCGTCATCAAGGGCGACGGTTTCTTCGAACCCGGCAGCGCGGTCGTCGCCGAGCGCGTGAAGCCGCTCATCGGCCGCATCCAGGCGGCGCTGCAGTCCATGCCCGGACCGGTGCTGATCACCGGCCACACCGACAACCAGCCGATCCGCTCGCTGCGTTATCCGTCCAACTGGCATCTCTCGCAGGACCGCGCCAACGCCGTGAAGACCCAGCTCGCGACGACGCTCAAGCCCGAACGGCTGCGCGCCGAAGGGCGCGCCGATGCCGAACCGGTCGGCGACAACGCCAGCCCGGCCGGCCGCTCGCAGAACCGGCGGGTCGAGATCACGCTGTTCGTGCAAGGGGGTGCGGCATGATGAACCGCATCTTCCGCGCGCTGTTCAATCCAATGCTGCTCGGGCTGCTCGGCATCCTGGCGATCAGCGCGATCGTCTGGATCGTCGGGCCGCTGATCGCGATCGGCGAGTCGCGTCCGCTCGAGCCGTTCGGCACGCGCGTGCTGATCGTCGTCATCCTGCTCGGCCTGTGGGTCGCGCGGCTGGCGTGGAAACTCTGGAAGCGCAAGAAGACGAACGCCGCGCTCGTCAGCGGCATGGCCAAGGGACCGAACAGTTCGGACCGCGAGCTGAAGGTGCTCGACGAGCGTTTCGCGCAGGCGCTCGACATCCTGAAGAAGGCACCGTCGGGCTCGCGCTCGATCTTCAAGGGCGGTGCCTATCTCTACGAGCTGCCCTGGTACATCTTCATCGGGGCGCCGGGCTCGGGCAAGACGACGGCGCTGCTGAACGCCGGGCTGACCTTCCCGCTCGCCGAGAAGATGGGCGCCGGCGGCGTGCGCGGTGTCGGCGGCACGCGCAACTGCGACTGGTGGTTCACCGACGAGGCGATCCTCATCGACACCGCCGGCCGTTACACGACCCAGGAGTCCGACAGCCAGGCCGACGCCGCCGCGTGGGACGGTTTCCTCGGGCTGCTGCGCAAGTCGCGTCCGCGCCGGCCGATCAACGGCGTGCTGCTGACGGTCAACATCCAGGACCTGCTGCAGCAGAACCCGAACGAACGCAAGGACCACGCCGCGAAGCTGCGCGCGCGCATGCAGGAGCTGACCGAGAAGCTCGGGGTGCGGGCGCCGGTCTACGTGCTCGTCACGAAGGCCGACCTGATCGCGGGTTTCAACGAGATGTTCGGCGACCTCGGCAAGGAGGATCGCAACCAGGTCTGGGGCTTCAGCTTCCCCTACGCGCCCGACGCGGCCGACGATCCCCTGGCCAACTTCGGCAGCGAGTTCGCCGCGCTCGAGAAGCGCATCCGCGAGCGTGTGGTCGACCGCATGGATGCGGAGACCGACGTGCTCAAGCGCGCCGCGATCTTCAACTTCCCGCAGCAGTTCTCCGGCCTGAAGGGCCTGCTCGGCGGTTTCCTCGAGCAGGTGTTCAGCGCCGGCGGCACGCTGGAGGAGAAGCCGCTGCTGCGCGGCGTCTACTTCACGAGCGGGACGCAGGAAGGCACGCCGATCGACCGCGTGATGGGCACGCTCGCGCGCACCTTCGGCGTCGAGCGGCGCGTCGCGTCGATCGCCGCCGCGCGCGGCGGCAAGAGCTTCTTCCTGAACCGGCTCCTGAAGGACGTGGTGTTCTCCGAGCAGGGGCTCGTCGGCCAGAACCGGGCGATGGAGCAGCGGCGCTTCCGTCTGCGCCTCGCCGGCTTCGCGCTCACGCTGCTGGTGGCGATCGCGGCGATCGCCGGCTGGGGCCTGAGCTACATGCGCAACCAGGGTTACGTCGCCGAGATCGATGCGAAGCTGCCCGATCTGAAGCGCGCCGTCGACAGCCTGCCGCCGCCCACCAGCGGCGACGTGACGCCGCTGCCCGACGTGCTGGCCGCCGTGCGGCGCGGCGCGCAGCCCGCCGAGTTCGCCCTCGACGCGCCGCCCGCGGCGATGACGCTCGGCCTGTTCCAGGGCGACAAGCTCGACGCCGGGGCGCAGCAGGGCTACCGCCGGCTGCTGGAGACGACGCTGCTGCCGCGCGTCACCAAGCGCCTCGAGGAGCGCCTGCGCGCCTCGAACAAGGACAACCTCGAGCAGGCGTACGAAGGGCTGAAGCACTACCTGATGCTCTACTCGCCCGAGAACTTCGACGCCGATTCGTTCAAGGCCTGGGTCACGGTCGACTGGGATGCGACCTACGAGCGTGCGCTGAACGCGCAGCAGCGCGAGGCGCTGTCGGCCCACCTCGATGCGCTGCTCGAACGCGGCGTGCCGCAGCCGAGCGTGGCGATGGACCAGACGCTGGTCACGAGCATGCGCGACATGCTGGTGGCCTTCCCGCTCGAGTACCGCGTGTTCAGCCGCCTCAAGCGCGCCCAGGTCGGCGCCGACATCGCGCCGTTCTCGGTCGCCAACGAAGGCGGCCCGGCCGCCGCGAGCGTGCTGCAGCGCATCAGCGGCGAGCCGCTGACCAAGGGCATCCCGGGCCTGTTCACGCGCGAGGGTTACCGCCAGGCCTTCGAGAAGTCGGTCGAGCGCGCCACCAAGCAACTCGCAAGCGAGCAGGAATGGGTGCTCGGCGTGAAGGTGTCGGGCGCCAAGCCGATCGACGCGATCAAGGCCAATCCGGAACTGACGAACCGTGTGCGCCGGCTGTACTTCGAGGAGTACATCAAGATCTGGGACCGCTACCTCGCCGACGTGCGCGTGGTGCGGCCGCAGAACCTGGAGCAGAGCGTGCAGATCGCGCGTGCGCTGTCGGGGGTCGACTCGCCGCTGACGAAGTTCCTGCGCGGCGTCGACCGCGAGACGACGCTCGTGCCGCCGGCGACCGCGAAGGACGGTTCAAGCGGCTCGGCGCCGTCGAGCATCGGCAAGATCGCCGCGGTCGAGCAGAAGCTCTTCCAGGCCAAACGCGAGGCCGCGGCACTGGCCGGCAAGCTGAACGTCGGCGAGGACGGGCAGGGCGGCGCCCCGCTGGAGGCGATGGTCGACGACCACTTCGATGCGATCCACCGCCTCTTCAAGGGCACGCCGCCGCCGATCAACGACACGCAGAAGCTGTTCGAGCAGGTGTACGTCTACCTCGCGGCGGTCGAGCAGGCGCAGAAGAGCAAGTCGGCGCCGCCGCCGGCCGGCGCGGCCGACTCGGTGCGCACGGCTGCGGGGCAGCAGCCCGAGCCGATCCGCAGCGTCCTCGAGCAGCTCTCCGGCGGTGCGGCCGCGCAGGTGCGCAACGTCGAACGCGCGGCGATGACCAGCGAGCTGAAGCCCATCAGCGACTTCTGCAACCGCACGATCACCGGGCGCTACCCGTTCACCGGCAGCGCCAAGGCCGACGTGCTGCCCGACGACTTCGCGCAGCTGTTCGGCGTCGGCGGCACGCTCGACGAGTTCTTCCGCGCCAAGCTGCAGCCGATGGTCGACACCGGTCACACGCCGTGGACCTTCAAGCCGACCGGCGACGGCACGAAGCCGGTCAGCCCCGCCGCGCTCGCCGACTTCCAGCGCGCCGCGCGCATCCGCGACGTGTTCTTCCGCAGCGGCGGCAAGGCGCCGTCGTTCAAGGTCGACGTGCGCGCGATCGAGATGGCCGAGGGCCTGAAGGAGATCGCGCTCGACATCGACGGCCAGGCGCTCAAGTTCACTGCGGGCAACACCGCGCCGGTGACGATCGCGTGGCCGAGCGCGCGGGTCGCCTCGCAGATCAAGCTGTCGACGCCGGGCGGCACGCCGCTCGTGTTCGACGGGCCGTGGGCGCTGTTCCGCCTGTTCGACCGCTTCGAGGTGCAGCCGACGGCGCAGTCCGAGCGCTTCACCGTCGCGATGAACCTGGACGGCAAGCGCGCGCGCCTCGAGGTGACCGCGAGCAGCGTCTTCAACCCGTTCCGCCTGCAGGAGATGCAGCAGTTCCGGTGCCCCGGATCGCTGTGAAGGGCGGGTGATGGCGGACGCGCACCCGACCCCCGGCTGGTACGGCAAGCTGCCGACGCTGGGGGACTTCGCGTCGCGCCGGCTCGAGGCCTCGTTCATCGAACCGTGGGACCTGTGGCTCGGCGAGGGCCTGGCCGCGCAGCGCGAGCTGCTCGGCGAGGCGTGGCTCGACGCCTACCTCGGCAGCGCGGTGTGGCGTTTCGTGCTCATGCCCGGCGCGCTGCCCGGCCAGCCCGAACCCGCGGCGCTGGCCGGCGTGCTGATGCCCTCGGTCGACCGCGTCGGCCGGTACTTTCCGCTCACGGTGGTGACGAAGCTGCCGCGCCTGCCGGTCTCCGCCGGCGAGGTCGAAGGACTGCTCGGCTGGCTGCATCGGCTGGAGGACCTCGCCGTCGACGCACTGCACGAGGACTGGAGCATCGACGACCTCGAGGCGGCGTTGCAGGTCTTGCCGGCGCCCGTCGCGCTGGGGGCGTTGCCCCACGACCTCGCGGCGACGCAGCAGCTGCTCGCCGAGGCGATGGCCGGCGGCGGCTTCGTCGACATGACCGCGGTGGGCAGCCGCAGCGACCTCGCGCTGCTGCTGAGCGATACCGTCGGCGGCGCGGCACCGCCGGTCGGCGGCGACCTCGCCTTCTGGTTGGCCGACAATCCGGCGGCACCGCGGCTGCTCGTCAGCCGCGGCCTGCCGGGGCGCGAGCAGATCGTGAGCATGCTGGGTGCGAACGGTCGCGAGCCGGGCGCCGAGACCATCTTCTGACATGAGCACGAGCGACGACGACAACCGGGAACGCACGGTCACCAAGCCGCAGGCACGCGTCGTCGAGCCGCTGCCGGACGGCGACGCCACGGTGATCCGGCCGGCGGGCGCGAAGACCGTCATCACGCCGCCGCCGGGGCCGCCCGCACCGAACAAACCGGACGCCGGCAACAACCTGCCGATCGGCACCTACCTCGGCGAGTTCGAACTCACCGAGCTGATCGGCGAGGGCGGCTTCGGCATCGTCTACCTGGCGCGCGACCATTCGCTGCAGCGCCGGGTCGCCTTGAAGGAGTACATGCCGTCGGCGCTCGCGGCGCGCACCGGCCCGACCGACGTGTCGGTCAAGTCGGAACGGCACCGCGAGACCTTCGAGGCCGGCCTGAAGAGCTTCGTCAACGAGGCGCGGCTGCTGGCGCAGTTCGACCATCCGTCGCTCGTCAAGGTCTACCGCTTCTGGGAAGCCAACGGCACCGCCTACATGGTGATGCCGTTCTACGAAGGGGTCACGCTCAAGCAGCAATTGAAGGACATGGGCGCGGCGCCGAACGAAGCGTGGCTGATGGAGCTGCTGGGGCCGCTGACCGAGGCGCTCGAGGTGATCCACGCGGATCACTGCTACCACCGCGACATCGCACCCGACAACGTGATCCTGCTGAAGGGCAACCAGCGACCGCTGCTGCTGGACTTCGGCGCGGCGCGGCGCGTGATCGGCGACATGACGCAGGCCCTCACGGTGATCCTGAAGCCGGGTTACGCGCCGGTGGAGCAGTACGCCGAGGTGCCCGGCATGAAGCAGGGCCCCTGGACCGACGTCTACGCGCTCGCGGCGGTCGTGTACTTCGCGATCACCGGCAAGACGCCGCCGACCTCCGTCGGCCGGCTGATGAACGACAGCTACGTGCCGCTCGCGCAGGCGGCCGCAGGACGCTACAGCGCGCGCTTCCTCGCAGCGATCGACCGGGCGCTCGTCGTCAAGCCCGAGCAGCGCACGCAGTCGATCGGCGAGTTCCGGCATGAACTCGGGCTCGACACGATGGCCCCCGCGCCGCGCGCCGGCGCGACGACGATCCGCGCCGAGCCGTCTCGCGCGGCCGCTGCCGCGCGGGCGGCACCGGCGGCCGGCGGGCGCAGCAAGGTGCCGCTGTATGCCGGGCTCGGGGTGCTCGGCGTCGCACTGCTCGGGGGCGGGCTGTACACGATGCTGGCGCCTTCGAAGAAGACGCCGCCACCGCAGGCCACGGCCCCGGCCACCGCGCCGGCACCGGTGGTGGCCGCGCCGCCACCGCCCGTCGTCGCCGCGCCGGCCGCACCCGCCGCTGCGGCGAACGAGCCCTTCGATCCCGAGCGCGACTTCGAGCGCATCGTCGCCGGGCAGAGCGCCGACTTCAAGGTCGAGGCGACGACGACGCAGCCGCAGTTCCGCATCGACAAGGACTTCCTCGCCTTCACGGTGCGCGCCGAGAAGGAGGGCCATCTGTACGTGTTCCTGCACGGCTCGGACGGCGTGCTGCTGCAGGTCTTCCCGAACGGCCAGGCGAAGAACAACAAGGTGCGTGCCGGCCAGACGCTGACCCTGCCGCCGCCGAAGAGCGGCTGGGCGATGAAGGCGAGCGGGCCACGCGGTGTCGATCACTTCGTCGCGATCGTCTCGGCGATGCCGCGCGACTTCGGCGCGACCGGCCTGAAGCTGCAGGACGGCTTCGGGCAGGCGAGCCTGCAGGACGTGCGCGACGCGGCCGTGCGTGCGGGCGGCGGCGCGCCGCTCTTCCTCGGCAAGCCGGTCTGCGAGAAGGACTGCGACGAGCGCTACGGCGCCGCGGTGTTCTCGTCGGAACAGATCAACTGAAGGCAGGCCGGCGGCGCCGGCGCAGGGGAGCTTCATGTCGGACGATTCCTGGACACCCAACTTCGGCCAGCTCGACGCGGCCGCGCCGACCTGGGCGGCGAAGCGCCCGGTGCGCATCGCCGTGCTCGGCGACTTCAGCGGAGGCGCTGCGGCGGGTCGGCTCGAGACCGGCTCCGACCTTGCGGCCCGAAAGCTGCTGCCGGTCGAGTTCGACAACCTCGAGGACACGATGGCGCGCCTGGGCGTCAAGCTCACGCTGCCGATCGGCGACGGTGGCGCCGGCGTCGAAGTCGAGTTCAACGACCTCGACGCGTTCCACCCGGACCAGCTCTACCGCGAGCTCGCGGTCTTCAAGGCACTCGCGGACCTGCGCAAGCGGCTGAACAACACCTCGACCTTCGCGAAGGCCGCCGCCGAGGTGCAGTCGTGGGCCGGCGGCGGCAAGAAGCGTGTCTCGCGCGGCGGCAAGCGGCGCTCGCGCAGCGGCGCGCCGGCCGCGGACGCGAGGCTGAGCGACTTCGCGCGCCTGATCGGCGTCGCGCCCGACGTGGTGACCGACGGACCCGTCGATGCCCTGTTGCGCTCGATCGTCGGCCCGTTCGTCGTGCCGGCGCCCGATCCGAAGAAGGAGGCGCTCGTCGCGACCGTCGACTCGGCCCTGTCCGACGCGATGCGCGCGGTGCTGCACCAGCCCGAATTCCAGAACCTCGAGTCGCTCTGGCGCGGGCTGGACATGCTGCTGCGGCGCATCGAGACCGGGCCGATGCTGCAGGTGGTGCTGGTCGACGTCTCGGCCGAGGAATTCGCCGCGGACCTGAGCGGCACCGACGATCTCTCCGAAACGGGCCTGTACTCGATGCTGGTCGACAGGCCCTCGCAGGAGAAGAACGGCGGCCTCTCGCTGATCTGCGGGCTGTACCAGTTCGAACCGACGCCGCCGCACGCCGAGCTGCTCGGCCGCATGGCGAAGATCGCAGCGCAGGCCGGCGCACCCTTCGTCACCGCGCTGGCGAGCGACGCGCTGATGGACCGCAAGAAGGCGCCGCACCCGCTGATCGCCGACGCGCTGAAGGAACTGCGGGCGCTCGCCGAAGGGTCGCACCTCGCGCTGCTGTCTCCGCGCTTCATGCTGCGCCACCCGTACGGCAAGCGCAGCGACCCGATCAGCGTGTTCGACTTCGAGGAGTTCACGTCCGCCGACGGGCTGCGCGGCATGTTGTGGGGCCATCCGGCGATCCTCGCGGCCTGCCTGCTCGCCGCCCCGACCGGCCGCACGCTGTCGATCGGCGACCTGCCGTTCCACTACTTCCGCGATGCGGACGGCGACCAGGTCGCGCTGCCGTGCACCGAGCGCCTGATCAACGCCGAGACCGCGGCGCGGCTGCGCCAGTTCGGCATCGGTGCGCTGATGGCGCACAAGGGGCAGCCGGAATTGCGCGTTGCCGGGATCGAGACGGTCTCCGGCACCGAAGTCGCGTTGCAGGGGCTCGGCAAGCCGGCCGCGCGCGTCGGCGTCTCGACCGCGATCGGCATGGGCAAGGCCAAGGCCGAAGCCGAGGTGTCGGTGAAGTCGAAGAGGGCCGCGAGCGACGACGAGGAGAGCAGCGAGGAGACGACCTCGTCAGACGCCGGTGACAGCGGCGACAGCGACACCAGCCTCGACGACCTGCTCGCGAGCCTGGGCGGCGACGACTCGGCGTCGAGTTCGGAATCGAGTGACGACAGCAGCAGCGATGCGGCGTCGACGGGCGGCGAGGAAGAAATGGACCCGGAACTGGCCGCGTTGCTGAAGTCGCTCGAGTGAGCCGCCGGCCGCGCGCTCAGTGGCCGGGCGGCGGCGGCTCGTCGTCGTCGCCGGCCGGATCGGGCGTCGCGGCGACACGGTAGCTCTCGCTGGCCCACGCGCCGAAGTCGTGGTTCTTGCAGCGCTCGCTGCAGAACGGGCGCCACGGGTTCTCCGGGCTGTACAGGCTCGGGCCGCCGCAGGCGGGGCAGGCGATGCGGCGCGCCGCGCCCTTGGACCCCGCCGCACTCATGCGCACAAGGTCAGCTCGAAGCTGGCATCGACGTTCGCCGGCTTCAGCCGGCCGTCGGGTTCCTGGCGCATCAGGCGGATCGAGACCATCAGGCGGTGGCCGCTGATCTCGGGGACGAGCTCGTGCGCATCGGGCAGGCGCAGCCGCAGCAGCAGATAGACACGTCCGGCCGCCAGGCTCTGCTGGAACTGGCCGCCGCTGGCGACGACCTTGTGCGGCGTGCCCGCGTCGCGCAGCAGGCCGAGCAGTACCGCGAGCGCTTCGGCGAGCGGCATCAACGATGCCGCCCATTGCATCAGGTCCGCGCGGCGCCGCGGCGCTTCGTGCTTCTGCCACGCGTAGTACGCCGGCAGGTCGAATTCGCAGGTCCCGCCGGGGATGCTGATGCGGCTGCGGATGCTCATCAGCCACTCGTTGGACGTGAGCACCGCGCCGGCCTTGCCGGGCAGCTGGTTGAGGCCGTTGAAGGCGTGGTC
>Ga0075366_10001106_pt1 | contig 13260 bp, 12 predicted proteins | sample EndMethybrTD3031_FD_72351 | JGI IMG/M metagenome (GOLD analysis project Ga0075366, IMG submission 72351) | Populus endosphere microbial communities from Tennessee, USA - Endosphere MetaG P. TD hybrid TD303-1 | ecosystem: Host-associated > Plants > Roots > Endosphere | place: USA: Tennessee...
GGAAATAAGGTTCGCCGTGCTTGGCGAAGATCTCGGGAATCGACATGCCGGCGGCGGCCTTTTCGATCTCAGTGTCGGCATCGGCGAATGGCACCCCGATGCGCGCCGCGAGCCGGCGCCCGACCGACGACTTGCCCGCCCCCATGATGCCGACCAGCACGATCGAACGCCGTCCCAAAGCCGGGCCGAGCAGCGCCGCGGGCTGCGGCGTCGCGTCATCATTGGCCGTATTGTGCGCCGCGATGTCCGACATGCTATACTTGTATCGAAATCCTTCCGTGGCATAAACCGTGACCTGAGGAAGGTAAACGCCGCCGATTTGGCGGCTGCCGAGCGCCAAAATGCCGAGCTTATTCCGATTTCTGGTGGTGGTTGGGATTCTGGGCGGTGCCGCCTATGCGGGCGTCACTGCGCTTGGCAAATATGTCGAGCCGCAGCCGCGCGAGATCACCGTGAACATCTCGCCCGACAAGTTCGTGAAGAACAGGTAGAGCGGCGGCCCGCCGGATGGCCCGCCCCAAAACGTCCAACGACCATACCCTGATCGAGCTGTTCCTCGACATGATTGCGGCCGAGCGCGGCGCGAGCGCCAACACGCTTGATGCCTATCGTCGCGACCTCGAAGATTTTTCGGCGGAGCTTTCTGCAAAGAAGGACAGCATCGCTGTCGCTGACAGCGATGCGCTTCGCGGCTATCTCACAAGGCTTAAGCATCGCAAGCTTGCGCCGGCCACGGTGGCGCGCCGGCTGTCGGCGATCCGACAGCTCTATCGGTTTCTCTACAGCGAAAACCATCGCGGCGACGACCCGGCGGCGGTGCTCGAAGGGCCGAAGCGCGGACGCAGCCTGCCCAAGGTGCTGAGCATCAAGCAGGTCGACGAGCTTATGGTGCAGGCCAGGACCACACCGCAGACGGAATCAAAATCGGAACAGCTTCGCGCGGCGCGAATGACATGCCTGCTCGAAGTGCTCTACGCCACCGGCTTGCGCGTCTCCGAGCTGGTGGCGCTGCCAGAGAGCGCGGCGCGGCGCGACCAGCGCATTCTGGTGATCCGTGGCAAGGGTGGCCGCGAGCGCATGGTGCCGCTCAACGACACGGCGCGGCAGACCATGAAGGACTATCTGGCGCTGCGCGAAGCCGCGAAGCTGGACAAGTCCAAATGGCTGTTCCCGTCATTTGGCGAAAGCGGCCACCTGACCCGCCAGCACTTCGCCCGCGAATTGAAGGCCCTTGCCACGGCCTCAGGCCTCAAGGCCTCGCAGGTGAGCCCGCACGTGCTGCGCCACGCCTTTGCCAGCCACCTCCTTCAAAACGGCGCCGACCTCCGCGTGGTCCAGACCCTGCTCGGCCATGCCGACATTTCGACGACGCAGATCTACACGCATGTTCTGGAAGAGCGGCTGAAAAGCCTGGTTCGCGACCTGCACCCACTGGCGGAACAAACCTGAACGGTTGACTTGATCCGCGGTCACAGTCCAGTTTCCGGCAATTCGTCACGGAACCGGCAAAGCGACTTCACCTCAAATGCGCAGCTATCTCGACTTCGAAAAACCGGTGGCCGAACTGGAGGCCAAAGTCGAGGAACTGCGCGCCATGCAGGCCACCGGCGACGGCGCGGCCGATATTGGCGAGGACATCGGCCGGCTGCAGGGCAAGGCGGCGCAGGCGCTGCGCGACCTCTATGCCGAACTGACGCCCTGGCAGAAGACGCAGGTGGCGCGCCATCCGCAGCGGCCGCACTGCCTCGACTATATCGCGGCGCTGATCACCGAGTTCGTGCCGTTCGCCGGCGACCGCAAGTTCGCCGAGGACCTGGCGATCGTCGGCGGCTTCGGCCGCTTCCGCGGCGAAAGCATCTGCGTCATCGGCCACGAGAAAGGCTCGACCACCGAGAGCCGGCTCAAGCACAATTTCGGCATGGCGCGGCCGGAGGGTTACCGCAAGGCGGTGCGGCTGATGGAGATGGCCGACCGTTTCGACATCCCGGTGCTGGCGCTGGTCGACACCGCGGGCGCCTACCCGGGCATCGATGCCGAGGAACGCGGCCAGGCCGAAGCCATCGCGCGCTCGACCGAGGCCTGCCTGAACCTCGGCGTCCCGAACGTCGCGGTGATCCTCGGCGAAGGCGGCTCGGGCGGCGCCGTGGCGTTCGCCACCGCCAACCGCGTGCTGATGCTGGAACACGCGATCTACAGCGTGATCTCGCCGGAGGGCGCGGCCTCGATCCTGTGGCGCGACACCACCAAGGCGCAGGACGCCGCCACCAACATGAAGATCACCGCGGCCGATCTCACCCAGTTCGGCATCATCGACGGCATCATCACCGAGCCGGTCGGCGGCGCGCACCGCGATCCAGCCGCCGCGATGGCGGCAGCCGCTGAAGCGGTGGCGCATGCGCTGTCGGAGTTTCGCGGCCTCGACCGGGACGAGGTGCGGCGTCAGCGCCGGGACAAGTTCCTGGCCATCGGCCGCGGCCTCGAATAGGTGCCGGTTTACCAAGGTCCCTGCCCGAATTCGTCCCCAGCGCGCGGCAATTGTGGCAAAGGCCCTGAGAATCGGACTCGGCCATTGAACTACCTAAGATTCTCCGCGGATTCGGCCACAATTTTACCCTTCGTTCACCGTAGCCATGCTCAATCGGGCGCTTGATTGCGCTTGGGTTTTTGGCCGAGCACTTGCGAAGTCACCCCTCAGGGTCTAACGATTTTGCATGTGATCCGGGGACTGCCGTTGTCGGCCGCCGCTTGGGGGAGTTTGCGTTTGATCCGAAGCCCGCTGGTTCGCACACTCCTGGCTTCTGCCGCGCTGAGCGTGGCCTTCATCCTATCTGGCTGCAACACCGACGGCGTCCTGCCGATGAGCGAGAAGGCGGCGCGTCCGCTGCCCGCGAAGCTCGTGGCGCAAATCGAATCCAAGAACATGGACAAGGAATCTCCGATCCTGGTCCGTTTGTTCAAGGAAGAGTCCGAGCTTGAGATCTGGAAGCAGGACCGCACCGGACACTTCGCGTTGTTGAAGACCTATCCGATCTGCCGCTGGTCCGGCGAACTTGGACCGAAGATCAAGGAAGGCGATCGTCAGGCGCCGGAGGGATTCTACAGCATCACCCCCGGCCAGATGAATCCGAACTCGGCCTACTACCTATCGTTCGATCTCGGCTATCCGAACGCCTATGACCGCTCCTGGGGCCGCACCGGCGCGCAGCTCATGGTGCACGGCGATTGCTCGTCGCGCGGCTGCTACTCGATGACCGACGAGCAGATTTCGGAAATCTATGCGCTCGGCCGTGACTCCTTCTTCGGCGGTCAGAAATCGTTCCAGGTCCAGGCCTATCCGTTCCGGATGACCGGACAGAACATGGCCAAGCATCGCAACAGTCCGCATCTCGCGTTCTGGAAGATGCTGAAGAAGGGCAGCGACCATTTCGAGGTCACCCGCGCCGAGCCGCGCGTCAATGTCTGCGAGAAGCGCTACGTGTTCGATGCGCAAACGCCCGGCGATCCGTCGCGGCCTCTGAGCTTCAGCGCAGCCGGCAAGTGCCCGGTGTACGAAGTGGATCGCGAAATCGCGAACCTGGTGCTGGACAAGGAGCGCAAGGACGACGCGACGTTCGCCGATCTTGCCCGCCGCAACGTCGCCACCGCACCGATCAAGACCAATGCCGATGGCGGCATGCATCCGGTGTTCGTGGCCGCCGTGAAGCGCAATCAGCTTGGCGTCGCGCCGTCGGATTCCTTCCTGGCCTCGACGCCGCCCGGAACCATCCCTGCGACCGTGCGGCCGCCGCGAATTCCGGAGCTGGCTGACTCGTCCACCATGGCCGGAGTCGTTTCGCATTCGACCGGCGAGGTGTCGTCGCCGCAGATGGCGATTGCCGACACCAGTGCGAGCGGAACCCAGACACAGTCGGCCAAACCTACCGGTTTCTTCGCGAGCCTGTTCGCGTCCAAATCCTCGGCCCCCGAGACCAAGACCGTTGAAGCCAAGCCCGCCGAAAAGAAGAGCGGCGGCGCGATCGACCGCGTGGCCAAACTCGTTGGCTTGCGCAGCAGCGACGCCAAGCCGGCTCCGGCCGACGCGGCCAAACCCGTTGCAGCCAAACCCGCGCAAGCGCCCGCCAACGGCGCGATCCGTCCGAAACCGGCTGACGCTGCGCCGGTCAAGACGGCCGAAGCTCAGAGTCAGCAGCCGACAACCGCCGGACAGGCGTCACAGTCTCCTTGGCCCGCCGTGCCTGCGCCGCAGCGCGCTCCGGCACCGGCCGCTGCTCCGGCCAACAATGGCGGGATCAGCGGCGCGGCACCCGTTGTTCCGAGCGGCTTCGACAATCGATGGTCGGCGTTCCGCTGATCAGCTTGTTCGGCGCACGGTCATAAAAAAGCGCGGCTCAAGAGCCGCGCTTTTCTCATTTGGGGCTTAAGGCAAACGCACTAGCCGTAACGGCCGTGGCAGTGCTTGAACTTCTTGCCCGAACCGCACGGGCAGGCTTCGTTGCGCCCGACCTTGCCCCACGACCCTGGATCGTTGGCATTGCGATCGACCGCAGGCTTCGGCGTGATGCCGGCTCGCGCCAGCGTCTCGGCGCCCGCCGCAGCCAGCGCCATCTCGTCCTCGCCGGTCGACGGGTCGACATGCGAAGCCTGCATCGGCGGCAGCTCCGGAACGGTCTCCGGCTGCTGCTGCACGATCTCGACGCGCATCAGCTGCGCCGTCACGCCCTCGCGGAGGCTCTGGCTCATGGCCTCGAACAGATTGAACGCCTCGGCCTTGTACTCGTTGAGCGGATCGCGCTGGCCGTAGCCGCGCAGACCGATCACCTGGCGCAGATGCTCGAGCATCAACAGATGCTCGCGCCACAGATGATCGAGCGTCTGCAGCAGGACCGACTTCTCGACATAGCGCAGAACGTCCGGGCCCCATTGCGCGACCTTGGCCGCCATGTGCTCGTCGGCGCGGCGCGTGATGCGGGTCAAGAGCTCCTCTTCGGCAATGCCCTCTTCTTTGGCCCATTGATCGACCGGCAGGTCGAGGCCAAGGACGCGCGTCATCTCTTCTTTCAAACCGGCCACGTCCCACTGCTCGGGATAGGCGTTTTCCGGCACGTGCTTCTTCACCAGATCTTCGATCACGTCGTGACGCATGTCGCCGACCACCTCGGCGGTCACCGCGTCCGACATCCACTCGACGCGCTGGTCGAAGATGACCTTGCGCTGGTCGTTCATCACGTTGTCGTACTTCAGGATGTTCTTGCGGATGTCGAAGTTGCGCGCTTCGACCTTCTGCTGCGCGGTTTCCAGCGCCTTGTTGATCCACGGATGGACGATCGCCTCGCCGTCCTTCAGCCCGAGCTTGGTCAGCATGCCGCCGAGCTTGTCGGAGCCGAAGATGCGCATCAGGTCGTCTTCCAGCGACAGGAAGAACTTGGAACGCCCGGGATCGCCCTGGCGGCCGGAGCGGCCGCGCAGCTGGTTGTCGATGCGCCGGCTTTCGTGGCGCTCGGTGCCGAGCACGAACAGGCCGCCGGCCTTCAGCGCTGTCTCTTTCAGCCGCGCCACCTGTTCCTTGATGTCGTTCGCGGCCTGATCGCGCTGGCCGCCTTCCGGCATGTCCTTCAATTCCTGCGCGATGCGCATGTCGGCATTGCCGCCGAGCTGAATGTCGGTGCCGCGGCCCGCCATGTTGGTCGCAATCGTGATCGCGCCCGGCACGCCGGCCTGCGAGACGATATAGGCCTCCTGCTCGTGGTAGCGCGCGTTGAGGATGGCGAAGACCTTCTTGCGCGAAGCGCCCTCGTCGCCGCTGTAGAGCGCCGCAAAGGCGTTCGCATCGGTAAAGTCGTGCTGCTCCCAGCCCTGCTTGCGCATCAGCTCGGCCAGATGCTCGGACTTCTCAATCGACGTGGTGCCGACCAGCACCGGCTGGCCCTTGATCTTGCACTCTTCGATCAGCGTGATGATGGCGTGGTATTTCTCGTCGGCGGTGCGATAGACCTCGTCGTCCTGGTCGTCGCGGATCATCGGCCGGTTGGTCGGCACCTCGACGACATCGAGGTTATAGATGTCCATGAACTCGTCGGCTTCGGTGAGCGCCGTGCCGGTCATGCCGGCGAGCTTCTCGTACATCCGGAAATAGTTCTGGAACGTGATCGAGGCGAGCGTCTGGTTCTCCGGCTGGATCGGCTGGTGCTCCTTGGCCTCCAGCGCCTGATGCAGCCCTTCGGAATAGCGGCGGCCCGGCATCATGCGGCCGGTGAACTCGTCGATGATGACGACCTCGCCGTTCCTGACGATGTAGTCCTTGTCGCGCTGGAACAGCTTGTGGGCGCGCAGCGCCTGATTGACGTGGTGCACGGTCGAGACGTTCTCGACGTCGTAGAGCGAGTCGCCCTTGAGCAGGCCGGCATCGCGCAGCGCCCGCTCCATCTTCTCCATGCCGGCTTCGGTCAGTGTCACGGTGCGCTGCTTCTCGTCGACCTCGTAGTCGACCTTGGCGCCTTGATCGAGCTTCGGAATGTAAGCGTCGATGGTGTTGTAGAAATCGGAACGATCGTCGAGCGGGCCGGAAATGATCAGCGGCGTGCGTGCCTCGTCGATCAGGATCGAATCGACTTCGTCGACGATGGCGAAGACGTGGCCGCGCTGGACCATGTCCTCCATCCGGTATTTCATGTTGTCGCGCAGATAGTCGAAGCCGAGCTCGTTGTTGGTGGCGTAGGTGACATCGCAGTCGTATGCCGCCTTGCGCTGCTCATCGTCGATGCCGTGCACGACGACGCCGGTCTTCAAGCCGAGGAACCCGTAGATCCGGCCCATCCATTCCGAGTCGCGTTTGGCCAGGTAGTCGTTGACCGTGACGACGTGCACGCCGCGGCCCGCGAGTGCGTTGAGATAGACCGCGAGCGTCGCGACCAGCGTCTTGCCTTCGCCGGTCTTCATCTCGGAGATGCGGCCCTCGTGCAGGATCATGCCGCCGATCAGCTGCATGTCGAAGTGCCGCTGGCCGATGGCGCGCTTGGCAGCCTCGCGCACGGTGGCGAAGGCCGGAACCAGGATGTCGTCGAGCGAGGCGCCCTCGGCGATCTGCTTCTTGAAGTCCTCCGTGCGGGCACGAAGCTGCTCGTCGGTCAGCTTGATGAGCTCCGGCTCCAGCGCGGTGATCTCGTCGACCCGCGGCTGGTACTTGCGGACACGGCGATCGTTGGACGAGCCGAATAGTTTACGGGCGACAGCGCCGAGCATTGCGGTTCAGGTCCTTGCCTTGGGCAAGCCGCAGGTGCGGCCATCCTCGGGGGAAATGCGGCACTTCTCGGGCAATTGCAACGGGATAGCGTGCATCGAGCAGGACCGCAGGCGTTCGAGACATAGGAGGGGGTCTTATCCTTGTCAATTAGTGCGCGCCCGGGCCCAAAATGTTCAAATCGCGGGCATTCGGGCGATCACGCGCACTTGTGAGAACCCCCCGCCATTCTTGTCATTGCCAATGGATACCGATTGCGCGACAAGTCGCCGCCCCCCGCCCTTTAATGGCAGCAAACAGTGCAAGGATTGCCATGACCAAGCATATCGAACGCCCCGGCCACCGGTCCGTTTCCTTCGTATTTTCGGCCCTCCTCGCCTGCACCCTGATCTGCGCGCTGGGATTGTTCGCCGTCACCCTGCTGGCGGCGCCAAAGGCCGCGGCCCAGGCGGCCCAGCCCGACAAGGTGATCGCCAAGGTCCAAGGCGTCGAAATCCGCGAAAGCGACCTCGCGATGGCCGAAGAGGACATGGGGCAGCAGGCCCAGCAGCTCCAGGGCGACGCCAAGCGTGACGCGCTGGTGAGCTACCTGGCCGACGTCATCATCGTGGCGAAGGCGGCCGAAGCCAAGAAGGTGACCGATCAGAAGGACTTCAAAAACCGCATCGCGTTCATCCGCAACAAGCTGGCGATGGAAATGCTGCTGGTGGAAGAGGGCAAGACCGCGACCACCGAAGCTGCCATGAAGAAGGTCTACGACGAGGCGGTGCAGAAGGCCGGCCCCGAAGAGGAAGTCCGCGCTCGCCATATCCTGGTGCCGACCGAAGACGAGGCCAAGGCGGTGCTCGCCGAGATCAAGAAGGGCACCGACTTCGCCGAGCTCGCCAAGCAGAAATCGAAGGACCCGGGTGCGGCCGCCGAAGGCGGCGACCTCGGCTATTTCGGCAAGGCGCAGATGGTGCCGGAATTCGCCGAGGCGGCGTTCAAGATGAACAAGGGCGATGTGTCCGATCCGATCAAGACCCAGTTCGGCTGGCACATCATCAAGGTCGAGGACAAGCGCACCAAGCCGGCGCCGGCCTTCGCGGACGTCAAGGAGCAGATCGAAACCTTCGTCACGCGCCGCGCCCAGGCCGAATATATCGCCAAGCTGCGCCAGGCCGCCAAGATCGAGCGGCTCGACAAGAAGTAATCGGATCCATCAAGGAATATCGTGATCGCCGGGCTTGTCCCGGCGATTTCGTTTCGGTACGCACGCCCAGCTTGCCGAGCTCCTTGCGCGGGATTCTCCACGCGTCGCTCATTTCATGGTGGTGCGCTCATGGCTACCGCGGTTTCCCCTCTCGCTCCCAAATACGTTCCGACGATGCCGGTGATCCCTGGCGTCAAGCTCGGCACCGCTGCAGCCGGCATCAAATACGCCAACCGCACCGATGTGCTGCTGGCCGTGTTCCAGCCCGGCACCACCGTGGCCGGCGTGTTCACCACGTCGAAGTGCCCGTCGGCGCCGGTGGAGTGGTGCCGCGACCGGCTCAAGGGCGCCAAGCCCCGCGCGCTGGTGGTCAATTCCGGCAACGCCAATGCATTCACGGGCAAGACCGGCCGCGCCGCGTGCAAGTTCACCGCCGAGATCGCGGCCCGCGCCATCGGCTGCAAGCCCGCCGATGTGTTCCTGGCCTCGACCGGCGTGATCGGCGAGCCGCTCAACGCCAAGGTATTCGACGGCGTGATGGAAGGCCTGGTCGCCGCCGCCCAGCCGGACTTCTGGCTTGAAGCCGCCAGGGCGATCATGACCACCGACACGTTTCCCAAGGTCGCGACCGCGACCGCGAAGCTCGGCAAGGCCACGGTGACGATCAACGGCTTCGCCAAGGGCGCCGGCATGATCGCGCCCGACATGGCGACCATGCTGTCCTACGTCTTCACCGATGCGCCCATTTCACAACGCGCATTGCAAGGGCTGCTCGGCGAAGGCGTCGCCGACACGTTCAACGCCGTGACGATCGACGGCGACACCTCGACGTCGGACACCCTGATGGCGTTCGCCACGGGAGCGGCCGCAGAGCACGGCGCGCCGAGCATCGCCCGCGCTGACGATCCAAGGCTCAAAGCCTTCCGCAAGGCGTTCAACGCGGTGCTCGGAAATCTCGCCGAGCAGGTGGCGCGCGACGGCGAAGGCGCGCGCAAGCTCGTCGAGATCACGGTCGAGGGCGCGGTCTCCCAGAAATCGGCGCGGCAGATCGCCAAATCGATCGCCAACTCGCCGCTGGTGAAGACCGCGATTGCCGGCGAGGACGCCAACTGGGGCCGGGTCGTGATGGCGGTCGGCAAGGCCGGCGAGCCTGCCGATCGCGACAAGCTGTCGATCTGGTTCAACGGCATCCGGGTGGCCCACAAGGGCGCGCGCGATCCGAGCTATGACGAAGGCGAGGTGTCGCAAGCGATGAAGAGCGACACCATCGCGCTCAAGGTCGCGCTGGGACTCGGCCGCGGCAAGGACCGCATGCTGACCTGCGACCTCACCAAGGAATATGTCGCGATCAACGGCGATTACCGCTCGTAGGCTTAAGTCCGTGAGCATCAAACTCGTTCTCGTTGCGGCCTGCGCCCTGATCGACACCGATGGGCGCGTGCTGCTCGCCGAACGTCCCGCCGGAAAATCGATGGCGGGTCTGTGGGAGTTTCCGGGCGGCAAGATCGAGGCCGGCGAGCGGCCCGAGGAAACGCTGATCCGGGAGCTGAAGGAAGAACTCGGCATCGATGTCAAAGAGCCGTGCCTGGCGCCGCTCACGTTTGCGAGCCACGCCTATCCGGACTTCCATCTCCTGATGCCGCTGTTCGTCTGCCGGCGCTGGGACGGCACCGTCACGGCCCTGGAAGCGCAACGGCTCGCCTGGGTGCGGCCGAACAGGCTCCGTGAATACAAGATGCCGCCGGCCGACGAGCCGCTGATCGCGCATCTGATGACGCTGCTGATGCCCTAAGGCTTCAGCTCCCCGCCTTTTCGCCTGTCGATATTTCCGACGTGCGCAGCGCATCGGCGAGCCGCGTTTTCGCCGAGCCCGGCTGCAGCGGTTTCTGCTGGCTCTCATGCGGCGCCCAACCCGACAGCCAGACGATCTCGAACGTCGCACGGATGCGGCCGTCGGGATCGGCGAAGCGTTCGGCATAAATTTCGAACAGCCTCCGCAGCGTCGCGCGGCGCAGCGGCGTGCGACGGCGCTCGGTCAGCGCATTGGTGGCGCCCATGCGGCGCAGGTCGTGCATCAAAGCCAGCGGCGACGAATAGCGCACGGTGACGCGGTCGATATCGGTGACCGGCAGCGCGAAGCCCGCGCGTTGCAGCAACGCGCCGATGTCGCGCAGGTCAGCGAACGGCGAGACGCGGGGCGAGACGCCGCCTTCGACGTCGGTCTCGGCCTGTGCGAAGGCCGCGCGCAACTCGGCGAGGCTGTCGCCGCCGATCATCGCTCCGAGGAACAGGCCGTCGGGCTTGAGCGCGCGGCGGATCTGCACCAGCGTGCCCGGCAGGTCGTTGACGAACTGCAAGGCGAGCGCCGACACCACGAGATCGAGCGAGCCGTCGCGAAACGGCAAGGCCTCCTCGTCGGCCGCGACCGCGAACGCCTTGCCGCCTTGCACGACCGGATCGGCCGCGACGATCGCGCCGACCCTTCCTGTCAATGCAAGACGGACCGCGTCGGTCGGCGTGCCGATATCGGCCGCAATATCGAACGTCCGCAGCACGGCCGACAACCGCCCCGCCAGGTCTTCGGCGACCCGGTCGACCAGGAATGTCGCGGGACCGAGCAACGCGGCCCGCGCGCGGCGGGCGCGCAGCAGCGTGCGGTCGAAGATCACGGGATGCGGCATAGGCTTATTGTAAGGAGGGAAACGCGCTCCTGCGAGGCCGCAGTGCCGCGACGCTTGTTTCCGCAGCTACTTGCGCAGCTTTTTGCCGACCTTGAGCATCGCCTGGCCGGCCGGCACCTCGTTGCCCATGTAGATGGTGTTGTCATAGACAAGGCCGAGCTGCCGCGTGGCGTTGATCAGCGCGCCGATGCCGGCCGCGATAGTACCGGAGCGGGCGTCGTTCTCGTTCAGCGTGACCTCGACGCCGATCGGGTCGCGCGGGAACTGCTGGGTGAACACGCCGGCATCGCCGTCATGGTCCCAGCCTGCGGCGTCGAACACCGAAACAAGGTCGCGCGCCAGCGTCTTGGAGTCGTCGTCGCCGAGGATCGATGCGATCGCGACCTTCTGGCCGGCGAACGGCCGCAGCGCCTCGATCAGGAAGCGCCGCTGGTCTTCCGACAGACGCTTCTGGGTCTGCAGCTTCTCGAGATCGGCAAGCTTGTTCTCCGCATCGATCAGCTTCTGCCGCAACTCGGAATTTTCCTTGATGTACCGGCTCGGCGTTTCCGGCTGGGCGTGAACCGGCTGCGCGCGGCGCGCCTGCCCATCATCATGAAAACGCTTGATCTGCTCGGCGGAGGCCAGCGCCGCCGCGGCATTCAACGCCGCCTCGCGGCGGCCATAGACCGTGCCGGTGACCTCGGTGACGAGCAGCAGCGCCAGCACCGCGGCGCAGGCGAATTCAACGAAGCGGCTGCGGATCTGGAACTCGCCGATGTCGAGCCATTCCGGCCAGACGCGCTTGCGAAGATTGTGAGCCACGAATGCCGCGAGCCCCAACAGCGCCACAAGCAGGATCAGGCCCGCAATCTGGGCGCTGCCGTGCAATCGGCTGACTGTCTCGAGCGAGTCCCATCCGGGCATGACGCGGTTCACCTGCCGATTTGTAAAGTGTGGCGTTAACCAGTCGCGGCGGCCGTTGAGGCCTCCGCATAACAGCGGTAGCCTCGCCCCCCGTGCAACACACATCCGCAAAGAGCGTAAACGCCGGCCGGTTAACCCGCATGGCTGCGCCGTTTCGGGCGGTTTTCGGCCGCGCGCTCGACGTCGCGCTGCCGTCGCTCTGCCCGGCCTGCCGCGAGCAGGTCCGCGACAGCGGGCTCTGTGCGTCCTGCTGGTCCAAGCTGTCGATGATCGCACCGCCCTATTGCGAGCGCCTCGGGATACCGTTCGCCTACGACCCCGGCCCCGGCGTGCTGTCGATGCAGGCGATCTCCGACCCGCCGGCCTACCATCGGGCGCGGGCGGCGGTGCGCTATGACGACATCGCCCGCGCCCTGGTGCACGCGCTGAAATATGGCGACCGGATCGACCTCGCCCCCACCATGGGCCGCTGGATGGCGCGGGCCGGGCACGAACTCCTGAAGGATGCCGACGCCATCATCCCGGTGCCGCTGCACTGGCGCAGGCTCTGGGCGCGGCGTTTCAACCAATCCGCCCTGCTCGCCCAGGCGATCTCACGCGAGACCGGCGTCGCGGTCGCGGATACGGCTCTCAAGCGCGTCAAAGCGACGGCGCAGCAGGTTGGCCTGACCCAAAGCGAACGCGCAGAAAATGTGCAGGGCGCGTTCCGCGTGCCGCCGGACCGCAAGGCCGTCGTGGCCGGCCGAAGGCTGGTGCTGGTGGACGATGTGCTGACATCGGGCGCCACTTCCGATGCCTGCGCACGGGCGCTGTTGCGGGCGGGTGCCCGCAACGTCGACCTCGTGGTGTTCGCGCGGGTTGTCGACGCGGTGCAAGCGCCCATATAAACTGGCTGTCGAACCGCCGACAGCTCGCGAACCACACCCATGCCGCCCATTGAAATCTACACCACGCCGTTCTGCCCCTATTGCCATGACGCCAAGGCGCTTCTGAAAAAGAAGAACGCCGCCTTCACCGAGATCGACGTCAGCCGCGACCGCGAGCTGCGCAGCAAGATGACGGCCCGGGCCAACGGCCGCACCACGGTGCCGCAGATCTTCATCGGCTCAACGCATGTCGGCGGCTGCGACGATCTTTACGCGCTCGACGACGCCGGCGGACTCGACCCGCTGCTCAACGGACAGTCCGCATCGTGACCGTGGAAACCGGAAAGGGCTCGACGTTCCGTGTCGGTCTGATCCAGA
>Ga0075366_10001107_pt1 | contig 13252 bp, 14 predicted proteins | sample EndMethybrTD3031_FD_72351 | JGI IMG/M metagenome (GOLD analysis project Ga0075366, IMG submission 72351) | Populus endosphere microbial communities from Tennessee, USA - Endosphere MetaG P. TD hybrid TD303-1 | ecosystem: Host-associated > Plants > Roots > Endosphere | place: USA: Tennessee...
GAGTAATCCTTACATCGCTTCACTCACCACCTCAGTAACCTCAGGAACCATGCGTTTCAGCAAATTCTCGATACCTGATTTCAGGGTAATGGTTGATGACGGGCAGCCGCTGCACGAGCCGCGAAGCTCGACAGTTACCACGCCATCGTTAAATGATTTATAGCTGATAGCACCGCCATCCTGCTCAACAGCCGGACGAACGTAATCGTGTAATATCTGTTGAATTTTAACTTCGGCATCGGTGCCTTCAAAAGCAACATCTTCTGCCTGTTCTTCGGCTTGTACTTTCAGTTCGCTTTCAACCGCGCCTTTTACAAATTCTTTAACAATAGCTTCAATATCGTTCCACTCAACACCTTCAGTTTTGGTAACGGTTACAAAGTTACTGGCAAAAAACACACCATTTACAAAAGAGAATTTATATAATTCCTTAGCGAAAGGTGATTTTTCGGCACTTTCTTTAGTAGCATAATCCACACTGCCGTTTATCAGCAACTTGTTCACAATGAACTTCATGGTTGCCGGGTTGGGTGTCGATTCGGTATATACGTTGATATTCATGACGGTACAATTTTATAGTTAACAAATGTACTTAGGTTTTTGATTGTATGTGCAGGCAATAGTTAGTTTTACGCCACACTGACACTAAGCAAAAGCTTGCGCTCGTCTGCGACGAGTGCTTAAAGTGGTTCAGCGTCTGCGACGCTTCTGCGCGATACAATCGCGCGACAGTGTTAAGCACTCGTTACAAACGAGCGCAAGTTGGACTAACTTAACTAAACCATTCTTGTCCCGAATCTAATCGAACTAAAAAATCAGTGAACGAATCACCAATATTAATAAATGCGTCCATGCCAATAAATGGCGTAAGGATAATTCGGTACTCTCCATTATTAAACTCGATACCTATACACTCTCCTGCACCATTAGAGCCAATACCAAGAACGTGGGGTAAGTATTCGATAATTCCGTAATCTTTGTTTGATTCTAAAAGTTCATCGTACTTCCAAAGATTTATAAACTCCGGGCCGATAAAACCCGAGAGTTCCTCTTCTCCATTATAATTTTTTAGAAAATATTTATAATCGTCCGGTAATTGGAAGCCTATAAATTCTTCTACATTACCCATATCAAAATAGACTTTAGATTCGCATTTTTCGAATTCCCATCTTGCCAAGATCAGATCAATATCCTCTATCATACCCCCGTATAATTTCCTGGCGTAATATTCTTCAACTCTGCTTTAACAGCATCGCTCACATTCAGCGTATCAATAAAACTGGCCATGGTTTGCGCGTTTACCTGCGTATTGGTGCGGGTTAATTCTTTCAATGCCTCGTAAGGGTTAGGGTAGCCTTCGCGGCGCAGTATGGTTTGTATGGCCTCGGCAACTACGGCCCAGTTGGCTTCCAGATGCGCGTTTATGGCGTCCTGGTTAAGCAATAGTTTATTAAGACCGCGCAAGGTTGATTTGATGGCTATCAGCGTATGCGCAACAGGTACGCCTATGTTGCGTAATACGGTGCTGTCGGTCAAATCACGTTGCAGGCGGGAAATAGGCAGTTTAGCGGCCAAATGTTCAAACACGGCATTGGCAATCCCCAGGTTACCTTCCGAGTTCTCAAAATCTATCGGGTTAACCTTATGTGGCATAGCCGATGAACCTACCTCGCCGGCTTTTATTTGCTGCTTAAAGTAGTTCATGCTAATGTAGGTCCACATATCGCGGTCAAGATCAATCAGGATATTGTTAATGCGTTTTAGCGCGTCGCATTGGGCGGCAAAGTTGTCGTAGTGCTCAATCTGGGTGGTGTATTCCGAGCGGGTTAACCCTAACTGACCGTTCACAAATTTATTACCGAAGGCTTTCCAGTCAATTTGCGGATAGGCAATATGGTGGGCGTTGAAGTTGCCCGTAGCACCGCCAAACTTGGCTGATGCCTGTACAAGTTGTAAGGCTGCCAGTTGTTTTTCTAAACGTTCAATAAACACCCTTATCTCTTTACCCAAACGTGTGGGCGATGCCGGCTGACCGTGCGTATGGGCCAGCATAGGTATTGCTTCCCATTCATTAGCGCGCTGGGTTAGGGCTACCAGTAGATTGGTAATGGCTGGATAATATACATCCTGCAAAGCCATTTTAAAGCTATATGGGATGGCAGTATTATTAATATCCTGCGATGTAAGGCCAAAGTGGATAAATTCCTTGTACTCGGCTAAGCCTAAATCATCAAACTTTTGCTTAATAAAATATTCCACAGCTTTCACATCGTGGTTGGTGGTTTTCTCTATCAGTTTAATGCTTTCGGCATCTTCAGTCGAGAAATTTTTGTAAATGTCCTGTAACTTTCCTTTCAAACTTTTATCAAAACCCTGTAGCTGCGGCAGCGGATGTTCGTACAGCGCTATAAAATATTCTACCTCTACAAACACACGGTATTTTATCAGCGCGTATTCCGAAAAGTAATCTGATAGTTCAGCAGTTGCGTTGTGGTAACGTCCGTCGACAGGAGAGATGGCCAGCAGTGGCGTAAGCATCGTCATATATAAAAGGTAAGTTTTTTGCAAAGATAGTTTTTAGTCCGGAAGTCCGAAAGACGAAGCCTCACCTAAATCCTCTCCAAAGGAGAGGACTTTATAGAAATTTATTAACCCTCTCCTTTGGAGAGGGCAGGGTGAGGCTTTCGTCTGTGAAATGTAATTTCACATGGAAACTTTGAAATCAAAAAAAGTTTCCATAGTTTTGACCGCGTAAGTCAATGAGTCAAAAAGAGAGAATATTAGCAGGTAGTCTAGAGCTTTTTTTCCGTGCCGGAATTAAAAGTGTAACCATGGATGATATTGCCAAACACCTGGCTGTATCCAAAAAAACCATCTACCAGTTTTTTACCGATAAAAACGAGTTGGTAATTGAACTTGTGAAGCAAAGGATGGCACAGGACGAGATGCAGATGAAGGATATTGTGGAGCGTGCCGAAAATGTGATTGAGCAATTGATGGAAATGACCAAGTGTTCGGAGGAGATTGCCGCGCGCGCTAACCCGATACTGATGTACGATTTGCAAAAGTACCACCCTGAGGCCTGGGATATTGTACAAAAGTTTAAATCGGCAGTAATGTTGCAAACGCTGGAAGACCTGCTTACCGAGGGGAAAGAACAAGGCTACTTTAGGCCTGAAATAGATGTAAAAGTAATAGCGCGTATGCGGATGAACCAGGTGGAAATGGGCTTTAATGCAGCTATTTTCCCGCAGCATGAATTTAGTCCGTGGAAAGTGCAGCAGCAATTTTTAGAGCATTTTAACTACGGCATCTGTACGCTTGAAGGATATAAACTATTAGAAAAATATAAAAATGTGAATAAAGAAAATTAGCTGCTGACATAGGGTTGTCGCAACCGGGTTGCAGTTTTACAAACAATAAACAGAATACACATCACAATATATACATTACATGAGAAAAATAGCCATAACGTTAATGTGCAGCTTTGTTTTGCTGAAAGGCATGGCACAGCAGGCACCACCAAATAAGCAAACGCACAACTTTAGTTTGCAAGACTGTATTAATTACGCCTATGAAAATCAGGATTCGGTTAAAAATGCGAAACTGGATATATTAAGCGCCGATCAGAAAGTACGCGAAACCAAAGGCCAGGGTTTACCCCAGGTTAATGGTACCATATCGTTTCAGGATTTTTTAAAAGCCCCTGCAACAGTTGGACCTAACTTTTTAAGCGGCGCACCCATTGATCAAAATGCACCATTGATCCAGTTTCCATTTGGCGCGGTAAAGTATAATAATACTTATGCGCTGCAGGCCAGTCAATTACTATTCAGCGGAACGTTTTTAGTAGGATTACAGGCCGTTAAAACCTACAAAGAGTTAGCTGAACGTAGTTTAAACCGTTCGCGCATACAAACTAATGTAGCGGTAACAAAAGCCTACTACCAGGTATTGGTAAGTAATGAACAGGTAAAACTGCTTGATGCCAACATTAATCAATTAAAGCAACAGGTAAATGAAACCACTCAGCAAAACAAGCAAGGCTTTGTAGAGAAGATAGATGTTGACAGACTTAATGTGCAATATAATAACCTGGTAACCAACCGCGATAATGTGGAACGCGCATTGACATTGAACTATGCCATGCTGAAATTCCAAATGGGAATGCCGATAGGTGATGAACTGACCCTTACCGATAAACTGTCGGACATTAACCTGGAGAACGCAGCTTTAGAAAACGGCGTGGACACCACCTTTTATCGCAACAGGATAGAGTACCAGTTACTGGAAACAAATAAAAAACTGAACGAATTGGATGTAAAAGCTAAAAAGGCCGATTTGTTGCCATCTGTTGCCGCAGTTGGAGGTTATTCGGCTGTATTTCAGGAAAATCATACCCGCTATTTATATAATCATATGTATCCCAGCAGTTATGTTGGCCTCAATATTAATATACCCATCTTCAGTGGTTTTCAACGCGATGCAAAAGTGAAACAATCACAGATAGAAGTTAAGAAATCGCAAAATATGTTGGATAACGCCAAAAACGGACTTGCCCTGCAAGCCACTGCCGCGCGGGTAAGCTTTGTTAACAGCTTGCATTCGTTAAACAACCAAAAGCGTAACCAGCAATTAGCTAACGAGGTATTAAGGGTTTCGAAAATAAAATACGGCCAGGGGGTAGGCTCAAGCATTGAAGTAACCCAGGCCCAAACCGCTTTAGAAACTTCGGACAACGATTATATACAAGCCCTGTACGACGCGCTAATTAATAAGGTTAATCTCGATCAGGCTTACGGTCGCATTAAATAAACATACCGCTATCACATATAAAATACACTCAAACAAAATGAAAAAAATATTATACATATCAGCAGCAATGGTTTTGGCAGCGTGCAGTCAAAAACCAAAAGATTATAAAACGCAATTGGCCGACCTGAAAAAACAGCAGGCTGATATTACTGCCCAAATAGGCAAAATTGAAGCAGAGCACCCGGCACCCGATTCATCAAAGGTTACGGATGTAAGGGTTGCCGAAATTACAACGCAAACATTTACTAACTACGCCCAAATACAAGGTAAAATTGATGCACAGGATAATGTTACAGCCTATCCACAAATGCAGGGTACAATTACCAATATTTATGTAAAACCCGGGCAGCATGTAGGCAAAGGCCAGGTTTTGGCACAACTGGATAATAGTGTACTAAGGCAGCAAATTGCCCAGGCACAGGCGCAGCTTAGCTTAACAAATACGGTTTATCAGCGCCAGAAAAACCTTTGGGACCAAAAAATTGGTACCGAAGTGCAATTTTTGCAAGCTAAAACCAATTACGAAGCAGGCCAGAAACAAGTAGCGGCACTGCGCGAGCAATCGGCAATGTATACCATCAAATCGCCAATTAATGGTACGGTTGACCAAATGGACCTTAAATTAGGCCAGGCAGCTGCACCGGGACAAACCGGTATACGCATTGTTAACGCCGATATTTTAAAAGTGAAGGCAGATGTGCCGGAGTCTTATTCAGGTTCTATTAACCAGGGCGATAAGGTAAAGATATTAATACCTGATGCTAACGATTCGCTGACAACTACCGTGTCTTTTGCTGCGAAAGTGATCGACCCTACTTCGCGCAGCTTTGCTATCGAGGTTAAATTGCCGCAGCGCAAAACCCTGCGCCCCAACATGACTGCTATTTTAAACGTGGCCAGCTACACCAAAAACAATGCTATCGTTATCCCGGTTAAGGCTATCCAAAAATCTGAAAACGGCGATTATGTGTTTTTAAACGCCAATGGTATTGCTAAGAAAACTATTGTAAAAGCAGGCGCAACCTACGGCGGACAAACTGAAATAATATCTGGATTAAAAGCTGGCGATGTGCTGGTAACCGACGGCGCATCTGATATTGAGGATGGCGACAAGATCAAGGTTTTACAAACTGGTAACTAAATTTTATTAAACATTTGATCTGAACATTATGAAAGATCTTCACAAAGAATTTGGCCCCTCAAGCTGGGCCATCGATAATAAGACCGCCATATACGTGCTCGTGTTTTTGATCACGGTATTGGGCCTGGTTAGCTATAATAATTTGCCGAAGGAAAATTTCCCGGATATAGCGCAATCTAAAGTGTTTGTAACTACAGCCTGGGCCGGCCAGTCTCCGCAAAACGTAGAGAACCTGGTAACAAGGCAGATAGAGAAGCAGCTAAAATCACTTAAAGGGTTAAAAAAAGTAACCTCAAACTCGGTACAAAACGTATCTATTATCACCGCCGAATTTCAGGCTAACGTTAATATTAAGGACGCCAAGATTGATGTTAAGGATGCTGTTGATAAAGCCAAACAGGATTTACCGCAGAATGATAACAACCTTAAAGAATCGGTAATATCGGATATTAACGTAGCCGATCTGCCCATCCTTTATATAAATATTTCGGGCGATTACGACCTTAAGAAACTGAAGGAGTATGCCGATTTGCTGAAGGATGAGATTGAAAGCTATAAGGAAATTTCTAAAGTTGATGAAGTAGGCGCGCTTACGCCGGAGATACAGGTGAACGTTGACCTGAACAAAATGGCCGCCGCGCAAATAAGCTTTGGCGATATTATCCAGGCTATAGGTAACGAAAACATCCTGGCATCGGCCGGTACTATTAAAACAGATGGTATCCGCCGTAGTATTGATATTAAACAGGATTTTAAAAATGCTGAGGAGGTAAAAGCAATGGCTATCCGTAACCCAAAAGGGCAAACGGTTTACCTGCGCGATATTGCTGACGTTAAAGATTCGTTTTTAGAGCAGGAAAGCTACGCGCGTTTAAAAACGCCTGATGAGCCTAACTTTAAAAATGTAATTACCCTTAACGTAAGTAAAAGGGCCGGCGAAAACCTGATCGAAGCTTCGGACAAGATCAATGAACTGATCAAACAGAAACAAAAAACTGTTTTCCCTAAGGGGTTGAATATTACCGTAACCGGCGATCAGTCAGACAAAACCCGCACCACGCTGAATGACCTGATCAACACCATTGTGATCGGCTTTATCCTGGTAACAGTTATCCTGATGTTTTTTATGGGTACTACCAACGCTATTTTCGTGGCGCTGTCGGTTCCGTTATCGTGCTTTATCGCCTTCCTGGTAATGCCGGCTATTGGGTTCACACTGAATATGATCGTGTTGTTCTCGTTCCTGCTGGCGCTGGGTATTGTGGTGGATGACGCCATTGTGGTGATTGAAAACACCCACCGTATTTTCGATAACGGCAAAGTGCCTATTAAAGAAGCGGCAAAAATGGCGGCGGGCGAAGTTTTCCTTCCTGTATTTTCAGGCACTATGACAACTTTGGCACCATTTATTCCATTAGCATTCTGGAATAGCTTGATAGGCCACTTTATGTTCTTCCTGCCAATTACGCTGATCATTACCTTGCTGGCATCGTTAGTGGTGGCTTATATCATGAACCCGGTTTTCGCGGTTGATTTTATGAAACCACACGTGAGCGGCGAGCATGACCATATGCGTTTTGATAAGAAAACTAAACGCACTACGCTTATTTTAGCAGGCTTGGCCGCGTTCAGCTACTTAATGTTTGCCGCCGGTAAATGGACAATGGGCATGGGTAATTTCCTGGTGTTGTGCATTTTATTATACCTGTTAAACCACTTTGTACTGCTTAAGATAATTGATAAATTCCAAACAAAAGCCTGGCCTAAATTCCAGGCGTGGTATGCCAAATGGCTTGAGCGCGCAGTGCACAGGCCGGGTGCCGTGTTATCAGGTACGTTTGTGCTGTTTGTTATGGCTTTTGTTATCAACCACTTTTTAGGCAAAACGCCGGTGTTCTTCCCTTCGGGCGACCCTAACTTTGCCTATGTATACATTGCCATGCCTATTGGTACCGATCAGGCTACAACAAATGAAGTAACCCGTAAACTGGAGCAACGTGTAGCCAAAGTGGTTGAACCTGATAAGGACATTGTATCATCGGTAATATCTAACGTTACCAAAGGCGTAACCGACCCTACTGATGAAGACCAGGGCGACTATGAGAACAAGGGTAAAGTAACCGTTGCCTTTGTTGAATTTGGCAAACGCCACGGTAAGGATACGAAGAAGATATTGCAAAATATCCGTGCGGCTGTACAGGGCGTACCGGGAGCTAAGATCTCGGTAGCACAGGAAAATAGCGGCCCACCGGTACAAAAAGATATCAGTATTGAAATTATTGGCGATAATATTGATACCCTGGTAGCTACAGGCAACCGTTTGAAGAACTACCTGGCCAAGCAAAACATACCGGGTATAGAAAACCTGGTAGCCGACGTGCAGAGCGATAAACCGGAAGTTGTTTTTGATATCGACCGTGAACGCGCTAACCGCGAAGGCATTAGCAGCGGACAAATTACCCAAACGCTTGGTACGGCCATATTTGGCGCCAAGGCGGGCGATTATAGGAATACCAAAGAAGACGACTACCAGATTAAAGTTAGGGCGCTGGAAAGCCAACGCAGTAATATTGACGAGTTGCGAAACTTGAAAATAACCTATCGCGATATGGCTACAGGTGGTGCAATTCGCCAGGTGCCTATCAGCGCATTTACTGATGTTCGCTATACCAATACTTATAGCAACATCAAGCATAAGCAGCAGCGACGGGTATTAACCTTAGGATCGAGCGTTATTAAGCCTTATAACCCTAATGATGTAAATGCGGCGATACTGGCAGCCATCAAAAATTTCAAAAAGTCGGATGATGTGATCATCAGGCAGGGCGGTGGCCAGGAAGACCAGATGGAAGCGATGATATTTTTATTAAGCGCGTTGGGTACATCGTTTGGGTTGATCCTGATCATCCTGATGATCCAGTTTAACTCGATAGGTAAAACGTTTATCATCATCAGCGAGATCTTCTTCAGTATCATAGGCGTATTGCTGGGCATAAGTTTGTGCGGTATGACCATGACCATTGTAATGACCGGTATTGGTATTATCGCCCTGGCGGGGGTTGTGGTACGTAACGGTATATTACTGGTAGAGTTTACCGATATGCTGATAGAGCAGGGTGTAAGTGTGCACGATGCGGTTGTAGAAGCCGGCCATACCCGTATGACACCGGTGTTACTGACAGCAACCGCTGCTATATTAGGCTTGCTGCCGTTAGCCGTAGGCTTTAATATAGACTTTGTGGAGATGTTTACGCACTTTGCGCCGCACATTCACTTTGGTGGCGATAACGTTGCCTTCTGGGGGCCGCTGGCCTGGACCATGATCTTCGGTCTTGGTTTTGCAACCATCATCACACTAATACTGGTGCCATGTATGTACCTGATAAGGGTGAGGCTAAAAAACCGCTTATTCGGTAAAAAAGAAAAAGTAGAAGAAACAAAGGCTGAATTAGCCGAAGCTTAACATATTCTGATCCCCAAAAATCAGCAGGCCGTTTGATAGCAATATCAGGCGGCCTTTTTTTGTATTTGCACAAATAACGCAATGCTTTTAAACAAGTAAGGCCCCTGATGAGCAGGGGCCTTTACTAAACCAATTATAAACCTTATGTGTGAGAAACTTTATTTAAAAAGTATGGCACAAATATATGTCGCTTTCACATTTTTAGCAAACTTTTTATAAAATTTAACAAAACGTTAACATTTAAATAATTTAACAGTCAAAAATATGCCTAAATGATATTTGACAAGTGCTTTTTGACACAGCGTAATTAAGATACCTGTATTTGTAATATGGGCGAGGTAATTAACGCAATTAGTGCTTCTACCTCTCTTTGCAAACCGGCCAAACCATCGCGATAATAAGTTTCAAGGCTACGGTCTATCGCTTTTAGCTTGCGCTGAACAGGATGGTAACAAAGCAGTATAGCTTTCATCGTTCGGCTTTGGTGTATTTGCTGTATGGGCGGCGCCACTTCGGGGACGACTTTCACCAGGCTGTCTTCCAGTTCCTGGCGTTTGCGGTTTAACAGGGTAAGCGCGAAAGCGTTGCTTTCGCTGTAGGTAAATGTGCCCAGGCGTTTTATTTGCTGCAACAGTTGTTGCAGGTGTGCCAGGATACTTTTGGGGTCATTCAGTTTCTCCATATCTTTCTCGTCTACCTAAATGAACAATTAATTTATTGATACAACGGCAACCTTTGGGAAGTTATTGTTGTCCCTCGGAGTGAAATTTAGATGAAATTATTAACAATTACGTTACAAAACAATAGCTGGCTGCCTATTATGTAAAATATTTTTTTAAAATGAGATTCTATCTACAAACCAGGCACAACTTCTAACGCGCTATAATAGAAAAACGGCTTTATTAGCATCGAAAAGCAGATGTTATGCGGTGGTTTGCAGATAGCAATTAATATCTTTATTTTTATCACAGCACCCAAATAACCGATAACCATGGCCGAGAACAAAACAAAATCCACAAGCAATTCTGTAACCACATTCCTGGATAGCAAAGTAACCGATGCCGCACTGCGAAAAGATTGTGATTTGCTGATAAACCTGATGGAAAAGGTGACAGGCAAACCGGCTACCATGTGGGGCACGGCTATTATTGGGTTTGATAGTTATCATTACAAATACGATAGCGGCCGCGAAGGGGATATGTGCCTGGTAGGGTTTTCGCCGCGCGCTGCAAATATTAGCCTGTATGTTAAATTAGGCGCCCCCGGGCAGGATGCTTTATTGCAAAAGCTGGGCAAACATAAAGCGGCCAAAGGCTGCCTGTACATTAAAAAACTTGCCGATGTAGACATGGGTGTGCTGGAAAACATTATAGCCACAGGCGCGGCTCACACAAGGCAAACATACCTGGCTTAATGGATATGTTATAAGTATTCCGTAAAAAACATTAAATTTGTAGCCACCAAACTCCCATGTGGTGTAACGGTAGCACCCCAGACTCTGACTCTGTTAGTCGTGGTTCGAATCCATGCATGGGAACCAACAAAAAAACCTTTCAGAGATAAACTGAAAGGTTTTTTTGTTATCAGTAAAGCTTTAGCGCTTATTTTTTTTGATGATAATCTGCTTTTCTTCCGGGTGTGTTGCCCGCCAATTTTTTAAGGCTTCCGCCTGTTTTTTCCGGTTGTGTTCAGTTGCCTTTCCTTGTTCATCTTTTTCAGATAATGGGCCTTCGGTCCTTAGTTTCTTTTCCCCTGGTAAAGAAACATTTTCTTCTTCGTCCGCTGCCATAAATTGTGTTATCTCCCTTTACTTAAAACGAAATGTTGTGGCGGATATTTTGTAAATGTAGCTTTTGAAGAATTTATCTATGAAACTTTGCCACTGGCTTGTTTTAATTAAGAATATCGTTAAAATTAAAACTAAACTTTTGTGATAAGTGTTGAATAGTTTATTAAACAATAAACAGAAAGCATTATGGCAAAATATTCAGAAAAGGCCGGCCACAAGGTGGAAAAGACCATGCACGAGATGAAAGAAGGCAAGCTGAAAAGCGGCAGCGGTAAAAAAGTAACCTCAAAAAAACAAGCCGTAGCTATAGGGTTATCCGAAGCGCGTAAAGAAGGGGCTAAAGTGCCTAAAAAGAAATCATAAATCAGTATTAACACTTACCTTAAATATGAGAAAAATAACAAAAGCATTGCTGCTGGCCTGCTCGGTTTATGCCCTTGCCGGCTGCAGCAATACCCCAAAAGACAGTACTGCCAAAGCTGATAGCATTAACCACACTAACGATTCATCTGAAGCTAAAACCCCGGGTGTACCGGCTACCGAAATAAGCGATGATGATGCCAAATTTGCCGTAGCCGCGGCTAATGGTGGCATGGCCGAGGTTGAACTGGGTAAATTAGCGCGAGATCAGGGCACCATTATGCAGGTAAGAGACTTTGGCGCAATGATGGTGAAGGACCATTCTACTATAAACGATGAAATGAAGGGTTTGGCCGATAGCAAGCATATTGTTTTGCCCGATTCGTTAAATAATGAAGAGAAAAAATTAAAAGCTGACCTGATGGCCAAGAAGGGTAAGGACTTTGATAAAGCCTACGTAGATGCGATGATAGAAGACCATGAAGAAGATATTAAAGATTTTGAACGGGCCGCCAAAATTGTGAAATACCCCGAAATGCAGCTTTTTATAAAAAGGAATTTACCGGTACTAAAAATGCACCTGGCTGCCATAAAAAAGGTAAAAGCCGAAATGAAATAAGTTTGTAACTTCCAGTTGGTTAATTATATCTAACCGGTATGCCAATCAATTGGAAGGTTATGCTATCGGATATGCTGATGATCGCATTTGTGGTCATTTTTCCGCATACCGGTATTTTGCCAATGTTTGCTTACCCTATTTTTATATTAGGGATAGTTTGGATCTACCTTAAAGTAAACAGGCAACATTTCAGCAATATTGGTTTTCGTTTTAAGGATATTTCTGTAAAGTCGTTTTTATATGGCGCTTTCACAGGGTTGCTATATGCTGCTTTTGCCTATTGGCTGCTCGACCCATTAATAGGAAAATTAGGTTTTAAGCCGGCTAACCTCAGCGATTTTAAATCGCTTCGACATCATTTTTCTAATTATTTATTCCTGATGGTATTGGCCTGGCTACTGGTGATCCCATACGAGGAGATTATTTTCAGAGGGTTTATCCTTACGCGAATAAAAGGATGGTTTGGCGGTTCAAAATACGCGTTTACTATTAGTGCTTTAGTCACCAGCGTACTCTTTGCCCTGTACCATTGCCAGGAAGGGGCCGGTGCTGTATTACAGATATTTATATTTGCCTTATTCCAGGTTTGGCTTTATAAAAAATTTAACGGTAACTTATGGTATCTTATATTTTTCCATGCATGGTATGATAGTTTTATGCTGACAGCAATTTACCTGGGCTATATGTAACTATACCTGGTAATGTTCCAAATGCTCGGCTATTTGGTGTAGTATACTTAGTTCTACCTTCCCCGGATTTTTGCACAGGCGCACTACTTCATTACGGTCTGGTTCAAAACCGGCTATCATTTCCCCGTTCATAAATACTTCAAATTTACAACGTTCATCTTCGTGGTGAGGATATTCGGCCACTTCAAACTTGTAAACCTGTTTGTTGGCTGTAATACTGAATGTTGATCTGTCCATAATTCATTAAATTATTATAAAATACAAACCAACTGGTATGGCTTATTGTTGTGAAATTAAATCAACTATTAATTAACAAATATTTATTTATTAACAACAAATAACAAGAGCGATGGATAATAAAACAAAAACCGGCAGT
>Ga0075366_10001110_pt1 | contig 13237 bp, 10 predicted proteins | sample EndMethybrTD3031_FD_72351 | JGI IMG/M metagenome (GOLD analysis project Ga0075366, IMG submission 72351) | Populus endosphere microbial communities from Tennessee, USA - Endosphere MetaG P. TD hybrid TD303-1 | ecosystem: Host-associated > Plants > Roots > Endosphere | place: USA: Tennessee...
AAAACCGTCACGGCCAGCACATAAATCAGCCACTCCAGATTACGTCGCCCGAGAAATCCCGTAAAATGCAGGATGAGTATCGCAATCGCAACGCAGTAGTAGACGTAGAACCACATCAGGCAAGCACTCCAGCAACAGGCCTCAACCCATCCCGACATGGTGGCTGACGAAGATCGCCACGACCGCCACAACAGGACATGTAATTACTCTTCAATGTGCCGCAGCGACAGATCGATCGCACGGATGTCCTTGGTCAAGCCACCGACCGAGATACGATCCACACCGGTCTCGGCAATCTCGCGCACGCGATCCAGTCCTACACCACCAGACGCTTCCAGCTGCGCACGTCCCGCAGTGATGCTGACCGCCTCGCGCATTTCATCGATTGACATATTATCAAGCAGGATCATCTTCGCCCCCGCTGCAAGCGCTTCGTTCAATTCATCCAGGCTCTCGACCTCGATTTCGATGAAGGCATTCGATGGCGCGATTTCCAGCGCACGCTTCAGTGCCTGTTTGACGCCACCTGCGGCAATGATGTGGTTTTCCTTTATCAGCACGCCGTCGTAGAGACCAATGCGATGGTTGTGCCCACCACCCATGCACACCGCATATTTTTGCGCGAGGCGCAGGCCGGGCAGTGTCTTGCGTGTATCGACAATGTGCGCCTTGGTACCAGCCACCGCCTCGACGAAACGTGCCGTCGTGGTAGCGGTGCCCGAAAGCAGCTGCAGGAAATTCAGCGCGGTACGTTCGGCCGTCAGCAGGCTGCGTGCGCTGGCGAAAATATCGCACAGCACCTGACCGGCCTTGATGCGCTCTCCGTCACGGGCATGCCATACGACGGAGGACTCCGGATCAAGCATCTGGAATACGGTATCGAACCAGGCGGCGCCACACAGAATCGCATCCTGTCGGGTCACCACACGTCCGGTCGCGGTCGCTGCAAGCGGAATCAACTGTGCTGTAAGATCGCCCGTGCCGATATCTTCAGCGAGGGCACTTGCAACTTCCCGCTGAATCTCGACGCGCAGTTGTTGACTCATTTGCTGAGTCACTGGTTGAGTCGCTGGTTGGGTCAATGCCATGATCGGGGGTTCTACCTCGTGATCTGATTGTGCCGATTGTACACGCAGGGAGCGATTCATGAGGGATGTCACACCGAGCATTATTACCGCCCTGAGCGTCAGCCTCGGGGTGATCCTGGCGCTGGTCCTCATCGCTCTGCTCGTCTACTGGTACGTTCAGGATATTACGCAGAAGAAACACACGATTCTGCGCAACTACCCGATCATTGGCCGACTGCGCTATTTCTTCGAACAGCTCGGCGAATATTTCCGGCAATACTTCTTTCTTGGCGATCGCGACGAAATGCCTTTCGATCGCTCGACACGGTCCTGGATCTATCGTCTGGCCAAGAACGAAGGCGGCATCATCGGCTTCGGTTCGACCTATCGCCTGCAGGAACCCGGCGCGCTGATTTTCGTCAATGCGCCATTTCCGGTTCTTGAAGCAGACAGGCTCCCGACACCGCCGCTCGTGATCGGTGCGGATCACTGCGAAACGCCCTTCGTCGCACGCTCCATCGTCAACATCAGCGGCATGAGTTTCGGCGCAATTTCCAAACCTGCCGTGCAGGCGCTGTCAAACGGGGCATGCGTCGCGGAATGCTGGATGGGTACAGGCGAAGGCGGCCTGTCGCCATATCACCTCGAAGGTGGCTGCGATCTCATCATGCAGATCGGCACGGCCAAGTATGGCGTACGCGACAGCAACGGCACCTTCTCGCCGGAGCGGCTGCGCGAACTGGCTGCATGCGAAACCGTACGTGCCTTCGAAATCAAGCTCGGGCAAGGCGCCAAGCCCGGCAAGGGCGGTGTATTGCCCGGCGCCAAGGTGACGCCGGAAATTGCACGAATCCGCGGCATTCCGGTCGGCTTCGACTCGATCAGTCCGAATCGCCATACCGATATTGCAAACATCGAACAGTTGCTGGATTTCATCGAACGCGTGCGCGATATCACCGGCAAACCGGTTGGCATCAAGACGCCACTCGGCGGCTGGCAATTCATGAACGAGTTGTGCGAAGCCACCTTGCGGCGTGGTCTGCATGCGGCGCCGGATTTTCTCGTCATCGATGGCGGCGAAGGCGGCTCGGGTGCGGCACCACAAGCGCTCGCCGACCACGTTGCACTGTCGATCAATGAAGCCCTGCCGCGTGCCGTGGATGCGTTGATTGCGGCGGGCATGCGGGAGCGCGTCAAGGTTGTTGCTTCGGGAAAGATTGTCACGTCGGCACGTGCCGCGTGGGCACTGGCCTGCGGCGCCGATTTCGTGAATACGGCGCGTGGCTTCATGTTCGCGCTGGGGTGTATCCAGGCCTTGCGCTGTCATACCAACACCTGCCCCACCGGTGTCACCACGCACGATCCGAAATTGCAGCGCGGACTGGTCGTCGAAGACAAAACGACACGTGTATCCAATTACTGCATCAGCATGAATCGCGAGATCGACACGATCGCCCATTCCTGCGGGCTCCATCACGCGCGCGAATTCCGCCGTGAGCACGTGCGCATCGCCCAGCCAACAGGCCGCACCGAAGCCTTGTCGACGATCTACCCTTACCCTGTCGCGTCCTGATGCCTGCCCACAACGGCAACCACCACGCCTGAAGCGGCAACGATCAGCATGCCCAGCAAAGTGAGGCCATCGGGCACTTGCCCAAAGATCAACCAGCCAAGCAAGCCAGCCCACACGAGCTGCAGATAGGTCACCGGTGCCAGCAATGAAGCCGGGGCGTCGCGAAACGCCAGGGTAAAACAAAGGTGTCCCACAAAGCCAAGCGCACCCAGACTGCAGTAGAGCAACGCTTCGAACAGCGAAGGTGTCGCTTCGAACCAGAACCACGGCAGGCTCAGGCCGAACAACACGGTGCCTGCCAGCGCCGAATGGTAGAGCATGACAACCGCGTTTTCCGTATGGCTGAGGATACGCGTCAGCAGTTGATAGACAGTGCTTGAAAACGCCGTCGCCAGCGCAAAAGCCAGACCGATGCTGTCAAGCGCACCACTCGGCCGAACAACCAGCAATACACCTGCGAAGCCCGCAACCACTGCCGCCCAGCGCACGACGCCAATGCGTTCCTGCAGCACCGGCCGGGCCAGCAGCACTACCAGCAGCGGCGCGACGAACAGGATCGAGGTTGCTTCAGCCAGTGGCAGCCTGCGCAATGCAAACATCATGCACAGGGTAATACCGACCAGGCACAGTGCCCGCAAAAAGACCAGCCCGCCGCGTTGCGTCCGGACCAGACCACGCCCCATGGAGGGCGCGAAGATTGCAGTCATCAACAGAAGATGCACGCTGTAGCGCATCCATGCAACTTGTGGCACGGGGTGACGCAGGGCAAGGTACTTGGACACGGCATCCATGCCGGAAAAGAACAGCAGCGCCAGCGCATAGACGAGCATGCCACGCACTGGCACGCGCGGCGTGCCGGGTTTGGGAAGAAGGCTGAGCATCAGGCGCTACAGGCGTTACCGGAAATGGCACGGGGCAGGAAGCAGCCATGCTGGACAAATATTGTGCACGAGACAGGCGCAAATTGCGCGCAAAAGTGAGCCCCTTGATCAAAGGCTCAGCGAATATTGGCGGATCGCTTCGCCAAAGACGTTTGGGGAATGCCATCCGGCGCGATGGCCGACGGCGGCAAGGGCTGATCGATCGGTTGGTCCTCCAGCGTTCCCAAGGCGCCTTCGGCAGAAGCTACGCGCGCAGGGAAGCTTGCAGTTGCGACCTCTGGCAACATCGATTCGATGAGGATGGTGACCCGCCGATTTCGTGCACGGCCTTCCGGCACCGAGTTGTCGGCAATCGGTCGCTGATCTCCGTAGCCCGCAGCAGTCAATCGGCGTGGATCAACGCCATTACTCACGAACAGGCGTACGACGGAAGATGCGCGTACAGCCGACAACTCCCAGTTGGACGGAAAATTCGGCGTGTTGATGGGGACGGTATCGGTGTGCCCTTCGACAGTCACCGGGAAGTCCGCCGGGGCCACCACTTCTGCCACGGTCTGCAAGGCACGCGCTGCGGGCGGCCCGAGCAACGCTTCGCCGGGAGCAAATAGCACGCTTGCGTTGATTTCCACGGAGATGCCGTGAATACCTTCATTCACCCGCACCTGGCCACCCTTGACCAGTGGTTCCAGGACTCGCCGGATCTCATCGGCCATGCTGCGCATCCTGGCACGTTGCTTCGTGCGCTGCGCTTCGACCTGCGGATCAGCCTTCGGTGTCCGCGAGATAATCACGGGCGAGCCGGCGCTACTGGGTGGCGACACAATGGCTGCCCCAACCACATTGGAGTCGCTGCGGAACGCGTTCACGAGAGAATCGGACAGGACGCGGTACTTGCCTTCATTGACCGAGCTGACGGCGTACATGACCACGAAGAACGCGAACAGCAGCGTGATGAAGTCCGCGTAGGACACCAGCCAGCGCTCGTGATTCTCATGCTCTTCTTCGTGCTGCTTTCTCGCCATGCCGTATGTTTTCCCGCCAGTGTTCCATCAGCTTCTGCCAGCCATTGGCAATCGCCCCATCCGGACATATCGGCAATTTCTGTCTTCAGCTTGACTGACTCGTCGATACCGTCGAGCGGAAATCCGTGCGCACGAGCCTCCATTCGCCGGAGTTTTCCCTTGCAGACAGGCTCCGGGGGACAGCCGATGGCGCTCGAACTCCGCCCCCACAAGTGCCTCAAGCCGGGTCTGCGCCAGCCGTTAAAAGCAGTATCCCAAAGCAGTCCAACTTCGGAGAGTTCGTTCCATGAGCAGCGGCGTTTTCAACAGTATCCGTAGCCAACTTCTTCTTGTGTGTGGCGCGGGCACTGCATGCGTGCTGATCGCTGGAGGCATGGGCCTGGCAGCGCAATGGTCTGCCGTACAGTCACTCGGGGCAGAACTGGTCAAGATTCAGGCAGAGGCACAGAGCCCAGCCACACAAGCGGTCCTCGCCAGTGCGCGCAGCGCCATGTGGACCAGCCTCATCGTCATGCCTGTCGTCTGTATTGCAGCCTTCGGTGCCTTCCTGTGGATGCTGCGACTACATCTGGTCAGCCGCACGGCAATACTCTCCGCTGATCTCAAACGGCTTGCATCGGGCGACTTCAGTCGTCCGATCGGCCTGGATCACTGCAGCGAATTCCGCCACGTCGCCGAATCGGCGGAAACAATCCGCAAAGACCTTGGTGCCCTGATTGCCCAGATGCGTGAAGGTGCTGTCACCCTCAAACAAGGTGTGGACGCAGTCGCCAGCGATGCCGCCAAGGTTTCCGACTCTTCCTGCGAACAATCCGAAGCTGCCTCGTCGACAGCGATCTCCATGCAGGAGTTGTCGCAAGCGATGGAGACCATCACCGAGAACGCGGACAACGCCAATCGCCTTTCTCATGACAGCCTGGACCAGTCACGCAGCGTGCAGGCCAAGCTGGGGGAAGTGAAGAGCGTCATCGACGAAGCTGCGCAGGTGATCCAGCGCGTCGCGTCAGCGTCACAAGAGTCGGTGCAGAGCATGCAGCGCATCAGCTCGATGACACGCCAGGTGCGCGAAATCGCCGACCAGACCAATCTGCTCGCGCTCAACGCCGCCATCGAGGCAGCACGCGCCGGCGAAGCCGGCCGCGGCTTCGCGGTCGTCGCTGACGAAGTGCGCAAGCTTGCTGAAAAGTCCGGTCAGTCCGCTGCCGAAATCGATGCCATCACCGCCACACTGAATGCGCAGGCGGAGGATCTCGAAAGTGCCGTGCAGCATGGACTTTCTACCATCGACAATAGCCGCGCCGGCATGGACGACACGGTCGGCGCCCTCACGACGGCCAATGAAGCTGTCGCGCGAGCGACGAATCAACTCGACGCCATCGCCGGATCGGTGCGCGAGCAGAATCGTTCGAACGCCGAGATTGCTCGCAACATCGACCGCATTGCGCGCATGGTGGAAAACAATAACAACGCCGTCACGAGCATGAGTCTGTCCGCGGAAAAACTGCATGCCTTGTCCGGCAAGATGAATACCGTGGTGGGTTCTTTCAGACTCTAGCGGTCTGCACACGCACAAAAAAAGCCGTGGCATGCCACGGCTTTTTGCTGCACCCGGCTTTTGTTCAGCCCGGAGGATGCTTGCGCAAGTGTTGCGATATCTGCTCTGCCGATACAGGTTGACTGAAGTAGAAGCCTTGCATTTCGTCGCAACCTACGGCACTCAATGCAGCGATCTGTTGTTCCGTTTCCACCCCTTCAGCCACCATGTGCAGTCCAAAGCCCTGCGCCACGCCGGCAATGGCGGAGACGATGGGATGCGGGCTGCGGCCCATGCCAAGTTCATGCACGAAGCTTCGATCGATCTTCAGACTATTGACCGGTAGTTTGAGCAGGTAGGCCAGCGACGAATACCCGGTGCCGAAATCGTCGATCGACACGCCGATGCCCTGCTCCCGCAACAGACGGATCTTTTGCGCGACGCTATCGGCATTGTGAAGCAGCGAGTTCTCGGTGATCTCGATTTCCAGGGTGCCGGGCCTGATGTCGTAATCGCGTGCAGTCTCGGCGACACGTTCGACAATGTCGTCCCGATCGAAATCACGCGGCGACAGATTCAATGACAGGCACATATCCCTGTAGCCAGCGGCTTGCCATGCACCCAACTGTGCGCACGCCTTCTCAATGACGCAATCGCTGATGGCATGAATAAGGCTGGAGTCTTCGGCAATCGGGATGAACTCTGCTGGCGGGATCAGTCCCTTTACAGGGTGAGACCAGCGCACCAGTGCTTCGACGCCCACCACCCGCTGCCGCCGCATGCTGTACTTCGGTTGGTATTCGAGATACAGCTCGTCGCGATCGATCGCGCGTTGCAGCTCGCGCTCAAGCGTGATGCGCTGTGTGTGGGCCGCGTCCATCTCCGGCAGGAAATAGCTGTACTTGTTCTTGCCATGCGTCTTGACGTTGTACATGGCAATGTCGGCGCGCTGGATCAACTGATCGGCCGTATTGCCGTCGCGCGGAAAGATCGAGATACCCAGGCTCACTGTAGCGCGAAGCTCGGTACCACCAACCTGGAAAACCGGGCGAAGTTCCTTGAAAATCTTGTCGGCGATGATAGTGGCATCGTCGATCGAAGCGAGATCGGGCAACAATATGGTGAACTCGTCACCGCCCTGACGGGCCAGCGTATCACCACGCCGCAGACAACGTTTGAGACGCGCCGACAGAGCATGCAGCAACTTGTCGCCTTCGGCATGACCGAAGCTGTCGTTGACGAGTTTGAAGCGATCGAGGTCAACGAACATGACGCCGAGCAAGGTGCTACGGCGCTGCGCCTGCGCAACAGCAACGTTGAGCCGATCCTTGAACAGGGTGCGATTCGGCAGATTGGTGAGCTGATCGTGATAGGCCTGATGGGCAATCATCTCTTCGGCGCGCTTGCGCTCCGAGATGTCGCGCGCCACGGCATAGGTGCCGATGAAACGGCGCGGCAAACTGGTCTCCGTCCCCGCGTACATGCCCATCGAGTTGAGTGCGATGGTAACGAAAGCATTGCCCGCCGCAAAACCGTCGACGCTGGCAACGCCGTTACTGCGGCGCAGTCTCAATTCGATGTTGGCCGAGGATCGTACGCCGGTGCGTCGCTCGCACATGGCGAAGTGGCCACCGTCATGATCGTCCTCCCAGAGCAGCTTCTGGTATGGCTCGCCGATGAGTTCGTGACGCGGAAAACCGAGCAGGGACTCGACGCGCGTGTTGATATAACTTATGCGTCCATCCGGCGTCAGCGTGAAGATCAGATCGAGCGAACTCTCCACCACATAGCGATGCAATCTTTCGGATTGCACCAGCCGTGCCCGCATGGCTTCGTTGCTGTGCGCCAGCTCGACCTTGCGCAAGGCACTGTCGACAGCATGTCGCAGCTGATCGGGAAGATAGGGTTTCCGAAGGTAGTCGCAGGCACCGCGACGCAGGCCGCCGACGACTGCCTCGATGGTGTCTTCACCGCTGATGATGATGACGGCCTCCTGGCGATTGCGGCTGCGCAACCACTCCATCACCTTGAGACCGGTAGCGTCCGGCAGGCGGTAGTCGAGCATCACCAGATGAAAGCTGCGGGCCTCAAGCTGGCGCAAGGCTTCGCCCACATTCGCCGCGTAAACGAACTCGCGGTCATCCGCTGCCAGCAGAGCCATCATGCTCTGACCCAGCAGGGTGTCGTCCTCGACAACGAGGATGCTTTCGATCAGGTTGAAAACTGCGGTCTCTGCGGGATCCGCAAAAAGCCGCTCAAACTCGGACACCAGATTGTCCGTAGCGTGGAAGGTTTCCCCCGAAACACTTATTGATTCCATCTGCTGATCGCCTTCGACTGCGAAGAAGCATCAATATCACAAGAAAATGCCAACTTCACCACGCATACCAATTATTTTTCGTTGACAAGTTTTTTCCAACGAAGGAAGCATATGCCAACGCAAAAGAAAGCGAAATCACCGCCGCAAGATTCAGCCTTCCCGGATGGAAGCAGGTAGCAATATCGAAAAGCTGGTGCCTGCACCAGCTCGTGATCGACAGACAAGATGCCCCCCGATCTGGGCGATCAGGCTACGTGTCACTGCCAGGCCAACCCCGTCGCGTTGCTCGCCTTTGCTGCTGGCTTTGGGCAGCGTCAGGACAAGGCCCTCGCGCGACAGACCCGGCCCGCTGTCTTCGACACATAGCTCGATCCAGCCACGGTCATCCAGATTCACATCCAGAGTGCTGCGCAGATCAATGCTGCCGTGATGCGAGATGGCTTCTGCTGCATTGAGTACCAGATTGACGAGTATCTGCTTGAGCACGTCCGGGGGCACATCAACTTCAGGAACACTTTCGGTCAGCTGCAGCCCGAGATGGATGTCCTGCTGAACGAGCAGGGTCTCGTAAAAGAAACTCTCGACCTCGCGCAAGACTTCGTTGGGCATACAGGACGTTGCCGGTGTTTCGACAGGCGCCTTTTGTCCAAGCTTGGCCAGCAGGCGCTGGATGCGACCGATTTCAGACCGCATCTGTCGCTGCATGTCGCGCACGGACTGCGAAAGCGACGCATCCCTTTCAACGATTGCAAGGTAATTGGAAATGACCGTGAGCGGATTGCTGGCTTCGTGGGCTATCCGTTTTGCTTTCAGGCGCTCGTGCTCCACGCCCTGTTCGACTGCCCGAACGATGGCATCCTGCTTCTCGGTCAACTGCGCCGCCGCGGCGTGCACGGCATCCACCAGAAGACTGATGACCTTGGCATCGACTGGATCGTCCGCGAGGGCGACACGGTCTGCCGCCACGGCAAACAGGCAGACACCCTGTTGCCTGACGTGTTGCCAGGACAGACATTCGAAATGCGGCACATTGAGTTGCCGCGCCAGCAGCCAGTCTGCCGCGGACTGCGGACGTTCGCGCGAACCTGCATCGGCAGGGCCGAGACACATGCTTTCGGCATCGAAGGGTGGCAGCTTGATGCCGGGCACAAGTTCGATTGCCGGGTCGACGCCGAGTTGCGCGCCGGATCCCGACAGGCACAACAACAGCTCGCGCTGACCCAGCAGGGCACAGCCGGCGCGCAGGCGCAAAGTTCTGGCTTCAGCCGTCAGGTCGCGAAAAGCTTCCTGCAGGAGGCTTGCGAACATGGGCGCGTGCAGGCCTGGCGCGGCATCCGGGCGCGGCGGCACGTTTGTCACGCTTTCTGCCAGCAGATGCCCAACGCGCATGGAGGGCAGATCAACCAGCCGAGCCGCCGACTCCACCGCCTCCGGTTCGCCGGAAAGCAGCACAACTGCAGCTCTCAGCACACGCACCAGCCCTGGCATGCCGAGTGCGAAGTCGATAGTCCCGTGATGAAGCTCGATCGCCTCTGCCAGCCAGGGTACGTCCAGCAGACCGTCGAGATGCCGCGCCAGCAAGCCGGCATGATCGCTACCGTATTGCCTGCTCTCGCCAGCCGCGAGTTGTTGCTCGCGAATATCGCAGACCGGACCAGGATAGCCGGGCCGCCAGCACAAGCCGATTTGCCCGAGGTTGTGCCACATGCCGGCCACTCTGGCGTGAACCGGTTCACATAACCCGCTTTCAAACCCGAGACGGAAGGCCAGCTCACCCGTTCTGCGAGCGTGAACACTCAGCGCGGCGTAGGCCTGTTGGCGCGCATCGGTACGCGACGCACACATGTGGAGCCAGAGGCACAGCAGTTCGTCACCCAGCTGATCCACGGCATCGAACAAAGCGATGTCGAAGGCCTTGCCCGGAGCGCCGGGCACAGCGAGAAGCAGCTGCAGACTGAACAGGGGGCTACGCTGAAGAGCATGCACAAGTGCCTCACGCGACCACGCGCTCCGCCCCAACTGTGCAAACAGGTTGAGGGCTTCGTCAGCGAAGGCAGCGTGAGGACCGAGAATGTGAGGGCGATAAGGATGGGCCGGACCGGCGCGGAGCACGGTAAATTTTCTGGAACGTAAAATAAGATTCTAGGTGCCCGCTGCGGGCGCTCCCGTGACAGGCTGCACGCGTGAGTCTACATGCATAAGACGTTTGGCCATGCTGGACGCTCGGGCATGCCATGTTCCACCCAACAAAAAAGCCGCTACGGCAGCGGCTTTTCTTTACGGCACCACATTTCGTAGGTCGTCAGGCGATCCTCCCGGACATCAGGCTTGCCATTACCTGGCGCCCGCATCCGCGATGTGAAACAGTTCCGTGGTGGTAAGAACGTTCGTTCCGAGTGCAGTCAATTCCGGTAACACGACGCAATCTTCCTTCTTTTTTGCCTCTGCGCCACAACCTACTATGCCATTCATTTTTTTCCCCTCAGGATGAAAAACGAGAATGGCTCCGACGCTGAAGTTTCCCGCGCCAGTATTAGGAAATGCATATTTTATCCAGACACCAAAAGGGAAACTCACAACTGCTTTCAGGTTCCGGCTGTCATCCGACGTCTTGCTGAAATCGAAGTAAGACGCACGGGCAGAAAGCTCAATAAAGGTGTTTTCAATATTGGTATCGCCTGAAAACATTCGCTGCTGACCCGCCAGAAACATCCGGGCACAGGCATATCCGCATGGGCCTTGTGCGACAGTCGTCACTTTGGCATCCCTCACAGCGCCTGCCGCATAGAGCGCGTCTTGAAAATCACTCCCTTTCGGGTTCTTGAGAATCAGATATTTGATGGCGGGAGTAAGCGCAGTCTTCAGTTGTGCTACGTCGTCGCCGCCTACATTTCCCGAAATCGTCAGAACGTTGTCCTTGGTAACGTATTCCATTGCATGAAGCGACATCGTTATCGTCGCAATGACACACGCAAACAATACCCTCGCAGCCGCACATGATTTCATTTTTGAATCCCCTTTGTAGACATTCTTGTCCCGTTCATGGCGGGTTATTTGCGAATCGAACCTTATATCTACCACAACACCCTGCTTTGCAGATTCGCCATGACCAGGCATGCAAGAAGGCGAAAACGCCGTCCAGGTGACGGTTGTCGAGTGCCGCTCATTTCAGACCCAGCACGTCCTGCATGTCGAAGAGGCCATTCTGCCTGCCCTGCAGAAACAGTGCGGCACGCATCGCGCCGGTAGCGTAAGGCATACGGCTACCGGCCTTGTGGGAAATCTCCACCCGCTCACCGAGTCCCGCGAACGTGACAGTATGGTCACCGACAATGTCTCCGCCACGTACCGTTGCGAAGCCGATGGTTTGCGCCTCTCGTTCGCCGGTCACGCCTTCACGGCCATACACGGCACAATCCTTCAGGTCACGGCCCAGTTCCCGTGCGACGACTTCACCCATGCGCAATGCGGTACCTGACGGTGCGTCAACCTTGAAACGATGGTGGGCTTCATATACTTCGACGTCATAACCGTTGGAGAGTATCTTCGCCGCAACCTCCAGCAGCTTGAACACGGCATTCACGCCGACGGCCATGTTGGGCGCGAACACGACGGGAATACTTTGGGCGGCCTCGGCGATAAGCGCTTTTTCTTCAGCCTTGAAACCTGTGGTACCGATGACAATCGCCTTGCCCGCATGACGTGCAGCCTGCAGGTGCACTATCGTGGCCTCGGGCCGTGTGAAATCGATCAGGCAGTCAGCCAGATCAAATGCTGCTGCGACATCAGCGCTGATGGAGATGCCCGTATTGACGCCGTTGAACTCACCCGCATCGCGGCCGATCCACACGCTGTCGGCACGATCGAGTGCGGCGACAAGCTGCACTTCGGGAGTCTGCAGGGCGGCTTCGATCAGCATGCGGCCCATGCGGCCGGCGCTACCGGCAATCGCGAGTTTGACTGTCATGAATTTTCCTGAATATCCGGCACGCGCCCAACCTGAAACGATCAGGGCGTCGCGCGTGGTGTGCTCTGCGCTGCGGGCACTGGGGCCGAGCCCGCAGCTGCGGGCATGGCGGCGATCACATCGCCTTCAACACTGCTCAATTTGCCATCCTTGAACAGAAGCGTAATACGTCGTGACTCGCTGACCTTGCCTCGCGGCGCAAAGCGATAAACGTAGTCCCAGCGGTTGGCATGGAAAGGATCAATGAGAAGCGGCGAACCCATGACGAATCGCACCTGCTCCTCGGTCATGCCCGGCGTAAGCTGCGCGACCATTTCCTGCGTCACGTAGTTGCCCTGGCGAATGTCGATACTGTACGGCTTCAACTTCTGTGTCAGGCCACAGGCCGACACACCGAGCAACAGCGCAGCACAGAACAGCGACTTCGACCACACAGGGTTGTAGCGGAAACAGCCTGGAGATTTGATTGAACGAACACTGAACATGAAAATCCTGACCGGACGGGCAACGGGGCGGGCAACTACGCCTCACCAGCAAAGATACTGGCGCGTTCCACGCGGAAGCGCGAAACTATATCATAGCCGTCCCGGCACCCTGCCCTCCTTGCCTTACTCAACTTTCCCCTCTCCCGGAGCACACGATGGCCTCCCCGCAAAGCCTCAAGAACAAGGGTCTCAAGGCAACGCTGCCACGCCTGAAGATCCTCGATCTGTTCCAGCGCAGCAATGAACGCCACCTCACGGCCGAGGACGTATATCGACTGCTGCTCACCGAAGATCTCGACGTCGGACTGGCAACCATCTATCGCGTGCTGACACAGTTTGAAGAAGCCGGCCTGCTGAAGCGCCACCACTTCGAATCCGGCAAGGCCGT
>Ga0075366_10001114_pt1 | contig 13229 bp, 17 predicted proteins | sample EndMethybrTD3031_FD_72351 | JGI IMG/M metagenome (GOLD analysis project Ga0075366, IMG submission 72351) | Populus endosphere microbial communities from Tennessee, USA - Endosphere MetaG P. TD hybrid TD303-1 | ecosystem: Host-associated > Plants > Roots > Endosphere | place: USA: Tennessee...
GAACATCGGAGGACGGGACATCGGGGGACGGAACATCGAGGGGCCCATTGGAGTCTGAACAGGCCCAGGAGCGCCAGGAGGTGCAACGACCGGAGGAGGTGCAGCAGCCGGAGGAGGTGCAACAGCCGGAGGTGCAGCAGCTGGAGGTGCGGCTGCTGGAGGTGCGGCAGCCGGAGGTGCAGCCTCCGAAGGTGCCATAGCTGGAGGAGACGGGGGGCCTACCTCTGGGCTAGGCGCCCCCGCATTGGCCTCACGCTGCACCTGATGAAAGATATCCATCCATACTCTCGACATCTTCCGATCTTGTGCATCGGACATGTCGAGGGGCTGATTCGGTTTATAGCCCGTCTGCGCCCAGAAACGCCTGTCAGTCTCCTGATAGAGAGACGGGGCAGCCTCCCTCACAGCAGCCGCCCGTGCATGGACCGCGCGTGCGTGCCCATGCGCGTGCCTGCGTGCATGCTCGTGGGCAATGTGCTCTTCCGGAGAGGCCTGCGGGGGAGGAGGATTATCAGCAACCTCACGGCCAGCCCTCTGCACAAGAGAGGGGTCAACCGTCGGGGGCTGTCTCGCGGCAGCATCGCGCGCGCGCGAAGCGGCGACTTGTGCGGCCGTCGTAGCAGCAGCAACATTATCTTGCACGAGCGCTGGATCAGGAGACGTTGCGGCAGCAGCCACATGCGTAGCAGCAGCCCTGCCTGCAACAGCTGCGTCCGAGAGACCCTGGGACACACCTGGATGGTCATATGTCGTGACGAGCGTCCCAGCTTCGGCTTCCCGCTGAATCTTCCGGAAGATGTCCCGCCAGACCGCAGTCATTGCCTTGTCCGTCGGATTCTTTGGATCAAGAGGCTGACCCGGCTTGTATCCTGTCTGAGCCCAGAAGCGAGCGTCAGCCTCCTGGTTGAGGACGTCGCTACTAATAGGCGTGGGCATGAAGTCTCCAGATCACAGGGGAAAACAGGCGGGCTTGAGCGCTTACCCGTGGAATGTCAGATCTTAACACAACGCGCACACTTTGATCCCTCTTACAAGGAGGCGCAAAGGTGTATAAACAATGAGAATTCAACGAGGAGGCGGGGGAGCTCCGTTGGAGGGACCGGGCGCTGGGCCCCCAGGCTTATTCTCTGGAGGTCTGACTTGGTTCACGATCTCCATGAACATCATCTTCTGCGACATGTCGAGCATCTGCATCATGGCACCCATCTGATCGGGTCGTAGTGACTGATAGAACTCGCCAAGCAACATTCCCAGGGGGCTCGTAGAGGCGTGTTGATTATCATCCCCACCACCAATCTTGGCAGCCACCACCGTGCCAATCTGGAGGAGCTTCTGAAAGCCCGCGTTGGTCCGCATGTTCTTCTCGGTTGCCATCGCGATCTGAAACTCACGATCCATCCTATTCGATCGGGCCTCTTCCAGATCACGCCGCAACGTCGCATTGTCTGCAGTCAACTCCGAGACCTGCTGGTGCAGCGCCATGTTCTGTTGTCCGAGCACGCGGATCGTGCCCTCGAACATCTGCGCGTTGATGCGCATGAGCTGGCCTGCATGCTGCGCAATCACCTGCTGGTCCTTGCTACCACCACCGCCACCACCACCATTTGGCACCATCGCTACATCATCACTCCCCGTGTAGCTAGGAGAGAGTGAGAACGATGTTGTCTGCCGACCGCCTCCATGCTGGGTACAACGCACGATGAAACGGTGCTTACCAGCAACCTTGGCATCTGCCTCACCCGTCGCAATCTCGATGATCTGCGCAACCAGCTTCTCGATGTTGGGAAATTCCGCGAAAAAGTCTGGCTCATCTGCACGAACCCACTTGCGAATCTCCTCATCACGGTAGCCAGCACCAGGTGCATAGAGCAGGTCAACAGAGATGAGCTGCCGGTTATCCTTGCGGGCCCACTCACCCATGAGAAAGCCGAGGATCTTGCCGTGGAGCTCTGCATGGTCGCTCATACAGCCTTTTTATCATGCCTGCGCTGCGGGAGTGCCCCGTGCAGATCACCTATCCCCTGGGCCCTCGATCGCAGGCTGTGGAACGCAGCAAAGAGCCCTGCCGCCCCCATGATCGTAAGTGCAGAGAGCGCACCGATCTTGAGGACACCAAGTACCGCTGTGGCCTCAGATCCTTTCCCCTCCGCACCCTGTTGCCAGATTGTCTTGGGCAACGGGACAGGCTCAGCGCTCTGGAGAGCAATACCATGTGCGCGGGCCACAGAACGTAACTGCTTGAGACGATCCCACCACTGTTCAAACGTCTCCCAGCTCGTCGCAAACCTGGTCCACCAAGACTTTCTCTCATTCGCAACGAACTCACTCCACTCCTCGAGCGTCGGGGTCACCTCTGCAGCGAGCCACTGTGCCCGGGTACTCGCACCTGGTTGATCTCTGTTCGACGTGAGCCACACTGCCAGATCACTCGCCAGCGTCCTAAAACCTGTTGAGATCTGAGCGATTGCACGGTCACGATCCGCTACTGTATGGAGCAGATCCTGCCCGACCTGGGTGGCAGGTTGCTCTGCCCCGGTACGACCGCCAATCGCGCGCGACGCCTCCCACCAGCGCCGAGCTCCACGGTTGGCACGTGATAGGTCCCCGACAACAGGTAAGACGGGCCGGAGAGCAGCACCCACAGTCTGATCGCGCACGTAGTCAACTGTGCGCTCAGCCCCCCAGCCGAGCACCCAATGTCGATCACGATCGAGAGGTCCATAAGTGCCACGATCACCCACTAGTTGACTCCTGGGCCCTCGATGATACCCCTCAACTTCGGATCAATCTTCTCCCAGATCACCCCACATGGAGCGAAGAATGCCGAGGCCGTCACGATGAGCTTGAGCACCTGCGTTCTTGAATCCCAGGCAGCTCGCAACTTCACACCCGCCTGCTGTGTATCAACGTCCCACGGATTATCTCCAGTAACGACCATGCCCTCCGCATGGAGCTTCGCGAGAATTGTATCCCGGATCTGTGGCGTTACTCCCGCATAGGACCGTACACCGCATTGCCCAATACCCAAACTGCTCAGGGCCTCCTCAATCTTCTTTCCGCGCTCGAGGACCTGCACCGCACTATCAGCTGCTGCCCTACGCTCCACGGCTGTCTGCGAATTCTTGGCTGCCACCGCCGTACTCTGGGCAGCCTGCTGATTCGCCACCGTTGCCGCGAGCACATGATCAACCGCGGCATTGGCTGCAAGCTTCGCTGCGTGCATGAGGGCGGCTGTGATGCTCGCGGCAGAGGCTTCCGACACCGGCGAAGCTTGGGGAGTGTGAGGTACCTCAGGCGGTTGTACGGGCGATTGTGCGTGCTGTGCCGCAACCCTCGCCGCTGTATTTGCATTGGAAAGATGTGCGTCAGCCTCTCGATGAGAGGCGTGAGCCTCTTGGAGGGCCCGTTTATAGTCGTCAATCCGCGCGCGAACTCGCGGCGAGAACTCATACGCCGTAAGACCAAGGCCGAGGCCGAGAGCAACGATGAGGACCAGGGGAAGCACAATACCCGCTATACCCCAAGAGCCCCAATCATGGCACTCCCGATATCGTACCATCCACTCACCGACGTCCTCGCTTGCTCTTGCTCCTGATGGATCGCATTCACGGCCTGGAGGGCCTTCCGAGCATTGGGTTCACCTACCCCAGCGAGCATTCGGAGCTGCGCTAGGGCCCTCTGTGCGCGCGCATCTCCGCCCTTGGCCACCTTCAGGAGGTGATCAATGCGGTAGGCAGTTGCTGTCCCCCTGATCGATCCCTTAGCAACGTCCACGGCCTGAGCCATCTGCGGACTATGCTGCTGGGCTGCAGCAGTGACACCCTGGACATCACGCTGGGCTGCTGCAGCCTTGTTCTTGTCTTCAACACCGAGCCTCATCACCATTGGTGAAATGGCCCCAGCCGCTGCACCTGCCGCGGGACCGCCATAGTAGGTGGCCACGGCTTGCGAGGCAAATTTAACATAGGGCTCGAGGCCATGATCATGGATGAATTGGTTAGTCGCCTTCGTCCCCGTGACCGTGAGAATCGCGTCTCCCACATCATCCCAAAAACCCCCAACGACCACGGGAGCATGCCACCCCGCTGTGGCCGTCGCGGACGTGGAGTGCTGCCCCGTGATCCGCTGCCAGAGCTGCGCCCCCCATGCTGAGTGCTGCACCTTGTCGAGGAGTGCCTGCGCGATCACTTCGTACGTGGACCTCGCTGCAGGATCACCCTTCTCCGCGGCCTGAACGACCGCAGTGACCTCTCTCCGGGCCGTTGAGTCACCTGCAACAGCTCGATCCACCGCTTGCTTGACGTGATATGCGACAGTCGTATCCCGCACCGCCCGGTTGGCAGCATCGAGCGCCTGGGCAGACTGGGGATTGGCCTGATATTCCTGACTGACGCGCTGGAGAGTCTGCTGGGCCGCTGCCTTCTGCCTGGGATTGCCCTTGGGATCGAGGATGTTGGCATGGAGGTTGGTCACCACGGGTGCCAACTGCCCTGCAACTGCACCAGCCGTAGATCCCCCATAATAGGTCGCGACACTCGTCGCAACCGTCGTGATCACGGGTCCAAGCTCGCGCAGAGTCTCTCCGAGCGCGCTCCCCACATCATCGAAGAAGCCTCCCATCATGACGTTGACGTGATGACAGACCAGGGTGTCTGCCATCGCATCTCCCGCCGCATCGATCGCATCCTCGACGGCCCCGACAATGACCGTTGTTGCTGGGAGCTGCCCGGTCGCGGCATGCTGGGCCTTGTGCCACTCAGCGAGCTTCGTCATCACCAGCTCGATGGCAGGTGCGAGATCCATCGATGTCCGGTAACACCTATCATCCACACAGATCTCAACATGCAGGACCTGACGACCGTCAAGTTCCTTCTTCACACTGATGGGTCCGGTTGCCGGAGCAACGTGGGGGGCTACCTCTGCGAGCAGTCCCTTGCGGGGCTCAGGTACACTGGATGGGACAGCCGGCGGAACAAAGGGTGGGGTCTCCGCACCCATGTAGTAGGAGCCAGGAAGAGGGCATCCAGCATAGACAGTTGACTTCATCGTTGTCTCCGGCATTTGAGTCCCTCCTGCAGGAGCTGCATCAGCCCCGATGAAGGCACCATCGAAGAGTAATCGCTGCGTCCCCTCATCCCTCGCATCACCATAGTGGATCCAGCTCGGAACCTCCCGATAGAAGGGATGTCCATAGTGCGCCTGCGGCCAGACAACATCACCGAGCGCGTCGACCACAATGGGGTCCCAGGGATCTAGGCTCTTCATGATCCCTCCACTGGAGACTCATCAGGCGGCAGCGCCCGCCGGAGTGGCGGAAGTGCAGCTCCGGCCACGGAGCGTCCACCCCGACGGATCATCCGCACGTACTGCTCCGCTGGATCTCTCCCAGTCCTCAGGTTCTGAGCGACACTCGACAATGCGACAACCGCACCAATACCCAGGAGCCCCCACGCAGCATACTTGATGAAAGTCCACGCGTCTCCAACCCCAGTCGCCGCCGCGCTGGCGCTCTTCGAGAGATCCGTCCATACCGTCGTTGGGAGCTCGGCCGGTGGAGGAGCACTGATCGCGAAGCCCCGTTTCTGGGCCTCAGCCCTGAGAGCGTCAAGCTTATTCTTCCAACGCTCATAAACGTCCCAGTTTGTCTGCCAGCGCTCCGCGAACGCGATGTAGTCATTCGCGAACGTGTGATCGCCGAGCTGCTCCCTCTTGAACTTCACCCATGCATTGATGATGGGCTTAGCATAGGACCTCCACCACTCGACCTTCTTGGCATCTGGAGGATGGGCGTCCCACTCCCTCTGCGTCGTGATGTGATAGCCACTCGGAGAGCCGACGTCCGGAGTAATTTCACCAACCTGGCTCGCGAGATTCTGGTAGAGCCCGCTCCAGTCAGAGGCCAGCTGCTTGACAGCATCGGCCCGATCTCCCACAGAGTGATAGAGCGCCCCGACACCTGTCGCTCCATATCTGGAGCACTTGGTAGGGTGCCCATACTGTCCGCGTGCGTTCATGGCCCCCTCCGTTCAATCATCGTGTGCAGAGGCTTCTGACCTTCTGGCAGGACCCGCGCCAGCTTCCAGCCGAGCATCATCGCGATGGTGTCTCCCGTGATGTTCTGCCACGTGTCCTGCGTCGGATTCGGCCACAGCTCGGGCCATGCATCCTTGAACTTACGCTCGATCACGAGATCAAAGAAGAGACCGCTCGCGAGAGTTGCCCACCAGGGAAGACGTCCCAGACCCGCGAGGACGCCGAAGGCTGCGTGCCCCGCAGTGAAACGATCGATGAAGCCGTAGTTATCCTCACCAGGCAACGCTGTGCGCTGCGCACCGATGACCGTGCGCTGTTGCTGCCCCCCAGGGGCCACACTCTTGCCATAAATCCCACGATTCACGATTGTTCTCCCTTGATAAACAGTCAATCTACGAGCTACATGCTCACAGCTACCGACCCTGAATTTCTATGCCGCCCACCAGGTGTGCTCACCGCTCGTTACTGGGAGAGCACGCTGGGACGGCGATACCTGGACACCGAACTCTTCCTGCTGGACGTATGCCGTTCCATCAACATCCTTCTCGAAGGCACCAGCATACACGAAACTTCCCTTATGGGCCGTCAGACCGCTGAGCCAATCGATCGCTGCATCAAGGCTCGGAAACGCGAACGCTGACCAAGTTCCATCCACTGCACGGAGTACACCTGCCGCGTTTCCCGGCTTCGCAGTTGCGAGTGCCTTGGCATGTATACGGGTCTCATCGAGTGCCGAGCCAACTATCGCACCAGTACCCTTGGGAGTACGAAAACCACCAATCTTCTCAGTAACCGGATGAGGCCAGGTGCCATCCTCTTTGTCGTAGTAGGCCGCATACGTGAATCCCGTCGGATCTTGGGTCACGGTCTCGAGCCAGTCATCCGCATCGTCCCGATCACGAAACGCCACGGCGTGCCAGAGGTTGTCCCTTGGCGTATGCAGGACACCAACTACGTTCCCTGCCCGCCTGTTCGCGATGGTCTGTGCGCGGTCACGTACGTTACCGAGGGCCCTGCTTATCGAGGATGAGCGTGGCTCTGCACCGATGTAATCACCAGCCATCCGCGGTGAACCATACTGTGCCACACGCTGTGCGATCAGAGACTCATAGGCAGGATTATCGCTCTGGGTCCATCGTACTGGATTTGGCCAGTGCCGCGTCGCGGTTGTATCAAAGAGGGCCACGGCAATGTAGGGTGTCGACATCTGCTCAAACATGTAGGCTTGTGCGCGATCCGTCGTGGTGAAAGACGTCAGCTGTACGGTGGCCCCAAATTCCACTCTGGAGGTCGGCGACAAACCTGGTGGATGCAGGCTCCAGACCCACGCAACTGCCGGATTCATCATTTGCGCTTCAATCACATCACGCTTGGCAGACTCGATGAGTGCCCTGGTCTGCACCATACTGCGCTCCCGAGCATCTGCCTCCGCGCCCACGAGATCGAGCCATGGCCCACCAACGTACGGTTCAATGTCGAGCCATGGGCCACCGACGTCGTAGTCACCAGAGATGCCCGGGATCCATTGACCTGGATGGTCGTCCCGCCAACCCCGGTAGAAGTAGCCACCAAGTGCCCCGAGGGGTAGGCCAAGCAGGAAGGGCCACATATTGCCGACGGGAGTGCTGCTCATCATCGAGTGCCCAAAACTCTCCAATCCAGGCACAGGCTGAGAAAGATCCGTCGACACGAACACCGCCGCATAGTCATAGAGCTGGGCAGGGGCATGAACCAACCCCATGAACCAACCACGGGCCTCCTCGAGTGTGCCAAAGAGGTAGATCCTCTGGTGAGAGACCCCCTCGACAGGAGCACGGAAGTAACCGTATACCGGCGACGGATGCTGCTGACTACTGTCCCGCACTGCCCGCGCAGCCACCTCAGGATAACCACTGCCCCCAGCTCCAACATAATCATGGGTACTCATCTCATGCTCCTTGGATCACCGGGTGATCCACGATCCTTCAGAATAACCACAACCTTGCGATGAGAATGACACGGGCGCTGGGAGCGCCGATACTGTGGGAGGCGGCGCGTATCCAGGAGGTACCGCATACTGTGATCCCTGGAGTACGTGGGGCGCCCCGCACTTCCACCACTGCACCTGTCCGCAACGGGTACAAGTGTGCGACTCAGTATCACCAAAATTGAAGGCCCCAAAGTGGCGCCAGCGCCTGCCGCACCGATCACATGTATGCCCGTGCAGATCGAGCATATACGCTCCCAAGACCCCAATGCCCACGAGCAAGGCGAGCGTACTGAGCGTCCCTGGAGACTTCACGGGTACTCCTGGAGACAAATGACCGGGCGCCGCTGGGCGCTGTGGACTAGCCATGCTTATGTCCCCTATGGTGATGGTGCTTCTTCTTCCGGCCATATTCCCCCCGCCCGTTCTCTCGCATGAACCCGTCACGTTCCTCGGGACGAGACCGATGCCTCTTGCGGGTTCCATGCCCATGGAGGGGAGGCAATGGAAAAAAACCCGCATGCGCTGGACGACTGTGGAACAGCCCATAGCCAACGGCCAGTGCAGCAGCGGCAATGGAACCACCGATCGCCCACTTCTTCTGTGCGGGCGTCACCGGCGACGTCCTCTCTTCCGCGTTGCCCGCCGCCGTGAGATGGAAGCTGCGAGCTCAAAACCGCGCTGGACGGCTGCGATCTTCGACTTTTCATAGACCGCCTCACCGCCCCGCCCCAAGATCTCCCAGAGACGGTCACCGATCCGCCGCACCTGCACGTTACCATCGAGCGTCGCGTACGCCTCCTGGTACGTTGTCGAGATGTTCCGCATACCAATTGGATCAGCCATCTTTGAGTTCCTTCCTCGCACCCAGGCGCTGAGCGAATCCCTGGAACTTCTCGCGAGCTGCACTGGATAACTCATGGGTTCGTGCGCTGAGGCTCCTGGCAAATCCCTCGTACGGCAAGCCTGCCGTCGCGTAGAGCTTCTCGATCTGATTCGACTGGTGCTTTGCCCACAGCACTGCACCCCCTGCGACGATGGCCCCAATAAGCCACGTGCCATAGGAAGAACCCTGGCTCTCACGTGAGACAGCACCGAGGAGAGTCCTGCCGTAGGTCCCACGGCCCGCCATCAGAAGACCCCATTCGTCGCGAGGAACACCTGCGTCGTGTACGGGTAACGCTTGCGGTCATTCGACCTCTCGAGCCAGCCGGCTGCGCCCTCAAGCCCAGCGCACTGGATGACTCCGAGGAGTCCCGAGAGCGTAATCAGCTGGGGAGCCTCGTGACCTGGCACGATAATCGGGCGCTTGAGGTGCTCGGTGAGACCACCAGCAGCTGCATGCCGATACGCGTCCACGAGATCCGCATCGAGCGCTGTGCGCTGTGCACTGGCCGACCCATGAAGCACTCCTGGATCAATGCCGAGATCAACCAGCCGATCACGGCGCTGCCGGTACCGCCCAACATGCCGTGACGAGCTGAAGGTCGGGGGCTCCCGCTCGAGACGCCCGATGAACTGACTCCATGCCTCATCAGTCACATCACTGATGGGAGATCCTGGCACCCCTCCCTGCTCCTCCTGGGAAGGCCCAACAACCTCAGGTACCGCCTGCATCTCGTTGCCCGGAGAAGCAGGTCCTGAATCGACTGATGGGGGTGCCACCACGATTGGAGCATTGACCCCTGGAGCACCCCGTGCCGCGACCATCGCGAGGAATGCGTTTGGATCCGCATGGAGCATCGCGAGGAGCTCGTCATGTGATGGCTGTGGCGGGGGTGTGTGCGGAGAGCTCACGTCTCCTGGCTGCCATGGCAAGCACGTCCCACGATCATGTCGCGGTGCGCAGGTGCCCCTCTCATGGGCACCAGGAACGCAGGAGCGCTGCAGAGAACAGGAGCCCCGCTCGTATGGCACCGGCCGCTGCCTATACTGCGCACGATGCTGGTGGACGACGGGTGCGACAAACGCCCTCACAATATCCATCACGAGATCTCGACGACCGATGGACTCCGCCTCTGCAATTGCACAGAGCACCACCATCGGTGGCGGATACTGCCCCGTACGGAGGATCTCACCGAGTACCGCGATCGGGCCAGGCAACGCTGGATGCCCAGACACTGGCGCGGGAGCGAGCTGCCGCAGGGGAGGTCGCACCGGACGGGGTGACTTGCTGACTGCCGCGACAGCAATCACGCTGATGATGAGGAGGGGGACGAGCCACATGGTGTCATCGCCTCCCACGATACGACGAGAGAGCCTGCGTGATCTCTCGATCAAGTTGCCTCCGCGACCTTGACGGGGCTCTTCCTGCCCGGATGGTCGCGTGATCATCTCCCGATTCCCACTCAGGGTGCTTCTCGACAAGGTCCCCCCAGCCCCCCACGAAGAGACGATCACCGTCACGATCGTAGATGAGCGTGGTGACGTATGGATCACCCATGTTCAGATACTCGTAGGAGGGTGCGTAGTCCCCAGAACGGGCAGGCCCAAGGCCCTCAACACCATACGTTCCCAAAACTTCATTTATCGCGTGCAGTGCCACGGTATTACGCCAGAGTTGCGACCTGTAGGGATCACTGTGCATCGAGCGAACGTAGTTACTTGTCGCCGGGACACGCTTGTCAACGAGCCCCCTCAGCTTCTCCCCATCTCCAGCAGCCCCAGCGAGAGCGCGAATCAGTCGCGCCTCGTCAGTTGAGAGCCGTGAGAATTCGGACTGCAGCGCCTTCATGCTTGGAGCGCGCACTAGAAACGCCTCCGCGAACCGAGAGCTGCCTTGATTTCTCGATCAAGTTGGGCCGGACTCCTGCGGTGACCCTGCGTGATCACCGCATGGTGTGTGGTTGCGAGATCCACAAGACCGTATGCGGCGCCATATGTGTCCCGTAGCCAACCCGCCATCTCAGCGGCGTCAGCAACCTTGAGGACCTGCTGATCCTCGAGTGATCCATGCGAGGGCCAGAGGGCAAGATAGGTCTGGTTCATCGGGGACCACACGACCTTGATCGACTCTGGAGTCTTCCACTGGAGCTTCTTCCGTGCGTGACCTGATCCAGCCTCCTGCAACTGGTACTTCTTGGGCAAGAGCCGATTGTAATGGCCCAGCTTGGCCTCCGTCTCGAAGTATCTCGCCATCTCCTCAGCCACGAGCCTGCGCGTTCCCGCGTCGAATATCTGGTGCCATGACTGACCAGGACCAGGAGACCCATACTCCCTCACGTACTTCTTGGCCCCTTCGGCCACGAGATAACCAAAGAGCTTGACCGCGAGGTCGTGCTTGTACTGTCCCCGCGCGCGCTTGGCAATGAGATTCTTCAGGATTGAGGTAGTCCGCTGACGGTAGAGAGTACCGTCGTTGTCGATGTACAGCCTCAACTCAGTGGCGGCATGGGTATCAGTCATCGTGGTACCGCCATCATACTCGACTTGTGTAGCTTCCGCCCATCCCAAGGATCTTGGATGGATCCTCGACGAGTGGGTTCTCCTCGTAGAGGTGCGCGTAGTGTTGCCAACCTGGCAACCCAACGCAGACATGCACCATGTGCACCCCCTCCGGGGGGACCATGTGTGCCGGGTGCCCAAGGCCGACCATCACCTCCTTGGGTATCTGCCTCCACTTGATGACAGGTTCTGCCGGGCAACCCGCAACGCGAAGCTCAGCAGCTCGCCAGGCGACGAGCCGATCACAATCGCCGTGCCCATCCGCGAGCACCGCGAGACAGTCCTTCCAGTTCTCCTGCCCCGGTGGATCTTCCTGGTACCTGACACCCGAGGCATATAGCGGGGGGATCGGAAGACCCAGACCCTTCTGGGCACGCCGAATCGCCCGTCGGATGTGCCACTCATTCACCTCGATGAGACCCTTGAGCAGGGGAATGATCGGGGCGAAGTGTCGCTCCTCCCCGTACTCATCCTCGTCGAAATTCTCCGGCAGCGTGATGTGTACCTTCGGCGTAATCATCGAGATACCTCGGAGAGCGGAGACATCGACGTCTTCAGGTCGAAGGTTACGGCGTACCAAACGTCTGTATCCATGGCCTGCTCATTGGCCCAACGCAGGAGTCCAGCTCGGGTCCCGAACACCGTGAGCTCACTACCCCATGGTGAGTCCCGGTATCCAAAGAGTACGCCACCCGTCGCCGCATAGATCTTCCGTGCCGCATCGAGGGCAGTCTCCCGATATGCTGCAACCTGATCGAGCCGCCCATGTCCCCGCGAGGCAACGGGAAGGACGTTATACGGTTGGATACCGACCTGCGTGCCAACACCACTCACGACGAGCCCCCACTGCGGGGCACTCGAGCGCAAGAAAACATCACGGGCATGCTCTGCATACTCAGGGCGCGCGTCTCCCCCGTAGTAGTCATAGAGCTGCCACCAGAAGGCCCGCCAGTTGGAATCCCAGTACGGGTACCAGCGCGGCCACCAGCCCCAACCCTCGACGAGGATATAGTCATGGTGTTGCCGATGCGGCCACGGCGGAGCATCATGAAAATGATGTCGGCGGCTGCGCGGGCGGGCACGCTCTCCCCGATGGTCACGTTCGCGTGGAGAGGCCATCAGGGCGCCCCCCGTGAGATGATCATCTTCTGCATGTACACGAGCCTCTGCGATCCAGAACGCGGTAGCTACTTTCAGGTCAAACTGACCCGCACCCCCAGACCCCCACCCGTCACTACCTATTCAGCACCGAGCAGGGTGTGAATCCGCCGACGGTGCCGGTGGAGGAAGAATCGCGGAGACCTCCAGTGTGGGAACACCTGCGCATCCTCTACAACTGGCCAGTTGTAGTAGGAGGCCCAATTGTAGTACGGCCAACCGCCACCCCAGTAGTACGGCCAGCCCCAGGGCCAGCCCCACCATCCACGGTGACCGAAATGACGGCCGCCATGGTGCCCGCCATGGTGCCCGCCATGGTGCCCGCCATGCCCACCATGGCCGCCATGCCCACCATGGCCGCCATGAGCACCGATCGACGTGTATTCGCCGCGGGCCATGACTACACCGCCGCCGTTCCGACCATCGCCCCGAAGAAGGGACAGCCGCTCTCGTTGAGGCCGATGTACGTGACCACCACAACGACGTCCATCGCGGTCTGCGCGGGCGAAAAACGCACGAACGTGTCGATCGCGTTGGTCGCGAACATGTCACCCGGCACGTCGCCGGACTGCACGAACTGCGAGACGTTGCCGATCTTGATGTCGTTGACGATCCAGTCGGCCGCGCC
>Ga0075366_10001115_pt1 | contig 13221 bp, 16 predicted proteins | sample EndMethybrTD3031_FD_72351 | JGI IMG/M metagenome (GOLD analysis project Ga0075366, IMG submission 72351) | Populus endosphere microbial communities from Tennessee, USA - Endosphere MetaG P. TD hybrid TD303-1 | ecosystem: Host-associated > Plants > Roots > Endosphere | place: USA: Tennessee...
GGTTCGCGACCGCGATCGCCTTCGGTGTGCGCGCCGCGAAGTGCGTCGCCGCCAGTTCGATCATCTCGCCCGCGCCGACGAGCAGCACCTTGGTGTGGCGCAGATCTTCGAAGATCTGCGACGCGAGCCGGACCGCGGCCGCGGCCATGCTGATCGAGTGCGCGCCGATCTCGGTCGACGTGCGCACTTCCTTGGCGACCGCGAACGAGCGCTGGAACATCTGGTGCAGCGTCGTGCCCAGCGTGCCCGCCGTATCGGCCTCGCGCACCGCCTGCTTCATCTGGCCGAGGATCTGCGGCTCGCCCAGCACCATCGAGTCGAGCCCGCTCGCGACACGGAAGGCATGGCGCGCCGCGGCGCTGCCTTCAAGCACGTAGGCGTGGCTGCGCAGCGTCTGGCTGCTGACGCCGCCGATGCCGGCGAGCCAGTCGATCGCCGGCGTCACCAGCGCGGGGTTGGCGCCGACGTAAACCTCGGTGCGGTTGCAGGTCGAGACGATCGCGACCTCGCCGCTGCGCTGCAGCCGGTCGCGAAAGCCGAGCAGCGTCGGCGCGAGCTGCTCGGGGGCGAACGCAAAACGGCCGCGCAGGTCGAGCGGCGCGGTCGTGTGGTTGAGCCCGAGGGTGAAGACGCTCATCGGCGTGGATTGTAAAATTTTCTGTAGTGGCGCGGGGTTATCAGCGTCATAGTTTGCCGCCGCGCTTGAGCGATCTCAACGCAGCGCCCGCACGACACATATACGCAAGGACGAGGCTTGGGGCCGCTTGACGCCGTCTGGCATCTGCTGAATTTTTTTGCGCCGGCCCTGGTCGTCGGCTTCCTGACGCCGCTGATGGCCAAGCTTCTGTGGCGCGCCGAACTCCGTGGCCGCAGCCTGGTCAACCTCAGCGTGTGGACCTGCGCCGCGGCCGCGCTCGGCCTCATCGCTGCGCTGGTGCTCTTCGGCCGCGACGGCCGCATGGCCGGCTATGGGCTGATGGTCGCGGCGGCTGCGTTGTCGCTGTGGTGGTCGGGCTTTCGCACCCGCGTGTGACGCACATCACGCACCCTCCCTCGAACTAGGGTGTGCATTCGGGTGGTAGCCCTTCAATCGCAGGATGCCCTCCGCGTGTCAACCGCAGTGCACTTGAATCCGTGGAGCGGGTGTGCACGTATGTGGCATCAGGATGTTCGACAAGGGCCAGCGCCACCGGCATCCACGGCTTGCTGAGGCAGGAGGCCATCATGAGAGTCCAGAGTTCACGCGACGATACCGGCTACGAGGTCCGGTACTGCTCGTTGTTCCAGGAAGGCAGGGCGCTCTCGTTCCCCTGCGATGCGGAGGGCCACGTCGACCTCGACGCGCTCAGCCCCCGCTCGCTCGGCAACTACCTGTTCGCGCGTGCGATGGTCGGACGCGAGTTCGCGACGCCCACCGTGCTCGAGTCGCTGCCCCACTGATCACGCGTCACCACCTCGCCCCGCAGCGAATGCGGGTAGGCCTCGGTGACCGTTACCTCCACCATCTGCCCCACGAGCCGGCGTTCGCCCTTGAAGTTGACGATGCGGTTGCACTCGGTGCGGCCCATCAGCTCCGCCGGATCCTTGCGTGACGGGCCTTCCACCAGAATGCGCTGAACCGTGCCGACGCGCGATTCGCCGATGCGCCGCGCGTTCGCTTCGATCACGCCCTGCAGGTGCTGCAGCCGCTGCAGCTTCAACGCCTGCGGCGTGTCGTCGTGCAACGCGGCGGCCGGTGTGCCGGGCCGCGGGCTGAAGACGAAGCTGAAGCTCGCGTCGAAGCCGACGTCGTCGATCAGCTTCATCGTGCGCGCGAAGTCGTCCTCGGTCTCGCCCGGGAAGCCGACGATGAAGTCGCTCGACAGGCTGATCTCGGGCCGCACCGCGCGCAGCTTGCGTACGGTGCTCTTGTATTCCATCGCGGTGTAGCCGCGCTTCATCGCCATCAGGATGCGGTCGCTGCCGTGCTGCACCGGCAGGTGCAGATGGTTCACGAGCTGCGGCACTTTCGCGTAGACGTCGATCAGGCGCTGGGTGAACTCGTTCGGGTGGCTCGTCGTGTAGCGGATCCGCTCGATGCCGGGAATCTCGGCGACGTACTCGATCAGCAGCGCGAAGTCCGCGATCTCGGCGGTCTCGCCCATCCTGCCGCGGTAGGCGTTGACGTTCTGGCCGAGCAGCGTGACCTCTTTGACCCCCTGGTCGGCCAGGCCGGCCACCTCGACGAGCACGTCGTCGAACGGGCGCGACACCTCTTCGCCGCGTGTGTAAGGCACGACGCAGTAGCTGCAGTACTTCGAGCAGCCTTCCATGATCGAGACGAAGGCGCTCGCGCCCTCGGTGCGCGCGGGCGGCAGGTGGTCGAACTTCTCGATCTCCGGGAAGCTGATGTCCACCTGCGGGCGCTGCTGGCGCTCGCGCTGCGCGAGCAGTTCGGGCAGGCGGTGAAGCGTCTGTGGGCCGAACACGACGTCGACGTAGGGCGCACGTTCGATGATCGCTGCGCCCTCCTGGCTCGCGACGCAGCCGCCGACGCCGATCCGCACGCCCTTGGCCTTCAGGTGCTTGACGCGGCCGAGGTCGCTGAACACCTTCTCCTGCGCCTTCTCGCGCACCGAGCAGGTGTTGAAGAGGATCAGGTCGGCCTCGTCGACATTCGTCGTCGGCACGTAGCCCTCGGCGGCGCCGAGCACGTCGGCCATCTTGTCCGAGTCGTATTCGTTCATCTGGCAGCCGAAGGTCTTGATGAAGACCTTCTTGCCCGGCTTCGCATCCATAGGGCGCCTCAGGGCTTGGTCCAGGTCTGCGCGACCGGATCGAACTGCCAGCTGCGCGCTTCCTGCAGGGTGACCGGCCACGGCTTGCGCGCGGCTTCCTCGGGCGTGAGGATCCAGACCTCCTGCACCAGCCCCTGCGTGTCGACGGTGTAGTGCACGAGCAGCTTCGCGCCGGTCAGCGACGCCGGCCGCGGCTGCAGGTTGGCCTGATCGCGGATGCGCGCGCCGGCGCTCAGCCGCGCCGGCTGCGCATTGAGCAGGATCTCCGGCGCTGCGCCGATCACGAGCGAACCGCGCAGCGCATTGGCGGGGAAGTTGCGCAGCGCCTGAGCGTGGGCAGCGAACGAGCACAGCAGGGCCGCGAGCGCGGCCGCGATACAGCGGTACATGGTGTAGATCCAGTGGCTGTCGAGGGAGGCGGGGCGCGATTTTACCGCCCGGCGCCGCGCGGATCGCCTAGACTTCGAGAATGAACCAAACGGTACATTCCGCCGCGCCACGCACCCGCAAGGCGGCGCCACGCCCCGAACCGAGCCGCACCAACGACCCCGAGCGCACGATGGCCGACATCCTCGCCGTCGCGACGCGCGAGTTTGCCGAGAAGGGCCTGGCCGGTGCGCGCATCGACGTGATCGCCGACGCGATGCGCACCAGCAAGCGCATGATCTATTACTACTTCGGCAGCAAGGAAGGGCTGTACATCGCGGTGCTCGAGGAGGCCTACCGGCGCATCCGCGAGGCCGAGGCGCAGCTCCACCTCGACGACCTGGCGCCCGAAGACGCGTTGCGCAAGCTGGTCGGCGCGACCGTCGACTACCACCTCGCCGACCCCGATTTCACCCGGCTGGTGATGACCGAGAACATCCACCGCGGCGAGTTCCTCAAGCGCAGCAACGTGATCCAGAAGCTCAACGTGCCGGCGATCGACGCGGTGCGCAGGGTCTACGAGCGCGGCCTGAAGGCGGGCGTGTTCCGCACCGGCATCGACGCGGTCGACCTGCACATGTCGATCTCGGCGCTGTCGCTGTTCAACGTCGCCAACAAGCACACCTTCGCGCTGATCTTCAAGCGCGACCTCGACACGCCGGCCGCGATCGTCGCCCGGCGCGACAGCATCGTCGAGACGATCGTGCGCTTCGTCCGCAAGTAAGCGCGCCGCCTCGAAGGCGCTCGAGTCCGGGTTTACCCCAAGTGAAAAACTAACTAGTTCGTACATTATAGGAACGAGCGGGCAGCCAGACCCGCATCACGCCGGTTCTGCTGCTGCCGGTCGGCAGTGGCTGCAACGGCAGAGACCAGGAGACAACATGACCCGATGGATCGACGGTTACTGTCGTGCGCTCGAATTCCTCATCGCGCTGCTGCTCGCGCTGATGGTGGTGCTGGTGTTCGGCAACGTGGTGCTGCGTTATGCCTTCAACTCCGGGATCACCGTCTCGGAAGAGGTCTCGCGCTGGATGTTCGTGTGGCTGACCTTCCTGGGCGCCATCGTCGCGCTCAAGGAGCACGGGCATCTCGGCTCCGACATGCTGGTCTCGCGCCTGCCGGTCGTCGGCAAGCGGATCTGCCTGGTGCTGGGCCAGCTTCTGATGCTGTACGTCACCTGGCTGCTGCTGCGCGGCGCCTACGAGCAAGCGCGCATCAATCTCGACGTCGAGGCGCCGGTGACCGGCGCGTCGGTCGCGATCTTCTACGGAGCCGGCGTCGTGTTCGCGATCTCCGCCGCAGTGCTGCTGTTGCGCGAGATGTGGCGCGCCCTCTCCGGGCAGCTCTCGGACGACGAACTCGTCATGGTGCGCGAGTCGGAAGAGGCCGCCGAGCTCGAGGCGTTGCAGGCCGAGCTGGCACGTGAAAACGCCGCCCCCGGCGAACGTGGGAGCAAGTCATGACCGTCGCCATCTTCCTCGGTGCGCTGCTCGGCGCGATGGCGCTCGGCATCCCGATCGCCTATGCGTTGCTGGCCTGCGGCGTCGCGCTGATGTGGCACCTGGACATGTTCGATGCCCAGATCCTGGCGCAGAACGTCATCAACGGCGCGGACTCGTTCCCGCTGCTGGCGGTGCCGTTCTTCATGCTGGCCGGCGAGATCATGAACGTCGGTGGCCTGTCGCAGCGCATCGTCAACTTCGCGCTCGCCGTCGTGGGACATATCAAGGGCGGCCTCGGCTACGTCGCGATCCTCGCCGCGATCCTGCTGTCGGCGCTGTCGGGCTCGGCCGTGGCCGACGCCGCCGCGCTGACTGCGCTGCTGCTGCCGATGATGATCAAGGCCGGGCACGACAAGGCGCGCTCGGGGGGCCTGATCGCCGCGTCCGGCGTGATCGGGCCGGTGATCCCGCCGTCGATCGGCTTCGTCATCTTCGGCGTCGCAGCCAACGTCTCGATCTCCAAGCTCTTCCTGGCCGGCATCTTCCCCGGCATCCTGATCGGCGCGTCGCTGTGGCTGACGTGGATGATCCTGGTGCGCAAGGAGAAGATCGTGCCGCCGCCGCGCAAGTCGATGGCCGAGATCCTGGTCGCTCTGCGCAGTGCCACGTGGGCGCTGATGCTGCCGGCGATCATCCTCGTGGGCCTGCGCTTCGGCGTGTTCACGCCGACCGAAGCGGCGGTCGTTGCCGCCGTCTACGCGTTCTTCGTCGCTGCCGTCGTCTATCGCGAGCTGAAGCCGTCGCAGCTCTATGCCGTCTTCGTCACCGCGGCCAAGACGACCGCGGTGATCATGTTCCTGGTGGCCGCTGCGATGGTGTCGGCCTGGCTGATCACGGTGGCCGACCTGCCGAGCAAGGTGATCGGCCTGCTGCAGCCGTTCATGGGCAACCAGACGCTGCTGCTGATCGCGATCATGGTGCTGTGCATGCTCGTCGGCACCGCGATGGACATGACGCCGACCATCCTGATCCTCACGCCGGTGCTGATGCCGGTCGTGAAGGCGGCGGGCATCGACCCGGTCTACTTCGGCGTGCTGTTCATCATCAACAACTCGATCGGGCTGATCACGCCCCCGGTGGGCACCGTGCTGAACGTGGTCGCCGGCGTCGGCCGCATGAAGATGGACGACGTCACACGCGGCGTGCTGCCGTTCATGCTGGCCGAGTTCGCCGTGATGTTCCTGATGGTGATCTTTCCGCAGCTGGTGACCGTGCCGGCGCGCTGGCTCTACGGCTGATCCCCACCGCCCTCGACGATTCAACCCATTCCCCAGGAGACAACCGATGAAGACTTCGCAGACCCGTCGCAGCGCGTTCGCCGCTGCCATCGCCGCCCTCGCGTTCGGCACGCTGTCCTTGAGCGCCGCCGCGCAGGACATCAAGGAGCGCGCGCTCAAGTTCGCCACCCAGAACCCCAAAGGTCACCCGATCGTGCTGGGGATGGAGAAGTTCGCCGAGACCGTCGCAGCCAAGAGCGGCGGCAAGATCAAGGTGAACCTGTTCCCCGGCGGCGTGCTCGGCGGCGACGCGCCCAACATCTCCGCGCTGCAGGGCGGCACGATCGAGATGGTCGTGATGAACGCCGGCATCCTGGCCCAGCAGGTCAAGGACTTCGAGGTGTTCGACTTCCCGTTCATGTTCGCCAACGCGCAGGAGGCCGACGCGGTCGTCGACGGGCCGTTCGGCCGCGCGCTGCTCGACAAGCTCGACGCGAAGAACATCCACGGCCTGGCCTACTGGGAGCTGGGCTTTCGCAACATCACCAACAGCAAGCGGCCGATCGCCAAGGTCGACGACATCGCCGGGCTGAAGCTGCGCGTGATCCCGAACGCGATCAACGTCGACTGGGTGAGCGCGCTGGGTGCCAACCCGACGCCGATGGCCTTCCCCGAGGTGTACGCCGGGCTGGAGCAGAAGGCGATCGACGGCCAGGAGAATCCGCTCACCGTGATCAACGCGAACAAGTTCTACGAGGTCCAGAAGCACCTGGCGCTGACCAATCACCAGTACAACCCGCAGGCGGTGATCGTCAGCAAGAAGCTGTGGGACACGCTGTCCGACGCCGAGAAGAAGATCCTCGGCGACGCCGCGGGTGAAGCGGCCGTCTACCAGCGCAAGGTGTCGCGCGAGCAGACCGCCGCGGCGCTCGACAGCCTCAAAAAGAACGGCATGCAGGTCACCGAGTTCTCGCCCGCCGAGCAGCAAAAGCTGCGCGACAAGCTCAAGCCGGTGATCGACAAGCACGGCGTGGCGATCGCCGACACGGTCAAGGCGCTGCAGGCCGAGCTGGCCAAGGTGCGGAAGTAATCCAGTGTCGGCGCAGAAGACCCGCATCGCTGTCGCCGGCGCCGGCTACATCGGCCAGGCGCACATCGCGGTCGCGCGGCGCAGCGCACGCTGTGAGCTCGCGGCCATCGTCGACCCGTCGCTGGCGGCCGCGCAGGTCGCCGCCGACGCGCAGGTGCCGCACTACCGCTCGCTCGCCGAGCTGCTCGCGCGCGACCGCCCCGATGGCGTGATCCTCGCGACGCCGAACCAGCTGCATCTCGCGCACGCGCTCGAGTGCATCCGCGCCGGCCTGCCGACGCTGCTGGAGAAGCCGATCACCGCGACGGTGGCCGAAGGCGAAGAGATGGTGCGTGCAGCCGACGAGGCCGAGGCGACGATCCTGATCGGGCACCACCGCGCGCACAGCCCGATCATGGCCAAGGCGCGTCAGGTGGTCGATTCCGGCGTGCTGGGCCGGCTCGTCGCGGTGATGGGCAGCGCGACCTTCCTGAAGCCCGACCACTATTTCGCCGATGCGCCGTGGCGCCGCGAGCTCGGCGCCGGCCCGATCCTGCTCAACATGATCCACGAGGTGCACAACCTGCGCATGCTGTGCGGCGAGATCATCGCGGTGCAGGCCTTCGCATCGCACGCGACGCGCGGCTTCCCGGTCGAGGACACAGTCGCGATCAGCCTGCGCTTCGCGAGCGGCGCACTCGGCAGCTTCATGCTCTCGGACACCGCGGCGTGCCCGAAGAGCTGGGAGCAGACCTCGCAGGAGAACAAGGCCTACGCGAGCTGCGACGACGAGGACTGCTACGTGATCGCCGGCACCAACGGCAGCCTCGGCATCCCGACGATGCGCCTGAAGACCTATCCGAGTCCCGAGGACCGCTCGTGGTGGAAGCCGTTCGAGTCCGGCGTCGTGGGCCTGGTGCGCGATGATCCGCTCGTGCATCAGCTCGAGCACTTCGGCGCCGTCGTGCGCGGCGAGGCGCAGCCGCTGGTCTCGGCACGCGACGGCCTCGCGAACCTGCGTGTCACCGAGGCGATCGCCGAGGCGGCGCGCAGCGGCGGCATCGTCGAGCTGGCGCTCGAAGAATGAACTCCCAAAGGAACCATCGATGAAGATCCTTGTGCTGCACGGCATCAACCTCAACATGTTCGGCAAGCGCGACCCGAAGCAGTACGGGACGATCACGCTCGCCGAGATCGACGCGCGGCTGAAGACGCTCGGCAGTGAACTCGGCGCCGAGGTGACGAGCTTCCAGACCAACCACGAAGGTGCGATGGTCGAGCGCATCCACCAGGCCTTCGGCGACGGAGCCGACGCAGTGCTGATCAACGCCGGCGCATGGACGCACTACAGCTACGGCATCCGCGACGCGCTCGCGATCCTGACCTGCCCGGTGTACGAGGTGCACATGTCCAACATCCACGCGCGCGAGGCGTTCCGGCACCTCTCGGTGATCGCCGAGATCGCCAAGGGCCAGATCGCCGGCTTCGGCGTCGACAGCTACCTGCTCGCGCTGCGCGCCGCGGTCTCGGCCGTGAAGCCGGCTTGACGGAGGTCTTGTGATCCGCGGTACGACCTCGCTCATCGCCCACATCGGCTACCCGACGCATACCTTCAAGTCGCCGATGATCTACAACCCGTACTTCGAGCGCGAAGGCATCGATGCGGTCGTCGTGCCGATGGGCTGCCGGCCCGCCGACTACCCGGCGCTGCTGCGTGCGGTGTTCTCGCTGACGAACATCGCGGGCGCGCTGATCACGATGCCGCACAAGGTCAGCACCGTCGAGCTGCTCGACGAGGCCTCCGCCGCGGTGCGCATCGCCGGCGCGTGCAACGCGGTGCGGCGCAGCGACGACGGGCGCCTGATCGGCGACATGTTCGACGGTGAAGGCTTCGTGCGCGGCATGCAGCGCAAGGGCTTCGATCCGCACGGCAAGCGGGCGCTCGTGGTCGGCAGCGGCGGCGTCGGCTCGGCGATCGCGGCCTCGCTCGCGATGGCCGGCGTGGCCGCGATGACGCTGCACGATGCACGCGCCGACGCGGCGCAGGGCCTCGCCGAGCGGCTGAAAGCGCACTACCCGGCGCTCGAGGTCGCGGTCGGAAGCAGCGACCCGGCCGGCCACGACATCGTCGTCAACGCGACGCCGCTCGGGATGAACGACGGCGACCCGCTGCCGATCGACGTCGCGCGCATTGCGCCCGAGGCCTTCGTCGGCGAGGTCGTGATGAAGCAGGAGATGACCGCGTTCCTGGCGGCGGTGCAGGCGCGCGGCTGCCGCTTCCAGGTCGGCTCGGACATGCTGTTCGAGCAGATCCCGGCCTACCTCGAGTTCTTCGGGCTGCCGAGCACCACCGCCGAGACGCTGCGCTCGGTCGCGCGCCTGAGCTACTGAGGCGGCAGCACGAGCCCCGGCCGCTCGTCGTCCCACGCCATCGCGCTGATGCGCCAGCCGGCGGGCGTGCGGATGAACTGCGTCGAGATCATCCCGCGCACCTCGAAGCTGTTGCCGTCCTGCGTGCCGGACTTCGCGTAGCGGCTGAAACGCTGCGCGACGTTGCCGAACACCTGGGTCGTCTCGCCGAGCTCGGTTTCGGAGAAGCGCGTCAGCGCGCCGCTCGCGACGAGCGCACGGCGCGGCTCGATGAACTGGCGCAGGCTGCTGATCTCGGGCGTCGCGCCGCTGTTCTTGATCAGCAGTCCGTCCGCGATGAAGAGGGTGTGGATCTGCGCGTAGTTTGGTGCGGAGCCGGGCTCGAACGAGACGGCGCGGAAGAAGGCCGCCATCAGGCGGTCGCACGCCTGCTTCGTGTCGTCCGTGCGCGCCATGGCGGAGGTCGGGCTCAGGCGCCGAACATCGCGAAGAGCAGCGCCGCGGCCACCGTGGCGGCCACGACGACGAGCGCGCTGCGGCGCTCCGAGCGTTCGCCGCCGCAGGCGGCGCGGCCGCGCTGCGCGTGCAGATGCTGGAGGGTTTCGGGCGGAAGCGAGAGCAGCGACAGCGAGTTCATGGCAAGCCTTCAGGGCGGGGTGACGAGGTCCGCACCTACGCAGCTTGCGATCCGGCGGTTGCACCGGCATTGCCCGGAATGGTCCGGCCTGTTTCAGTTGTAGCGGCTGCAGCGTCGCCGAGCGGCAGCGCGACGCGGAAGGTGCAGCCGCCCTGCGGCGGCGGATTGCGCGTGAACCACAGCCGCCCCTGGTGCAGCTCGACGAAGCTGCGGCAGATGTTCAGCCCGATGCCCATGCCGGTCGGCTTGCTCGACTGGAACGGCACGAACAGCCGCGCCTCGGCCTGCTCGCTCAGGCCGCTGCCGTTGTCGCCGATGCCGATCTCGACCTCGTCGCGCGCCAGGCCACGCGGCCCGTGGGCCACGCTGACCTCGATGCGGCCTTCGCCGGCCGGCCGCTCGCGCAGCGCATCGAGCGCGTTGCGCAGCAGGTTGACGAACACCTGCTGCAGCATCACCGGGTCGCCGGTCACGCGGCCGTGCAGCGGCTCGGTGTGCGACCAGCTCACCTGCACGTGCTGGCGCGAGAACTCCCAGTCGAGCAGCGCGAGGCTGTCGCGCAGCAGCGCGGGCACGTCGACCGGCCCGTACTGCGGCTGGCGCGACTGGGTGAACTCGCGCACGCGGCCGACCACACGCGCGGCGTACAAGGTCTGGTCCAGCGCGAGGCGCACACCCTGCTGCAGGTGCGCGGTGGACGACACATCGCCGGCGTCGCGGTGTTCGAGCCGCGCGAGCACGCCGCGCAGCACGTTCGCGACGCTGCCGAGGGGCTGGTTGATCTCGTGCGCCAACGTCGCTGCCATCTCGCCGACGCTGATCGCGCGCGACGTGTACAGCAGCCGCTCGCGGTCCTCGAGGTGGCGCCGCGTCTCGCGCGCAGGTGCGGGCTCGCGCAGGCGCAACGCGACGAGCGCCGGCTGCGCGCTGCGGGCCCATTCGACCGCAGCGCCGTCGGCGAGCGCCAGCACGCCGCGTGTGGCCGCGCCATCGGGCTGCGCGAGCGCGGCGAGCAGCGCGTCGGCCAGCCCGCTGCCCGGCGACTGGCGTCGCCATGCCGCGCTGGCCCAGCGCAGCGCGCCGGTCTCGAGATCGAGCAGAGCGACGCCGTCGTCGAACGCGTCGAGTGCCGCCTCGGCGCCGTCGCTCACTGGAGCACCCTCCGGCCTGCGGCCGGTCCCGCCGAGCGGGAATGAGCCCCTTCGGGCGGCCGTGCGGGGCTCACGGCGGGTCGGGCGCCCACAGCAGCAGCACGCTCCATTGCAGCCCGAGGTCGTGCAGCAGGCGACGTGTGTCGATCACGTCGAGCCACGCCTGGCGGTCCGATTCCAGCGGTGCCGGCAGCACGACGCCGGCCAGCCGCACGACCAGGCGCGTTGGCGAGTCGCCGAGCACCGAGCCGCCGGTCGCGAGTCGCGGCTGGCCGTGGGCATCGACGTCGCGGTGCAGCCGCCACTGCTGCCAGCCGTTCGCCGCGACCGCACCGCGCGCGCGGTAGCGCCGTGCGCGGCCGACGCCGCGCGCATCGATCCACATCAGGTGCAGCGCGAGTTCGTCGCCCGGCCGCGCCGTCGGCCACGGCGCGGCCAGCAGCAGGCGGCGCGCGAGCGCGAGCTCGTGCAGCCCCGCGGCGGGCGCACCGGACTGCAGCAGGCGCACCAGGCGCCGATGCAGCGCCTGGCCGTCGTCGGCGGGAGGATGTGATGGGCGACGCGCGACGAGCTCGCCCCTGTCGGCCTCGTCGTCGGCGTGGTCGCGGGTCGCCGGATCGTCAGGCGCCTCGTCGTCGCGCGGCGCCCGGCGGCGCAGCGGCACACGCTCGTCGGCACGCAGCGCCGGGCGCGTCGGCCGCTGCGGCACGCCGGCGGCCGGCGGCATCGGCTGGCCCTGCAGGCTGCTCACCTGCGCGGGCGTGACCTGCGTGTCTTGAGCGAGCGCCGGTGGCACGGCCGCGGCGACCAGCGGGGTCGTCGTGGTGCCGGGGTCGAGCGTCGCGCGCGGCGGCTCGGCCGCATTCGCCTCGCGCGGGACGGTCGAGGCCTGCGTCGCACTCGTCGGCAGCGGCGCCGACGGCGTCGTGCGCGCTGGTGCGGCATCGGGATTCGCGGCCGGCGTCTGCACGCCCGGCGCCTGGACCGGCGTGGTCTGGCCCGCGAGCACGTCGGCGAGCCAGGCCGCGAGCAGCCCGTGGTTCGAGGCGACCGCGGGAACGTCCACCGTCGTTCAGTGCCAGCTGCCCGCCGCTGCGAGGCCGATCGGTGTGACCGCCAAGCGCAGCGGATCGAGCCCGAGCAACTGGCGCAGATAGCCTGCCGCGGCGCGGCGCACGTTCTCGACCGCGGCCGGGCCCTGCGACTGCGCCTGCAGGCGCGTCTCGTTGACCAGCACCGCGAGCAGCGCGAGCTGCTCGAACACCTGCTGGCGCCGCGCGAGCGGCACGTCGGACCAGCTGCGTGTCGCGGCGATCAGCCGACGCAGCTGGCGCTCCACCGGCACCAGGCTCGCAGGGTCGGGCGAGGAGTCGTTCACCGCGGCGAGGTTCGCGAGCGTGAAGTAGGCCGCCGCGAGCCCGAGGTCGTCGTCCCCGCGGCCCGGCCGCAGCACCGCCTGGACCTGCGCGCGGTAGTGCGCAAGGCAGCGCAGGTAGAGCTGCCGCGCGCCGCGCCGCGCCGATGTGCCCGGATGCACACGCGCGAGCAGCTCGGGCGCGCTCGGCGCGACGGCACGTGCCAGGCGCAGCGGTGGCGGCTCGTCGCCGGCCGCGGCGGCATCGCGCAGCGCATCGCCGACGGCCTGACCGAGCACACGCTCGAGTTCGCGGGCGAGCGGGTTGTCGGCAAAGGTATTCGCGTTCGCGGCCTCGGGCAGCATCAATGCTCCGCGTCGCCCACCGTGATGTCGCCGACCTGCGCGGTGCTGCCGTCGAGCCGCGCACGCAGGCTGCCGAGCGATGCACGCAGGGTCTCGCGCTCGGCGCCGCGGCTGCCCAGCACTCGAACGGTCCATGGCGACTGTGCGCCGCCGCTGAGCGTCACCGCGAGCGGCGCGCCAGCGGGGCCGGGCAGCGCGAGCTCCCAGCGCTGCGCCGCGTTCGGATCGCTCGCCGGCGCCGCGGCACGTGCAGCGAGCGTCGCATTGAACGACGACGTGGTCTGCGCGGCCGCGACCGCGCCGCCCGCGCCGAGGTCGTGCGGCATCACGCCTGCGATCGCCGCGGCGATCG
>Ga0075366_10001116_pt1 | contig 13216 bp, 22 predicted proteins | sample EndMethybrTD3031_FD_72351 | JGI IMG/M metagenome (GOLD analysis project Ga0075366, IMG submission 72351) | Populus endosphere microbial communities from Tennessee, USA - Endosphere MetaG P. TD hybrid TD303-1 | ecosystem: Host-associated > Plants > Roots > Endosphere | place: USA: Tennessee...
CCCCCTATCTGGAATTTAACAACAAAGCAAGATTATAGCAGACTGTCCGGCAATCCGCGTAGGAATCCTTAACAGTTAATTAACGTGAAATATGAGTACGTACGCAAGTCGGATGCAGAACAACATAGTAGAATAGACAACACATTGACAGGAGTTAATAACATCTGTTACACTTGTACGGTAAATCAAATTTCTGTACTTGGTTATTTGGGAAGGTCAGTCTGGTAACAGAGGTGAAACCACTCGGAGCCGAGCATTTTTATTCTCACGTTTAAATGCCGGCTACAGATAAAAAGTAGATGTGATCGGACCAAGGATCGGCATCGGAGACACTATGAAAGCATTAATCACTCGAAAGGTAGGCATGACCAGTACCATCGCTGATGACGGTACCGTTCAAGCTATTACCTTGCTTTCCGCTAGTCCTTGCGTCATCACGCAAGTCAAAACCGAAGAAACTGACGGCTATACCTCAGTGCAGATCGGTTTTGAAGAGGCGAAAGAGCAAAATGTCGCGAAGGCGCAAAAAGGTCACTTCAAGGCTGCCGGCACGCTCCCGAAGATTATTCGCGAGTTCCGCGTAGACGAAATCACCGAAGATTTGAAGGTTGGCGAAACAATTACCCCGGAGACATTTGAGGTTGGTGACGAAATTGACGTAACTGGCACCTCAAAAGGTAAGGGCTGGGCTGGGACGATCAAGCGTCACAACTTCCACCGTGGTCGTAAAACACATGGTGGCCGCTCATACCGCCGCGTCGGTTCCATCGGTTCTATGTACCCTCAGAAAATTTTCAAGGGTAAAAAGATGGCTGGCCAGATGGGTTACGAGCAGGTAACGGTGAAAAACCTGAAAGTTGCTTTAGTTGACACAGAGCTGGGAATTATCGGTGTTACCGGTGCCGTCCCTGGTCCTCGCAAGGGCATTGTCATCATCAAGGAGGCTAAATAATGGCTTCAACTGTATTAACCTATACAAAAAGCGGCGCGCGGGCGACCACAGCCGCCAAGCTTGACGCCAGCGTATTTGCAGTCATGCCCGAGAATCACGAGCTTTTGAAGCTTGCGTACACTGCATATCTTGCTAACGGCCGCGACAATCTTGCGCAAGTTAAGACCCGCGGTCTTGTTAGTGGTGGTGGCCGCAAACCTTGGAAGCAAAAGGGTACCGGCCGCGCACGCTTCGGCTCCAGCCGTAACCCGATTTGGCGTGGTGGTGGTATCGTCTTCGGTCCTACCGGCGAAGAAAACTACACAAAAAAGATGCACGTTGCAGCAAAGCGCCAGGCTGTCCGCCAGGCGCTCAGCCTTGCAGCAAACGAAGGTCAGATCAAAATTGTCGAAGCTTTCGTAAACAAAGACGGCAAGGTTGCCGACACTGCTAAGTTCTTGCAAAAGATCGACGCCCAGGGTTCAGTCCTGCTTGTCCTTGACCACAAAGATGAGACAACTGAGCGCGCAACCCGCAACCTGAAGGGCGTAAAAGCTGTCAACGCAACGTACCTGAATGTCTTCGACATCCTAAACAGTGACACACTGGTCGTCACCGAAAAGGCTCTTGACCAGATTAAGGAATGGCTTGGCAAGACTTCTGAAAAGAGCTCAGCTAAACCCGCTGCAAAGCCAGCAGCTAAGCCGGCCGCAGCCAAAGCACCTGCGAAGGAGAAGAAATAATGGATAAGTCTATGCCACTCAAACCCCGCATGAGCGAAAAGGCCTACGCGCAGAGTCAAGTTAGCCGCACCTACGTCATTGACGTTCCTGGTGACGCCAACAAAGACACTGTCGCCAAGGCTGTTGCAGCCCAGTTCGATGTAGCTGTCCAGACCGTTAACATCGTTAACGTCAAGGGCAAGACTAAGCGAACTGTCCGCAAGGGCGGCCGCCCGACCATGGGCAAGCGTTCTGATGTTAAGAAGGCTTACGTCACTCTTGCCGAAGGCAACTCGCTGCCATTCTTTGCAGAGTTGGAAGAAGAGGCCAAGAAAGCCGAAAAAGCTGCCGAGAAGGCCGCTAAGAAAGACAAGAAGGAGAAGCGGGGAGGAAAAGAATAATGGCGATTAAAGCATATAAGCCCACCACTCCTGCTCGTCGCGGCATGACATCTCAGGACACGAGCGAGATCACAACCAAGAAACCATTGCGCTCCTTGCTTGTTAGCAAGCGCCGCCAAAACGGCCGCAACAACCAGGGCCGCATTACTACCCGTCACAAGGGCGGCGGCGCACGCCGGTTCTATCGTCTGATGAACTTCAATCTTGCAAAAGGTCTGACTGCGACTATTGAGCACATCGAGTATGACCCGAACCGTTCGGCACGCATTGCGCGCATCAAAGACAACACGGGTGCTTACCACTACATCCTTGCCGCTAAAGACATGGCTGTTGGCCAGGTTATCACCAGCGGCGACGAAGCTCCTATCGAGAACGGCAACCGCCTTCCGCTTAAGAGTATCCCTGTCGGTAGCACCATCCACGCTATCGAGCTGCAGCCTGGCCGCGGCGCGCAAATCGCGCGTTCTGCCGGCAACAGCGCACAACTGATGGCCAAAGAAGGCGAGTACGCACAAGTCCGCCTTCCATCGGGTGAAGTCCGCCTGATCAACCTGGAGTGCACCGCATCTCTTGGCGTGATCGGCAATGAGCAACACCAAAACATCAAGATCGGTTCAGCTGGCCGTAACCGCCACAAGGGTAAGCGCCCTGGTGTTCGTGGTGTCGTCATGAACGCTGTTGACCACCCACACGGTGGTGGTGACGGTGGTCGTCACCGGATGGCCAAAGCTCCTCGTACCCCTTGGGGTCAGAAGACTTTGGGCTTCAAGACACGCAGCCGCAAAGATACCAGCCAGTTTATTGTAAGAAGCCGTCACGCGGCCAAGAGGAAATAAGAGGTAAGTCATGAGTCGTTCACTGAAAAAAGGACCATTTATTGACCCCAAGCTTGCCAAAAAGGTCGCTGCACTTGGTAACGAGGATCGTACGATCATCAAGACCTGGGCTCGCTCGAGCGTTATCGCTCCTGAGTTCGTCGGTCGCACCTTCGCAGTTCACAATGGCAAGGTCCACGTGCCGGTATTCGTTACCGAAAACATGGTCGGTCACAAACTGGGTGAGTTTTCACCAACCCGTAAGTTCCGAACTCACGGTGGTAAATTAGCAAAGGGCAAGAAGTAATGGTTAAGGCAATCGCAAAAGGAGTACGCATCAGCCCGCGCAAGGTTAGCGTGGTAGCTGCTCTGGTACGCGGCCGTACCGTAGAGGACGCCGTTACTATTTTGGAACACACCCCGCGCCGCGCAGCTTTGGCTGTTAAGAAAGTCGTCCAGAGTGCTGCTGCAAATGCAGACCACAACCACAACTTTAAGCCGGCAGGCCTGCGTATCGTCGAGATCAGCGTTTCCGCTGGTCCTCGCCTGAAGCGCTACCGCCCGGCTTCGCACGGCCGTGCACTGCCTTTCCAACGCAAAACATCGCATATCCGTGTAGTCGTTGATGGCGAGCAGCGTGTTGCTAAAAAGCCAGCTAAGGCCGAGAAGGAGAGCAAATAATGGGCCAGAAAGTTAATCCTATTAGTATGCGCCTTCAAGCCAACAAAGATTGGCGCAGCAAATGGTTCGTAAACAAGCGCGAGTACGCAAAGTACTTGGCCGACGACCTGAAGGTACGCCGCATGATCTCGACCAAGTTGGGTTCACGCGCGGCTATTAACAAGGTTGACATCGAGCGGTCACCTAACCTCGTAAGCGTCACGATTTCTACTGCTAAAGCCGGTGTTGTTATTGGTCGCGGTGGTGCTGGTGCTCAGGAGCTGAAGGCTACTATCGAGAAGATTTATGGCACGCCAACCCGCGTTAACATCGAAGAAATCAAGAAGCCGGAATTGTACGCCAAACTGGTTGCCGAGAACATCGCGCATCAGCTGGAGCGCCGCATGAGCTTCCGTCGGGCTATCAAGTCGGGTGCCGCCGCCACTATGCGCGCTGGTGCACTTGGTATTCGTATCGAGGTTGCCGGCCGTTTGAACGGCGCTGAAATGTCCCGCCGCGAAAAGGAAGTGCAGGGTTCTGTGCCTTTGCACACCATCCGCGCAAATATCGACTACGCCAAGGTTCCCGCCCAGACGCAGGCTGGTATCATCGGTGTTAAGGTGTGGATCTATAAAGGGGAGGTAGCATAAGATGTTGGTTCCTAACCGTACCAAGTTCCGCAAGGTTCGCAAAGGCCGCGTCAACGGCCCTGCTACCAAGGGACACTACATCGCTTTTGGTGAGTTTGCATTGCAAGCCCAAGGCCACGAGCGCATCACTTCCCGCCAGATCGAGTCTGCTCGTCAGGCTATGACCCGCTACATCAAGCGTGGTGGTAAGATCTGGATCCGTATTTTCCCTCACACTCCTGTGTCCAAAAAGCCTCAGGATGTAAAGATGGGGAGCGGTAAGGGCAACCCTGAGTACTTCGCAGCTAAGGTAAAGCCAGGCACCATCATGTTTGAGATGCAAGGTGTTAGCGAAGAAGTGGCCCGCGAAGCAATGCGCCTCGCTGCCCACAAACTGCCTGTTAAAACTAAATTCTTGGTGAAGGAGGACGCGTAATGAAAATCGTTGAAATCCGCAAGCTGTCTACAGCCGAACTCACCACAGAGAGCACAAAGTTGCGCGAAGAGATTGCAGAACTTAAACGTCGTCTCGTTTCAGGCGAGGTCCAAAACGTCCGCGTTATCCGCGGCAAGCGCAAAGACCTGGCTCGAGTGTTGACGGTACTGGGCGAGCAGCTCGCAAAGGAGAACATGTAATGCCTAAGATGATTTACGGTATCGTATCGTCGAAGAAGACCGACAAGACAATTGTCGTGACCGAGCATGTACGCCTGACTCACCCGCTGTACCGAAAACAGTACACGGTGACGAAGAAGTTCATGGCTCATGACGAAAATAATGAAGCAGGCGAAGGTGACAAGGTAGCAATTGTTGAAACCCGTCCCCTAAGCGCCCGCAAGCACTTCAAGCTGGACCGCGTTATGGAAAAGGCAGGCATTAAGCATGTCGAGACCGAAGCGGACAAGCCGGAAGTTTTGAAGAAGGCCGAAAAGCCAGCTAAGGTCGATGAGGCTAAGGCTGACGAAACCAAAGCTAGCAAAGCCAAAGAAACCACTGATGAAGCAAGCGAGGAGGACAAGTAATGGTTCAACAAGAATCACGCCTCGTCGTCTGTGACAACAGCGGTGCCAAAGAAATTTTGTGTATCCGGGTACTCGGTGGCACGCGCCGCCGTTACGCTCGCGTGGGTGACATTATTGTCGCAACCGTTAAGGAAGCAAATCCACAAGGTAACGTAAAGAAGAAGTCAGTTGTTCGCGCAGTAGTTGTACGGACCCAGTACGCGATCCGCCGCAAGGATGGCTCTACTATCAAGTTCGACGACAACGCCGCCGTAATTATCGGCGACGACAAGCTGCCAAAAGCAACCCGTATCTTCGGGCCGGTACCACGCGAACTTCGCGACCTCGGCTACGCCAAGATTATTAGCTTAGCTCCGGAGGTACTCTAATGAAGACTCAAGAGAATAAGATTTTTAAGATTCGCCTTAAGAAGGGTGACATCGTTGTTGTCACTACAGGCAAATACAAGGGTCAGACCGGCAAAGTCGTGGCAACGCATCCGACCGAGAATAAAGTAACGGTCGAGGGCGTTAACATCGTGAAGAAACACGTTAAGCCTAACCGCGCTAACCCGCAAGGGGGCATCATTGATGTTACCAAGCCAATCTGGGTGAGCAAGGTTGCGATTGTCGATCCTTCAACCAAAAAAGCCAGCCGCATCGGTTATGAAATCGGCAAGGATGGCGAGAAGAAGCGCGTCTACAAGGCAAGCGGCAAAGAAATCGCAGGAGGCAAGAAATAATGGCTGAGAAGAAAACTGCCGTCGTGGCACGTCCAACCGTTCGCCTTCGCGAGCAATACAACAGCAAATTTGCTGCTGAACTTAAGAAAGAGCTGGGCCTCGCTAACGCGCACCAGGCTCCAAAGCTTGAGAAAATCACCCTGAACATCGGACTTGGCAAAGCCAAAGACGACAAAAAGATGATTGAAACCGCTCACAACACGCTGACCAAAATCACCGGGCAGAAACCAATGGAGACCACCGCCAAGAAGTCGATCGCGAACTTCAAACTCCGTGAAGGCAACAAGATCGGCCTGAAAGTCACCCTTCGCGGCGACAAGATGTACGAATTCATGGATCGCCTGATCACCGTTGTACTGCCGCGCCTGCGCGATTTCCACGGTGTGAGCAACAAGGCGTTTGATCGCCAGGGCAACTATAGCTTCGGCATGAATGACCAGTCGGTCTTCCCTGAGCTGACCTTTGACGAGACTACCACCTCGCACGGTTTGCAGGTTGTGTTCACTATCCAGGGCGGAAAGCCTGAGTACTCAAAAGCGCTGCTACAGAAATTCGGCATGCCGTTCGAAAAGGAGAACAAGTAATGACTGGCCCAACCGGAATGGAGTGTGGCGGCTTTGGGGATGATGTTACGCCGAAAATCCCAAAGCGCTCACCTGCCGTTACGCGCCTTCTCTCCCAAATTGATGGAGATATAAGCTTTGCTCGACCAACGTCATCAAGCTCTATATTCGACCAGCAGCTTGGCCGTACGCTGCGGCCCAGCCGTGGTGACGCTGAGCGTGCCGCGGCCGCCAGCCCTATAAGCCTGGAAGATGCACAAAGATTAGGTTTTCTGCCTACTGTCGAGATCATCCCCGAGGCAGGAACTATAGGTGCAGGACAATATGTCCGTGCAGCTGGGGCAGACGAGAGCTTGGTCGACTACGGCAATTTTGCTAATCTTCGGCCGTCAGGCTACATGACTGTAGATGAAATGGCGGCCAAGTTTGCCCTCCCTCCTGAGAGTCTACGACGGACTCTCCGCCGCCTTACTGACGATATCGACCATACCCAAGTGATAGGCTCTATTGAGCCCCTAGGCGAGATCGCACCGCAGCAGCAATCACAACAACCACAAGGAGAAATTAACTAATGGCTAGGAAATCAAACATCGCCCGCGACCTGAAGCGCCAGAAGATGATTCAGAAGTTCGCCAAAAAGCGCGCTGAATTGAAAGCTCTTGGCGACACCGAAGGCCTGGCAAAATTGCCGCGCAACTCCAGCCCAACCCGCTGGAAGAATCGCTGCGTCGAAACCGGCCGTCCGCATGGTTACATGCGTACATTCGGCCTCAGCCGCATCGCGTTCCGCGAACACGCAAGCAAGGGAGAAATCCCTGGCGTAACAAAGGCTAGCTGGTAGAAAGGAAGCATATGAGCAATATCACTTCAACTGACCCAATCGCTGACATGCTGACTCGTATCCGCAACGCCATCGGCGTACGCAAGAACGAGGTAAGCATGCCTCACTCCAAGGCCAAGGAAGCTGTTGCTACCTTGCTGAAGGAGAACGGCTTTTTGACAGCGGTGAGCACTTCGGATGCCACCATCGGCAAAACACTGAAGATCGTCATCAATGACGAGCATGAGAATGCCCGCATTACCGAAATCGTCCGCATGAGCAAGCCGGGCCGTCGCTACTACGCCGGTGCCGATCAAATCCCGCTCGTCAAGCGCGGCCGCGGTGTCGTAATCGTCTCTACCTCTAAAGGTATGATGACCGGCGCAGAGGCTAAGAAGCAGCGCGTAGGCGGTGAACTAATCTGCAAAGTATACTAAAGCATTAATAGATAGGAAAATCGATGAGTCGCATAGGAAAACAGCCCATCAAGATCCCAAGTGGTGTGACAATCACTGTCGACCCCGATTTCGTAACTGTTGCGGGCTCCAAGGGCACGCTCAAGCAGTTCACGATGCCGGGTGTGACCGTCGCCGTTGATGGCGACACCGCTACTGTCACCCGCGCAGACGATGAAGCCGAACACCGTGCCAAGCACGGTCTGATGCGTACACTGGTCAACAACATGGTTGTCGGTGTAAGTCAGGGCTTCAACAAACAACTCGAGATTAACGGCGTTGGTTACCGCGTTGCAATGCAAGGCACCGACCTTAAGTTTAATCTCGGGTTTTCGCACGACGTAATTTATAAGCTGCCACAAGGCATTACTGCCGCTGTTGAACAGAACAAGATTACTGTTTCTGGTATCGACAAGCAGCAGGTCGGCCAGGTCGCTGCCGAAATCCGCGCACTGAAGAAGCCTGAACCTTACAAGGGTAAGGGCATCAAGTACGCCGATGAACGCATCCGCCGCAAGAGTGGTAAATCAGGTAAGGACAAGTAGGTAGAAGTATGAACAAGCTAGCACACAAACTTCTCAACCGCCGGCTACGTAAGAACCGGGTTCGCGCAGTCGTATCAGGCGTAACCGAACGCCCACGCCTTAGTGTCAGTATTTCGAACCGCCACATTACGGCACAGGTTATCGATGACACTACGCACAAGACTGTCGCCTACATTTCAACTGTTGGCGCCAAGGCTGCCAAAGGTTCGATGATCGAGCGCGCCGAATGGGTCGGCACAGAGATTGCTAAAAAAGCTAAAGCCGCTAAAGTTGGCTCCGTTGTCTTTGATCGCGGCAGCCGCATCTATCATGGCCGCGTGCAGGCCCTTGCAGATGCAGCGCGTAAAGCAGGATTGGAGTTCTAATCATGGCTGAGAATACTACAGCTCCCGCACAGGCTGCAGCAGAAGCAGCAGCACAGCAGCAGACACAGAGCGGGCCACAAGGTCAGCAAGGCCAAGGCGGTCGTGGTCCTCGTGGCCAAGGTGGCCGTCCGGGTGGTGATCGCCGTCGCGGTCCACGCCCAGAGACTGCACCAGAAGAAAAACAATTCGATGAACGCGTTATGCACATCGACCGCGTTGCTCGCGTAGTAAAGGGTGGCCGCCGCTTCCGTTTCCGCGCGCTTGTTGTTGTGGGTGACCGCAAAAATCGCGTCGGTATCGGTATCGCCAAGGGCGCAGACGTTACAGCTGCCGTTACCAAAGCGACCGAAGTTGCCAAAAAGCACTTCATCACCGTACATACTAACAAAAACGGCTCCATCGCACACGAATATGAAGCTAAGGTCGGTGGCGCACGCATCCTGATCAAGCCTGCCAGCCCTGGTACTGGACTGATCGCCGGCGGTGTCGTCCGCACCATCCTTGAAGTAGCAGGTGTTAAGAACATTCTGAGCAAATCGCTCGGTTCAACGAACAAAGCGAACACTGCTTATGCAACGATCGAAGCCTTGCGTAACATTGTTCCTGCCGAAAAGTGGGTGACTGCCGCTGCGCTCAAGGCTGCACGAGCAGACAAGCCTGCAAAAAAGGCTGAAAAAGCAGAAAAAACCGTAGCGCCTAAGACCGAGAAAGCTGTTGAAAAACCTAAAGAGGCTCCGGTCAAAAAAGCGGAAGCAGCCAAGGCAAAGACCGCCAAAAAGGAGACTAAATAATGAAGTATCACGAACTTGAGACTTCTTCTAACAAGTCTGCCAAGCGTGTTGGACGCGGCATTGCCGCAGGCCAAGGTAAAACTGCCGGTCGCGGCACTAAGGGGCAGATGTCACGTACCGGTGCCAAGAAAAAGCCTGGCTTTGAAGGTGGTCAAAATCCTTTGATGCAGCGTTTGCCAAAGCTGCCCGGTTTTACATCGCACCGTGCGCCTGTTGAGGTCGTTTACACTGGTCAGCTCGACGCGCTAAGCGCTAAAATCGATACGACTATCTTGGCCGAAGCAGGTCTTATTTCCAGCGCATACGTCCGCGTAAAGCTGGTTGTAAAAGGCGACGTCACCAAAAAGCACGACGTCAAACTTCAGGGCGCATCGGAAAGCGCTGTGGCTGCCTTGCAAAAGGCTGGCGGTTCATTCGAGAAAGTAACTCTTCTCGCGCGTCCTACAACCCGCAAGAAAAAAGAAGATTAGCTGCCTCCTGAATGCAATATCCGAAAATAGTCGCCCTTCTCTGGACGGCTATTTTTCTATTTCTTCAGCAAAAAAACAGAAACCGAACAAAATTACAATCCCATCAGATGTGATATATGTCATTTCGTCTATAGGTCACCTGTGTCATGCTAAAAATGTATCCTTGTAATAAGGTGAGCAATATATGTTGAAGTTGGCAGCTGAACAATGCGGAAGTGTCGGACGACACGAAGCCTCCCGGAGAGGGCTCCGGGCAGCAGTTATAATCTGGTCAGTTAACCGTCGCACTTTGCGGCGGTTTTTTGTTTCGAATAACATAAGCGCTCTAGCGCCGAAAGGAGAATTGTTATGACCGCCACCGAAAGCTTCCACGAAGTGCCCGTACAAGGCGAGGCACCGGTGCAAAATCATGAAAGTTACAAACCGCCACATCCTACGACGCCACTTGATCTGGACGCAGTTCACACCCAGCTTGCGCAAGCCGCATATGGGCCAGCGGAAATGCCCACAGAGCCCGCGCCCACTCGGAGCCGGTTACTTCTTCGCGGTTCAGTTTTGCGTCGGGCAGGCGCTGCGATTGCCGGAACGGCACTAGCTGGCGCGGCTCTTGCAACCGCTATATTTGGCGGAGACCGTGCGGTGGCGGGCACGCCTTCTGCCGCTGGCACAGGTGGCGGAAATACGGGCACGGAAGCTCCTGCCGCGCCAGGCGGAGCTGATGGCTCCGATAGTCCGGAAAAAGAGTCAGGAGTAGTAAATCTTTGCGACAAAGTTGAACTAAAAGACTTGCTGGAGTGGACTGGCAACAGCCCCGCAATGTTCGACCTGGATAATGTAGATTGTACTGGCACACCGCCGCCAGAGGATGGTAGCTCTCCTGCAGGTGTAAGCCTGGCCGCCTACGGTATGTGGTACCCTACAAGTGGTGGGCGATCTACCTTCATTGACGCTATGGAAGTTAAGATCTTTGAAGACGAAACGCCAAATGGCAGCGCCTTTGACCACTATCTAACGACTACTTTTTCCGAAGGTTCTGGCGCGCACGTCAAAACCATTGATGGCAGGGATGCCGTAGTAGCAAGCGCTCCTGCTACCGGCAGGCATAAAAATGACGATGGAACCTTGGGCGATGTCACCCACGGGGTAATTACTATTGCCAAGTTCCGCCAAAACGACGGTTCCTTCCGCGACCTTACTATAAAGACTACCGTTGCCTCCGGAATTGGCGGCCAGGGCGAGGAAATACAACAGGGTGTTGAAACTGCACACGAAATGGCCTTGCCAAATCTGGGACCTGTCGTTGCCGAGTAAGCTACCGGGTCAAAGCCCAGGGCAAGCCAAAACAATGGTTTAGTTCGCCCTACATAACAAAGTCATTACAATATCCGGCTTTATTATGTATACTTAGCTTTGATTACTGCAAAAACGGGGTATTATAGATACATGAACTGGAAGGTTATCGCCAAGTCTCTGACGCACCAAGATATGCGTAAGCGCATTTTTGTAGTGCTTGGCATTTTACTGGTTTTCCGCATCCTGGCGCACATTCCCGTCCCTTTGAGTGATCCGCAGACTTTAAAGCAGGTATTGGAAAACCTGTTCACCCAAGAGACCAATGGGTCATCCCAACTGCTTAATTTCATCAATGTGCTGTCAGGCGGAGCCTTGGCGAATTTCTCTATTATGATCGCCGGTCTTGGGCCATACATTAACGCCTCTATCATCATGCAGCTTCTGACTAAGGCCATACCAAAGATGGAAGCCCTGCAAAAAGAAGGCGAATACGGTCAAAAGAAGATTAACCAGATGACGCGTATGCTGACGCTGCCTCTGGCCATCCTACAGTCTATCGGTGCGATTTACCTTGTCAGACAATTAGCACAGCAGGTCGGAGGTGTCGGTGATATTACCGCTAACGCCTCGATTATGCAGTGGGTCCTGATGGTGGCCGCGCTTACTGGAGGCTCTATGCTTCTGATGTGGCTGGGTGAACAAATTACAGAACAGAGTGTTGGGAATGGTATATCGCTGTTAATTACAGTCGGTATTGTCGGTAGCTTGCCTACCGCTGTTACAGCCATCTGGAACGGTATATTCGATGGAAGTCACTGGGCATTCCTGGGCTGGTGGCTACCTATTAATAAGACAGGGCTATTCTTCGCCCTAGGCCTCATTCTCGCCATTCTTATAGTAACGTGGATAGTGGTTATGCTCAACGAAGCCGCCAGACGAGTGACTATTAATTATGCTAAACGCGTGCAGGGTAACCGCACGTATGGCGGCGTTACGACCATGCTGCCAATCAAATTGATTACTGCCGGTGTGGTTCCCATTATCTTTGCCGTAGCGTTCTTAAGCGTTCCACCGTTTATCGGGCAGCTGCTTAGTGGCTCAAGCAATCCAGGCACCGCAGCGCTTGGGCAGAACCTAGTCGCTTGGTTCCAGGCACCGACCGCCCAAACATTCGCTGCTGGGGGCTGGGAACCGTTCATCTATCCTGCCGTGTACTTCCTGTTGGTGTTCTTATTTACATTTTTCTACACCAGCATCACTTTCAACAGTAAAGAGATCGCCGAAAACCTGCAAAAACAAGGCGGCTTCGTCGAAGGCGTGCGTTCCGGACATCAGACCGAGAAATACCTCAGCAGGACAGTTAACCGCCTGACACTTTTCGGGGCTATCAGCTTGGGACTGCTTGCGATGTCGCCAATTATCGCCCAGGCATTCATCAATACTAGAAGCATTGCACTGGAGGGAACAAGTATCCTGATCCTTGTAGCCGTGTCCCTTGAGACGCTACGTGCAGTCGAGTCGCGTGCACTCATGATTACATATGACCAGTATTCTGACCCTGAATTCTTTAGCAACGAATCCTTTACCGGCTCTGCGGGAGTGGACGGTGGCGCTACCAAGCTTCGCTTGCGCGATCGGTTCAGGCGCGGCAGCAAATAAGGGTTCCATCCTCCATAAGTAAAACAGAGCCGCTCAGCATATCATGTCAAAACTCTCTCCAGAATTTGCTTTTTCGTACGCCCTGACAGTCGCTGCTGCACATGACTATTTGCAGAGACCCCAGGGTAACGAGGATTTCACCTCATTTTACATGGAGCATAACTTGGGCGACTTTAACGTGTTACAGCAACTGTACCGGACCAGCGTGATAAAGGCGATGTCCACCGATCAAGAAACTTCGAGCAAGGACATCCCAGGGCGCGACGAAGTCAATAATATATTGGATATAGTTTTAGCGCCTGCTGCCGAAGAGGTCGACCTGGCTTACCGTTACGGCCGCAACTTCCTTCTCCG
>Ga0075366_10001118_pt1 | contig 13212 bp, 9 predicted proteins | sample EndMethybrTD3031_FD_72351 | JGI IMG/M metagenome (GOLD analysis project Ga0075366, IMG submission 72351) | Populus endosphere microbial communities from Tennessee, USA - Endosphere MetaG P. TD hybrid TD303-1 | ecosystem: Host-associated > Plants > Roots > Endosphere | place: USA: Tennessee...
GGTCGACCGGGGCGAGGTCGAAGTAGCCGGCGGCGTCGTGCGTCTCGGTGGTCGCGCGCCCGTCGCGGGTCTGGAACAGGAAGAACTCGGCCTCGGGGCCGCAGGTCATCGCGTAGCCGGCGGCGGAGGCGCGGGCGATGGCGCGCTTGAGCGCGTGCCGCGGGCAGCCCTCGAACGGCGTGCCGTCCGGGTTGTGGATGTCGCAGATCAGGCGGCCGATGCGCTCGCCCGACTGCTGCGAGCCGGGCAGCACCCGGAACGTCGACAGGTCGGGCCGCAGGAACATGTCCGACTCTTCGATCCGGACGAAGCCCTCGATCGACGAGCCGTCGAACATGATCTGGCCGTCGAGCGCCGAGGTGAACTGCCGGTTCGGGATCTCGACGTTCTTGATGACCCCCAGGATGTCGGTGAACTGGAGGCGCATGAACTTCACGTTCGTGCGCTCCGCCAGCTCCAGGATCTTCGCTTTACGTTCGGCGCCGCCGGGGTCGGTGGCTGGGGCTTTCGGGTCGGCCATCGGGTCGAGGCTCCTGGGCGGCCTGCGATCCGGCCGCCTGGGCCGGTCCGGCGTCTGATTGCACGGACCCCCTGAGAGGGGCCCCTCACTTCATTATGGAGGAACGCATGGGATTCGGAAGAATGACGGCGTTTTCCGCCGTGACGGCGCTGGTCGGGGCGAGCGGGCTCTACGCCCTGGCACCCGCCGCGGCCGGGCAGGAGAAGCAGGTCATCGTCAGGAGCCCCCGGGTCGTCGTCCAGTCCGAGGACGGCCAGGACAAGGGCGGCCGGGTCGTCGTCCGCGGCGGCGAGGACGGCCCGGGCTTCGACGTGTTCGACATGGGCGGCGCCCACATCGGGGTGGTCGTCCGTGACGTCGAGACCGGCGACGTGACCAAGGAGAAGCTCGGAGGCCAGTCGGGCGCGGTGGTCGTGGAGGTGCGCGAGAGCAGCGCCGCCGCCAAGGCCGGCGTGAAGACCGGCGACGTCGTCACGTCGTTCGACGGCGAGCGCGTCCGGAGCGCCCGCCAGCTGGAGCGGCTGGTCGAGGAGACCCCGGCCGGTCGGACGGTCAAGATGGCGCTGTCGCGGGCCGGTTCGGCGATGACGGTGGACGTGACCCCCGAGGCGCCGAAGGTGACGAACCTGTTCCGCGGCGGCGACGGGCCGATGCACGGGTTCAGCTTCAACCGCCGCGTGCCGACGCCGGGCCGGGAGCCCGGGCCGGACCTGATGCCCGAGGACGGCCCCCGCACCTTCCGTTTCGACATGCCGGCCAACGGCTTCGGCTGGGAAGGCGAGGGGATGCCCTTCGTCGCCGCCGGTCGCGGACGTCTCGGCGTCCGGGTGCAGGACCTCTCCGATGAGCTCGCCGGCTACTTCGGCGTGAAGACCGGCGTGCTGGTCTCGGGCGTCGACCCGGACACCCCGGCGGCCAAGGCCGGCATCAAGGCCGGCGACGTCATCACCGCGGTCAACGGCGCGGTGGTCGCCGAGCCGGGTGACCTGCGCCGCGAGGTCGCAAAGGTCGACGACGGGAAGACGGTCGATCTCGCGGTGACGCGCGACAAGAAGACGCTGTCGCTGAAGGCCGAGATGACGGCCCGCGACCGCGCGGTCGAGCGCAAGATGCGCCGCAGCCTCTGATGGAAGGACCCCGGGATCCGCTGCGGATCCCGGGGTCGTCCTGCTAGGTCAGATCCGAGTAGCGGCTGGCGGCGAGGGTGCGTTCGCGGGCGCCTTCCGCCACCCGAGCGACGACCGCCGGCATCACGATTTCAGGCCCGCTGGTGCTCGCGGGCCGCACGCTCACCGACAGCAATCCCGCCAGCTGCGCCGCGAAGATGCGCGTCAGCGCCAGCGTCGCCGGCTGGCGATCGTTGCCCGGCGGCAGCTCGATCGTCACCACGCCCGCCACGCCGCCCGGCGCCACGATCGGCACCACCAGCGCGCCCGGCGCCTCCGCCGTTCCCTTCACCGATCGGGCCTCGCCGCGCGTGAACGCGTGCGCGACCGGCGTGTCGCTCGACAGCGGGATCGAGCCCATGCGGCCCAGCGCCGTCGACGGGTAGCCGGCCGAGAGGCCCGGCCGGAGCGCGTCCGCCGACTCGTCGTAGATCCAGACGATGGTGCCGCGCGAATCGAGCACGCCGTGCAGGCGCTCGACCAGGCCGGCGAGCTCCAGCGGCTGCTGGACGCGCGCCAGCGCGCCGCAGACGTCGGCGGCGGCCTGGAGCGCCGCGGGCGACGCCGCCCGCTCGCCGAATCGGGGCGGCGCCTCGGCCGGTTCGGCCTCGACCGTGCGGTCACCGGTGAGACCGATCGGCGCCGCGGTCTCGGCCTCGCCCTGCTTCGGCCACCGGAGCAGCGCCAGCGCCGCGAGGAGCGCGGCGGCGGCCGCCGCGAGCGCCGTGGTGGCCTGCTGGCCGCGGATGCCGGCGGCGGAATCGGTTTCCGACGGCAGCGCCAGCGCCGCCTCGGTCGCGGCCAGCTCGCGCTCGAGGGTCACGCTGGCGTTGATCGCGTCGCCGTAGAGCAGGTCGTGCGCGTGGTCACGGAGGTTGGTGCCCGCGAGATCGGCAATCCGTCCGTCGATGCGACGGACCGCCACCACCGCGGCGCGCAGGCGCGTGCTGGCGGCGCGGCTGGCCGGCGCCTGCGACGCGCGCGCGTCGATCGCGTCCGCGCAGGCATTCAGCGCCTCGAGATCGGCGGCGCCGCGGCCGCGCCAGAAGCGCAGATCCTGATCCGCTTCGGTGTAGGCCCGCTCGGTGGCGCGGAGGTCGAACATCGCCTCGCGGCAGCGGGCGAGGACCCGGGCGGTGGCGGCGTCGGCGGCGGAACGAACGTCGAGGCCGCGGTCGAGGCGGACAATCTGCCAACCCGCGGCGGCCAGGGTGAGGCCGAGGACAAGAACGATGGTCGGCCGGATCATCTGAGCCGGCTTCAAACTATAGCACCGGGCGGAGGGCCCGAATCCCAATTGGTCTCAGAAGTTGAACTGGAACCGCGACCACCACCGCACTTCGTGGTGCGGCTGCTCGTCGCCGATCGGCAGGACCACGTTGCTCTGGAAGCGGAGCGTCGGCGTGACGTAGTACGTCCCGCCGGCCTGGACCTGGTGCGACTCGAGCGTGCGGGCGTCGTCCTCGACGTCGACGAAGCGCGCCGCCACCTCGTAGCCCGCGTAGTGCGTGGTCGCGTGCTTCGCCGGGTGCTTGTAGGCGCCGATCACCGTGTAGCCCGAGGCGTCGGTGACCGCGGCGTAGTCGCGGTGCTGCGACACGTGCTCGACGGCGACGCGGTATTCCCTGGCCTCGTAGTTGAGATCGACGCCGACCCGGCGCCGCTCCCCTTGCGGCTGCTCGCCGGTCTGGGCGTTGACGCCGACGGTGAGGTGCGTCAGGTGCGGCACCTTGGTCGCGACGCGGCCGACGACGTCCTTGGCGTTGTTGTCGTCGGCGCGGTTCTGCCCCGTGCCGTTGATGATGGCGCCGCCGTAGGTGATCCAGCCGCGCCACGGCGCGGTGTTGAAGAACATCAGGCCGATGTCGCGCGACGGGGCCATCGACGCGCCGATCACCGAGCGATCGATCACCTCGAGCTTGGTGTAGGTGGTCAGCCGCTCGAGGCTGAACGGCGCGACCATCTGCCCGAAGCGGACCGCGAACTGCGGGTGCGGGGTGAACTGCAGGTAGGCGTCGCGCAGCACCCGGCCGTCGTTGGTCAGGTTGGCGAAGTCGCCCTGCAGGTACCACGAGATCTTCGGCGTGATGCCGCCCGAGACGCCGATCCGCGCCCGCGGGATCGAGAAGCTGTCGGGTGCTTCGCCTTCGTCGTTGCCCGGCCCGGTCGCCACCCGGGTACTCGAGGCGAAGATCGCATCCGCCTGGATGAACCCGGAGATCGTGATCTTGCCGATGCTGGCGGCCGGTGGGGTGGAATCCTGGGCGGCGGCGGGAATGGCCGAGGCGGCCACCAGACACAGCGGTGCCGCCAGAAACGCGAGATGACGCATCAGAACGTGGGGAGGAACGGCTGCAGCGCGCGCGTGATCAGCGTGAACTTGTTGGTGACGAGGAGGACGCCGATCACCACCATCAGCAGGCCGGCCACGATCTCGATCGCGTGGTAGTACTTCCGCACCCGCTTGAACGCCGCGAAGAAGCGGGTCACCGCCAGCGACGTCGCCAGGAACGGCACGCCGAGTCCCAGCGAGTAGACGGCGAGGAGCACGCTGCCGTGGCGCACCGTCCCTTCCTGCGCCGCGAGCGCCAGGATCGATCCGAGGATCGGGCCGATGCACGGCGTCCAGCCGAACGCGAAGGCGAGGCCGACCACGAAGGCGCCGAACGGGCCGGCCGGCTTCCGCTGCACGTCGATCTGCGCCTGCCGGTAGAGCCACGAAATCTTCAGCACCCCCATCGTGTGGAGGCCGAAGACGATGACGAGGACGCCGGCGATCTTGGTGAGGATCGCCGCCTTCTCGTTGATGAAGTGGCCGATGGTGCTGGCGGAGGCGCCGAGCGCGACGAAGACCGTCGTGAAGCCGAGGACGAAGGCGATCGAGGCGAGGAAGACCCGCCGCGTCGTCCCCTCGGGCAGCTCGGCGCCCGTGTGGGCGTTGTCGAGCGAGACTCCCGAGATGAACGACAGGTAGCCCGGGACCAGGGGCAGGACGCAGGGCGACACGAACGAGAGGATGCCCGCCACCAGGGCGGCAAAGTACGAGACGTCGTCTGACACGGGCTTCCTGGATTCCTTGGCTTCTTACGCCGGAGCGGGCGGCTGCGCCGGCGCGCCGCCTACTTCTGCACCAGCGGAATCACCTTCCCTGCGGGCTTGCGCTGCAGGGTGTCGGCGAACTTGACCGGCGGCAGGTCGTTGAAGAGCACGTCCCACTTGCTGCGCTCCATCGGGTTCGACGACTGCAGCCAGTGCTTGGCGGTCGTCGGCCCCGAGAAGCTCACGCCTTCGATGCCGGCGAGGCCCGGGACGTTTCCGACGGTGGCCGCGATGTCCTTGCGGACGTCGGCGGAGCCCTTCATCGTCAGGCCCGCGCCGGCGGCGTTGGCGACCTTGATGAGGATCATCGCGTCCTCGAGCGCGTCGCCCGGAGGCGGAATCACCTTGGACGTGGTCTGCAGGATGCCCTGGGCGTTGGTGTAGCAGGCTTCCTTCTCAGCGAAGCAGGCGCCGGCGAGCACGATGTCGGCGGCGTCGGTGAGGGCCGACTGCAGCACGCCCTGGACGATCAGGGTCTTCAGCTTGCCGGTCTTGCGCGCCTCGACGATCCAGGCGGTGTCGCCGATCGACCCGGCCGGGCCGGGATCGAGGACGTAGAGGACGCTGCAGCGCCCGTTGTCGATGTCGGTCTTGAGCGCGTCGAGCGGCGCGGCCGCCTCGCCGGGCCCGGCGTGCGTGAGGCCGAGCGCGCGGGCGCCGGCGACGTTCGGGGCGTCGACGGTCGGGACCGTGAACTTCACGCCCTTCGGCTGGGCCTTGCGGCTCGTCGTCCAGGTGACGTCGATGGCCGACTGCGCGGCCTCGCCGAGGACCGTCTGGGCGAGCCGGGCGGCGAGGTACAGCTCCTCGTGCGACGCGTGCGCCGAGAGCAGGAAGCGGATGCCCTTCTGGGCGCCGCCGCCGAGGGCCTGGACGGTCGCGCTGGTGGCGGCGGCCCACGTCGCGGGGGCGACGACCTGGCCGGCGCCGCGGAGCAGCGGCTGCGTCAGCCGCGCGTCCGACTCGATCCAGTGGTACTCGAAGCGGCCGATGTCGCACATCCAGTAGCCGTTGACCGCCTCGTTGAGGCGCGGCGTGACGCGGACGAGCTGGGCGCCCTGGGCCCATTCGGGCTTGGCGCGGAGCCACATCGTCGTGCTGCAGCCCTTCTCGCAGAGCGTGCAGGTCGTGTCGACGGCGCTCGGGTTGTCCCACGGGCGCGACTTGAAGCGGTAGTCGCGGGTCGTGATGGCGCCGACCGGGCAGACGTCCATCAGATTGCCCGAGAGCAGCGAGTGGACGCCCTGTTCCTCGAAGGTCGCGATCTCGCTGCCGTTGCCGCGGTTCATGATGCCGATCTGGGCGTCGCCGTCGATCTGCTCCATGAAGCGCACGCACCGCGTGCAGAGGATGCACCGGTTGCGGTTGAGCATCAGCGTCGGGCCGAAGTCGACGTCGGCCTTCACGCCCTCGCCGTCGAAGGTCCGGCGCTCGAACTCCATCCGGCTGTCGTCGCGGCCGAACGCGTAGGAGAAGTCCTGCAGCGGGCATTCGCCGCCCTTGTCGCAGACCGGGCAGTCGAGCGGATGGTTGATGAGCAGGAACTCGAAGACCCCGGCGCGGGCATCCTCCACTTCCTTGGTGTCGGTGTAGACCACCATGCCCTCGGTGGCCGTGACCGAGCACGACACCTGGAGCTTGGGCATCTTCTCGATCTTCACCATGCACACGCGGCAGGAGCCGTCGACGCCCAGCGCAGGGTGATAGCAGTAGTAGGGCACCTTGATGCCCGCTTCGATGGAGGCCTGGAGGACCGAAAGGCCCTTCTTGACCGTGACCTGCCGGCCGTCGATCGTCAGCGTGACTGTGTCCATACGTCTCTTCGGCCCGGTGGCTTGACCACGCCCCGCTTCATCCGATTCGAGGCGGGCGCGGTCCAGAAAGGCCCCGGGGATCATATACCGGCCGCCCCCGCCGGCGGTTGTTCCACCAGGCGTCCCCCAGCGTTGTCGTTGACAGTGGTCGGCGGGGTCCGTAGAGTAAGGATCCCCTCATAAAGTCGTCGAGCCAGTCCTCTGCGAGAGGAGGCCGTATGGACGCCGTCAGGGTCAGGCTGGGTTCCCTGGTCGAATGGGCCATCGCGGCCCTGTTCCTCGTCGCGTCGGTCGGCGTCGCATCGCTGGCGATGCGTGAGCTCCGCGCCACCGCCGCGACGGCGTCGCCGGTGCCGATCTTCGCGGCCGCCGCGCCGGCCGGTCTGGGCGATCGCGCCGTTTCCGTCCAGCACCTGCTGCTGTCGGCCGGCAAGGAAGTCCGCGTCGGCACGACGCTCGCCGACGTCGCCGCGACGCTGGGCCGGGCGGCCGAGACCGGGCAGGAGCGCGCCGACATCGGCCCGCTCGGCGAGCGCATCACCCGCTTCTACGATTACGGCGGGACCCGCTTCGCGCTGGTCTTCGAGCCGGTGCAGGGCGTGTCGCGGGTGACCGCGATCTACATCCAGTAGCCGCCCGGCATCATCCCGGGATAGGTCGGTGCCACTCAGTCGGGCGGGCCGAGCCGCAGCGATGCCTCGCTGTCCACGGCCGCATCCGGGGCGCGCGTCCGCGGCACCTGGCCGCGGTCGACGACGACGAGCGCCTGCTCGTCGCGGTTCACCTCGACGGCGCGGACGGCACCGGTCACCGGCAGATCCACCTGCGTCGAGGCCTGACCGAGCTTGACCAGGTGGTCCTCGGTCGCGCCGCTGGCGTAGACGACCGTCACGGTCAGCGGGATGTCCATCGCCGGCCCCACCTGATCGACCCGCACCGTCAGCGTGCCGCCGGCCTGCGTGTAGCCGACGCGGACGCGCGGGATGTCCGCCGTGCGGATCCAGCCTTCGAAGAAGCGCGACAGGTCGGTGCCCGACGCCGCCTCGAAGAACTTCTCGACGTGACGCGTGCCGATCTTGGTGTAGCGGGATGCCGCGTAGAGATCGCGCAGGCCGCGGAAGAACACCTCGTCACCGAGCCATCGGCGGAGCATGTTCAGCACCAGCGCGCTCTTGTTGTAGACGGTGGCGCGGAAGATGCGCCCGTCGTCCTGGATGTGTCCCAAGCGGTAGCCGAGCCAGATGGGGCCCTGGTCGGCGTATTCGGTGGCGGTCTGGCGGAGCTTGCGGCGGATGTCGGTGACGCGGTCGGCGGGGAGCGTGCGCTCGGCGTAGAGCAGGGCGAAGTATTGCGCGAAGCCCTCGCTGATCCATTGCTCGTGGTAGTTCTCCCAGCCGACGGCGCCGCCCCAGTACTGGTGCGCGATCTCGTGGGCCAGGAAGAACTGCGGGTAGCCCTCGAAGGCGACCGGATCGTTCAGCCAGGTGAACTTGGCCGCCGGCAGCGGTTGGTTGACGAGCGCGAAGTAGGCCGGGCTGTGTCCGCCGGGCAGCGTGTCGTCGACGAGCGCGATCGTCAGGCTCGGGTACGGATAGTTGCCGAGCACGTCGCCGTAGACGCCGAGGACCGAGGCGGCTTGCGCTGACAGGGAGCGGCCCTTGCCGGCCTGGCGCGGGTTCGCCTGGATGTCCACGGCGAGCGGCGCCGGCTGCGTCAGGTCCGCCGTCGCCGCCGGGATGAGGCGCGACACGACGGTCGAGAAGTAGCGCGCCGGCTGGTTCACCATGAACACGTAGCGCAGCGCCGGGCCGCGCGCGGTGGTGACGCGCACGGGGTTGCCGTTCGCCGGCGTGCCCGAGGCGACGCAGGAACGCTTCTCGGGAACGATGAGGCGCAGCACGCCGGTGGCGTAATCGCTCACGGGCGCCTGCGGATACCAGTAGCTGCGGTTGCTGTAGAGGACGCGCGGCTCGGCGGTGAGCTGGATCTCGTCGCGCAGCGACTGCGGCCCATCCTGCTGCAGCGCGAGCGCCTCGCGATCCGCGGTGGCGCTGTTGAGGCGTCCCGCGTAGCTGATCGTGAGCATGAGGCTCGTGCCGCGCACCAGCGTCCGCGGCAGGTTGACGATCACGGCGTTCTGGCCGCGGACGCGCAGCGCGAGCAGGCGGCCGAGCCCTTCGGCGAACACGCCATCGACGTGCAACGGCTCGGCGAGCTTGAAGGTGAGGGTCCCTACGGCGGTCGCGCGCACCGTCAGCCGCATCTCCGTGCGGCCCTCGATGTAGAGCCGATCGGGGTCGAGCGTGGCGCTGATCGCGTAGTGGCTGACGTCGTAGTCGGCCTCGTCGTCCTCGCTGAAGGCCTGCGTACCGCGGAGGTGCAGCCGGCGCGACGAGCTGTAGATCGCGACGTTGCGGCGGCGCGCGCGCTGGAAGACCGAGATGTCCTCGGGCTCGTTGCCCGATCGGACGTAGGTGAGCGTGCCGAGCTTCGTCTTGGTGCGGATCTCGGTCACGAAGTCGTCGATCGGCGGCACGAGCGACCAGCGATCCTTGCTCAGGTCGCCGAGCTCGATGCCGAACGACTTGCCGACCTCCTCCTCGAAGATGCCCTGGGCGCGCTTCAGCGTCGAGGCCGACACCGGCTCCTCGACCAGCGTCCCCTTGACGCGGTCGTCGCGATCGAGCGGGTTGTAGCGCAGGAAGGCGGCGCCGATCGGTGCGTGCAGCTCCGCATCCCCGGCGAAGATGCGCAGTTGCCCCTGCTCGGTCGCCGGCTTCGGCGTGAAGTGCATGGTGCCGTCGCCGATCACGACCAGCGCGGTCTGCCCGTCGGCGATCGTCGCGGCGTAGGCGACGGCGGAGGGGAACGTCAGCGAGAGATCCTCCGCCTGCACGGTGAGATCGCGGACGCGGTACTGCTTTGCGGGATCGAGCGCGAGGCGGTAGAGCCCGTCCGCGGAGCTGAGCGACTCGGCGGCGACGATGCGCCAGTTGTCGGTCGTCCCCGGCGTCAGCTCGGTGTCGATCGACCAGGTGCGGACCGCGGCGCGTCCGCCCTCGTACTCGACGAACACTTCGATCAGCGAGCGGAACGCGGTGTTCTCCGGCGTGTCGGCGAGCGGCGCGCGATCGCGCTCGCGGACGACGGCGCGCACGGCGCCGCGCAGCACCTGCATCTGCGCGAACACCGACAGCTGATCGGCGCCGGTCGGTTGCGGCCCGGCGAGCGCGAGGAGCCGCGCCGGTTCGCCGCTGGTGACGGCCTGCTCGATGCGGACGTGCAGCGCCGCGAGCCCGTAGTCGACGGACGCCGCGGCCGGCACCGGTTGCTGCTGCTGCGCGACAGCCGGGGCACCGCACGCGACCGCCAGGCCGAGCACGACGAGCGCGCGCGACGACCAGCGGATCGGCAGGGTCAGATTGAACCTCTTGCTCCCGATTGTCCCACAGCTCATCACGGGTCCGAGCAGTACATCGGGCAGTTCGCAGGGACGAAACAGCGGTTGGTCAATATTCTGCGCCCGCACGCCGCCGCGCGGTCGGGGTTACGTCATCCATGGAAGAGACAGCCAGTTCCAAGAACTTGAACTGGACCGATGCGTCGAGGCCGAAGTGGCGGCCCCGCGGCGTCTGGGTGCCTAGGATCGGCGGAGGGCGAGGACGGTGAGATCGTCGCCGACCCGGGCGTCGCCAACGTGCGCAAGCACGGCACGCTGCACGGCCTGGGTGATCTCCGGGGCGGTGGCGGCGGACCAGGCGGTGATGACGCCGTCGAGCCCGGCCTCGTCGAACGGCTGGCCGGCGGTGTTCTCCGCCTCGGTCACGCCGTCGCTGTAGGCCACCAGCAGATCGCCGGCGCCGAGCGTCGTCTCGCTGGTCGCGTAGGTCGTGCCCTCGAAGAGTCCGAGCGCGACGCCGGTCGCGTGCAGCGGATCCAGGCGGCCGTCGGCACGGCGGATGCGCGGCGGGTTCTGCCCCGCGTTGACCCACTGCATCCGGCCGTCGAGCTCGATCACGGCGTAGAAGATGGTGACGAAGCGCGACCGCGGCGCGTGCCGCAGCAGCTGCACGTTCAGCCGTTCGAGCAGCGGTCCCGGCGGCAGCCCCTCGTCGACGAGCGTGCGCATCATCGCCAGGAGCAGCGCCATCAGCAGCGCCGCCGGGCTGCCCTTGCCGGCGACGTCGCCGAGCGCGACGATCACCCGCCCGTCGGCGAGCGGGATCATGTCGAAGAAATCGCCGCCGACGGTGTTCGCCGGGCGAGTGTCCCCGTGCACTTCGATCCCCGGCGCGCGGAAGGTGCCCTGCGGCAGCATCGCCCGCTGGATGTCGCGCGCGACGTTGAGATCGTGCTTGAGCGACAACCGATCGGCCACCTCGAGGACGATCAGCAGGTTGAGCAGCGCGAAGCCGATGGTCAGGAAGATGATGCTGTCCTGCCAGGTCGGGATCGGGATGCCGAGCGAGACCTCCTTCACTTTCAGGAGGGTCATGAACTGGAAGCCGGTGAACAGCTTGATCAGCCCGATGATCGTCGTCAGCAGCGCCACGACGTAGATCGCGCGGTGCGCCGGCGAGAGGCGCATCGTGAAGGCGATGAAGAACAGCTTGGCGTAGGTGAACGCCCGGACGTGCCAGGGCAGCTTGTCGATCTCGCCGCGGTCGACGCCGCGCGAGAAGAACTCGTACGCCTCACGCGTGTCGCGCGTGAAGAGCAACTGCAGGTCGCTCGCCTTGAGGCCCTGGGTATAGACCCCGAAGAGTTCCTTGGCGCGGGCGCCCGGGCTCGAGTCGGTCTGGCCGGGGGCGCCGGCCGTGGCGGTGCTCACCGTATCGTGACTGCGGGTTTCGTCTTCGTACTCTTACGCCGTCAGATGAGGCCCAGTTCCCGGCCCACCGTGGCGAAGGCGTCGAGCGCGAACTGGAGCTCGTCCTGCGTGTGGGTCGCCGTCACGATCGTCCGCACCCGCGCTTTGTCGCGGGCGACGGTCGGAAAGGCGATCCCCTGCGCGAACACCCCGGCGGCGAACAGCTTATCCGAGAGCTGCATCGCCTTCGAGCCTTCGCCCACGATCACGGGGGTGATCGGGCTCTCGGTCAAACCGATGTCGAAACCGAGCCGCTTCAGGCCGGCCTGGAAGAACCGGGTGTTCTCCCAGAGGCGCTCGATGATCTGCGGCTCGTCGAGGAGCAGCTGGACCGCGCCCAGGCACGTCGCCGCCACCGACGGCGGATGCGAGGTCGAGAACAGGAACGGGCGGGCGCGATGGTGCAGGAAGTCGATCAGGGCGCGGCTGCCGGCGACGTAGCCGCCGAGGGCACCGATGGCCTTCGACAGCGTGCCGACCTGGACGTCGACGCGGCCGTGCATGGCGAAGTGATCGACGGTGCCGCGGCCGTTCCTGCCGAAGACGCCGCTCGCGTGCGCGTCGTCGACCATCATGATCGCGCCGTACTCCTCGGCGGCCGCGCACAGCCCCGGCAGCGGTCCGAGATCGCCGTCCATGCTGAAGACGCCGTCGGTGATGAGGAGCTTGCGCTGCGCCGGCGGCAGCTCGCGCAGGATCTTGCGCGCCGCGTCGACGTCCTTGTGCGGGAAGACCTTGATCGTGGCGCGGCTCAACCGGCAGCCGTCGATGATGCTGGCGTGATTGAGCTCGTCGGAGATGACGACGTCTTCCTTGGTCAGGATCGACGACACCGTGCCGGCATTGGCGGTGAAGCCGCTCTGGAAGACGACGACCGCGTCGACCTGCTTGAAGTCGGCGAGGACGCGCTCGAGCTCGGCATGGATCGCCATCGTGCCGGCGATGGTGCGCACCGATCCCGAGCCGACGCCGAGCCGCTCGATCGCCTCGATCGCGCGCTGCTTGAGGGCCGGGTGGTTGGTCAGCCCCAGGTAGTTGTTCGAGGAGAGGTTGACGACGGACTTGCCGTCGACGACCGAGCGGTGCGCCTGCTCGCCGGAGATCTCGCGCAACGAGCGCCGGAGCCCCTGCGCGGCGAGGGCGTCGAGCTCGGCGGAAAGGTAGGCGAGTGGGTCGGTCCGCATCGCTGGAGTATAGCGATGCGAGCCCCCGTGTGCGGCCGCCGCGGTTGGCAGCGGCGCGCCCAGCGCCGCTGACTCAGGACCGCGGCTCGAGGGCCGCCCCAAGCGCGCGTGCGGCGCGCGCGTCGAGCACGCTCAGATCAGGCCGCGGGCGGCGAGGAACGAGATGACGGCGATCCAGGGCATCACGGCCGCGGCGACGTAGAGCACCGTGAGGATGGCCACGGCGCGGTGGACCGAGGCCAGGTGGAGGACGATGCCGAAGCCCGCGGCGGAGAGCTTGGCCAACGCCAGGGCCGGGCCCTGCCCGGCGGTGCCCATCAGCCAGAAGAGCAGCGGGTTGCCCTCGACGCTGCGGCCGAGCGTGGACACGCCGACGTAGGTCAGCGCGCCGTCCAGCGCCTGCGCCAGGAAGAAAGCGATGATGACCGCGTTGCCGAACTGCACCGTCTGCGAGAAGGCCCAGCTGCGGCGCGCCCAGCCCTGGAGGGTGGGGAGCGACAGCAGCGGCGCCGGGGACGGGAGGGGAGCGGACACGTCCATGTTGCGACGTGAACATATC
>Ga0075366_10001120_pt1 | contig 13202 bp, 5 predicted proteins | sample EndMethybrTD3031_FD_72351 | JGI IMG/M metagenome (GOLD analysis project Ga0075366, IMG submission 72351) | Populus endosphere microbial communities from Tennessee, USA - Endosphere MetaG P. TD hybrid TD303-1 | ecosystem: Host-associated > Plants > Roots > Endosphere | place: USA: Tennessee...
GTTCCTGATCTTGTACGTAATACTGACAGAGTCACCCGCTATAGCGGCCGATGGGGGTTGTACAGATACTACCACCAGATCAGAGGGTGGCGGGGTATTGATATTTAATAGAGAATAAGAGATGTTGTTTTCATCGGCCTGGTGTTCGTATACATCATTGTGCATATCTGTTTTATAGATCAATACATAATTACCTGATGCATTGGCAGGTATAGTTACTTCTGTACTGTCTGTATAGAATTGACCGGGCTGCAATGCAGATGAGTGTGCCCTGGTGACAAGCAACTGGTCTGAGGCATCCAGTACTAAATCAGCTGACAGGTATACTGCGTCTTCCCAACCACTGACACCGGTAACAGCAATCCCATTATTCTTTACTGTCCATTTTGTGTGTACAGGCTGGCCTGCATTGATGGCGGATTCACTGGATGTTTGGGTGATCACCAGGTCAGGAGAAGGGGACAATATCACATGCAATTTTTGTAATTCGTTACTGTTTTGTTTGCGGATAAGCTTGAGGTTATTGCTGAAGTTTACTTCTTCCGGTACATTTCGTTTGTGGTCAACGACCATCAGCATATAATAATCTCCCGACGAACCATTGGGTATCGTGAAATTCTGAGTATCGTGATAACTGCTGTCTTTTGGTGTATTTGAATAGATCCAGTCATATACAAATACATCTGACGGATCCCAGATAGTATCTCTTGATAAATAAATAGCGTCATACCAATAGTCCGGGAACTGCACTCCCTTGTAACCTGTCCATACTCCATTATTCCTGACCTTCCAGTAAGCATGTGCAGGTTGTCCGGAATAAGCCGTATCGCTTCCTGATACACGGGTTACTTCCAGGTCAATACGCGGGGGAAGAATATAGACCGCGCCGGAAACCCGCATATTATTTCCTTCGGCATTGTATTCAAACAGTGAATTAACTGCATCGGTCACTACATAGAAATAGGCAAATGTACTGTCGAGCAAATGACCATTCACGAGCAGCTTGCCCGTTGATGATACTGCAAGCAGTAATGAATCGGTGATAGTGTAACTACTGCCGGCAGCAAGCGGTTGTGATCTTGTATAGGTATTTATCAATCGTGCATTGACCGCCTGCCATACCGGTGAAGAGGAAATATAGACATGGTCTGTCCATATTGTATTAGATGCGTCGCCGGCGCCTGTATTCACTACCGTATAAGCAAACGCCATCTTGAACCCTGCGCGGACGGTATCACGCAACTGCATGCTCTGAACAATCAAATCAGGTGAAGGACCGAGTGTGATATTTACCGGAGAAGCGCTGCGTGCAGTATTATTATCATTGTTCGTTTCATAAATTATTCTTGTAGCATCGGTAACAATATAGGCATAGTAAGTACCCGAGAGACCGTTAGGTATGGTAATATTTGTTTGTTTTAAAATACTGCCTCCGGCAGCAATAGATTCTGCCGAAGATAAAATGGTGATGGGTACTGCTGCATTATCCAGTACAGCATGGGTAGATAAATAAATGCTGTCCGTTCTTGAAGCATTGAACAGATCGCCGCTGCCAGTATTATTTACTTTCCAGCTAAGTGATACAGACTGCCCTGAGGCAGCCAATGCAGGGATAGTCACTTCATCCGGGATAAGGTCCGGGTTATTTATTTGAATGGTGGCATCGCTCCTTAATATATTGTTTTGCAGCAAACCGTTTTCAAAAAGTGAGTTTCCAAAATTAGCCTGCACGTAGAGATAGAGGGCGCCTGTATAGTTGGCTGGTATGGTAACCGTCGGCTCGATCGTATAACTGTCACCCACCGCAATATTTCCAGTATGCTGCACTTCGCCGATCACCAGTGCTGTACTGAGATTATCATTGGGATTTGCTGAAATATAAATGCGGTCGGTCCACTGGCCGGTGGTGGCGAAAGCACCGGTATTCTTTATCACAGCAGATACAGCAATAGCACCCCCGCTGCTGGCAGATACTGGTATAGTAAAACTTTGCACCTGCAGGTCAGCGCTGCTGATCTGTATGGGTTGATCGCTGCGTAATATATTATTGGCGGTACTGTTGTTTTCAAAAAGAGTATTGTCAGCATTGGTCACCACGTACAGGTAATAGGTGCCATTCAGATTATTTGGAATGGTGAACGTAGCCTGCCTGCTATAACTATCATCAGCATCCAGTATATTGGATGGGCCTGCTATTGATCCGATGCCGACCGCGTCAGCGGGATTGTAATTGCTGTTCGGAGAAATATATATTCTGTCTGACCAGCTTTTATCGGTAGCAGTAGCGCCTGCGTTCTTTACTATCCATGACAGATCGATGGGGTAACCAGTTCCCGTTGCCGTAGGAGCGCCGAAGCTTTGAACAGCCAGGTCAGGAGGCGGTGTCAGGTAGATATTGATGATATCGCTCGAGGTATTATTGTTTTCATACGGGATTTCATACACTTCTTTGTTGGCATCCGTTTGCACATAAATATAATAGGAACCAAAAATATAGTCAGGTATCCTCACGCTGGCGGAGTGGGAATAGCTATCATTATGCGCCAGATTGCCATCATGTCCGTACTGGGCAAGCAATGCTGCCGTGGAAGCATTGAAAACAGGAGACAGCGAAATATATACTTTGTCGGTCCAGTTTGCATCAGCCGATATAATATCAGCACCGGAATTTTTTACTGTCCAGTTGATATTGACTGATGTGCCTGAAAAAGCATTGATAGGTAAAATAAGTGAAGCCACATGCAGATCGGGAGAGGGAGCCAGGTTAACCTGGAAGGGTGCTGAAATCATGATGTTATTACCCTTGTTTTTTTCATTGAGGGAGAAAACAGGGTTATCAGTTCCCAGCAGGTTGGTTTTTGCAATCAGGTAGTAAGTACCGCCAATGCCTTCGGGTAATGTGAAGGTAGCTGAGTTGACATAGCTTTCACCTGGTAATAATGCCGTCAGGTTAGGAATGCCACCGAGATAAAAATCAGTAGGTGGAGGATTATCCTGCACAATGGTATCGGCAGATAACCAGATATGGTCCAGCCATGGCACATTGCCAGTGCCTGCATCGGAACTATCCTTCACCTGCCATGATACAGAAATTTGCTGACCCGATAATACTACAGTTGGTGCCGTAATATTTTTCACTATGAGGTCAGGCTTGTCTTTAATGCCAAACAACAAAACATTACTTTCTTTTTTGCAGGTGTTCAGCCTGGCAGCTACTTTCCATTTATACTTTTCACCGTTTTTGAAAAGAGCCCCGTTATATGTAAAATAGGTTTGTACCAGGCCGCTGGCGATGGGAAGTGATGGCTCGTTATCGTTCGCTTGCCAGAGATAAAGATCATAAGAGGTAGCTCCGTTTACTGCACCCCATGAAAATGCGACGCTCAGATCAAGACCGAAACTGCTATCGGCAGGTAATAAACCGGCGGGGACATCGAGTGTTGAAAGGTTTTGAACAGAACTGGTCAGCGTATCATTTGTATGGGTGCTGTCGTCGGGCAATAAAGTAAAAGTTTTTATTGTATATGTACCGGCGTTATTGAGATTAGCTTTCGTGTTGAAACTGTAATTCACTGCCTGTCCCGGTAGCAGGGTAATAGCCACCGTATCTGTAACTACAGGACCATTATTGACACGGTAACCGATGGGAAAATTTGATTGCACGGCATTGCCAAAATTCCGAATGGTGATGGTGATTGTTTCAGTAGTGCCAAGATCACAACCTGAAACGGGTGCTACCAGGTTAGTAACTGCAAGATCAGGAAGCTGTCCACCGGTTGTATTGGTTTTGTAAGGGATAAATTTTACTTTATTGGAAACAGCATTTCCTGTGCCTGAAGGATTCAATGTTGTATGAAAAGGTCCCGTGGGCGTGCCCCAGTAGCAACTGCGTGCGTCGACAGTATCTGCGGTTGCACCGCTGATATTGCTGATACCGGAAGCCGTGTTGTTATAGATATTACAATTGTTGAACACTGGTTTTCCCGAAGCGGATAAGACGCCTGTAGGATTATTCAAAATGGAACTGTTAAAGAAAAACGGATTGGAATTACTGATATAAATACCCGCGTCTTCACTGTTTGAAACAGTAATATTTGAAATGGAAATATTGGAGGTATTTATTTCCAATGCCCTGCCTGAAACGCTGTTGCTGCCAAGCTTGTCGATCACGCAATAGCTCAGGATAGAGTTAGCGCTGCTGCTGTTAATATCGATCCTGCCGCCAAAATTAGATACCCCTGTTCCGGGACTCTTGATAAATTTTATGGTGTTGCTTTCCTGGCCAAGAGCTTTGAGGCTGCCATTTACGATTAGATTGCCCTGGTAATCGCGAAAATCTATTGTAGTGCCTGGTTCTATAGTCAGCGTACGGGAAGTACTGACGGTAACGGTACCTGTCAATATGATCTTCGAGCCGTTGCCCTGGTTTCTAAAAACTACATCTTTGGAGACAGTACCATTGGTTTGAACAAATGCATTGATGTTTGAGGAAATATTCGACAGGCCGTTAGCGGGAGCATAAACAGATCGTCCGTTTTCATTTCCCGAAAAACTACAGTTTTGAATGACAGGGGAGATGGTATCAGAGTTAAGGTACACTGATTGATAACCCAGGTTGCTGTTTGTACTGATAGAGCAATTATTCATCATCAGGCTGCTGCGCTCTACCTTTACACCAATGCCAAGAGAGTTTCTTATACTGGAATTATTGAGTGTTAAGGGGCCGGTAGCTCGGATCGTAGCATCATAGTTGGTGGTCCATGGATAACCGAGCGAATCAAAGCTGGCATACTGTATCGATGAATTCAATGATCCGTTGTTGAAATTAATATTGCCACCGTGCGTTTCATTGCCATTTCTTCCCCCGGAAAAGTGAATAGAATCAGTTATAGTACCATTGGCGACAAGCGTGCCGAATACATTGATAGTGCTATTGTATCTTGCCAGTTTTATAGTAGTACCGGCTTGTATAGTAAGTGTTTTGCCTGCGCTGACATCTGCATTGGTCACTGAGTAATATGAATTAGGGCCCGGTTTCTTCCATGTGGAGTGTTGCGCTACAGTCCCGTTCAATTCAATGATCGCATTGGTATTGTCAGATATATTTGATATGCTGCCGGGATTGGCCGAGATCGTTTTACCTGCTGTATTGCCGGCAAAACTGCAATATCGGATGACAGGAGAAATACTGTCTGCCTGTATGTATATAGAAGGATAGCCAATACCGCCTGATGCACTAAAGGAACAGTTGGTTAGATCGAGACTGCTACGTTCTGCTTTGAGGCCATAGCCCAGGGAGTTTCTTATACTGGAATTACTGATGGTCAATTGACCAGTAGCACGTATTGTCGCATCATAATTGGTTGTCCAGGGATAACCAAGTGAATCGAAACTAGCATATTGAATGGAAGAATTAATTGAACCATTGGCGAAGTTAATATTACCACTATGCGTTTCATTGCCATTTCTGCCTCCAAAGAAATGGATAGAGTCTGCTGACGTACCATTGGCGATAAGTGTACCGAATATAGTGATAGCACTGTTGTACCTCGCCAGTTTAACGCTTGTACCCGGTTGTATCGAAAGTGTTCTACCTGCACTAACGTCTACACTGGTCACTGAGTAATATGAATTAGGTCCCGGTTTTTGCCAGGCGGAGTTCTGGGCTATAGTGCCCACCAATTCAATGATGGCATTGGTATTATCAGTTACGTTTGAAATGCTTCCCGGGTTGGCCGTTATCGTTCTGGCATATTGGTTGCCGTTAAAGGTGCATTGCCTGATAGCAGGTGATATCGTATCACCGGTCAATGCTATGACTTCAGTGTTAAAATTTCCACTGAATACACATCCTGTGATATTCACATTACTACGGTTAATTCTTACGCCATAGTAATTCGGATTGCTGATAAGGCTGTTGGAAAGTGACAATGGTCCCTGCGCATTGATGACCGAATAGTTAGCAGAGGAAAGTGCTCCTAAGGAGTCAAAACGGGCATATTGAATGGAAGAGGCGGCAGAACCCTGGTCGAAACTTATACCTCCTCCATAATAATTGCCATTGTAAGCGGTTCCATAAAACCGGATAGAATCGGAGGCGGTACCATTGGCGATCAAAGTGCCCAGAACATACAGGTGTAAATTATTGTTTGTAAACTGTAGTTTGACGCCTGGTTTCATCGTTAATGTTATACCTGCATTGACTGTTATATTACCCAGCATCTTATAATAACTGTTGCCTGATTGCCTGGGTAACTGGCTGTTGACGGCAACATTACTTGTTTGTATGCCTATGATGCCATCAATGTTGCTGAGATTTTCAGCTCCACCTATCCACGTACTGATATGCATGGAAGATTCGGTATGTGTGATGAGGCTGTTTTGGATAGTAGGTTTAGCCGGGGAGCTGATATTAAAAACGCCGTCGTCACCCCAATAGTTTATATCTCCAAGGCTGTCGGCACGTACATAGTTCAATACCGAACTGCTGCTGCCGGCATTAAAATACACGGCACTTCCATAGTTGGATGAAGCGCTGACGTATGTTCCTTTGAAATAAATCGAATCGGTAAGAGTGCCAGTAGCATTCAGCGTACCGTTGATGATGAGCCGCTGACTGTTATTCGGAAATTGTAAGGCCGACCCTGGCTGCATCGTCAATGTTACTCCCGCATCAACTATTATTTCGCCCAGCATTTTGTAGTAAGCGCCACCTGCTTGTTTGGGAAGGGAACTGTTTATACTCACGACACCTCCTCTCAATCCAATTATGGCATTCACCCCGCTGATATTTTCAGCGCCCCCTATCCACGTATGAATGTCTACAGATGATTCGGTATGGGTGATCAGGCTGTGACCGATAGTGGGTTTGGCGGGGGAATTGATATTAAAAACACCGTCATCTCCCCAGTAGTTGACATCTCCGAGACTATCGGCGCGGACATAGCTTAATACAGAACTGCTACTGCCTGCATTAAAGTATACAGCACTTCCGTAATTGGAAGAAGTGTTTGCATATGTTCCTTTAAAATAAATTGAATCTGCGGGAGTGCCCACTGCATTCAGTGTGCCATTGATGATCATGCGGTAGCTGTTCCTTGGAAATTGTATTACTGTACCTGGCTGCATCGTCAGCGTTATTCCCGCATCCACAGTTATATCACCCAGTATCCTGTAATAGGCATTGGATGTCTGTTTGGGCAATGAACTGTTAACGGTTAAATTGCCATTTCTTAAACCAATAATGCCGTTTACCTGGCCGGTATTTGCAGCACCGCCTGGCCATGTATTGATGTGAACAGAGGATTCAGTGTTAGTGATAAGGCAATGCTGAATGGTTGGTTTCGCCGGTGCATCTATATTGAAAACACCGTCATCGCCCCAGTAATTGACGTCACCAAGACTGTCGGCCCGTATATAATTAAGTGTCGAGTTGTCGCTACCTGCTTTGAAATAAATGATACCTCCGTAATTGGAAGAAGCGTTTGCATATGTTCCTTTAAAATAAATAGAATCGGTGGAAGTTCCGGCTGCATTCAATGTACCGTTAACGATGAGGCGGGTACCGTAACTAGGAAATTGTACTATCACGCCCGGTTGTAATGTAACGGTAATGCCTGCATTGATCGTAAGATCTCCCATAAGCTTATAGTAACCGTTAGTAAGCTGTTTTACCAGTGTACCGTTGGTCGCAGCACTACCATTTCTTATACCGATAATACCACTGACATGTACGTTTTCTGAACCACCATACCATGTGTTGATATGCGCCGAAGATTCAGTATTGGTAAACAGGGAATGATTGATACCGGGTTTGGAAGATGCACTGATATAAAATACACCATCATCACCATGGGCATGTATATCTCCGAGACTGTCGGCACGCAGATAATCTATCACAGAACCACTGCTTCCATCATTGAAATATACCGTACCACCGTAATTGGAGTTACTGGCACTGTATTTTCCTTTGAAACGAATGGAATCACCAGCGAGCCCCACGGCATTTAACGAGCCGTTTACAATGATGTCATAATTATAATTAGGGAATTCAAGAACTACCCCGGGCTGCATCGTTAATGTAATGCCTGCGTTGATGGTAAGGTCTCCCAGCAACGTGTAATATGCGCCAGTTCCTTGTTTGGGCAGCACACTGTTGATGGCCACACTAGACTGTCTCAAACCGATGACTCCATTTATTTCGCTGATATTTTCTGCACCGCCAGACCATATGCTGATATGCGAAGAAGATTCTGTATTGGTAAACCTGCAATGAGAAATAGTAGGTTTTGCAGGAGAGTTGACATATACCATGGCATCGTCACCATGGGCGTGTATATCTCCGAGGCTGTCAGCACGTACATAATTCATCACGCAGTTAATACTACTGGCATTAAAGTAAACAGTACCACCATAATTGGAAGAATTGCTATTGAATTTTCCTGTAAAACGGATAGAGTCGGTTATGGTACCAGTTGCATTTAATGTACCATTTACATTGATGTTGTAATTGTATTGAGGGAATTGTACGGTTACACCGGCCTGTATTGTAAGAGTTTGACCGGCAGGTACAGTTATAGCTCCGGTAAGTATATATGGACTACCTGCCGTTGTCCATGTGCCGGATTGATTACCACTCACGTTGGTCTGCGCTTTTGCAGGCATAAAACAAAAAAAATATAGAGAAACTAAGGCAACTGCCTTGGTGAAAATTCCCTTCATGTATCAATTTTGGTTTAATGGTGGCCAGGCCGATTTTAGCTCTAAAAACTTTTTCCGGTTAAATTCAGGAAGATTGGAGGGGAAATCAAAAGGAAGGATAATAAATTATATTTATCTAATATAGATTAAAAAATCAGGGGGAAGAATTTTTTTTATGGATGTGCCATCGGTCATTAAGTTGTACAACAGGCAAAGGTATGAATTCTAATAAATCATAAATAGTTTGGGGGCTGCCGGCAAGGTCAGTATCGCAGTTTTGATGAAAAAAATCGTTATTCTGAAAACTATAAAAGTAGGAGACCTGGAGTGATTACTATTGATACAGCAAATAATAGTTAATAAGGATTCGGTCTTGCGACCACCTAGTAACGAAAATTATTTTAAAAAGCTGAAATCCAGTGAAATATGCAAGAGCACTCAGTTTGTTTTGCCTTTGTCCTGTTCGGATTTCTTTACTGCAGTAATATATACAATTATTCCTCCGAGTACCAAGCCTGCAAGAAGTCCCCAAAAGAAGCCAGTATAGGTATTTTGATTGGGTGAGCTAGGAATGGCTGATGCTGTCATGGCCTGTTCCAACGGACCGTAAGGTTGTAAGTCCATACTCTATCTTTTTATGATTTTAATATGCTGAATTTGGTTTTCATAGATGACCTGGTAGCTATACTCATCAATGTTATAAAACGTTTCTTTTTTGTCATTCACGAAAGTGCCGTAGTAGCAATTAGGTCGAAAGCCCATGCTATTTAATTGCCACAGCGTAAATTTCTTACTACCGGTATTCGGCACAAGGTTCTCAAAGAGTTTATAATTGGCAAGAAATCCTTTCCTGAATTCCTTTAATATCCCGTAAAGCTTGTATTGTGTGGCGGCCTTTTGATATCTTTTGCAGTCTTCAGAACAGTAGACTTGGTTTCCATGATGTTTATCGAAGGCAGCCTTGCAAAACGGGCATTTAGATTTCTTATCCATTACTATCGGATGATATTATTGTCAAGGAGCCTGGCAATAGACTCTCTGTGGATGAATTTACGTTTGCCAACTTTTGTCACTACAATACCCCCGCTTTTTTCAAGGGCAGCCATCTGGGTATCACCGTAATTAAGAAAGGCCATGACATCACCACGGGAAACCCATTTATCTGAAACTTGTATTACCGAGGTCTTAGGTGAGATATTTTTTTTGATCTCTTCTATATCCTTTTTAATCTGAATTAATAATTCGTTTGTTTCCATAATTGCTGTAGGTTGACTGCAAAAATGGATAGATCAACGAATACTTACATTAACTAAAATTCGAGGTGATTTTTTAGTTCATTTTTTGTCAACAATTTGTTCTACACGACGATACCTATAAGTATCCCAGTCAATTTCATACTTCAGTTTATCAAATTCGGTCTTGGTATGTAGAGGGTAGTCTTTTACAATCAGTCGAATCAGATCGTATAAAAGAATATAGAGTTTTCGTTTGCTGACTGTTTCATCCTTGATAATACATTCTATCATGGCTTTCAGAAAAACGCCTTCACCTTTACCTTTTGAGGAGTTCTTCATGAATTTCTCGGGATCCATAGTCCCGCCAAGTTCTCTTTCGATATTGTCTAACAAGCCATGCATAAGAGCGCTATATACATCTTTATGCTTTAATGGCTTTTTACGATACGTCTGTCTTTGTTTATATAATTGGTTTAGAGAAATATACAATAGTGATGTTTCCGGGTCAGTTTTATAATGTGTAACGAGCCCTAGCCACTGAATTAATTCGTATTTTATTTTTGTGTCAAGATGCAGTTTAATGAAAGCTATTGCGAAGGGCCTCATCACTTTAATATTTCCTTCTTGTTCTATTTTATTGAATTCCGTCAATATATCCGATAGCCTGATAAACCATCTTAAAAATATTTTGTTGTACCCGATATCTTTAAATTTGTTTAGTATGTCGTTGTCAGGAAATATTGAAAGGTTACTGTAAGCCTCGATGATAAATTCCAAACGTTCTGCTTCTCCAAGACTTTTAATCTCTTCAGTGGGAATTTCAAGGAGATATTTTTTATTGAGCAATGCCTGGTTTCTTAGATTTCTGATTCCCTCGGCATCTTTTTGCCTGATCTGTGGCCAAATATGATTTAATTCGGTTATCATAGATTTTCCATTAAATAATTTTCAAATTTAGTTTTGGCATTTAGCAACCGACTTTCTGTAACGGAGTAGTAAACTTCGTCGACATCTCCATTGCGACTTTGGCCCATCATTCGCTTGATTACGCCGTAATCTTCTATGCCCGCTTCCGAAAGCAATTGCCGAAATGTGTGACGACCTATATGAGTAGACAATTTAAGTGGAATTTTAGCCATGCTAGAAAGGAGCTTTAGCTTCGAATTGACTTCTTTATTTGAACGCTGTGGTAACACTGCTCCCGTCAATTGATTATCATTCCTCTCTTTGTATTTTTTTGCAATATCGATTGCAAAAACGGGCAAAAAGCTTTCTGTAATAATATCTGATTTAATCCGTCTTAATGATAGTTTAAGGTTATTATTCTCTCTTTGTTCGAGATTTTTCCATGTCAGGGTCATAGCATCTTTGTAGGCAAGACCAGTGAATACTCCGAACAGAAATATATCGCGATAAATCTCTTGAAAAGGATAGTGGATTAAATCCAACCGATATATATCCTTCACCTGCTGGATGGTCAATCTTTCTCTTCTCGGTGACTTGGTTTTTATTTTGACAAGCTTGAATGGATTTTTGGTCAGGAATTCTTTGTCGACTGCCTGGCCAAATATGGTACGGAATTTTTTAATCACGCCTGACGCTGACACTTCAGTCATTCCTACCCGGTTCAAAGCTGGATTAGAATTAACCAAATAGCTTTTAAAATCCTCCGCCAATTCGTAATTCAATTGCTCGAAAGTCAGGTTTTCCTGTTTTCTGAGCATTAGGAAATTACGGAGATGATTAATCGACCTCCTGTAATTTTTTATTGTACCAGCAGTCCGACTTACATTTTGCATAACTGAATTTTCAAAATAGTCATCTACGAATTTCAGTACCGTCTTTTGCTGCGAGATATTATTACCTAATACATAGTCTTTCATGAACGATGCGCTGTATTTTGGCAACTCGGTCGCATTCAAAGTAATGAATTCATGAAATTTTTGGTCAAGCCGGTTCAGGTGATGATTAACCGGTGAATTTCTCTCCACCAATCGCATAGTTATGGGATCCCATTTAAGAAGGTCATTTTCTGACAGTTCAATGTTAAGCCTGGTGTCGGATTTTAGCCTGTTGAAGCAAACGCGGAGATACACTGGTACTTTACCTGTTTTCTGATTCTTTTTAACCTTGTTTGGAAAAAAATTAATTGACGCTTTCATGTCTCATGAAATTTTTGGTGAAGCAAATGATTTTGGTGAAGCACTGGTGAACTAAAAAGTGACGTGAAGCGGTTTCAACCGGGGTATTCCGAAAACAAAAATCCCCGTCAACATTGAATTTGCGGGGATTTCGTGCTGTACCGGGCGGTACTGAAAGTATCTTTTGTAGCCCGTACGAGATTCGAACTCGTATCACCACCGTGAAAGGGTGGTGTCCTAACCCTTAGACGAACGGGCCGTTTTAAGGGACGGCAAAGATAGGTTTGCAGCAGTTTTTAACCAAATGTTTTTAAAGATAGCCGGGAACCTATGAAGTTTATGTTGATATAGCCAGCCGTACAGTTTGTAAACCTCATAGGTTTGGTTTCCGCCTTCCCGGTCAACTCCCCCTGTACTATTTTAACTCTGGAGGTAAACGAATACCATATTTGCCTGTTTCACTTTCTGAATTGGCTATTTTAAAGAAATCTGATACACCTAAACCAATATGCTTTTCGTACCTTTGCCCCGCTTTTACCAGCCGGAGCTTGCGTCATCGTTGTAGCTTTAGAGGAGTCAGCCTTCGCTAGAGCTTCGGCAGACGAAGACGGTTAGCAAAGACTGGACATCTTAATAAGTTTAAACTTTTCAAGTTATCATGAGTACAGTTAAAGTTGCTATCAACGGATTTGGACGTATCGGCCGCCTGGTTTATCGCCAGATCTACCAAATGAAAGGAATTGATGTAGTAGCCATCAATGATCTTACAAGCCCTAAAGTGCTTGCTCACCTCTTAAAATATGATAGTGCACAGGGCCGCTTCGATGCTGAAGTGAAAGCCACTGAGGATTCGATTGTTGTGAACGGCGATGCCGTTAAAATATACGCACAAAAAGACCCTTCCCAGATTCCATGGGGCAGCCACGGAGTAGATGTGGTAATTGAAAGCACTGGCTTCTTTACCGATAAAGACAAAGCCGCCGCTCACCTCAAGGCCGGCGCTAAAAGAGTCGTCATCTCTGCACCCGCTACAGGTGAAATGAAAACAGTGGTATTTAATGTAAACCACGACATACTCGACGGAAGCGAAACAATCATTTCCTGCGCTTCCTGCACTACCAACTGC
>Ga0075366_10001122_pt1 | contig 13189 bp, 11 predicted proteins | sample EndMethybrTD3031_FD_72351 | JGI IMG/M metagenome (GOLD analysis project Ga0075366, IMG submission 72351) | Populus endosphere microbial communities from Tennessee, USA - Endosphere MetaG P. TD hybrid TD303-1 | ecosystem: Host-associated > Plants > Roots > Endosphere | place: USA: Tennessee...
CTCGATCGGCGTGAGCCGCGCCCGTGCGCCATCCACCACGAAGACGGCCATTGCGCCGCCAGGCTGCGGAAAGACCGCGCTCACCGGCACGCGCAGGACCGAGGAGCGGAACAGCGTCACGATGCGCACGCTCACCCGGTAGCCGTCGCCCAGCGCCCGCCACTGGTCGGGCGACCCGACGAGATCGATGAGCACGTTCACACGCTGCTCTTCGATGCCCAGCGCCGACACCTTGGTGAACGCGGCCGGCTCGACCCGCCGCACACGGCCCTCCAGCATGCCCCCGCCGCCCCAGCGCTCCACACGCACCGGCACGCCGGGCAGCGCCTGCAGCGCATCGGTGGTCAGAAGCTCGGCAACGATCTCCAGCCGCGTGGTGTCGCCGATCTCGATCAGCGGAGCGCCGAGCGTCACCGTGGTCTCGCTGGTCTGCGCCACGCGCAGAACGCTGCCGCTCACCGGTGCGCGCACGGCGAAGATTCCCTCGCTCGCGCCCGTCGCGCGTATGGCGACCAGTGCGGCGCGCGCGGTGTCGCGTTCGTAGCCGGACACCTGCCGCGACTGCAACGCGACATCCAGGTCCGTCTGGGCGGCCTGGAGTGCCAGCCTGTCGGTGTCGACCTTGGCAGCCGAGACGAAGTCCTGCTGCGCGAGCTGCTCGTTGCGCCGAAGCTCGATGCGCGCCTGCTCCACCGCAACGCGCGCGCGCTGGATGCCGGCGTCGGCACGGCGCACCGCCGCTTCGGCGGCTTCCACGCGCGCGGACTGTTCGCGCCGGGTGCGTTCGTCGAGCATGGGCGAAAGCGCCGGCGTGATCGTGGCGACCACGGCGCCGGCCTGCACCGCATCTCCTTCGCGCAGCGCGATGCGGGCCAACCGACCCGCCAGCGGTGCGCTCAACGCATACCGGTCGCGAAGGCGCGTCCTGGCGTCTTCGACGACCGACTGTTCGTAGGGGCCCATGGTGGCGCGCGCCACCTCCACGGCCAGCGGCCGCGGCGCGAAGGCCCAGACCAGCACGGCCGACAGGGCCGCGGCCGCTGCAATCGATATCCACAAGGGCTTGGGGTTCATGGTTTTCACTCTCTTGTCTTCAGGGCGGAGACCATGTTGATGCGATCGATGCGGCGGCGCACGATCAGCGCGCTGGCTGCCGCGGCCATCACCACCGCCAGGCCAGCCACGGCATAGGTCCGCGCACGAATCACCACGGGAAAAAGAAACTGGTCGGACTTCAGGAGCGAGGCGATCAGATGGACCAGCGCGTCACCGGTGAGCATGCCGATCGGCAGCGCGATCGCGATGCCGATCGCCATCTCGCCCAGCAGCAGGCCGGACACTTCCGCGCGCGTGAAGCCGAGCACGCGCAGGCTGGCCAGCTCCCACGCCCGCTCGGCCAGCGCGATACGGGCGTTGTTGTAGACCACGCCCACGGCGATCACCGAGGCAAACAGCGTGAGCACCGTGCTCATGATCAGAATGTTGCGCGCCGTCACCTCCTGCATGTTGCGCAGCATCGTCGCCTTGCTGAATGCGCCAGCCGCGCGTGGCAGCGCCTGGATGGCTTGCAGCAGCCGCGCCTCGCTGCCCTGCTCCAGCGCGAGCACGAACCCGGTCGCGATGTCGCCTTCGCCCAGCGCGCGGTTCAGGGCCTCGCGGTTCATGTACGCGTTCAATCCCATCATCTCGCGCACCGTGCCGTCCACCCGGGCCTCGAAAGTGCGCCGGCGGCCCTCGTGGACTTCGACGCGCACCACGTCGCCCACGCGCAGGTCCAGCTTCTCGGCCAGCCGGTCGGTCAGCAGCAGGCCATCGCCGTGCGGAATGGATTGCCGGCCGCTCGCGTCCACGATGCGCAGCAGCTCGCTTCGCACCGGGCCGCCCCGGATCTGCATGCGCTTGCGCAGATGGCCGTTGACCAGCGTCACCTGCACGTCGCGCAGCGACTCGTGCGCGAGCACGCCGGGCAGGCGGGCCAGCTGCAGTGCAACGGCGTTGTCCGTCGGTTCCACCAGCCAGACCGAGACGTTGCTGCGCATCGACAAGGTGAAGGTGCTGTCGACGATCACCTCGATGGCGTCGCGGAAGAAGTTGCCCATCACCACGATGGCCACGGCCGCTGCGACACCGCCGATCGACAGGCCCGTGCGCAACGGGCGGCGCTCCATGTTGCGAAGAATCATGCGCACCGCCGGGTTGAGTCGGGCGATGCCGAGGCGTTCGGCCAGCGTACGGCGGTAGCTCCCCGGCGCCGGCGGCCGCATGGCTTCGGCCGGCGTCAGCCGAACGGTTGCCGCAATGGCCGAGAGCGTGCCCAGCAGCGCGGTGGCGAGCGTCACGCCGGCGGCCAACAGCACGAGGCGCGAGTCCATGTGGTGCTCGAAATTCGCAAAGTGGAAGACCTCCGCATAGAGGCCAACCAGGCGGGCGCCCAGCCAATCGCCCAGCGCAACGCCCAGGCCGAGGCCCAACACGACGATCACCAGCACCAGGCTCAGGTAGTGGGCGGCAATGGTGCCGTTCGTATAGCCCAGGGCCTTCAGTGCGGCGATCTGCTCGCGCTGCGTGGCGATCAGCCGCGCGAGCACGACGTTGAGCAGGAAGGCGGCCACCCCGAGGAAGATGGACGGCAGCACGATGCCAAGCACACGCTGTTCCTTGATCTCGTTGTCGAGCATGGCGTGGGACACCTGCTCCTCTCGCGTGCGCGGCTCGGCCCCGCCGTAGCGCGCCAGTGGCTGGGCCAGCGCATCGGCCACCTCGGCGGAGGAGACGCGCCGCACCGCCGCCGGAGCGAGCCGGACCGCGAGCGTGTTGAATGCACCTTCCATGTCATAGGCGCCCGCCAGTACCTCCTGGTCGATCCAGAAGATTCCGAACCCGCGCTGGTCCGGCATGCCCCACAGGCCTGCGAACACGAACTCCGGCGACACCGCGGTTCCGACGACGCGCAGTTGCCGCTGCCGGCCGTTGAGCAGCGCGCCGAAGGTGTCGCCGGGCTTCAGGCCGCGCGCCTGCGCGAAGCCGAGGGACACCAGCGCGTCGATGGCATCGAGTCCGCCGCCAGGAGCCGCAGGGCCGCCGTCGAACAGCCCCCGGCCGGCCACGATGCTCACCTGGTTCAGGCGCGGTGGCGTCACCCGGTCGATGCCGATGAGCTGGCCGAGCACGGGATCGCTGCTCGAGGGCAGCTGTATGCGCACGACCTGCTCGATGGTCGGCTGGACCTCGGCCACGCCCGGCACGCCGCGCAGCTGCTCGGCGAGCGAAAGCGGTGCGCGCTTGACCGTGACGAAGAGGTCCGCGAAATGCCCCTGCGCGTAGAAGACGTCACGAGCGTCGGCCAGGGAGTCGATCGCCGACAGGCTGGTGAGAAAGCCGCCGGCGCCACTGGCCACCACCAGCGCGATCGTGAGCACCTGGCTCCACATCGTGCGCAGGTCGCGCAGCAGTTTCCGGTCGAGCGCCTTCATGGCCGTGCTACCACGAGAGTTCCGCCGACGCGAGACGGTGCGCATTGCGTTCGATCTTCTGCACTCGCCCGTCACCGAGCGAGATCACGCGATCGGCCATGCCCGCGATCGAGGCGTTGTGCGTGATCACCAGCGTGGTAGTGCCGAGCTCGCGGTTGACGCGTGCGATCACGTCGAGCACCAGCTTGCCGGTCGCATAGTCGAGCGCGCCCGTGGGTTCGTCGCACAGCAGCACCTTTGGCCGCTTGACGATGGCGCGCGCAATGGCCACACGCTGCTGCTCGCCGCCGGACAGCTGAGACGGAAAATGGTCGCGGCGCGCCGAGAGGCCGACGTGGTCCAGCGCGTCGTCGATCGGCATCGGATCGGTCGCGATGTCGGTGACCAGTGCCACGTTCTCGTGGGCCGTGAGGCTGGGTATGAGGTTGTAGAACTGGAATACGAATCCCACGTGCTCGCGCCGGTAGCGCGTGAGCGCCTTTTCGCCGGCGGCGATCAGATCCAGATCGAAGTAGTGCAGGCTGCCGGTGCTGGCCACCTCGAGGCCGCCCAGGATGTTGAGCAGTGTCGATTTGCCGCTGCCGGAAGGCCCGAGGAGAACCACGAACTCGCCCGCCGTGATGTCGAGATCGACATCACGCAGCGCCACGACATCGACGTCGCCTGCGCGATAGGTCTTTCCGAGGCCGCGGGCCCGGAAGACGGGAAGCGGCTTCATGGCGCGGGCTCGATTCCAACGATCGGCAGCTGCGAGCGCACGAAGCTCAGGGCGTACTGAAGCTCGCCGAGGCTTTCGGCATGCAGCGTGAACAGCGGCTGGCCGAGTTCGACCCGGTCCTTCACGTGCACGTGCATCGTGGCACCGGCGGCTGGATCGCGCGGCGCGCCAGCCAGCTTGGCCATGCGCGCGACCAGGCGGGTGTCGATCGCGGACACCACGCCGTCGGCGGGGGCGGTCACGCAATGGGTATGGGCTGCCTTGGGCGGCACGCGCAGGCCGCCCTGCGCTTCGCAGATCGCAATGAACCTGGCGAGTGCGCGGCCACCATCCAGCGCCTCGCGCGCCATCGCCTGTCCCGCGCCCGCCGCGGCCTTGCCGGCCATCTCCAGGATGAGCCCGGCCAGCAGGAGGGCGCGTTCGCGCAGATCCCGCGGTGCATCGGCCTGGCGCTCGAGCACCGCCATCACGTCCATCGCTTCGAGTGCCGGGCCCACGCCGCGGCCGACCGGCTGGCTCCCGTCGGTGAACACGGTCTGTACCTGCAGACCCAGCGCGGCGCCGACCGTGACGAGGCTGCGCGACAGCTGGCCGGCGGCGGCGTCGCTGCGCACCTTGGCCAGGGGACCGACGGGAATGTCGATCAGCACACGCTGCGAACCCATCGCCGCCTTCTTGGACAGGATGGATGCCACCATGAGGCCCTCGCTGTCGATGCCGAGCGGCCGCTCCACGCGGATCAGCACGTCGTCGGCAGGGCTGAGACGCATGGCGCTGCCGCCCACGATACACCCCCCTTCGCGTTCGACGACACGGCGCATCGCGGCCAGGTCCAGGTCGACCGGTGCGAGCGTTTCCATCACGTCGGCGGTGCCGGCCGCCGATGTGATGGCGCGCGACGAGGTCTTGGGCATCACCACGCCGCATGCCGCGACGATGGACACGACCAACGGTGTGGTCCGGTTGCCCGGCAGTCCGCCGATGCAGTGTTTGTCCATCACGGGCGAGGTGCCCCAGTCGATGCGCTCCCCGACGTCGACCATGGCGCGGGTCAGCGCCACCGTCTCGTCCAGTTCGAGGCCGCGGCCGGCACAGACCGTCACGAAGGACGCCAGGTGGATGTCGGGAAGGCGCCCATGGCTCACGTCCTCCATCAAGGCCCGCAGGGCCGCATAGTCCAGCCTGCCGCCATGGACCTTGTTGCGCAGGTGCGCGAGCGAGTCGAGGATCGGCGGGTGCCGTACCACCAGTTCTTCGCCCTCAACGGCGCCCATCAGGTTCCAGGCCGCCTCCGACAGCGCGATTTCGTCGTTGCGCAGCCAGTCGCTGTTCACTTGGTGCAGGATCGCGAACAGGTGGCGCCCGTTGGCGATCACCTCGACCTGCGCCTGCGACTGGAAGCCTTCGGCCCGGCAAACCGCGCAGTCGCTGCGCATGTAGACCACGGGCTGCTGGTAGGTGTCGATGCCGGCACGGCGGGCCAGCAGGCGGTTGTGTGGCGGCATTGGGCGCTCCTTGGCAGCATGAAGCTTGGCACGCGCCGCGCACGCGGGGCTTGATGCCCGTCAAGCGAGCGCGCTGGCGCTGTCCCGCCGATCCGTGTTCTGGCGGCGTCTTAAGGCAAATCGAATCTGCCGCCGCCATCATCCGAATCGTGCGACCCATGGGGTGGTCGCGACATCAGCTTACGTGGAGATGCCAATGGACACTGCAGCCCAGTCCGTCGCCGCACCATCGTGCACCGATGCACCGCAGCCGCCCGGTGCAAAAGCCCCCGCCGCCGCAGCCGGTGCCCGCCTTGCAGATGTCGCAGCCGTTGCCGTCATGCTGCTCCTGGCCATGGGTGCCGCCGCATTGGTGTGCGGGGTCTACAACGCCTTCGACGACGGTTGGTTCCGGATGAGCGGGGCTACACTGGCGCACATCCTGGCCCTGGCCGGCTTCTGAGGTCATGCGCCCGACCCGTCGCGCAGATTGCCAAGTTCCCGGCCAGAGCACTTTCACATGCGCCTGCTGATTGTCGAAGATGATCCCCTGCTCGGCGATGCGCTGGCCACCGGCCTGCGCCAGCTCGGCCATGCGGTCGATTGGTTCGGCAGCGGCGGCGAAGCCGATGGCGCGCTGTCCGGAGCCTCGTTCGATGCATTGGTGCTGGACCTCGGGCTTCCGGGCGGCGACGGCATGACCTGGCTGCGCCGCTGGCGCGATCGGGGCCTGAAACTGCCGCTGCTCATTCTCACGGCGCGCGACGGCATCGAGCAGCGCATCGCCGGGCTCGACGCCGGGGCCGACGACTACCTCGTCAAGCCCATCACCATCGACGAACTCGCGGCTCGCCTTCGGGCGCTGGTGCGCCGCGCCGCCGGGCGCGCGCAACCGGTCTGGCAGCACGGCGCGCTCGAGTACGACCCCGCCAGCAAACTCGTGCACTGGAAGGGCGAGCGCGTCGACCTGACCGGACGCGAACTGGCGGTGCTCGAGGCGCTCCTGGCGCAGCCGCAGCGCGTGCTCTCCAAGGCCCACCTGCAGGAAAAACTCTACGACTGGAGCGGCACGGAGCCCGAGAGCAATGCCCTCGAGGTCCACATCCACCACCTGCGGCGCAAGATCGACCCGGGCATCGTGCGGACCGTGCGCGGCGTGGGTTATGCGCTCGGGCCCGGCGAGGCGGCACCATGAGCCTGCAGCGCCGGCTCCTGCTCTATCTGCTGGTTTGCGCGCCGCTGGTCTGGGGCGTGGCCTTGTACTTTTCCATCAGCCGGGCGCGGCACGAGGTCAACGAGCTCTACGACACCGAACTGATCAGGCTGGCGCGGCAGGTGCAGTCCACGTTGAGCCCGAGCCATCCCGGCACCACGCCGGTGCTGCCGCCCGCACCCAGCGAAGGAACCAGGGAGGCCGGGGAATCGGACGTGCGCGATCTTGCCGTGGCGGCATGGGACGCGAAGGGCCGCCTCATGGTTGCAGACCGCGAAGGCATGGTGTTGCCTCGGCGGCCCGACGCGAGCGGCTTTGTCGACGAAAGAATCAAGGGCCGGACGTGGCGCATCTATTACCTGCCATCCGTCGACGGCGCCTGGCTGGTGGCCGCCGGCCAGGACGCATACGAACGCGATGAACTGGTGTACGGCCTCACGGTCACGCAGGTGGTCCCCTGGGTGCTGGTGCTGCCCTTTCTGCTGGCCGTGATGGCGTGGGCCGTGCGCCGCGCGTTGGCGCCGATGCACCAGCTCACCGCCGAGCTGCGCCGCCGAAAGGCCGACGATCTGCAGGCCGTGCCCGATGACCGGGCGCCGGCCGAACTCAAGCCGCTGCTGGGCGCCATGAACGGACTGTTCGCCCGCATCGACCAGCTGCTGGTGCGCGAGCGCCGCTTCACGGCCGACGCCGCGCACGAACTGCGCACGCCGCTGGCCGTGCTGCGCGCCCAGTGGGACGTGGTGCGCCGCGCCGGCAGCGAGACCGAACGCGCCGCGGCTGAAGCCAAGCTCAGCGCCGGCCTCGATCGCATGGGACGGCTGGTGACGCAGATGCTCTCGCTGTCGCGCGTGGAGTCCGGCGTCGCGCCGGCCTTGACCACCGAGGTGCAATGGCCGCGGATCGTCGAGCAGGCCATGAGCGATTGCCTGGCCACGGCCGAGCGCCGCCGCATCGAGCTGGCCTGCGAGTGGCCGCCAAGGGGATCGCACCCTTTTCCGCTCCTGGGCGACGAGCATCTGCTGACCATGCTGTTGCGCAATCTGCTCGACAACGCGGTTCGCTATGCGCCGGAAGGATCGAGCGTGGTGCTGCGCATCGGGCGCGAACACCTCGAGCTTGAGAACGAAGGAGAGCCGCTGTCGCCCGAGCAGCTGATACGGCTTGGCGAGCGCTTCTACCGGCCCGACGGCCAGCAGGAAGGCGGCAGCGGCCTGGGGGTTTCGATCGTGCGGCGCATTGCCGAGCTGCACGGACTCGAGTTGCTGTTCGGCCTCGGCGCAGGCGGCCGGGGTGTGAAAGTGACGCTCCAGTTCGATGCGGCGCACCGCTGAAGGACCGGCCGGGCTACCTCGACCTGGCCTTCTCCAGCAGCAAGCGCGCTTCCTCGCGCCGCCCGCTGTCGGCCACCTGCCGGCCCGGCCGCGGCGGCGCCTGCAATGCCCGCTCGAGGTACGCGACGGCCTGGTCGGGCTGCCCGGTCTCCACCAGGTACTCGCCGTAGAAAAAGTTCGGATCGATCCCCTTCGGGTTGAGCGACAGCGCTTTCTGCAGCAGTTCCTTCGCCTTGGCCTTGTCGCCGAAACCCACGGGCCATCCCGGGACCTTGTAGTAGAGAACGCCCAGGCTGTTGTAGGCCGAGCCGTCGAGCACATCGCCGTTGATCGCGATCGCACCTTCGTACAGCGCCTTGGCTTGCTTCACCAGCCCCAGCGCGCCGAGGCCACCCTTCTCGCCGGCCCATGAACTGACGATGATGCCTTCCCAGACCAGTGGCTCTGCGCGACCCGGGTAGGTTTCGCTCACCTTGCGGGCCTTGGCCGCCAGGGCCTCGAAACGCTTCCCGCGTTCGGGCGCGGGCGTCTGATAGCGGATCGCTTCCCAGTCGTGCTGCAGGTCGACGACGGCATCGTCGACGCCCGCCGCGAAGGCCGCGCGCGGAAGCATCGCTGCCAGCCCCGCGGCAGCGGCGATGCCGATCAGCCAGCGGCGCTGCACAGCGGATGGCATGGGCGAAGGGAGTCGTGAAGCGGTCGGTGTCATGTGTGGTCCTTTGTGGGTCAGTGCACGCTGTGCAGCAGCGAATGGGAATCGGCTTCGGCGGACGCGCCCGCGGTGTCCGGGCGCTCGAGGAAAGGCTGCGCGGGCGGCACGAGCGGCGGCAGCGCGCGGCGGTGCTTGTCGAACGCGCCGTCCAGAAGTTCGGGCGCGAGCCCGTTGAGCCGAACGGCCAGCTTCTCGGGAAAGCCCAGGAAGCACTCGGCGGCCTCGCTCTCGATGAGCCGCAGCAGCGCCGCCGCTGGGATGTCGGGCCGGTCCGTCGCCGTGCCCGTGGCCTCGTTGTAGCTTTCGACCTCGGCGTTGTTGAAATCGGTGCGCGTGGTGCGCGGGCCGAGGTATTGCACGCGCACCTGCGTATCGCCGAGTTCGCGGCGCAGCGATTCCGCGAATCCGCGAAGCCCGAACTTGCTGGCAGAGTACACGCTGAAGCCCGGCAGGCCCAGCCGCCCCAGCACCGAACCCACGCAGACGACCTGCGCCTTCGGCAGGCTGCGCAGATGGGACAGCAGCGCCTGGGTCAGCAGCATCGGCACCAGCAAGTTGAGATGCAGCACCTGCGCCATGTCGCTGGCGCCCAGCGATTCGATCCGGCCGAAGCCCGGCAGGCCCGCGTTGTGAACCAGCACGTTGCAGCCCCACCCGGAAGCCACCTCGGCAATGCCCGCAAGGCTGGCGACGCGCGTCAGGTCGGCTGCGTACCATTCCACCCTGGGCCGGGGCACGCCGCAGTCGCGAATCAGCGCGCGCGCCTGCGCTGCCAGCCGCGCCGGAGATCGCCCGACCAGCATCACCGATGCCCCGGCGTTCACCAGGTGCGTGGCCGCGGCCTGGCCGATGCCGCCGCTCGCGCCGGTCAGCAACACCCGGGCTTGCGAGGTCTTCATGCCTTCACCTCCGCGCCGGTGCTCGCCTGCGGCAGCGGCAGGCTGCGGAACACGTCGCCGTACAGGCGGTAGAAGGCACGCGCGGCATGGATGATGTCCGCCTGGTCCTGCGGGTCCTCGACCTGGTCCATCAACAGCTCGAAATGCGCGGTGTGCTCGCGGTCCAGCATGCCGTGCGAACGCAGGTAGGTGAACGCGGCATCGGGAAGCTGCAGCGGCTTCTGGATCTGGTCGGCGGCCATGAGCGCAAGCGACACGCTCGTGCCCTCGAGCACATGCACCATCCCGAAGAACCCTAGCGGATTGCGCCGCGCGATGGTGTCGTAAGCGTAGGCCACCATGACCTCGGTGGCGTGGCCGGGCAGCCCCTCGCGCACGGCCTGCGCATCGCCGCCGCAGGCGCGTATGTCGTCGAGGATCCACTCGTCATGCCCCCGCTCTTCCTCCACGTATTCGTCGAGCGGTCCGCGCAGCCACGCGTTGCGTGCCGGCAATGCCGCCTTGCAGGCCTGCAGCAGGGGCACGGTGTGGCGCACGTGGTGGTAGGCCTCGCGCAGAAAGGCCAGGTAGCTCGGCAGCGAGACCTCGCCGCGCAGGCAGCCCTGGATGATGGGCGTGCCGAGCAGGTTCGCCCGGGTGTCGGTGGTCTGTTCGACCAGGCGGTCATGGAAACTCATGGGGACTCCAGTGGATTCGGTCAGGGTGCGGCGGCGATGCCGAGGGCGTCGGCGTGCAGTTGCAGGATGGCGGCGCGTTGCGGGCGGCCGTTGGCCGTGGCCATGCCGGACGCGGCATCGAAGTTCGCCCGGCCGCGGACCCAGCGCTGGATCCGGGCGTAGTCGGGCAGCGCGGCATTCGCGGCGTCGACGGCGGCCTGCAGCTGGGCGTCGGGGGAGTCGGCGCGCACCGGCCAGAACACGGCACTGAGTGCCGGCTGGGCATCGCCGAACACCACGGCCTGGGCGATGGCGTTCTCGCCGCGCAGGGCCGTCTCGACCCATTCGGGCGACACGTTACGGCCGAAGGCGGTGATCAGAAGATGCTTCTTGCGGCCGCTGATATGCAGGTAGCCGTCGGCGTCGATCCGGCCCAGGTCGCCGGTGGGCCACCACTGCGGCGGTGCGGCGGTGTCGCCGAGGTAGCCGAGGAACAGGCTGCCGGCCACCTCCACTTCGCCGTCCGGCGCAATGCGCAGCCGCGCATGCGGCAGCGCGCGGCCGGCCGTGCCGGCACGGTCGTGGCCCGGCAGGTTGAGTGTCTGCACGGAAGCGCCTTCGGACAGGCCATAGCCCTCGAAGGCGGGAATGCCGAGGACGCGCGCGCCGTGCAGCAGCTTGGCGCCCACCGCCGCGCCGCCCACGGCCACCAGTTTCAGCGAGTCCGGCGCACGCTGGCCGCTTTGCTGCAGGTAGCCGGCCCAGGCGCGCAGCATTTGCGGCAGCAGGATGATGCTGTGTGGCTGTTGCGCCTGCACGCAGGCATGAAACCGGTCCGCGTCGAAGCCCGAGGAGCCGTTCAGGCCCAGCTGCTGCAGGGGCAGCGTGACGCAGGTGGCGCCGCGCAGCAGCGGCGCCATCACGCCCGCGATGTTCTCCAGCAGCACGGCGAACGGAAGCGCGCAGAGGTGGCGGCGGATGTCGAGCGGCGCCATCGCCTCGACGAGGCCCTCGGCCACGCGGCGCATGGCATCGGCATCGAGGCACACCCCTTTGGGCGCGCCGGTGGTGCCGGAGGTGAAGGTGATCTTGGCCGTGCCCACCGGCATTGGCGGAACCGCCGCCGGAAGACGCACGATCGACAGTGGCTGGCCTGCGACCGAAAGGCCCGAAGCAGCGCCTGCCGGCCAGCGCGCGGCGAGAGGCGGCACGGTCAGCACGGTGTCCACGCCGGCGGCGCTCAGCGCATGGTCGATCTGCCCGGGTGCGAAGAACACCGGCAGCGGCACATGCACCACCGCTGCCCGCGCCGCAGCCAGGTCGGCCACCACCCAGGCGGGCGAGTTGTCCATCAGCGTGGCGACGACGCGGGTGCCCTCTGCCCGCAACCGGTCGGCGAGCCGGCTCGCCTCGTCGTCCAGTTCGGCGAACGTGACGTGGCGTGCGCCATCGTCCAACGCCACTGCGGACGCCTCTGCGCGCGGGCTCACTTTCGCGCTCCCGACGCTTTGGAACGGCGCGCCATGTGGTGGCGCAATGCAAGCCTCAGCTGGGAGGCCAGCACCACGGGATGGTGCTCGTAGTAGCTGCCCCAGTGCGCGGCTTCTGCGCCCAGCGCGGATGCGCTGGCCGCCCCGAGCGTCAACGGAGCGACGCCGAGACGCACGAGCATCTTGCGCAACTCCTGGGTCACCGTGCCGACGATCCACTCGAAGCCCTCGGCCGCGAGATGCGGCGCCAGCCGTTGGATCAGCTGCGGTCCCTCGCCAGCCCGGCTTGCAGCGAGGTGCCCGACCTCGACGATGGTCTCGCGAGCCACCGGCGCGCCCGCGCATCCGGCGAGCATCACCTCGACGGGCGCTGGAAGGTAGTGCTCGAGAAACAGCGTGTCGCGCGCGGCATTGCGGTAGCCGGCCGCTGCGACCAGTTCGCCGTTCCTGCAAAGGCTCACCAGCCGCGGCGCAAAGTGCGTCACCTGCGCGCCATAGCGGCGCTCGTAGATGCCGCGGATGAAATCCTCGACCGCGGCGCGGTGCGGATCGTGGAGCTCGTGCACCGCGAATTCGGCCGGGGGCGTGGCGGGGGCGCCGGCTGACGGCTCGACCACGCTGGTGCGCGACGACAGGGACATGAACATGCGATTTCCTCAGGAAACCCCGCCGCCTGCATACGGTCCGGGGCATGGGGTGCATGGTCGCTGCCGCCGATTAACGCAAGCTTAAGGAAGCCGCCGCACAGCATTCGCCGCCCCGGCGCCAGCCGGAAGAGGCGCTCGCGCGCACCTGTCCTGACAGACCTCGGGGCACATCCTTGATCCAGCGCAACGCGCCGCGGCCCGCGCTCTCCAGAATGGGCAATGCGCTCCGCAAGATCCCCTTTCCGAAAGAAGGTGCCATGAACATCTCATCCATCTGCACGCGGCGCCTGGTTGCCGTGGACGGCGGCAGCACGCTTTTCCAGGCGGCCGCCATGATGCGCGAGCAGCACGTCGGCGCACTGGTCGTCACCTACTCGGTGGGAGCGGGCGCCTGCGTGACCGGCATCGTCACGGATCGCGACCTGGTGATCGACGTCCTGGCCCAGGGCCTGGACCCTGCAGCCATCAAGGTCGGCGAACTCGCGAGCGAAACCATCGTGAGCGTGTCCGAAGACGCGGACCTCGCCGGCGCCATGGCCGTCATGGAAGACCATGGCGTGCGG
>Ga0075366_10001124_pt1 | contig 13182 bp, 15 predicted proteins | sample EndMethybrTD3031_FD_72351 | JGI IMG/M metagenome (GOLD analysis project Ga0075366, IMG submission 72351) | Populus endosphere microbial communities from Tennessee, USA - Endosphere MetaG P. TD hybrid TD303-1 | ecosystem: Host-associated > Plants > Roots > Endosphere | place: USA: Tennessee...
TGCAGAAACTGGTCGACGACCAGCTCGCCAAGGGCGTGCAGGTCGAGAACAAGCCGGTCATCAAGCGTGCGATCTCGGCCCAGCCGGTGGTCAAGCCGATGCGGATCAACGCACCGAACTCGGTGTTCGCGCTGGGCAACGTTTTCGCCAAATCGTGAGACATCGGTGCCTTCGGGCACCGAGCCGAACGCTTTCGATTCCACAATCTTCCTCCTTCGCCAGCCCGAGCCAGCCATGGACGTCACTCCTCATTTCCCCATCTATCTTGACTACGGCGCGACCACGCCGGTCGATCCGCGCGTCGTCGACGCGATGATTCCCTGGTTGCGCGAGCACTTCGGCAACCCGGCATCGCGCAGCCATGCCTGGGGATGGGAGGCGGAAGAGGCGGTCGAAAAGGCACGTGGCGAAGTGGCCGAGCTGATCGGTGCCGACCCGCGCGAAATCGTCTGGACCTCGGGCGCCACCGAATCGAACAACCTCGCGATCAAGGGCGCGGCCCAGTTCTACAAGGGCAAGGGCAAGCACCTGATCACGGTCAAGACCGAGCACAAGGCGGTGCTCGACACGATGCGCGAGCTGGAACGCCAGGGCTTCGAAGTCACGTACCTCGACGTGCAGCAAGACGGCCTGCTCGACCTCGACAAGTTCAAGGCCGCGATCCGCCCCGACACCATCCTCGCGAGCGTCATGTTCGTGAACAACGAGATCGGCGTCGTTCAGGACGTGGTCGCGCTCGGCAACATCTGCCGCGAAAAGGGTGTGATCTTTCACGTCGACGCGGCACAGGCCACCGGCAAAGTCGAGATCGACATGGCAAAGCTGCCCATCGACCTGTTGAGCCTGGCTTCGCACAAGACCTATGGCCCCAAGGGCATCGGCGCGCTGTACGTGCGCCGCAAGCCACGCGTCCGGCTGGAAGCCCAGATGCACGGCGGCGGTCACGAGCGCGGCATGCGGTCGGGCACGCTGCCCACGCACCAGATCGTCGGTATGGGCGAGGCCTTCCGGCTTGCCAAGCTCGAGATGAAGGACGACATCGCCAAGGCGGCCGCATTGCAAAAGCGCCTGCTCGACGGCTTGAAGGACGTGGAGCAAGTCTTCATCAACGGCGACCTCGAGCGCCGCGTGCCGCACAACCTGAACATCAGCTTCAACTACGTCGAAGGCGAGTCGCTGATCATGGGCATCAAGGGGCTGGCGGTGTCGTCGGGGTCGGCATGCACGTCGGCCAGCCTGGAGCCCAGCTACGTGCTGCGCGCACTGGGTCGCAGCGACGAGCTGGCCCACAGCAGCCTGCGCATGACAATCGGCCGCTTCACGACCGAGGAAGAGATCGACTACGCGATCTCCACCATCAAGCACAACGTGGCGAAGCTGCGCGAACTCAGCCCCTTGTGGGAGATGTTCAAGGACGGCATCGACATCAGCACGATCCAGTGGTCGGCCCACTGACATCCACGCCCTGATCAAGTTCAAAGAGGTAACCCCATGGCATATTCACCCAAGGTCATCGACCACTACGAAAATCCCCGCAATGTCGGCTCGTTCGAAAAGGGCGACGACTCGGTTGGCACCGGCATGGTGGGCGCACCGGCCTGCGGCGACGTCATGAAGCTGCAGATCAAGGTCAACCCTGAAACCGGCGTGATCGAAGACGCGCGCTTCAAGACCTACGGCTGCGGTTCGGCCATCGCTTCCAGCTCGCTCGTCACGGAGTGGGTCAAGGGCAAGACGCTCGACGAAGCGGCTGCGCTCAAGAATTCGCAGATCGCCGAAGAGCTGGCACTGCCGCCGGTCAAGATCCATTGCTCGATCCTGGCCGAAGACGCGATCAAGGCCGCCGTGAACGACTACAAGGCCAAGCACGGCGCCACGGCGCAAGCCGCGTCGGAAGCAGCGGTTCACTGAGATGGCTGTGACGCTCACCGAAGCGGCCGCGCGCCACGTCACACGCTACCTCGGCAAACGGGGCAAGGGCGTGGGGGTGCGGCTGGGCGTCAAGACCACCGGTTGCTCGGGCTTGGCCTACAAGCTGGAGTATGTGGACGAATTCGCCCCCGAAGACGTCGTGTTCGAAGACCACGGCATCAAGGTGCTGGTCGACCCGAAAAGCCTGGCCTACATCGACGGCACGCAGCTCGACTTCGTGCGCGAAGGCCTGAACGAGGGCTTCAAGTTCATCAATCCGAACGAGCGTGACCGCTGCGGCTGCGGAGAGAGCTTCCGGATTTAGCCCACCCGCGAGGCGGCTCACTTCGTGCAGCCACTTCCCCTCAAGGGGCAACATCAGCGGCCCGGCAAAGCCGGTTACGCGGTGTTCCCCGAGCTGGCACCGACACAGCCGCCGCTGACTTTGCAGGCGGTTTTTTATTGCCCATGAATCTCCAAGACACCGATTTCGAACTGTTCGCTGTGCCTGCCACTTTCGCGCAGGACCGCGCCGTACTCGATGCGCGCTGGAAGGAACTCCAGCGCGAGGCGCACCCCGACCGCTTTGCGGCCCAGGGCGCGTCTGCACAGCGCGTGGCGATGCAATGGTCGGTTCGCATCAACGAGGCCTACCAGCGCCTCAAGAACCCCATCCGCCGCGCGAGCTACCTGTGCGAGCTGAACGGCTCGCCGATCGAGGCCGAGAACAACACCGCGATGCCGGGCGATTTCCTGGTGCAGCAGATGGAGTGGCGCGAGGCGCTGGAAGATGTGGCCGACGAAGCCGGCCTCGATGCCTTGCGCGACGAGGTCGACGCGGGCCGTGCGCGCGCGCTGTCGTCGCTCGACCGGCTGATCGACGACAAAGGCGACTACCCGGGCGCGGCGCGCCAGGTCAGAGCCCTGATGTTCATTGAGCGCTTTGCCGAGGACATCGATGCCAAAGCTGCGCAGTGGGGACAATAGCGCCATGGCATTGCTGCAGATTTCAGAACCGGGCCAGGCGCCCGACCCGCACCAGCGGCGCATCGCGGTCGGTATCGACCTCGGTACCACCCATTCGCTCGTCGCCGCGGTGCGCAGCGGCGTGGCCGAGTGCCTGCCCGATACCGAGGGCCGCGTGCTGCTGCCCTCGGCGGTGCGCTATGTCGACCGCGAACGCCGGCAGATCGGCTTCGATGCGCTGGCGGCGCGCGCCGGAGATCCAGCCAACACCATCACCTCGGCCAAGCGGCTCATGGGCCGCGGCCTGGCCGACATCGCGAACCGCGATGCCATGCCGTACCGTCTGGTCGACGAGGGCGGCATGGTGAAGGTGCAGACGGTGGCCGGCGTGAAGTCACCGGTCGAGGTCAGTGCCGAGATCCTGGCCACGTTGCGTTTTCGCGCCGAGGACAGTTTCGACGACGAGGTCTACGGCGCCGTGATCACCGTGCCGGCCTACTTCGACGAGGGCCAACGCCAGGCCACCAAGGACGCGGCCGAGCTGGCCGGCCTCAACGTGCTGCGCCTGATCAGCGAGCCGACCGCGGCTGCCATCGCCTACGGCCTGGACAACGCGAGCGAAGGCGTCTACGCGGTCTACGATCTCGGCGGCGGCACCTTCGACATCTCGATCCTTCGGCTCACGCAGGGCGTGTTCGAGGTGATCGCCACCGGCGGCGACTCGGCACTGGGCGGCGACGACTACGACCATGCGCTGGCCGATCTCGTGTTGGCGCAAAGCGGCTTGAAGGTCGAGAGCGACACCGACAAAGCCGCCTTGCTGGCGGCCGTGCGAACGGCCAAGGAAGCACTGTCGGACGCCGACTCGGTGACCTTCCACGCCCGGCTGGCGGGCGCCGAGGTCCGCCTCGATTTGGAACGCGAGCAGTTCGACGCGGCCACCCGGCCGCTGACCGACCGCACCATCGGCGCCGTGCGCAAGGCGCTGCGCGACGCAAAGCTCAAGCCCGACGCGCTGCGGGGGATCGTGCTGGTCGGCGGCGCCACGCGCATGCCGCAGATTCGTGAAGCGGTGGCTGCGTTCTTCGGCCGACCGCCGCTGACCAACCTGAACCCCGACGAAGTCGTGGCGCTCGGCGCCGCGATCCAGGCGAACCAGTTGGCCGGCAACGCCGGTGCCAGCGACCTGCTGCTGCTCGACGTGATCCCGCTCTCGCTCGGCATCGAGACCATGGGCGGCCTGGTCGAGCGCATCGTGCCGCGCAATCAGACGATTCCGACCGCGATGGCGCAGGATTTCACGACCTACCAGGATGGACAGACGGCGCTGGCGCTGCATGTGGTGCAGGGCGAGCGCGACCTGGTGGCCGACTGCCGCAGCCTGGCGCGGTTCGAACTGCGCGGCATTCCGCCGATGGTCGCGGGTGCCGCGCGCATCCGCGTGACCTTCACGGTCGATGCCGACGGGCTGCTGAGCGTGAGCGCGAAGGAGCAGGGCAGCGGCGTCGAAGCGCACGTCACGGTCAAGCCCTCGTACGGGCTCTCGGACGACCAGATCGCGACGATGCTGCAGGAAAGCTTTTCGACCGCCGCCGCCGACATGCAGGCGCGCGCGCTGGTCGAAGCCCGCGTCGATGCCGACCGCATGCTGCTCGCGACTCAGAGCGCACTCGACGCCGACGGCGATCTGCTCGAAGCCGACGAGCGCGCTGCCATCGCATCGCTGATGGCTGCGTTGCGCGAAGCGCGCGGCGCCACCGAAGCAGCAACGGTCGAAGCGGCCACCAAGGCGCTGGCTGACGGCACCGAGGCCTTTGCCGCACAACGCATGAACCAAGGCATCGCGCGCGCGCTGTCAGGCCGCAAGGTCGAGTCCCTCTAGAAGAACAAGCAGATGCCCATCATCAAGATCCTCCCGCATGCGGAGTACTGCCCGCAGGGCGCAGAAGTCACCGCGCCGGCCGGCACCTCGATCTGCGAGGCGCTGCTCGACAACCACATCAACATCGAGCATGCCTGCGAGATGAGTGCCGCCTGCACCACCTGCCACGTGCTGGTGCGCCACGGCTTCGAGTCGCTCAATCCGTCAGACGAAACCGAAGACGACCTGCTCGATCGCGCCTGGGGCCTGGAGCCGCAGTCGCGGCTGAGCTGCCAGGCCATTCTGGCGCAGAAGGACGTGACGATCGAGATCCCCAAATACTCGATCAATCACGCCAAGGAGAATCATTGATGAGCGCAAACGCATGAGTCGCCAGATCGTCCTTGACACCGAAACCACCGGTCTCTCCGCGGAGAACGGCGACCGTGTGATCGAACTCGGCTGCGTCGAGCTGTTTGCGCGCAAACTGACGGGCAACGACCTGCACATCTACTTCAACCCCGGGCGCGAGAGCCACGAAGACGCACTCAAGGTGCACGGGCTCACCACCGACTTCCTGCGCGACAAGCCGAAGTTCGCCACGCTGGCGGACGACGTCGTCGAGTACCTGCGGGGCGCTGAACTCATCATTCACAACGCTGCCTTCGACGTCGGCTTCCTCAACAAGGAACTCGAGCTGGCCGGCCTGCCGCCGCTGCGCACCTTCGTCGGCGAGATCACCGACACGCTCGCGATGGCCAAGCAGGTGTATCCGGGCAAGCGCAACTCGCTCGATGCGCTGTGCGATCGCTTTGGCGTGGACCGCTCCAACCGCACCTTTCACGGCGCCAAGCTCGACGCGCAACTGCTGGCCGACGTCTACATCAACCTCACACGCGGGCAGGACGCGCTGCTGATCGATGTGGCGTCGAACGAGCCCGCGCTGGGCACGGCGATCATGGTGGATCTGCGCAGCTTTGTGCTGCCGGTGCTGCGCGCTGGCGAGCACGAACTGGCCCTGCACGAAGCCGCGTTGCAGCAACTCGACAAAGCCAGCAATGGCCGCACGCTGTTTCGCCAAAGTGGCGAAAATGCTGTGGCATAATCGTAGGCTTCGCACGAAAGTGTTGAACATTTCTGGCGGTGCCAGCAGCCCTCGCGGCTGTTTCAGGTACCGCTCGGGGCGGTTAGCTCAGGGGTAGAGCACAGCATTCACACTGCTGGGGTCGGAGGTTCGAAACCTCCACCGCCCACCAATTTCTTTGCGTTTGCGCACGCATGTCGGCCCAGACCGACGCGCGGTTGTGCGCGTTCACCGTGGCGGTCAATGTGCGCTGGCGGTAGAAGCGAAGCAAAAGGAGACTGGCATGGCCACATTCCCCGATTTGCCCACCCCGATCACGCCTGACCCGGTCGACCCGGCCGATTTGCCGGTCGAACCGGATGAGGGTCCCGGCACGCCGCCGGTCGAACCCGGCGAGCCCGGCAGTCCGGCTCGAATGGTGTTCCATCGGGCCGGCGCTTGAACGCAGCCCTGTTGCGCGGCTAAGCTCGCGCGATGGATGAATTCGATTGCGCCGTCATCGGTGCCGGCGTGGTGGGTCTGGCCGTGGCGCGCGAACTCGCGCTCGCCGGGCGCGAGGTGATCGTGCTGGAGAGCGAAGGCGCGATCGGCACCGGCACCAGTTCGCGCAACAGCGAAGTGATTCACGCCGGCATCTATTACACCAAGGCGTCGCTGAAGGCACAGCTGTGTGTCGAGGGCAAACGCCTTCTCTACGACTACCTCCTCGCACGCGGGCTGCCCCATCGCCGATGCGGCAAGCTCATCGTGGCAACCTCGCAGGCGCAGGTGGCCCAGCTCGACGCGATTCGGGCGAGGGCCGTCGACAACGGTGTCGATGACCTCGAATGGCTCACTGCCGACCAGGCCCGCACGCTGGAGCCGCAGCTGCATTGCCTGGCGGCGCTGCATTCGCCCAGCACCGGCATCGTCGACAGCCATGCGTTGATGCTGAGCCTGCAAGGCGAACTCGAAAACGCCGGTGGCGTTGTGGCCCTCAAATCGCCCATTGCCAGTGCCGAATGCGAGCCCGGGTCGATCGTCCTGGTCGCGGCGGACGGCACGCAGCTGCGTTGCCGCAGTGTGGTCAACGCAGCGGGGCTGGGCGCCCCTGCGTTGGCGAAGCGCTTCAACGGACTGCGCGCCGATGCGGTGCCGACCGCGTACTTCGCCAAGGGCAACTACTTCACCCTGACTGGGCGCGCGCCCTTCACGCGCCTGATCTACCCGGTGCCGGAAGCGGCGGGCCTTGGCGTGCATCTCACGCTCGACCTGGGCGGGCAAGCCAAGTTCGGGCCTGATGTGCAGTGGGTGGATTCCCCTGAGGATCTGGTCGTCGATCCGGTCCGGGGCGAAGCCTTCTATGCCGAGGTTCGCCGCTACTGGCCGGCGCTTGCCGACGGTGCGCTGGTGCCCGGCTACGCCGGCATCCGGCCAAAGATCTCCGGGCCGGGCGAGCCGGCGGCCGACTTCATGCTGCAGGGGCCGGCGCAGCACGGCGTGACGGGGCTCGTCCATCTGTTCGGCATCGAGTCCCCAGGGCTGACCAGCAGCTTGGCGATTGCGCGCCGCGTTGCGCAATTGCTGGCAAAAGTCTGAGCCCGGTCGCGATAAAGACCTGTGCAACCCATGTACGATGGAACCGCGCGCCGCTTGCAGGCGAGCAGTGGCCGGCGCGGTGCCGGCCGCAACTCACGGAGGGAAGATTTCAATGACTGCATCCACGCAAAATCTCGAAGCGGCTGCCAACGCGGTGGCTGAAGACCTGGCGAACGACGTACGCGGCGTCCTGGCCAGCAAGGAACTCGACGCGGTGCCCCACATCAAGGCGCTGCGCCAGCGGGTGGATGCCAAGCTGGCGATCGCCCGTGAACTCGCCGCCGAAAAGGGCAAGCTCGCCGCCAAGAAGGCGCGCGATGCGGCCGACACCGCCAACGCCTACGCGCACGATGAACCATGGCAGATCGCCGGTGCCGCCCTCGCGGTTGGCGTGCTGGTGGGCCTGCTGCTTGGCCGCCGCAGCTGAGCGCGCGGCCCCACACGCGCAACGCCCGCTGCCTGAGCGCCTGAATCGCAGGCCCGGGGCCTGTCCGTGAGGCTCATGTCGCTGTTCGGGCTCGAGGCCCGGCTGCGTCGGCTGCGCATCGCGGCCGGCGAGGGTGCGTTGGCGGCGGAAGACCGCGTTCAGCTGGTGCGCATGGCATGGGACGACGAGAAGCAGCGTCTCAAGCGGATGCTGGTTCTGGTCATCGCTGTGCTCGGCCTCACCACGGTCACGGTGGCCTTGCTGTCGGTCGCCGTCGTGGTGCATTTCTGGGACACGCCGAGCCGCGTCGTAGCTGCCTGGTCGGTGGCCGGGGTGTGGATGGGGCTCTGGCTGATCGCTGTGCTGACACTCATGGCGACGCTGCAAAGCGCGAAGAGTGCCTTTGCACCGACGCGTCGCGAGTTCGAGCGCGATTGGGAATGGGCGCAACAGCGCTTTGGCCTCGGTGGGGAACACGATGAGGACGACGACGCGCCTTCCGCGCGTCCGGCTACGCAGGCCGAACTGCTCGCCCGCATCGAACGGCAGCGCCAGCGCATCGCGGTGCTTGAAACACCCGCGCCAGCGCCGGCGCCGGGCGTCCCGCCACCCGATGAATCGCCAACTGCCGCGGCGCTGCGGATTGCGCGGCAGCACCCGGTTGCTTCCGGCGTGGCTGCCGCTGCGGTGGTGGCCGCGCTCGGGCCGCGCCGATTGCTGCGCTGGGCTGCATTGATCGCGCCCGTGCTCTGGCGCATGCGTTGAACGGATGAGCGGTCAGGCGCTCTTCAGCGCCTTCGCGGCCTCGCGCACCAGCGCGGGGCCGCGGTAGATCAACCCGGTGTAGATCTGCACCACGTCGGCGCCGGCCGCGATCTTGGCCCTGGCATCGGCAGCATTCAGGATGCCGCCCACGCCGATGATCGGGAAGCCCTTTCCCAGCGCTGCACGCAGTTGCGCAACCACGCGGTTGCTGGCCTCGCGCACGGGTGCGCCCGAGAGGCCGCCGCTTTCATTGCCGTGCGGCAGGCCCACCACCGCATCGCGCGCCAGCGTCGTGTTGGTCGCGATCACGCCGTCCATGCCGTGGCGCTTTAGCGTCGCGGCAATCACGGCAACCTGTGCTTCTTCGAGATCGGGCGCGATCTTCACGAACAGCGGCACGCGCTTGCCGTGTGCTGCGGCCAGCGCCTCGCGCCGCTGCGCCAGCGTGCCCAGCAGCGCATCGAGCGCCTCGTCGCTTTGCAGCGTGCGCAGGTTGGCGGTGTTGGGGCTCGAGATGTTGATCGTCACGTAGTCGGCGTGCGGATACACGCCTTCGAGGCACAGCAGGTAATCGTCGGTTGCGCGTTCGATCGGGGTGGCAGCGTTCTTGCCGATGTTGAGGCCCAGCAGCATCGGCGTCGAACGGGCGGCGCGCCGGCGAAACCGTGCGCGCTGCACGTTCGAGATGAAGGCATCGAGGCCTTGGTTGTTGAAACCGAGGCGGTTGATTAGCGCTTCGCGCGCTGGCAGGCGAAACATGCGCGGCTTGGCATTGCCAGGCTGGCCTTTCGGCGTGACCGTGCCGACCTCGACGAAGCCGAAGCCCATGGCTGCGAAGGCGTCGATGCAGCGGGCGTTCTTGTCGAGCCCGGCGGCAAGGCCGACCTTGTTGGGAAAGCGCAAGCCCGCCAGCGTGACCGGGTCTTCCACGCGCGCGGCCGTGTAGACCCAGGCCAGCGGCGTGTTCTGCGTGCGGGCCAGTCCGTCGAGCGTGAGTTCGTGCGCATGCTCCGCGTCGAGGCCGAACAGGAAAGGGCGGGCGAGGGCGTAGGGCAGCAACAGCGACATCGGATAATCCAGGGCTTCAGACAGACAACGACAACCCAGGATTCTCCCCGATGACCGCCAGCCCGCTCACCCAAGACGAACTCAAGACCCAGGTCGGCCGCGCCGCACTCGACTACGTGGTGGCTGGCGAGATCGTCGGCGTCGGCACCGGCTCGACGGTCAACAAGTTCATCGAGGCGCTGGCCACGATCAGGCACACGATCCGCGGCGCGGTGTCGAGTTCGGTGGCTTCGACCGAACGCCTGCGTGCGCTCGGCATCGAGGTGTTCGACAGCAACGAGGTGGAGGAGCTGGCGGTGTACATCGACGGCGCCGACGAGATCGACGGCCACGGCTTCATGGTCAAGGGCGGTGGCGCGGCGCTCACGCGCGAGAAGATCGTCGCGGCGCAATCCCGGCGCTTTGTCTGCATCGCCGATCTGTCAAAGCGGGTCGAGGTGCTCGGCGCGTTTCCGTTGCCGGTGGAAGTGATTCCGATGGCGGCGCGCCGCGTGATGCGCCAGTTCGAGCGGCTGGGCGGACTGGCCCAGGTGCGCGAGCGGGACGGCCTGCCGCTGGTCACCGACAACGGCCAGCACATCGTCGACGTGACGGGTCTGAAGATCGCCGACCCGCTGGCGTTCGAGAGCGAGGTGAGCCAGTGGCCCGGCGTGGTGACTGTGGGTGTGTTCGCGCACCAGAAGGCCGACGTGTGCCTGCTCGGCACACCGAACGGCGTTCAGACGCTTGTCTTCGACGGCGCGCCGTTGCTCAGAACTTGATGCCGGCCGGGTTGCTCGGTGTCGGGCCCGTGGTTGCGGCCGGCGAGGGAGCCGGCGCAGCCGCCGGTGCGGGTGCTGCCGCAGGACGCGGGGGCGCTGCCTGCTGGGCCGCCACCAGCGGTTGGGCGGGCGGACGGTTGTAGCCCGCCGGCAGCTGGTTGCTCTTGGGATAGCCGGCCGCATCGAGGTACTGCGACCACTCGCCGTCCGAATAACCCTTGAGTTGCTGCGCGCCAATGGTCAGCAGCGGCAGTGAGTTCTGCCCGCTCAGGCGTTGGAGTGCGTCGATGTCTTCGTTGGTCTTGACGATGCGCTCGTCGAACGGGATGCCACGCGTGGTCAGCATCGAGCGCGCGGTGCCGCAGGGCACGCAATCTTCGCCGGTGTAGATCGTGACCGGGTAACGTTGAACCACCAGGCGCAACTCGTACGGCAGGCCCGCGCCGGTGGCGCCAGCCGCCGCACCGCCGCCGCGTGGCGCGGTCGGCTGCACGTTGGCGGCGGGCGGTTGGTCCGAGAAGGTGACCTTGCCGTTCTTGTCGACGTTGCGGTACACCGGCTGCGCGATGGCGCCCGCGGCGATCAGCAAGAAGGCCAGGGCAGTGGTGAGACGTGTGGAAGGGGTCATCGGAAACTCCGGGTCAACGAATGACGCGAGTATCCATCAGGCCGCTTCGACCTCGGCCATGCCCTGGTGGCGCAACAGCGCATCGAGTTGCGGTTCGCGGCCGCGGAAGGCCTTGAACGACTCCATCGCGCTGCGGCTGCCGCCAGCTTCGAGAATCGCCTGCCGGTACTTGCGGCCGGTCTCGATGCTCGGCTCGCCGTTGCTGCCCACGGTTTCCTCGAATGCCGCGTACGCGTCGGCGCTCAGCACCTCGGCCCACTTGTAGCTGTAGTAGCCGGCCGCGTAGCCGCCCGAGAAGATGTGGCTGAATGTGTTGGGCGTGCGGCTGAACTCGGGCGAGGGCATCACGGCGACTTCGCTGCGCACCTCGCCCAGCAAGGCCATCACCGCGCCGGGCGCCGCCGTCGCGGCGTCGTAGCGCGTGTGCAGCAGCATGTCGAACAGCGAGAACTCGATCTGGCGCAGCGTCTGCAGGCCGCTCTGGAAGTTCTTGGCCGCGGTCATCTTGTCGAACAGCGCGCGCGGCAGCGGCGCGCCGGTGTCGACGTGCGAAGTCATGTGCGAAAGAACGTCCCACTCCCAGCAGAAGTTCTCCATGAACTGGCTCGGCAGTTCGACCGCATCCCATTCGACGCCACTGATGCCCGAGACATCGCGCTCGTTGATCTGCGTGAGCATGTGGTGCAGGCCGTGGCCGAATTCGTGGAACAGCGTGGTCACGTCGTCGTGCGTGAGCAGCGGCGGCTTGCCGTCGACGCCTTCGGCGAAGTTGCAGACCAGTTGCGCGATCGGCGTTTGCAGCGTGCCGGTGTCGGGCCGCAGCCAGCGTGCCCGCACGTCGTCCATCCAGGCGCCGCCGCGCTTGCCGGCGCGCGCCGACGGGTCGAGGTAGAACTGGCCGATCTTCTGCCCCGCGCGCTCGATGCGGTAGAACTCGACGGCGGGGTGCCACACCGGCGCGCCGTCGCGCTGGATGTTCACCTCGAACAGCGTCTCGACGATCTTGAACAGGCCGGCCATCACCTTTGGCGCGGTGAAGTACTGCTTGACCTCCTGCTCGCTGAAGGAATAGCGCGCTTCCTTGAGCTTTTCGCCGACGTAGCTCCAGTCCCACGGTTGCGGGTCAACGAGGCCAAGTTGCTCGCTCGCGAACACGCGCAGATCGGCCAGATCGCGCTCGCCGTAGGGCTTGGCCTTGGCGGCGAGGTCGCGCAGGAACTTGATCACCTGGTCGGGCGAATCCGCCATCTTCGGCACCAGCGACAGCTCGCCGAAGTTCTTGTAGCCGAGCAACTGCGCTTCTTCTTGCCGCAGGGCGAGGATCTCGCGGATCAGCGCCGTGTTGTCGAGCGCCGGGTCGCCGAACTCGCTGGCGCGCGTGACATACGCGCGGTAGAGCGTCTGGCGCAATGCGCTGCTCCTGGCGAACTGCATCACGGGCAGGTAGCAAGGCATCTTGAGCGTGAGCTTGTAGCCTTCCTTGCCCTCGGCTTCGGCCGCTGCGCGCGCGGTGCTGACCACGTCTTCGGGCACGCCTTCGAGTTCGCCCAGTGCCGCGTAGTACGCGAAGGCATCGGTGGCGTCGAGGGCGTTCTCGCTGAACTTCTGGCTCAACTCGGCCTGGCGTTCCTGGATCGCGGCAAAGCGTTCCTTGGCGGCGCCCTGCAATTCGGCGCCGCCAAGCACGAAGTTGCGCACCGCGTACTTGTGCGCCTGGCGCTGCTCGGGGTTCAGCGTGGCCGGGTCGATCGCCTTGTACTTGGCGTAGAGCCGCTCGTCGGACCCGAGCCGCGTCCAGAACGCCGTGACCCGCGGCATGGCGTCGTTGTAGGCGGCGCGCAGCTCGGGCGTGTCCGCCACCGCGTTGAGATGGCCGATCGCGCCCCAGGCGCGGCTGAAACGCTCGGTCGACACATCGAGCACCTTCGCAATGGCCAGCCACTCGGCCGGAAACGCGGGCGCGGTGACGGTTTGCAGGGCGGTATCGGCCTCGGCCAGCAGCACGTCGACCGCAGGGGCGACGTGCTCGGGCCGGATCTCGTCGAACAGCGGGAGGTCGGTGAAGTCGAGGAGCGGATTGGGGTTCATGGTTTCAATCAATTTGCGGCGCGTTCGGCCGCTTCAAGGGTGTTG
>Ga0075366_10001125_pt1 | contig 13182 bp, 6 predicted proteins | sample EndMethybrTD3031_FD_72351 | JGI IMG/M metagenome (GOLD analysis project Ga0075366, IMG submission 72351) | Populus endosphere microbial communities from Tennessee, USA - Endosphere MetaG P. TD hybrid TD303-1 | ecosystem: Host-associated > Plants > Roots > Endosphere | place: USA: Tennessee...
GGACGTCACTCGTTCCGGAACGAGTCGTCGGGAAAGTGCGACAATCGGCCTTCCTTGGCGAGGGCTGACTCTGTGCAGGCCGTCCAGGACCTCCGTGTCGCTGTGCGCGGTCTTCGCCGCAACCCGGTCTTCGCGGGAACGGCGATCGCCACTCTCGCTCTGGGCATCGGACTGGCCACCGCGGTCTTCACGGTGGCCGAAGCGCTCCTGCTGCGCGACCTGCCCGTTCGCGACCAGGACCGGCTGGTCGTCCTGTGGGGCGAGACTCCCGACGGACGGTTCGCGAACTACCCGCTGCTGCTCGACGACGCCGTGCGGATTGGCGAGAGCGCGCCGTCGCTCGCGAGCACGGCGTCCTTTGCCTACCAGGGGGCGTGGCCGGCGCCCGTTCGCGACGGCGGCCTGGTCTCGCGGCTGCGGCTCGCCCACGTGTCGGGCGCGTTCTTCGACGTACTGGGCGCGGAGCCGGTGCGGGGTCGCGCGCTGCGCTCCAGCGACGACGTCGTCGGCGCCGCGCCCGTGGTGGTCTTGAGTCACGGCGCCTGGCAGCGACGCTATGGAGGTTCCCCCGACGTACTCGGGAGAAAGATCATCCTGCACGAGACGGGCGTCGCTTACGAGATCGTCGGGGTGATGCCGCGCGGCCTCGACTATCCGAAAGGCGCCGACATGTGGACGGCGCTGGTGCCGTCGCGCACCCCCGCCGCGGCGGGACCGCCTCCCGTCATTCACGTCAACGTCGTCGGGCGGCTGCGTCCGGGAGCGTCCCTCTCGACGGCGCGGGACGAGCTGACCGCGTTCTTCGCCCGGGGCGACGCCGGACCGGAACAGCGCGCGCTGAGAGGAGTCGCGCGGGGCCTTCCCGAGGTCGTGCTCGGCGACGCCCGGCCCGCGCTCATCGCCTTCGCAGCAGCGTCCGGCCTGCTCCTGCTGATCGCCTGCCTGAACGTCGCCAACCTGCTCCTCGTACGCGGCGTCGCGCGCGTGCGCGAGATCGCGGTCCGGTCGGCGCTGGGTGCCAGCCGCTCGCGCCTGATCGCCCTGTTCCTGACCGAGGACTTGCTGCTCGCGCTCGCCGCCGGTGCCCTCGGCGTGGGCCTGGCCGTGGCCGCGGCGCGGACCTTCATCGCCCTGGCGCCGGAGGGCGTGCCTCGGCTGGACGAGATCCACGTCGACGGCACCGCGTTGGCGGCGGCCGCGCTGGTGACCCTGGCCGCCCTGGTGCTATTCAGCCTCGTTCCCGCGGTCGTCGCCTCGAGCGTCCCCTTGCGAAGCGCGCTGCAGGGAAGCGCACGCACGGGCGTCACCCCACGGTCGCGGCGAGCGACCGAGGGATTCGTGATCGCGCAGGTGGCGCTGGCCGTGCTCCTCCTGTCGGCGGCGGGCCTGATCGCGAAGACCCTCGTCAACCTGGAGCGAGCGGACCTGGCGTTCCAATCGGAGCCGCTGCTGGTCGCCGAGCTCGCGGTCCGGTTCGATGCCGGCGACAGCGCGCAGCAGATCGCGCTCCTGGACCGGCTGCTGCCGGCGGTGCGCCGCGTCCCGGGCGTGCGGGCCGTCTCGCCGGTCCTGGCCGTGCCCTTCTCGGAGGGGGCGGGGTGGGATGGCCGGTTCGCGTCGGACGATCAGCCCGCGGACGAGGCGGCCCGCAATCCGATCCTCAACATCGAGATCGTCGAGCCGGACTACTTCGCCATCTTCGGGATGCCCGTCCGGCGCGGGCGCGTGTTCGACGATCACGATCGTGCGGGTGCGGTGCCGGTCGTCGTAGTGAGCGAGTCCGCCGCGCGCCACCACTGGCCGAACCAGGATCCGATCGGCAAGGTCCTCGTCTTCGGTTCGAAACGGGAGAAGCGCTTCGAGGTCGTCGGCGTCATCGCCGACACCCGGTATCGCGAGCTGCGGCAGGCGCGGCCGAGCGTCTACTTCCCGCTGCGGCAGTCGGAGTTTCCGTTCTTCCTCTCGACGCTCGCCATCCGGACGGATGGAGAGCCGTCGGCGGTTGTGCCCGGGCTCCGCGCGGCCATCGGAGCCGTGGATCCCGAGGTCGCGCTCTCCATCGCCGCGCCGTTCGACACGTTCCTCGACCGCATGCTGGCTCAGCCGCGTCTCAACGCGCTGCTGCTGGCCGTCTTCGCGGGCGCGGCCATGGCCCTCGCCGGAGTGGGGCTGTTCGGGGTGATGTCCGCGATGGCGCGGCAGCGGACGTTCGAGATGGGCGTGCGCATCGCGCTCGGGGCGCGGCCGTTCGAGGTCTCCGTCCTGGTGGCCCGGCGCGGCCTTGCCCTCAGCGCCGCCGGGATCGGCGCCGGACTGGCCGCCGCGCTCGGCGTGAACCGGCTGCTCGTCGCGATGCTTTACGAGGTCACGCCCTCGGACGGCGCGACGCTGATGGGGGCCGTGGTCCTGATCCTCGGTGTGGCCGCGGTCGCCGCAGGAATCCCGGCCCGCGCCAGCGCGCGCACGGATCCAGTCGTCGCCCTGCGCGCGGACGGCTGAAGGGAGCGGTGGTCGCGGTCAGGACGATAGAGCAGGCTAGGTTGGGGAGATCGACAGGCCGCTTGCCCGCCCTTTGGAAATTGCTAATCTTTCGTTTGAGACCGCCGACAGCCCCGAGTCTCAGGGTTGCCCTCCGAGACCGCCGCAAGGTCGAAGGAGGAGACATGAGACCGATTCTCGCCGCCCTGGGTGCTATCGCCGCCCTTGCCGCACCGCTGGCGGGCCACGCCACGGCCAGCCGTTGCCGTCCCGCCGAATACGCGTACGTGACCAACTACGGAGACGCCACGATCTCCGCGTACCGTGTCGATGGGTCGACCGGCGCGCTGACCGAGATCGACGGCTCGCCGTACGCGACCGAGCCGAACCCGAACGACGTCGTCGTGGACCCGACGAATCGCTACGTCTACGTCGTGCACGGGGACGGGACGAAGCTGACGGCCTACCGCATCGGGGCGGGCGGAGCCTTGACCCCGCTGCCCGGCTCTCCATTCGCGGCCGTGCCGGCCGGCTTCGGGGACTTCACGTCGGCCGCCGTGGATCATTCGGGCCGCTTCCTGTACGCCACCGACGCGCTGAACGAGAAGATCCGTGGATACGCTCTCGACCCCGTGACCGGCGCGCCCGCCCTGATGTCCGGATCCGGCTTCCCCCTCGGCAACAACGGGGACGCGATGACCGTCCATCCCTCGGGCCGGTTCGCGTATGCCGGCGCGTTTCTCGGGGGCGACGGCCTCTCCGGCTACACGGTCAAGGCCTCGACCGGCGCGCTGTCGCGCATCGCCGGCACGCCGGTGTCCGTCGGGGAGCGACCATCCGACAGCGCCGTGGACCGCACCGGCCGATACCTCCTGGTTGCGAACCTCGGCAGCAACGACGTCTCCCGCTTCTCGGTCGATCGGGCTACCGGTTTCCCGACTTGGCTCGGCAACACGGCCGCGGGCAACGGTCCGACCGCCTTGGCCATCACGCCGTCGGCACGCTTCGTCTACGTCACGAACGCCCTCGACGGCACCGTGTCCGCTTACGCGCTGGACCGCTCCTCGGGCGCGCTCGACGCGGTGCCGGGTGGCCCCTTCTTCGCCGGGGCGTTCCCCAACGGCCTGGCCGTCCATCCCAGCAGCCAGTTCCTCTACACCGTCGACCGCGTCTCCGACACCGTGACGGGATTCGCGATCGGCGAGGACGGCGGCCTCACCACGCTGCCCGGCTCGCCGTTCGCCTCGGGCCTGTTCCCGTCCGCGATCGCGATGACTCGCTGAGCGGGAGGCGCGAGCCGCGCCTGTACCCTCTGCCGCCGCCGCTTGCAGTCGCGGGACCCGCGCGCGAGCGGCGGCGGCTATCCTCCGCACCTCGCCGCCCGCGGACGCGCACCCTCCGCCGGCGCGGATCCTGAAGTGGTCGCGGTCAGAACCGATAGCCGACGTTCACCGTGAACCGGCCCAGCACGTGGGTGTCGCCGCCGAACAGGACCTGGGCGCGCGCGTCCGGACGCACGAAGACGTGCTCGCCGGACGCGATGTTGACGCCGCCCCCGAAGGTGAGCAGGCCGCTGGTGTGCGTCTTGTGCTGGTCGAACGGCAACGACCTCCCGGTCGTCTCCACGATCCCGTAGAGGTTGGCGACCTGCGGGATGAAGCGTGCAAGGGCATCGATCACCGGCTCGATGTTCTCCGCGCCGTCGACGAGGGCGCCGAAGTTGGTCTGCACGCGCTCGCTGTACACGCCGCCGCTGACCGCGAAGTACGGCACCACGGACTCCGAGGTCGGCCGGAAGTTGAGCCGAAGTCCCGTGTCGACGCTCCACGCGCTGGAGCTGCGGTCCATGTAGAGCCCGGTCAGCTCGTACGTGAGCCGCGGGGAAAGGTCGTGGGCGATGTCGCCGCCCACGGCGAAGCCGGAGCCCTCGCCCGCGTCACCCAGGCCGAAGAGCTGCCGTCCTACCGTCTGCGACGTGCCCGCCGTGAGGCCGCCGACCACGGAGAACGAGGTCGGGTACGGACTGCGCTCCTCCGCCCACGCCGTCCCACCGCACAGCACGGCGACACCGACCGCAAGGATTGCCCCACGCATCGTCTATGACCTCCTGGGAAGCGTGCACGCACCTTCCCGCGAGCGAGCATTTTGCAATCCGCATGCCCCGGGCGCGATCGCGCTAACCGCCTGCGTGGGAATCGGTTCCCGGCGCGTGGCCTCGACCGGCCCTGGCCCGTACCGAGGACTCCGTGTCCGGCGAAATGGACGCTGACGGAGGAACGCGCCTATTCCGAGCGCAGCGCCATCGCGGGCTCGATGGCGATCGCGCGCCGGGACGGGATCCAGGCTGCCACCAGGGCCGCGAAGGCGAGGACCACCGTCGTCATCGCGACCATCGCCGGATCCGAGGCGACGGCGCCCCGGAGGGCGGACGACAACACGCGCGCCATCGCGAACGCGAGCGCTGCGCCCGCGGCCAGCCCGATCGCGGACAGGCGCGCCGCCTGGCCGAGCGTGAGGGCCAGCACGTCGCGCCGCGTCGCGCCCAGGGCCATGCGCACGCCGATCTCGGTCGTGCGCAGGCTGACGCGGTACGAGAGGATGCCGTAGACGCCGCTGAGCGCCAGCACCAGCGCGAGGACACCGAAGGCGGACATGATCCCGGCCACGTATTGGATTCCGATCGTGCCGCGCGCGATCGCGCGGCGCATGCTCATGACGTCGTCGGCGGGCTGGTCGGGATCCACGTCCTTCAGCGCGCGGCCCACGGCCGGGATGAGAGCGTCCGGGTCTCCCGTGGTGCGCATGGCGAAGGCCAGCCGGAGGCGCGGCTCCTGGCGCATGGGACGGTAGATCGTCGGATGGTTGCGCCGCATGACCCACTGGTGCACGACGTCGCCCGAGATCCCGACCACGGTCAGCCACGGCGTCTCGCTCGCGGGATCCACGGTGCGGAAGCGCCGTCCGATCGCGTCCTGGCCCGGCCAGAACTTCTGCGCGAACGACCGGCTGACGACGACGACGGGCTGGGAGGTCTCGACGTCCGCCTCTTCGATCCCTCGTCCCTGCAGGACGGGCAGGCGCATCGTCGCGAAGTAGTTGGGCTCGACCCAGCGCGCATCCACCGAAGGCGGGTCCGCGTTCTTGGCCAGCGGCTGGCCCTCGACCTCGACACCCTGCCAGTTGTTCCCGTTGCGCGCGGGCAGGACGTTGGCGGTGGTGACGTCGGTGACGCCGGGCAGCCGGCCGAGGCGTTCCCGGACGTCGCGCACGAAGGTGAGGCGCCGCGCGGGTTCGGCGTACGTATGGTCGGAGAGCCGGACCTCGAAGGTCAGCAGGCGGTCCGGGTCGTATCCCTGGGGCCCGCGGAGCAAGTCCCGGGCGGAGCGCACGGCGAGGCCGGCCGTCGCCATCAGCACGAGCGCGGCCGCCATCTGGAAGACGACGAGCGCGTTGCGCCCGCGCTGGCGCGGCCCGCCCACGGTCGTGCCGCGCCCTCCGTCGTGCAGGACGTCGCTCAGCGAAGCAGCCCAGGCGCGGCGCGCAGGAATCATGCTGAAGACGGCGGCGGCGAGGACGGCGAGGACGGCGGTGAAAGCGAACGTGCGCCAGTCCGCCCCGAGGTGGTCCCAGCCGGGCAGGTAGCGCAGCAGCTCGGCGGGCATGGGGTCGCGCATCGCGCGCGAGCCGAGCGCGACCAGGGGCACGGACAGCGCGGCCGCCGCCATGGCCGTCACGACGCCCTCGGTCAGGAGCTGGCGCAGGATCCGGCCGCGGCCGGCGCCGAGGGCCAGGCGCAGTGCCATCTCGCGCTGCCGCTCGGCGCCGCGCGCCAGGATGAGGTTCGCGACGTTGACGGAGGCGATCAGCATCACGAGGACGGCCGCCGCTTGCCAGATGGCCAGGATGTCGGGCAGCACCGGATCGCCGAATCCGAGGTTGAAGGAGGCGACGGCGACGCCACGGCCGGTGTTGGTCTGAGGGTGCTCCTTCTCGATCCGGCCCGCGGCGACGGCCAGCTCCGCCCGCGCCTGGGCCGCGGTGCGTCCGTCGGCCAGGCGGCCCAGGACGGCCAGGCCGTGCTGGTCGCGCCGGGCCTCGGAGGCCGCGGGCAAGACCAGCGGGACCCAGCCCTGCGCGCCGTTGGGGAACTGGAACCGCGGCGGGGCGATGCCGACCACTTCGTACGGCTCCGTGTTCAGAGTGACCGTGCGGCCCACCATCGGCTGACCGCCGAAGCTGCGCCGCCACAGCGCGTCACTGAGGATGAGGCGGCGGTCCTGCCCTTTCTGCGCTTCCTCCGGAACGAACGCGCGCCCGGCGGCGGGGGCCACGCCGATCGCCTCGAAGAAGCCGGGGGAAACGGCGGCGAGCTCGACGTGCACCGAGGCGCCGTCGGTGCGGAGGCTCGTCTCCCACTCGTCGATGGCGATCATCTCCGCCACTGCGCCCTTCGCCTGGGCCCGCCAGTCGAGGAGGTTGGCCGGCGACACGTTCTCGCGGTCGATGCTGTCGGTGCCCGGACCCGTCTCGTAGAGGCGGACGAGCCGCGACGTGTTGGGGTACGCGAACGGCCGCAACACCATGGCGTCCAGGACGTTGAAGATGATGCCGTTGGCGGCGAGACCCACCGCCAAGGTCCCGATCATGAGGAGGCTGACCCCGGGATTCTTGGCGATCGAGCGGAGCGCGAACCGTACGTCGGCGGCGAGCTGGGACATCGAGGGACCTCTTCCTGTCGTTGGGACTCGATAGAGGGAACGCAGCCGAAGGACCCGGAGTTCAGGAGAGTTTGGACAGACCATCACCTGGCGAGGCCCACGGTCCTCGGGTACCATCTCCGCGACGAACACCCCGTATGGCCTCTTCGCCCGCCTGGGCGATGGCGGCGAGTCGCCCCGAGACGTCCCTAGGAGACGTATCGCCGGTGACGCCCGAACGCTGGCTGCGGGTGAGGGAGGTCTTTGCGGCCGCCCTCGTGGAGTCGCCCGATCGGCGCTCGGCGTTCCTGGCCACGGCCTGCGCCGGCGATCCCGAGCTGGCGGCCGAAGCCGAGGCCCTCCTCTCGTCGCATCGCGAGGCCGGCAGCTTCATCGAGCATGGCCCGCAGCTCGACGCGACCGATCCCGGCATCCCCAGCGGCGAGCCCACGGCAAGTCCCGCGGACGCACACGCCATCGGCGCCTACCGGATCCTCCGCCGCATCGGCGAAGGCGGGATGGGCATCGTGTACGAGGCCGAGCAGGAGAACCCGCGGCGGCTCGTCGCCCTCAAGGTCATCCGCGGCGATCACGCGGACGCGCGTCGTCTCCGCCTCTTCCAGCGCGAGGTCCAGGCCCTGGCCCGCCTGCGCCATCCCGCCATCGCCGCCATCTACGAGGCGGGCCAGAGCAACGACGGCGAGCCCTTCTTCGCGATGGAGCTGGCCCCGGGCACGACCTTGAGCGAGGCCATGCGCGGGAGCGGGCCGGCCGCGGCCGCCCTCGCGTCGCTCCCGGCGCGGCTGCGGCTCTTCGTCACCGTCTGCGAGGCCGTGAACTACGCGCATCAGCGCGGCGTCGTGCATCGCGACCTCAAGCCCGCCAACATCCTCGTCGCGCCCGGGCCCGACAGCGCCGGCGGCGCCGGACCGGTCGAGGTGAAGATCCTGGACTTCGGCCTCGCCCGCGTCGCCGACTCCGACCTCGCGTCCTCGCGCGTCACCCAGATGGGAGCGGTGCAGGGAACGCTGGCCTACATGAGCCCGGAGCAGGCGCGCGGCAACCCCGACGAGATCGATCTACGGACGGACGTGTATTCGCTGGGCGTGATCCTGTACGAGATGGTCTCGGGCGCGCTGCCCTACGACATCACCGATCGCGCCCCCCTCGATGCCATCCGGATGATCTGCGACCACGCCCCCGTCCCCCTGCACGGACGTCCGAGCGCGGACCGGCGCCCCGCCGGCCCCGCGGTCGCGCGCGACCTGGAGACGATCATCCGCAAGGCGCTCGAGAAGGAGCCGGGCCGGCGCTACCAGAGCGCGCTCGCCCTGGCCGAGGACATCGAGCGGCACCTCAGCGACCAGCCCATCCTCGCGCGCGGTCCGAGCGCGGCGTACCAGCTCGGCAAGCTCGTGCGGCGCCATCGGGCCGCCTTCGCCTTCCTGGCCGGCACGTTCGTGCTGGCCACCACGTCCGCGGTGCTGATGACCGTGCAGCGCAACCGCGCGCGGGCGGCGGAAGAGATCGCGCGCCGCGAAGCGGCCCGCGCCAACGCGATCAAGGACTTCTTGAAAGGCATCCTGGCCTCGGGCGACCCGCGCCGCATGGGCCGGGAGGCGCGCGTCCTCGACGTGCTCGAGGACGCTTCCGGGCGCGTGGCCACCGGCCTCCAGGGACAGCCCGAGGTCGAGGCGGGCGTACGCGACACGCTTTCGGAGGCGTACTACTACCTCGGCCGGTACGACCGCGCGGAGGCGCAGGCGCGCATGGCGGCGCGGATTCACGAGCAAGCGCTCTCGCGCGACGGGTTGCCCACGCTGAAGTCGCTCGACAACGTGACGCGGGCGCTGATCGGTGAGGGGCGGTACAAGGAAGCGGAGGCGGTGGCGCGCGACGTCGTGGACCGCAAGCAGCGGACCCTCGGCCTGTCCAACGCCGAGACGCTCCACTCCATGAGCACCCTGAGCGCGCTCCTGCTCGGGTTGGACCGCAACGCGGAGGCGGAGGCGGTGTGCCGAAAGGCGCTCGCGGTCGCGGAGGGCGTCCTCGCCCCGGCGGACGACGCGCGCTTCGACCTTTCCAGCGACCTCGCCCTCGCGCTGCGGCGGCAGGAGAAGTACGAGGAGGCGGAGCGCATCCTGCGCCGGGTCGTGGACGAATCGACGCGGGTGCGCTCGGAGACGCATCCGGAGACGCTGGCGGTGATGACGAACCTCGCGAACGTCCTGAGCGCGGCCGGCAAGCTGCCGGAGGCGGAAGCGATCGCGCGGAAGACGCTGGAGATCAAGACGCGGGTGCTGGGCCGCGACCACGCCGAGACCGTCATCTCCCAGTCGAGCCTGGCCACCATCCTCTGCCGGCAGAAGAATCCGGAGGGCGAGGCCGTCTTCCGGAGCCTCTTCCCGATCGTCGACCAGCCGACCTTCCAGAGCCGCTACCCGCCCATCTGGTATCGCGACCGGCTCGGCTGGTGCCTCGGAGAGCTGGGGAAGTTTCCGGAAGGGGAGAAGCTGCTGCTCGCGTCGTACGACAACTTCGCCGGCAAGTTCGGGGATCAGCACGCGTGGACGCAGCAGGTCATCGCGCACCTCGTGCGGCTCTACGGGAACTGGAAGAAGCCGGAGAAGGCCGCCGCGTGGCGCGCCAAGACGGGGAAGGTGCTGCCCTAGCGCGGCAGGACGGATGAGCGGGCCCTACTCCGCGCGGAGCGCCACCACCGGATTCACCTGCGTGGCGCGTCGCGCCGGCAGGAGGGAAGCGGCCAGCGCGACGGCCAGCAGGACGAGCGGGACCGCCGAATACGTGACCAGGTCCACCGGCGAGAGGCCGAACAGCATCGCGGCGACGACTCCGCTCGCCGCGTAGGCCGCGGTCAGGCCGAGAACGATTCCGGCCGCGACCAGCGAGAGCGACTCGCGCAGGACCAGGGCCAGGACCTGCCGGGGGAGCGCGCCCAGCGCCATGCGCACGCCGAACTCGCCGGTGCGCCGGACGACCATGTACGACGTCAGGCCGTAGAGGCCCACGCCCGCGAGGGCCAGGGCCACGACTCCGAAGAACCCGGACACGCGCGCGAACAGCCGCTCCTGCGCGCTCATGCGCGCGAGCTGGTCGTCCTGGGTGCGGAGGTCGAGCACGGCCAGTGTCGGATCGACCTCGCGCACGGCGGCGCGGATGGCGCCGAACACGGCGGCAGGATGGCCGGCGGCGCGCACGCAGTAGTTCGCCTCGCCGTTCTTCTGCTGGGCCGCGGGCAGGTACACCGTCGCCGGCGCGGGCTGGCGGACGGTCGTGTACTTCGCATCCCGCGAGACGCCTACGATCTCGACGTCTTCGCCGCCGCCCATCGGAGACGACCCGAACACGAGGTGGCGGCCGATGGGACTCTCGGCGCCGAAGACCTCGCGGCGGAAGGTCTCGTTGACGATCGCGACACGCGGCGCGCCCGCGATGTCCTGGCCGGTGAACGGCCGGCCCCGGAGTAGCGGGATCTCCATCGCCTCGAGGAAATTCGGGGCCAGGCCGTTGACGTTGAAGACGGGCGGCGGTCCCGCCGCCGGCGCGGCTCCCGCCACCGACATCCGGCGGTTGCTGCGCACGCCGGCCAGAAGCGGAACGTTCGAGAATGTCGCCGCGCGCACGCCGGGAATGGCGGCGAGGCGCTCCTGGATCCGCGCGTGGAGGGCGGCGAACTGCTCGGGTGCGTACCCGGCGGTATGCGCCTGGACGCGGAACAGCGCGAGCCCGCGCGCGTTGAACCCGGGGTCCACGTCCTGCAGGTTGCGCAGCGTGCGGATGAAGAGGCCCGTGCCCACGAGCAGGACCAGAGAGACCGCGATCTGCACGACGACGAGCGCGCGGCGGCCCAGGGATCGCGATCGGCGTCCCACCGAGCGCGCGCCGCCCTGGAACGCCGGGGCGAGATCGACGCGGCTCGCGCGCACCGCGGGAGCCAGTCCGAACAGCAACGCCGTGCCGACGGACACCGCGACCGTGAAGAACAGCACGCGCGCGTCGATGGACGGCTCGAGCACGACCTCGTACGGGCTGAACTGCCGGAGCGCGACGAGCAGGCCGCGGCCCCAGAAGGCGAAGGCCATGCCGAGGATGGTGGCCAGGCCGGACAGGACCAGGCTCTCCACGAGAAGCTGACGCACGATCCGCGTCCGGCTCGCGCCCAGGGCGAGACGCACCGCGACCTCCGGCTGGCGGGCGGCGCCGCGGGCGAGGAGCAGAGTCGCCACGTTCGCGCAGGCGGCGAGGAGCACGAGCCCGACGAGGCCCATCAAGACGTTCAGCGATTGGCGGTACCGGAGCCGGCTGTTGTTCTCCCCCTGGCCGCCGGGGTCGGCGGCGAGCGTCGGAGGCTCGGGCATCGGGCCGCCGGAGGCGGCGCCCAGCGACTGCGCGGCGAGCCAGCCCTGGCGCGCCGTCTCCTGGAGAGCGGGCTCCAGGCCGGCCGTGATCTGGGCCGGCGTCGCGGACGGGGCCAGGCGTCCCATCACCCGCACCCACCAGTACCAGGGCTGGGCGCGATTCGCGCCGCGGTCGGGCTGGAAGCGCGCGTGCAGGGCCAGCGGCAGGGTCACGTCCACGGACTCACCGATCTGCATCGCGCCCGCGAACCCGCGCGCGGTGACGCCGACGATGACGGTGGGCACCCGGTTGACCTGCACCGTCTTGCCGATGACGGCCGGGTCGCCGTCGAATCGCCGCTGCCAGAAGCGCCAGGAGATGACGGCGACGGGCGGCGCCGAGAGCCGGTCGTCGTCTTCGGTCAGGGGCCGACCGAGGACGGTGGCCACGCCCAGGCCCGCGTGATACCCGCCGGATGCGAGCTGGCCCAGGACCTCGGTCTCGGGGACGCCGTCCACGAGCAGGTTGATCTGATTGAAGGGCGCGAAGGCGAACACGTCGGAAAGGCCGGGGTGATGGGCCTTGAAGGCGTCGAACGCGACCAGTGAGAACGACGTGCTCGACTGGCGCCCGGTCGCGGGGTCGAGGGAGCCGTTGTTCTCGCCCGCCCTCACCAGGCTCCCGTTCGCGGCCTGGGTGAGGCGGAGGAGGACGAGCCGATCGGGATCGCGGACGGGGAGCGAGCGCAGGAGGATGTCGTCCACCAGGCTGAACATGGCCGTGTTCGCGCCGATCCCGAGGGCCAGGGAGAGGACGGCCACGGCCGTGAACCCGGGGGAGTGGGCGAGCTGGCGCAGCCCGTTGCGCAGGTCCTGGCCCATGTCGGGGAAGCTCATCGCAACCTCCTGGCTGGTCGCCCGTGATATTACGACGGCGGGCGGCGCTTATCCGTTCCGCGACGGATGCCAGGCGAGGCTCTGCACGACGAGGTACGCCGTCAGCAGGAACACCCCGAGCACGGCCGAGAACGCAACGACGTGCATATGCGCGAACGGGTGCAGCACCATGTGGGCCACGTCGGAGAAGAGGCCGAGCGGATCGCGCACGACGTCCCAGCTGTTCCAGCGCTGGAACCTTCCGAGGTAGATCCCGAACGCGCTGAGCCCCATCACCGCCGCCGCGAACACCCAGGACGCCACGCGCCCCACGTGCCGGGCCACCACGCGCTGCACGATGTCCAGCGAGACGAAGCCCAGGGCGAGGCCCGTCCAGGCAAAGGCCTGGAGCGCGATCAGGTCGAGCCAGAGGAGCCGGTTGCCCTGGACCTTCAGGTGCAGGAGGTCCGTCATCAAGTAGGGCGCGTTCGGGAAGAACGCGAGCCAGGCGGCGAAGCCGGCGGCGGCGGCGATACGTGCTGTGCGGGGGCGCAGGCCATCCAGCGCCTGGACCAGGACGGACAGGCCCAAGGGAATCCAGGCGAGGACGAGGTTGTAGACCAGGAATACGTAGGCGAGCCGGCGCGTATGCACCACGCGCGCCGCCACGAGCAGCGTCGAGGTGGCGGACGCGAGGACCAGGGCCGCGAAGACCGCGAGGCGGGGGCCGACTGTCCGTGGTTCGCTCATGGATCCATCGTAGGGGTGGGAGG
>Ga0075366_10001126_pt1 | contig 13169 bp, 6 predicted proteins | sample EndMethybrTD3031_FD_72351 | JGI IMG/M metagenome (GOLD analysis project Ga0075366, IMG submission 72351) | Populus endosphere microbial communities from Tennessee, USA - Endosphere MetaG P. TD hybrid TD303-1 | ecosystem: Host-associated > Plants > Roots > Endosphere | place: USA: Tennessee...
AACCTGAATAACAGCGATCCGCAGGATGCCTTTGCGCTTAACAGCTATTTAAACCGCGATCAGTACGGCGATACGCCATTGTTATACGGCCAGTTTTTTGATTCGACCCCAACCGAGCAAACCGAAGGCGCTAAAATTTATCGCCGGGGTAAAACACAATACGAGGTTGCCGGCAAAAAGCTGACAACCGTTTATGACCGCAATACTATTTTCCCGCGGATGTTTAGCGATAAGGGAGGCCACGCACAATTTTACCGTGCATGGAGTAAACTGGGCGAAGGCGAACATCCAACCTTTGCCACCAATCTGGGCTTTTTTGGCACCTGGCAGGTTAACCAGATGTATACCCGTTATTTCCTGTGGAATTTTGTTGGCCGTACCAATGATCTTGATGGCCAAACCAGCAACAGTGGCGCCGACGGCAACTGGATAAGCGGCTGGAACTTTAACAAACCACTGCCCGCCGAGGTTACCCAAAGCAAAAGCTATAACCGCCTGTACTTTTTACCGCTGATTATTGGCCTGGTGGGCTTATTCTTCCACTTTAAAAACGACCAGCGAAACGCCGGTGTGGTATTGGTGCTATTCTTTTTCACCGGTTTAGCCATCGTGCTTTACCTTAACCAGGACCCCTTGCAGCCACGCGAACGGGATTATGCCTATGCAGGCTCGTTTTATGCCTTTGCCATATGGATAGGCCTTGGCGTTATGGGCATAGCCGAACTGTTAAGAAAGGTTGTAAATGCCAAAACCAGCGGAATTATTGCTACTGTAGCTTGCTTACTGGCAGCCCCCATACTAATGGCCAGCCAGGAATGGGACGATCATAACCGGTCGACAAAGCTTACGCCGCATGATATGGCCTACAATTACCTTAACTCCTGCGCGCCAAATGCCATTTTATTTACCTATGCCGACAATGACACCTATCCGCTTTGGTATATACAGGAAGTTGAAAACGTACGGCCCGACGTGCGCATTGTAAACTTAAGCTTGTTGGGTACCGATTGGTATATCCGTGGCATGAAACATAAAATGAACCAATCGGAGCCCTTGCCTATCGCCATGCCCGATGAAAAGTTTAAGGCCGGTGTGCGCGATGTGATTTATTTAAGCGATAAAAACCTGCCGGGGTCAACCGAATTAAAGGAGGTGTTTGATTTTATTACTTCGGATGATAAAGCTACCATGGTTGAGTATGGCAGTGGCGATGTTGGGAATTACTTACCAACCCAAAAATTCAAAATAACGGTTAACCCGGATGATGTGGTAAAAACCGGCACTCTGCCTGCCGCCCAAAAAGATAAAATAACGCCCGAGATGAATTGGACGTTTAACGGAAAATATGTAACCAAAGATATTTTGGCCATGATGGATATTTTGGCCCACAATAATTGGAAAAGGCCGATATATTTTGCCACTACCGTACCTGATGACAACCTGATGGGCCTTGGTAAGTACTTGTATAGCGAAGGCTTTGCCAACCGCCTGTTGCCATTAAAGGCAGATACAGCTGCAAACCAGGCCGAATTAATGAACACCCCGGCGATGTACCATAACATGATGACTCAATACAAATGGGGCAACATGAAAACGGCCAGCTACCTTGATCACGAGTCGAACACGATGTTTTATCCGCTGATATCGAGGTTATATGCCAGCCTGGCCGATAACCTGTTAAAAGAAGGAAAGCCCGACCTGGCTAAAAACGCATTAAAAAAATATGACGAGGTAATGCCCGAAACTATCCCCAATACCGAGATAGCTATCCGTAAATTTTACCTGATAGAAACCGCCTATCGCCTGGGCGAAACCCAAATGGGAAACAAACTGGCAAACCTGGTTGATGCTTACATTACCAACCTGCTGGCCTACAATTTAACGCTGCTGCAAAGCGGCGATACTACCATGGAAAGCCGCGATATCCAATACTCGATGTCGATGTTGAACGGTTTGGTAGAATTTACCAAAACCTACAAACAGCCACAACTGAACGCCAAATTTGACGCGCAGTTTAAAGATTACGAGAAAAAGTTGGGCATGGGTGGCGTGAAATAAATTAAGAGTTGAAACATTTAGGTGTGCCATACAGCCAACTGGCGTGGTAAAACTAGTCATTGCGAGTAAGCACCAACTGAGCTAGAAAAAATGGGGTGGCCTGCCGGAGTTAGGGCATCGCAACAACCATGTCATTGCGAGCGATAGCGTGGCAATCGCGGACTGTGCAAGTCAGCCATACATAGTTCGCGATTGCTTCGTTCCTCGCAATGACATAATGTATTTGTTATGAGCGACTTACTTGTCCGTGATCATTCATCTCCGGTTTATCAACAAAAAAAGCGGCTTGCGCCGCTTTTTTTGTTATATCATTCGAATCAGGAAACCCTTAGTCATTTACTACTCCCATCGAACAAAACTTTTCGATGCGCTCGTTGACCAGTTCGGTAACGTCTTTTTCTTTTAGCACTTTAAGGTCTTTTAGTAATTGTCTTTTTAGCGTGGCAGCCATGGCTACAGGATCCTGATGGGCGCCGCCAAGTGGTTCTTTGATAACGCCGTCAATTAGTTTGTTTTTTAGCATTTCTGTAGATGTCAGTTTCAACACTTCTGCCGCACGTTCTTTGTTTTCCCAGGTTTTCCAAAGGATGGTTGAGCAATTTTCCGGCGATATTACCGAATACCAGGAGTTATCCAGCATCATTACCTTATCGCCAATACCTATACCTAATGCGCCGCCTGATGCACCTTCGCCTATGATAACGCAGATGATAGGCACTTTAAGTATCGACATTTCTAACAGGTTACGGGCGATGGCTTCACCTTGTCCGCGTTCTTCCGCTTCCAGGCCGGGGAATGCACCGGGGGTATCTATTAAAGTAACAACCGGTTTGTTAAATTTTTCGGCCATTTTCATCAGCCTTAGGGCCTTTCGGTAGCCTTCGGGATTGGCCATACCAAAATTGCGGTACTGGCGCTCTTTGGTGTTACGCCCTTTTTGCTGACCGATAAACATCACTGTCTGACCGTTCAGGGTACCAAAGCCACCTATGATGGCTTTATCATCGCCAACGGTACGGTCGCCATGCAGTTCAATAAAATCATCGCACATCAGCTCAATGTACTGTAAGGTATATGGCCTTTCGGGATGACGGGAGATTTGTACCTTTTGCCAACCGTTAAGGTTGCCGTATATTTCTTTTTTGGCGCTTTCCAATTTAGCTTCCAGTTCTGCAACCGTTGCCGACATATCCAGCTTGTTTTTATCTTCAACCTGCTTCACCTTTTCAATCTGCTGCATCAGTTCGGCAAGTGGTTTTTCAAAATCAAAAGTTATTTTCATACACTTTATTTGGGGCTGCTAAATTAAACAAAACCAACGGCAAATTCATCAATTATGATTTTGCAATGTCTCCAGCTTTTTTATCTGTGCCGGCGATAGCAATTTCCAAGTATTATAACAAGCAACTAAAATGGCGTTCCGCAGCTCGCCGTAATACAATCCCGACCTGTTTCCGTAAAAAATAATACTGCCTTCGTCGGTTCCCTTGCTAAGCAAATCATCCAGCTTTTTTTCGTTGGTAACAATAAAACCGCCCATTTCAATTCGTTTACGCTTCAGCTCTTTGGCTATAGCTTCAATCTTAGTAATTTGAACAGGGCTAAGGCCGGCCTCCTTTTTAAACCGCATGGCTACATCCGGCATTGGGTAATGGTTCAGCAAAGCTACCGGCGGCATACCATAAATATCCTCGCCGCTTACCAATGCTGTGTATTGTACATCAGTTAAAGTTTTAACAGTCGATTTTTTTAAGGTGCTGTCTGGTGTTTGCGCAGCTACTCCGCCACAAATAAGCAGTATTACTGTAAATACAGGTATTGTTTTCAGCATAGGTTGCAGTTTACAAAAAAACCGCAACTATCAGGCCATATCAATAAGTATTTTCAAAAACACTATATCATTCCACCTTTACCACCTTTGTCCTTGCCGAAATCCCATTTTCATTAAAGGCCTCAATCTGGAAATAATAAGGCAAATCCCTGTCCATCCCGCTAAAATAAAACTCGTTTTTACCGTACACCATCATGTTGTTGTACAATTTATCGGGCGCTATGCCAAAATAAATGGTGTAGCCCATGGCGTTGTCATTTGGTTTCCATTTAAGCCAGGAGTTGCGTCGCTCGCTATCGCCACGCAGCACGATCAGGTTTTGAACGGTATCGGGCTTTAAACCTGCTCCTTTACCAAACACCCGGAAGCCAGATAACGCAAATTTGCCCGTAGGCATATGCAGGTTTACCATTTTAAGGTAGCGGGCTTTTGCCGGGGATTTTAGTTCGATATAATCATGTGGTACGTCTTTTTTGTTTTGGCTTTTGTCTATCAGTGTTTTCCACAATTTACCATCTACTGATGAGTAAACTATATATTGATGACAAACACCCAACGATTTCCCCATAAAAGCGGCATCCTGGTCGGCATAATTAATTTGCACGGCATTAATGGTACTTGTTTCGCCCAAATCGGTTTTAATCCACTCCTCTTTGTTGGCAGTTTTGGCGCTCCAATAGGTTTTAATGTCCTCGTCAACGGCGTTATTGGCGTAGTATGCACCCAGGGTTGATGATACTTCTACCGGTTTATTGTAGTTAAGGATCATCCAGCCGGTGAAATTACTTTTCAGGTGGTCTTCGGCGCCTGTAGCTAAATATTGCGGGTAATCGCCATAAGCAGTGTTGCAATACAAAGTTCCATCCTTATCAAAACCGGCCGGCCAAAAACCAATGCGGCGCTCAAAATTGTTTTTTACCGAAATGCCCATGGTGCTGATATGCCAGTAATTACCAAACTTATCGGCCCAGGTTGCGCCGTGCCCCGCCCCTTTGGCAAAGCCGCCAGGCTTGTACGAGAATGGGTTATGCTTTTGATAGGTAAACGGCCCAAGCGGTTTATCGCCAACAAAAACGCCATCGCCATAGCCGCTTTGTTCGGTACCGGGCGCGCCAAACTGCAGGTAGTATTTACCGTTGTGTTTGTTCATCCAGGAGCCTTCAATAAAGGGCAGCAGGAACACGTTATCATTGTGCTCACCAAAGCGTTCCCAGCCATGCTTTTCGGGATCAAGCTTAATCATTTCCTTTTTTGGGCCAATGGGCTCAAATGTTTTCCTGTCTATCTCCTGTCCATAAAGCGGCAGCGTATTGCTCGATCCGTGGTAAATGTAAACCCGGCCGTCGTCATCGGCAAACATACCGGGGTCCCAGGCGCCCACTTTAAAATAGTCTTTAGCGGCTTTCCAATCATCCCTGGTAGGATTGGTGCTCATCCAAAGGGTAAAATCCTTATTGTAGGTTGATCCTATTACCAGCAAGGTATCTCCTAAAACCAACGTAGCGGGTGCGCAAAGCTCATCGCCGGCAACCTGGTTGTAAGGGCGCACAAACTTGCGGTATACAAAGTTCCAGTTTAGCATGTCGTCGCTCCACCAGTAGCCAAACTGGTTGGTGCTAAACAGGTAATACTTGCCTTTAAACAAGGTCATGGTCGGGTCGGCGGTGGCGCGGTGCTTGCCCCAGCTTGCAAAGCTATCGAAAGGAGTGTAACCGTAATCGAGGTTAAGCGGATTGCAATAAGTTAGCCTTTTGGTTTGCGCATTTGCATCCCACAAAAAAAAGCAAAGCAGCAACAGGAGTAATGCACGGGCAGCTATTTTCATCATATATGCACTGGTTTATAATAGGTAATAACAGGATGCTAATATCTGTTTTTAAATAGTAATTAAAACACGGCTTACTACTACATCTACTGCACAAAACGTCCGGTTTAACAAAAAGTTCACCCAAATTAGGTTGAGCTTTGGCTGGATTGTAAACTTTTCGCTATTGTGTGTTAAAAACACAATTAATTTGTAGATTCATACCCGAAACCAATTGTATCTAAACTCTATTGTTATGAAAAAGAAATACCTGCTGCTTTTCATTGTGCAACTATGTTTTTGCGCCACTTCATTTGCGCAATATCCCAAAATGGATAAGTTGCTTTACGGCGTAGCTTACTACGATGAATACATGCCTTATGAGCGCCTTGATAAAGATGTAAAGATGATGAAGGAGGCGGGTATAAACGTGGTGCGCATTGCCGAATCGACCTGGAGCACCGTTGAACCGCAGGATGGTGTTTTTGATTTTACCCATATTGACAGGATGCTGGCCGCCATGCAAAAAGGCGGTATTAAAGTGATTGTTGGTACGCCTACCTATGCCATACCCACCTGGATGGCCAGGAAGCACCCCGAAATATTGGCCATTACGCCACAGGGCCAAAACCATTACGGGGTAAGGCAAAATATGGATATTACCAATACCGATTTCCGGATGTATGCCGAGCGGGTGATCCGCAAGATAATGGAGCATGTAAAAGATAACCCCGCGGTTATTGGTTACCAGGTTGATAACGAAACCAAATCATATGGCACATCGGGCCCCAATGTGCAGGCGTTGTTTGTAAAATACATGCAGGCCAAGTACAAAACACTTGATAATATCAATCATATTTTTGGTTTGGATTACTGGAGCAACCGCATTAACGCCTGGGAAGATTTTCCATCCATGAACGGCACCATAAACGGCAGCTTATCATCAGAATTTGCCAAATTTCAGCGACAGGTGGTTACCCAATACCTGGGCTGGCAGGCGGCCATTGTACGGGAATACAAACGTCCCGACCAATTTATTACCCAAAATTTCGACCTTGACTGGCGTAGCGCTTCCTTTGGTATCCAGCCCGAGGTTGACCATTTTGCTGCCGCTAAAGCTATGGATATTGCCGGGATAGACATATACCACCCCAGCCAGGATAAGCTTACAGGCGCCGAGATTTCTTTTGGCGGCGACGTTGCCCGATCTATGAAAGGTGGAAAAAACTATTTGACCATAGAGACCGAAGCACAGGGATTTGCCCAGTGGACACCATACCCCGGTCAATTAAGATTGCAGGCTTTCAGCCACCTTGCGTCGGGCGCCAATATGGTGGGTTACTGGCCTTGGCATTCTATCCATAACTCAGCCGAAACTTATTGGAAAGGCCTGTTAAGTCATGATTTTGAGCCCAACCCGGTTTATAACGAGGCCAAAACCATCGGTAAAGATTTTGACCGTTTAAGCCCCAAATTGATCAACCTGAAAAAGAAAAACGATATAGCCATACTATTCAGCAACGATGCGCTTACCGGCTTTAAAGCGTTTGGCTTTGGCTGGGGTGTACGCACCGGCTACAATGAAGTACTGCGCCAGCTGTACGATGGCTTATACCATATGAACGTTGGCTGCGATTTTGTTGACCCAACAAGCCAAAACATCGAAAATTATAAATTACTGGTAGTCCCTGTTTTGTATGTAGCGCCCGATAGTTTATTGCAACGCCTTAACCTGTATGTAAAAAACGGAGGCCACATTATTTACACTTTTAAAAGCGGCTTCAGTGATGAGAATGTTAAAGTACGCACAACGCATCAGCCCGGCATAATTAACGAAGCTTTAGGAATTTACTACAGCCAGTTCACAGTGCCCGAAAACGCAGGCCTGAAAGGCGACAATTTTGACCTGAAACCCGAGGATAAAAAATTGAATACCTGGATGGAACTCATCACGCCCACAACCGCAAAGGTGCTGGCTTATTATGACCACCCTGTTTGGGGTAAATACGCCGCCATTACCGAAAACACATACGGCAAAGGCCTAGCAACCTATATCGGCTGTGTTACAACCAGCGCCGTTACCGATAAAGTATTGGCCGACGCGGTAAAAAAAGCAGGCCTTTGGGGTACCGATCAGCAATTGGCTTTCCCGCTGATTACCAAGTATGGCGTAAACCAGGCAGGTAAAACGGTACACTATTATTTCAACTACTCGGATAAGGAAGCCAGCTTTACATATCCTTATGGGAATGGGAAAGAATTATTTTCGGGAGCGAGCGTAAGCAGTAATTCGGCTATGCAATTGGAGCCCTGGGGGATGAAGATTGTGGAGGTGAATTAAGGGTGATTTGTCTGAACCTGGATTAGGCAGATCCTTCAGATTTTTTTGATCTGACATAGGATAAGACAACATACCAAAAAACTTACGAAGTTTTAAAAACTTCGTAAGTTTAAATCAAACCATCATCACCTGTGTTTAGCCCTCGGTGGCGTCTCATCTATTTCCATCGGCAATTCGTTAGCCCTCTGAAAGTGAACCTATTCGCCTTAAATCCCTGATCCAGAAACTATTTGGCCAATAAAGAAACCTGTTTTAGAATTCATCGTATACAACTTTTAGTTATACCCCTCAACTTTCGATGACTTTAAAGGCCAAACTATTCCTTATACTGATGTTTTTGTTTGGCCACCTGGCTCAAGGACAAAAAAAGGTAGTAGACAGCTTGCAAAAAAGACTTGAAAACTACCCGCACAAAGATACTATCCGGGTAGATATTTTAAACGATTTGGCTTATGCCTGCTATAATAACAACGATTCGAAAAAAGTAAAGATTTATACTGTTGAAGCTGCATCCCTGGCGCGGCAACTCAACTACCCCAACGGCGAGGCTTTTGCTTACAGGAGGTTGAGCACGGTATACATGGACGATAATGCCAACCCTTTGGCGCTTGAGTATCTTGATAAAGCCTATAAAATTTTTAAACACTTAAACGATACCCTTAACTGCGCGCGCACATTAACCAATTTAGGCGTTTACTACCACGCCATTAAAGATTATAAGCTGTCGTTAATTTATTTTTCATCTGCACTTGAACAAGCAAAAAAAATTGAACGCCATAAAATGGTGATACTGTTATTGTGCAATACCGGGGATATTTATGAAAAAAACGGGTTAATTAATAAGGCGTATACCAATTATAGCGAAGCGCTGGCCTTAACAATAAAAACAAATGATGCCGGTTATTTGAGCCTTTGCTATGCCAATTTAGCATCTATACATTTAAAAAAGAAGGATTATAAAACGGCGCTAAACTATTGCAATAAGGTTATTACAATGCTAACAAACGATAGCAGCAGTACCGATTTAAGCGATGCATCTGCTGCTTGTGTTGTAAAAGCAAAAGTGTATTATATTCAAAAGCGCTTTGATTTGTCGCGCCAGCTGCTAAACCGGGCCATCGTATTAAGCGAGATAACCCACAATTCGACAGACAGGTTGGTAATTTACCATGACTTTTTTTTACTTGATTCGGCCCAGCACAACTACGAGGCGGCATTTAAAAGTAGTTACCGGTTCCATAAGTTGAATGACAGCCTGGTTAATATTAATAAAAATCAGATAGCCGCGTTATACAATGTAAGGTTTGATTCGCAACTACGCGATGACGAAAATAAGCGTCTGCGGATATCTGAAGAGAGAAACCGGGCGATCATCAGCAAGCAACATACCGTTGAGGCTGCGCTGTTTATCGGCCTGGCTTTCATTTGCCTTGGTTTTATCTACTTTCAGCGTATAAATGCCCAGGTGAAGGCCAAAAACAAAATCATTGCCGAACAGAACCTGGTATTGGAGAACAGTAACATGGTTAAGGACAAGCTTTTCTCGGTGATATCTCATGATCTGCGTAGTCCCGTTACCCAGCTGATCTCTATTTTTAACATGTGGGAGAACAGCAACTTAAATAAAGAAGAACTATCAACAATTACCCCGGTGATAAAGGCAGATATCATTAACACACTGGAGTTGCTTGATAATTTACTCATCTGGTCGAAAAAACAACTGCAGGGTTTCCATTTCAGCCCCGAACCGTTTGACGTATATCAACTGGCCAATGAAACCATTGCAGACTTAAAAAACAATATTTTACAGAAAAAATTAACGGTAGAAAATAATATAACACCAGGAACTAAAGTACATGCAGACAGCGCTATGATTAAAATAGTGCTGCGAAATTTAATGACGAACGCCATCAAATTCACCCCCCAAATGGGCACAATCAGCGTGAGTTGTTATCCTGAAAAAGACAAACTTATCATCTGTGTAAAAGATACCGGTGTAGGTATAAAAAAGGCCGACCTGCATAAAATATTTTCATTGATAACGCACACTACAGCGGGCACAGATAATGAAAAAGGCACAGGCATAGGTTTGAGGATTTGCCAGGAGTTCACAGAGATGAATAAAGGTAAAATATGGGTAGAAAGTGAACCCAATGCCGGCTCAACATTTTGTTTCAGCCTGCCGCTGGGGTAAACCCGAACCCCGGTTCAGACTTTCCAAGTTTTTGAACCTTCGAAAGTCTTTTACTCTTACACCGCCCTCTTCAAAGTAAATGCAAACCTGCTCCCTGCCCCTATCTCGCTATCAACTTCGATGTGACCGGCCTGGGCTTCAATAAAATCTTTGGCAATAGCAAGGCCAAGGCCGGTGCCGGTTTGTTCGGCGGTAGCGTTGGGCACTTTAAAGTAGCGTTCAAATAAGCGCGACAGGTATTGCTCTTCTATACCTTTACCATGATCTTTTACCGAAAATTCAATTTCATCGCCTTTATGCTTTTTAACCGTTAGTTCCACAACAGATTTTTCATGACTGTACTTTATCGCGTTTGATAGCAGGTTGATAAGCACCCAGGTAGTTTTATCCAGGTCGGCATGTACTTCGGGCAAGCTGTCATCGCATTTTACTTTGATGGTTACCTGCCTTTGGTCGGCAGTAAACTTGATGGCTTTTACCGCGTAATCTACAATGTTGCGGGGGTGCGTGCTGCCAAAGTTAAGCTGTAGCTTACCGGTTTCAACCTGGGCCATATCCAGCAGTTCGCCGGTTATTTGCAGCAACCGGCGGGCATCGTCATCAATGTTTTCCAATAATTGCCTTTGCTCGGTGTTTACGTTGCCTATGCGGTCATCCTCCAGCAATTTCAGGCTCATTTTTATGGATGATATGGGCGTTTTCAGCTCGTGCGATATGGTGGCAATAAAATTAGTTTTGGCTTCATCAAGTTGCTGGTATTCCGTAATATTTTTTAAGATGATCACTTTACCTATCACTTTACTTTTGCTGCTTACAGATAATGATTCGCGGCTGTAAAAGCTTTCGCGGTTATCGGCAAAAATCTTTAAGCGGGGCTGTTCATTAATCAGCAGGTTGCGCAGCAGGTCATTCTCCAGTGCGATGTCCGGTGCGTAACGGCCGGTGAGCTGGGCGGCTGTCATCCCTATCAGGTTACAGGCTACCTCATTTGCAAATATGATAAACTGCTTTTCGTCTAACCCGATAATGCCGTCCTGCATGGTATTAATAATGGTTTCTATCCGCTTTTTCTCAAACAGGATGCTGGCCAGGTTACTGTTTTCATACTCGTCCAGCTTGCGGGTCATGGTATTAAAAGCCTGGCCCAATTCGCCAAACTCATCGTCCGAATGAAAATCTATCTGCTGGTGATAATTACGGTTAGATACTTCTTTTATCCGTGCTGTAAGCTCCTTGAGCGGGTCGGCTATATAGCCCGGAAAATTTACGGCGAAGGTGAAAGCGATGGTAAACAATAAAAAAGCGCTCACGGCCACCAGCACATTGGCCCTGCTTGCTGTATCGGCAGCAGTGGCGTTTTTGCGCGAAATAGCATCCATATTTAAACGCATAATGCCGTAAACCAGGCGACGGACATGTGTGCGCAAAGCATTCTGCCTCAGCGGCTCGTTGTTATGTAATTTAACTGCCTTATAAACCGCAGTAAGGGAATCGGTCAAGCCCTGTTCGCCTTTTTCTGTAACATTATGTTGCTGCCTGTTCAGGTTATCGTCAACAATGGCTATTTGTTGGGGCGATAGCGGCCCATCGCCGGCATCAATGGCATCCAGTATTTTTTGCGTGTATTGCAGGGTTTTGTAATTATCCTTCAGGATTACCCCTGCATCGGCCGACAGCCGGTTCAGGAAGTAAACAGACAACCCGCAGCAGATGAGCGCCAGTACAAACAAAAAGCCGATGCCTGTACGGAGTTTATTTTTAATAGTCATGGTTATGATAGTATTACAAGGTCGATATCAGTTTTTGACATTTTATTAAGCAATTGCGTAAACACCGCCGTTTTCATGATCACCTGGTAAAATTTAAAGCGTGGCTTACCCAGGCAAATAGTGGTGATGTCGTATTTTTCGGCCGTTTCCCAAATGGTTTGGGCTATGCGGTCGCTTTTTATTTTGATAACCTCGCCACCCAATTGCGTGGCCAGTTTCATATTATTAATGAGGTGCCGTTGCGAAGCCAGGTTTATTTTATCGCTGCTTTCCCTTGATGTTTGTACATACAAAACAAAAAATTTAGAGCGGTAATATGATGATAACCTCGCCGTTTTGCGAATAATTATTTTGGCCGACGCGTCATTTGTACTGATGCAGGCCAAAAAAAGTTCGGGCCGAAGTTTAATGGTCTTCGGAATCTCGATATCTATCTTCCGCTCCACCTGGTGGGCCACCTCGCGCAGGGCCAATTCGCGCAGCTGCAGGATCCTGTCGGCCTGGAAAAAATTGCTGAGCGCCGTTGGTACCTTTTTTTCATCGTATATTTTGCCATCCTTCAACCTGTCAATCAGCTCATCAGCAGTAAGGTCGATGTTTACTACCTCGTCTGCCAGCTGCAAAACCTTATCGGGGATGCGCTCGTTTATTTTGGCCCCGGTTATGCGTTCCACCTCTTCATTCAGACTTTCCATATGCTGAATATTTACCGCGCTGATCACATTGATACCGGCGTTCAAAATCTCCAGCACATCCTGCCAGCGTTTTTCGTTGCTGCTGCCTTCAATATTGGTATGCGCCAGCTCATCAACCAAAACCACCTCGGGGCGCAGGCTGATGATGGCTTTTAAATCCATCTCTTCCAGTTCTTTGCCTTTGTAAAACAATTTACGGCGGGGTATTACGGGTAAGCCTTCTAACTGGGCAACGGTTTCTTTGCGGTTATGCGTTTCAATATAGCCAATTTTTACATCGATGCCGTTACGCATCAAAGCCTGGGCTTCCTGCAGCATACGGAAGGTTTTACCCACACCGGCGCTCATGCCTATGTAAACCTTGAATTTCCCCCGCCTCGATTTTTTTATCAGCTCCAGGAAATGCTCAACCGATTTTTCTTTTTCGTCCATAAGCCAGCCCCCTCTAAATCTCCCCCGGTAGGGGAGACTTTTAAA
>Ga0075366_10001127_pt1 | contig 13168 bp, 7 predicted proteins | sample EndMethybrTD3031_FD_72351 | JGI IMG/M metagenome (GOLD analysis project Ga0075366, IMG submission 72351) | Populus endosphere microbial communities from Tennessee, USA - Endosphere MetaG P. TD hybrid TD303-1 | ecosystem: Host-associated > Plants > Roots > Endosphere | place: USA: Tennessee...
ATAATGCTGATCAGAATTTTACCAGGCTTGTATTTCAAAACTATTTTAATTACAACCTGAGCATAAAAGGGCATAATATCTTCCTGACCGGCGGACATGAGATGCAAAACAGCAAAACGAAATTTCTCACCGCTACCGGTACAAACATCTCCGACCTTTTCTTTATGAAAGAAAACATCATTTCTGGTTCTGCATCAGTACCTACTATTGGTGGATCATACAGCAAGGCAGGATTTGAATCTTTCTTTGGCAGGTTAAACTATGATTACAAAAGCAGGTATTTTATACAGGGTAGTGTACGCAGAGACGGACAAAGTTCGCTGGCACCCGGTAAACGTTATGGTACCTTCCCGGGTTTTTCAGCAGGATGGAGACCTTCAGAAGAAGGTTTTTGGAAAGGCGATGCGTTTCTTTCCAAATGGTTCTCCGATGTAAAACTCAAAGGTTCTTATGCTAAAGTTGGAAACTCATTGGCCGGTCTGCCTTACCTAAGCACATTCGGAGTAGCCAATTACGGTAATATCAGCGGTATTGCTGTAAACGGTATTGGAAACACTGATCTGAAATGGGAAACCAGCCAGAAGTATGATGCCGGTATCGAAGTGAATATGCTGCGTGGCAGAATATCACTTACTGCCGATTGGTTTCTCAATGATGTAGATAACCTGATACTGGATGTGCCTGTTCCGTTAAGCGCCGGTATCCCGGGCAATTCGATAAGACAGAATGTAGGTACGTTACGTAATAATGGTATCGAATTGGCGGTAGATGCCAATATCATTACCAGGAAAGATTTCAATTGGAGTGTCAATGTGAATTATTCCAACGTAAAGAACAAAATCACCAAACTGTATTCTATTTCAGGAAAACCAACAGAGCAAATTTTTCCCAATGCTTATAATATTATAAAGGTTGGTCAGCCCATTAATATGATATGGGGTTATGAATATGCCGGCGTTAACACGGCAAACGGAAACCCGATGTATTATAAAGCAGATGGGTCGCTCGTACAGTTAAACCTGACCGGGGCTGCAAGTTCGATCGGCGTCTATTATGTAGCCAACGGAAAAGATGATGGTGCCCTTGGTGCACAATCAACATTATCTACCACCTTTGATAGAAAAATTTTAGGCCAGGGCATTCCTACCTGGTTTGGTGCCATCACAAACAGCCTTAATTATAAAGGTTTTGGCCTCGAATTCATGTTGCGTTATTCAGGAGGTAATAAAATTCTCAATACAACAAGACAAGAAGCTTTGCTGAATCAAAGTTTTCAGAACAATGGTACGGAAATACTGGAACGCTGGACTGCTCCCGGGCAACAAACTACAGTACCTAAACTGCGTTGGGGCCAGGGCAATAACATCAACACAGTCGGATTGGCTAATTCAAGATTTGTTGAGAAAGGCGATTACCTGAGATTACAGAACCTGGTATTTACCTATACCTTACCTGACCAGTTGTTGCAAAAGTTAACCAAAGGTTATGTGCATAATGTCAGGTTATATGTTCAGGGACAGAACTTGTATGTCTGGACAAAATACACTGGTGCCGATCCTGATAATATTTCAACAGGTGGCATTGACCAGAGCGTAGCTCCGCAGATAAGGACTATTTCTGTTGGCTTGAATCTAGGGTTCTGATTATTTACTATAAAAAGAGAAAACATGAAAAAACTGAATATATATCTGCTGATCATAGCTATCAGCACATTTAGTTGCAAAAAGGTACTGGATGTAAGTTCCTTTACATCTATTACCGATGCCACTGCTTTTGAAACGGCAGACAGGTGTCTTTTATCATTAAACGGTGTGTATGATGCCGCCCAGAGCGGACCATACGCCGGCGGTACAGAAAGAAGAGGTTATCCCTTTGGAGCTGCTAATATTGAGCAGGGTGATGCCCGTGGGGAAGATGTAATCAATATTGCTGCTTTTTACCAGATCACTTACCAGGGAACATATAATGGTACCAGTGCTAACTGTGTAGCTATGTGGGATAATGCTTATGGACTTATCAATAAAGCAAATATTTGCATTGAAGGATTCAAAGGTGCCAGTACTTCCGGAATTCTGCCTGCTGCTACTGCTATACAGTACGAAGCTGAATGCCGTTTCTTAAGAGCAATGGCTCATCATGAAGTGTTATTGCATTGGGCCCGTCCCTACCTTGACGGAAACGGTGATAAAATGGGTATCCCATACAGGGATTTTCCAGTCAACAGTGGTACTAAAGCTGAAGAGTTAAGAACGCTGCCACGTATGAGAGTTGATAGTGTATATACAAACATATTAGCTGATCTTGATTTTGCAGAAACCAATTTGCCGGCGCTTCAGACAGGTACCGCTGCCGGACTTAGCACTTACAGAGCCACTAAGGGAGCCGTCATTGCGCTTAAGATGAGAATAAAACTTCATAAAGGAGACTGGGCCGGTGTTATTGCAGAAGGAAGCAAACTGGTTCCTGCTACAGCTCCTTATGTAAGCCCGGTAGGTGGCTGGACTTTGACAGCAAGCCCCGACGGTCCTTTTGCGAGTAATATAACAAAGGAAAGTGTCTTTTCTATAAAGAATGATGCGCTGGATGCACCAAGTGTTAATGCAGGTTTAGCCTATATGCTAGGCGCAACCAATCTTGGGGGCAGAGGTCTTGTAGCTGTTTCTCCCATTATCTGGAATAATCCCGGATGGTTATGCACCGATAAAAGACGCAGTCTTTTATATGTAGCCGGCGGAAATGCAAATGGTTCTCAAAGCTACCTGACAACAAAATACAAGGATTACGTAAATCGCAGCGATTACGCTCCGCAGATCAGGTATGCAGAAGTCCTTCTGACATTAGCTGAAGCAGAAGCAAGAAGCGCAGCCGGTGTTTCAGCAAGAGCGATAGAATTATTGAATCTTGTCAGGAACCGGTCTCTTGCTGATCCTGCTACTGAGCAATATACAGCTGCAAGTTTTGCGGATAAAGTAGCATTGGTAAAAGCTATTTTATTAGAGCGCAGAATTGAGTTTCTGTTTGAAGGAAAACGTTGGGGAGATATTTCAAGGAATGCAGTTGATGCTAATTATACAACTGGTGGTATTCCTGCAAAAGCCGTAAATGGTGCGGCTGGATTGGCAATCTATGCTTGTGCGACTCCTTATACAGCAGGGCAAGCAGGTTTTGCATATAGTGATTATCGGTTTCTCTGGCCAGTACCTACAGATGAAGTAACTCAAAATCCAATTGTTAAACAAAATCCCGGATATTGATGGTATATGTAAAATGATTAATACAAAGGGCTGCCAATTGGCGGCCCTTTATAATTATGATAATTTCACTATGCCATTCATACCAGATATTAAGTAAATATTGAATGATAATTTACCATTCATAAAAAAGAGTAACACCTTCTTTTGTAATCTTTTGTCCTGCTCTTATCCACTATTCTCCATTACTATTTTTATCCTACATTCGTGCAGCAAAAAAACCGGCTCAGGTGTCTTTTGGCAGGTTTAAGGCGTTTAATATAAGGTTTGGGGGAAATTTAGGTTTTCAATAACTTTAGCGCAATCTGTCCCTGATCGAAGAAAATTATACGCCGCTTCCACCGGCTCACATGAGATTACGACCAATCTATTTTTTTTATTACCAAAAACTAAAATGCAAAATGAGAAAATTGCTATTGGTGCTAACAGCGTTCCTATTATTCGCGGGAACAGTGTTTGCGCAAAAAACAATCACCGGAAAGGTGACTGATGACAAGGGAAACCCCCTTGCCAATGTATCTGTGACGGTAAAAGGTACCAGTACGGGTACTGTTACCAAGACTGACGGAACTTTTTCCCTGACAATTCCTGCTGGCGCCAAACAGCTTGAATTCAGTTATGTGGGATTGGCTACTCAAACAGTAAATATTTCTGCTTCAAAAACGGATTATTCTTTATCACTTAAGTCTGGCGCATCAGACCTTGATGAAGTAGTTGTTACAGGTATCAGCCGTGTAAAAAAATCACAGTTTGCCGGAGCAGCCAACAAAATTGATGCAAAAGAGATTATCAACAGACCAGTAGGTTCTCTTGACCAACTGCTCCAGGGAAGGGCTCCTGGTGTTTTAGGAATAACGACAAGTGGTCAGCCAGGTAACAACTCTGTGATCATCATCCGTGGAACTAACTCAATAGTAGGTGGAAGCTCACCTCTTTATATCATTGATGGTGTTCCGGTTGAAGCAGGTGTTTTCCAGAGCCTTAACCCCAATGATTTTGCATCCATTGATATTTTACGCGACGCGGTATCACTTGCTCAATATGGTTCACGCGGATCTGCAGGTGTAATTGTAATTACTACCAAAAGAGGTCAGAGCGGAAAAATGAGATTGGCTTATAGTGGTCAATTAGGTATTAAATCAAAACCCGACTTTGCTTTTCGTCCTATGACGACTGCTGAACTTTTAAAAGCTCAGGAAGATTATGGAAAAGTTGTAGGTGGTCCGGCAAATACAAGCACAAATATTCCCGGTTGGTATTATTCAAAAAATAATCCGAGGTATGCGACCCTGACAGCTGCACAACAGGCACAGGCAGATTACCTGCTGGATTCAATTTCAAAAATCAATACGAACTGGTCTGACCTTATCTTCAGGCAAGGTTCTTTCAGCAATCACCAGGTTTCTCTTTCAGGTGGTACAGGAAAAACCCGTATCTACAGCAGTCTTGCCCTCTACAATGAAGAAGGTACTACCACACGTACAGACATGAAAAGAATTACGCTGAGAAACAACCTTGATTATGCAGATGATAAATTAACTTTTTCAGCTTCTTCTAATCTTGGATATACAAAAAGGAATTTTCAGCAAAGTGCTACTACCAACAGTACAGCGAATCCTTTCCTGATCACCAATATTCAGGTACCTTATGCGCTTGTTTATAATCCCAATGGTACTTATGCTACTGGTAATGGTGCTAAATACACCGGCGCCAACCAGCTTGATCTTACTAAATATGATAAGAATTATAATGACCAGCTTAAAGCAACACTGGGTACCAACCTTTCTTATAAAATAACACCAGACATTACAGCATCTCTTGTTACTGGTATTGACTTCAGGGAAACACAGTCTACTGTATATGCAAACAGGCTGGCTTACCTGAGAACTGCTCCGGCTGCTCCATCTATCACCGCGGCTGCAGGTGGACAAACAGAAAACCTGGAAAGATTCCTTACCACCAATGCCCGTGCTTCTCTTACATATAGAAAATTATTTTCTGAGAAACATGAAATAGAAGTAACAGCATTAGGGGAATATATACAGGAGAACTACAAGTTTTTCACATTGACAGGCTTTGGTATAGATCCGAGAACTCCTAATACTCCTTCTGCTATCCAGCCAGGAAACTCAGCCAACCAGTTATATATCACTGCGGGTGGTAATAAAGACCGTACGGGCCTTGCTTCCGGTATGATATCTGGTCGTTATACTTTTGATTCAAAATATACTATCACCGGTACATACCGTAATGATGGTTCTTCTAAACTTCCTCCTGATTCAAGATGGCAGGGATTTTATTCTGCAGGCTTGCTTTGGGAAGTAACCAAAGAAGGCTTCTTACAAAACAGCAGGTTTGTTGATGTGTTACGTTTGCGTGCCAGCTATGGTAGCTCAGGCAATGCCAACAACTTCCCATCTTCTTACCTTTATCAATCAACCTATGGTGTAGGAAGTTACTCAGGTCTTCCAACACAATCAGCCACTTACCCGGGTAATCCATTGGTAAAATGGGAAAAAACATTTGTTACCAATGTGGGTCTTGATTTCGAATTATTCAACAGAAGAGTATATGGAGATCTTAACTGGTACGATAAACGCACAAAAGACCTTTTCGTAAGAAGAACACTTAGTGCAGAAGCTGGTGGTTTTGCGATAAATGTAAATGCCGGTGAATTACAAAATACAGGTTTTGAGTGGAACGTTAATGGTGATGTGATAAGGAAAAAAGACTTTGTCCTGACATTATTTGCTACCGGTGGCTACAACAAAAATAAATTACTTGATCTGGGTGGCGAACAGCCTTATGCATCCGGAACATCTTATCTGAAAGTTGGCTTACCCCTTGGATCTCACTTTGAAGTAAAATGGGGTGGTGTAGATGCTGCAACAGGCGCACCATTATATTATGACCTGAATGGAAATTTAACGACTACCTATAACACCAGTAACGCTGTGACTGAGTTTGGAACCTGGGAAGCCCCGTGGAAAGGTGGTTTTGGAACCAACATGCGTTACAAAAATTTAAGTTTATCTGTATTGTTCAGCTGGCAGGCAGGTGCTGATAAATATGATAACCTTGAATACTTTGTAGAAAATCCCGTAGGATTCTTATCTGTGGGTTATAATCAGTCATCTGATCTGAAGTTCTGGACTAAACCAGGTGATGTGGTAAATACCCCAAGTCCTCTTTATGGAACGAACTTCTCATCGAAATTGATACACGATGCATCATTCATGCGTTTAAGAGATGTAACGTTGAGCTATTCTTTACCAACATCAGTTACCGATAAACTGAAGTTTATCTCCAATGCAAGAATTTATGTACAGGGCACTAACCTGTTCATGTGGACTAAATGGAGAGGCATGGATCCTGAAGCTGGCCCGGTTAACATCAACCTGAGCGAGTTTCCCAATCCAAGAGCCTTTACAGGTGGGATAGATATTACTTTCTAATTTTAAAATACCAAAGACATGATATACAAAAAATATAGCCTTTATTTACTCGCAATCGCTTTGTTGGCGGGCGGTTGTAAAAAACAATTGGATCAGAACGATCCGGATACGATTATCGAGGACAATGCATTCGTGACCTTTGATCATGTGATAGCAGGACTTAATGGAGCATATGCCCGTTACTCTGCTTACTCAACCGATATGTATGTAAACGCCCTGGTTTCCGATGAGGCAAAAATCGGCGTTAATAATGCAGGACAGGGTGCCCTGACTTACAGGTATCAATATAGTTCAGATGCTACAACAGGTGGTGATGTTACATCAGGTTATTATCCTTACTATAGCCTGGTAGACCAGGTAAACAGAACATTGCCGCATGTTTATACTGTTACAGCTACTTCCAGCCAGGAAGGTTTAAGAGACCCTGTAAAAGCTCAATTGCTTGCCATGCGGGCTCTTGGTCATTTTGGTGCATTGCAGGGATTTTGTAAGAACTATGATCCGAACGAGCCTCTTGGTGTTCCTATTATGCTCGCTTCAGATAACCTTGCGAAACCTGCGAGAGAGAACATGGGGACAGTAATGACACAGATTGAGAAAGATCTGGCTGATGCAAAGGCACTTCTGCCAGCAGTTACTGTTGCTTCTTTTTCTGATACAGCTATTAATAAGATCAATATTGCAGCTTACCAGGCAAGAATCGCTTTGTATAAAAAAGACTATGCCAGTGCTATCACATACAGCACAGAAGTTATCAATTCAGCTGTAAAACCACTTGTAACCGGTACTGCCTTTTCAGGAATATGGACAGATGCTAACAATAATGAAACACTATTTCGTGTAAGATATCTTACCAGCAATGCAATTGGAAGTCTCTGGACTGCAGGTGCTAATATTTACATAGCCCCTTCGGATAAACTAGTAGCCACTTATGGCACAGGTGATATTCGCAAGGCAGCCTATGTAGGTACAACCGGAGGCAACAACTATGTTAATAAATTCTATACTTCTTCAAGAGGAGCCCGTATAGTCGACATTAAAGCGATCAGGATCGCAGAAATGTACCTGATCAGAGCTGAAGCCAATGCTAAAAAAGCGACTCCGGATGTAGCTGCAGGAGCAGTGGATTTAAATGCACTGCGTGCACAACGCATCACAGGATATGTCGACGAAACATTCGCAACAGCAGCCGACCTGATAACAGCTATCCTGAACGAAAGATTCAAAGAACTTTGTTTTGAAGGTTTCCGTTTTTATGATTTAAAACGCAATAATCTGCCTGTTCAGCGTAATGCATCTGACGCTAGCGCCGCATGGCAAACACTGGCAGCAGATTCTTACCGGTTTATCTTCCCGATTCCACAGGCTGAGATGAACGCAAATCCGAATATGGTTCAAAACACAGGTTATTAAAATTAAAAAGCAGAATGATTTCACTGCTTTATTAAAATATTTTAAAAAATTATTTATGATTAAAAAAAGTTTCTATAGCTCGTTACTGGTGGTAGCCGGTATTGCAGCTGTATTAGGAAGTTGTGATAAAAACAAGCCTTACGATGTACTTTCTCCAGACGCAAAGGCGCATTTTACAAATACAGCAGGATCAACATCTCAATACGTTCCTTACTATGTAACGAATGATCCGGCAAGTATTTTCAATGTTACAGTGGGTCTGACCAATGTAGAATCTTCTGACAGAACTGTTACTTACAAAGTAAGTTCGACTTCAGCTGTAGCCGGCACTGCGTATACTATCGCCGGTTTAGCGTCAGGTACAGGAACAGTAACCATCCCTTCAGGAAAGTCAACTGCCAACATCCCCCTGCATGGTATATTTGCAGCTTACCCTGCTAATAAAAGAGATACCATCATATTTACTCTTTCTGAGCCTTCTGTTCCTACAGCCAAATTCCTTGATACTGTAAGAGTAGTTTTACAACGCTATTGCAATGTAGTATTAACAAGCGTGGCTGGCCCCTACACGAGAACGTATGAAGGAACATACGGCCCTTATACCAGTTCAGTAATCAATCTCACCGCCACCACTGCCACTACAGCCACAGGTACGTTGACCAACGTATATGACAGCGGCATTACAGCTACTGGTGTTGTGTTTAACTGGACAGATCCGGCAAATTTCACAGTTACCATTCCTGAACAGAATACCGGCATGGTTGCAAGCGGCTACCAGGTTTGGATCAGGACATCCGGAGGCACAGGTAATACATTTTCTTCCTGCGACAATACAATAACACTGAAGATTGACCTTCTGGCCAAAACGGCTGCGGGAGCTCTTGCAGGTTATTTTGAACAGAATTATGTTATTACCATGGCCAAATAAGTAATACTATTCATAAAAAAGAAACCCGCCAATAAACCGGCGGGCTTTCTTTTTTATGGATCTCTTTTATTTGCTACTTCAATACTTCTTCCAATTTACTTTCCAGCGCCCCTCCTCTCAATCCTTCCGCTATGATCGTTCCCTGCGGATCTACCAGCACGTTGTAAGGGATGCCGTTAAACTCATATAAAGGGATTACAGCGCTATCCCAGTATTTAAGATCGCTTACGTGCGTCCAGGTAAGGTTATCTTCTTTGATCGCTTCCAGCCATTTATTTTTCTGACCGGGCCTGTCGAGAGAAACGCCCAGTACAGTAAAATTTTTATCCTTAAACTGGTTATAGGCTTTTACCACGTTGGGATTTTCTGCACGGCAGGGACCACACCAGCTTGCCCAGAAATCAACCAATACATATTTCCCTTTGAAAGAACTAAGCTTTACCTCTTTGCCATTTACATCCGGCAATGAAATCTCCGGCGCCGGCTTACCTACCCATCTCGATTCTTCTTTACTGCGAAGTGCCTCCCTGGCTTCCCTGTCTTCTATGTTTTTCTTTATAGCTGTTACACCTTCGTGAGTGGGGAACCTGGCAGCCAAATCATTGATGATACTTTTTTCCTGCTCAGGGGTCAAAGGTTCGAGTCCAAATCCTTTGTCGGTACCCTGGTAATACCCCAATTCAAAAATAATAAGCGCGGGATCATTGGCCGCTTTGATAGAAGCAAGCGTATAGTTTTTGACCTTTTCCGTCAACATCTTCCAGTTCATAATCAGTGGTGAGATGACACTATCAGGTGCATTTGCTGCTTTTAGACTGTCTGCCCGGCGACTCAGGTAATATATTTGCTGCAGGTCATTGCCATAGCTGGCAATAAACTCCTTCATAGCCAGGCTGGCAGGAGAACCCTTTATTTCATACTTATCCGCGAATTCATTATTCTCCTTATTTAGCTGAACATTGACCGTAAAAGCCGGTACATCGTTGATCACGTAAGCAACCGCATACTTATTCTGATCCAGCCGCAATCCATACATACCCGATTCTTTATAGACAGCTTTTAAATGGTACTTACCCTCCTTACTAAGAACGGATGAATCTACAATGATAGCCTGTGAACTACCGGCCGGCATTTCTTCCAGGTAGATATTTTTGGCTGTACTGTTGGTGATCGTACCGCTGATCTCAAATTGCTTGGTAGAAGATTTATTATTGCAGGCAACAAAGATTGCCATAAATAAATATACCGGGATCCGGATCATGCCTTTTTTCATTATTTCTTTTTTGATGAAATGGATAATTATTTTATGCACTTAATTTTTTCAGCAGCAGTTCATTGGTGATCTTCGGATCTGCCTTCCCTTTTGACTGTTTCATTACTTCCCCGACAAATAAAGACAACAATCCCTTTTTTCCTTTTTTATACTCCGCTACTTTATCTGCATATTTTTCCAATACCTTATTAATGACCGGTTCCAGGAAAGAAGTGTCCGACTGCTGGATAAGCTGCTGTTCGATCGCTATTTGCTCCGGGTTCCCGGCCGGATCTTTCAATAAAAGAAAAAATAATTTAGTTGATGCAGCAGAAAAACTCAGTTTGCCTGCATCAATCAATTGTATGAGTGTGGCTATTGTACCGGGCTGCAATGGAAAATCGCTGATCACTTTGCCATTTTCATTCAGCCACGATTTTACCGGGCCCAGCAACCAGTTAGCAGCGGCCTTAGGTCTCATCTCTGCCGCTGATCCATCTCCTCCCGCAAAAGAGTCCACAACCTTTTCGAAATAGTCAGCGATCTCTTTTTCTTCCGTCAACACCTGTGCATCATACTCCGGGAGCTTATATTCAGCAGTATATTTTCTTACTCTTTCTTCAGGTAATGCAGGAATGGTTGCACGTATTGAATCAATATATTTTTCGTTTAATACAAAAGGCGTGAGGTCAGGGTCTGCGAAATACCTGTAATCGTCCGCATCTTCTTTATCACGTGTAGCAAATGTAATGTCGTTATCAGCATCATAACTTCTTGTTTGCTGGGTGACAGTTCCGCCATTTTCTAATAACTCAATTAAGCGCTTTGCTTCAAACTCAATAGCCCTTTTTACATTGCGGATAGAATTAAGGTTCTTGACTTCTACTTTGGTGCCCAGTTTTATTTCTCCTTTTTTGCGGACAGAAACATTCGCATCGCAACGCAGGCTTCCTTCTTCCATATTACCATCGCATATTTCCAGGTAACGTACCAGTTTTCTTATCTCACTCACATAAGCAAAAGCCTCATCGGCACTACTGATATCGGGCTCTGTCACGATTTCGATCAACGGGGTACCGGCACGGTTATAGTCAATGCTTGTATTATCAGCATCCACATCATGCAGGCTTTTGCCGGCATCTTCTTCCATGTGAATACGATTGAGCTTAACCTTTTTTTCTCCTGCAGTTGTTTTTATTTTTACATATCCACCTTTACAAATCGGGGTTGTATGCTGCGACACCTGGTAGCCTTTTGGCAAGTCAGGGTAGAAGTAGTTTTTCCTGGCAAAATAGTTATTCCTTTCAATTTCGCAGTGACAGGCCAGGCCCATTTTGATGGCCAGTTCAATCGCTTTCTTGTTCATTTTAGGCAATGTGCCGGGATGAGCTAAAGTGATGGGGCTTACATGTGTATTCGGTTCTGCGCCAAAAGCGATACTATCGCCGCAGAATAATTTGCTTTGTGTGAGCAACTGGGCGTGCACTTCAAGTCCGATGACTATTTCGTATGAATTTGTGTCGTTCATGTGTCGGGATGGCAAAAGTACGAAAGAGTATCGTTTAAGTCGTTTAAGGGGTTTAAGACGTTTAAAGGTTCTTTAAGTTTGACATTTCTCAGACAGGCAGGAATATTTCTGATTTCGAAACGACTTGAATGACTTAAACGATAAAACTCTTGTAAACAACAGGACTCTTGTAAAAGAAAAAACCCCACAAGCCAGACGACTATGGGGTTACTACATGCACACGAGATATATGTACTAAAGATCTGCGGTTTTAAGCTTGCGTGGTATCTTCACTTCGATGTTATGTGTTTTACCACTGCGTGATAATTTTACCATCACAGAGTTTTTGTCTTTGCTTTCTTTGATAATCCTGGCAATTTCATCAGCGCTGTTGGTAGCTTTCCCTTCTACTTCGGTAATCACATCATCTTCTTTAATTCCTGCCTTGGCCGCATTACTGTCATCATCTACTTCGATCACTTTTACACCTTTGCCATCGTCTGTGTCCTGTACAGATAGTCCCAGTTTGGGTGCTCCTGAATGGGCATATACATCTCCATTTCCCCAGACCCTTGCACGGGGAAGGGACTGAATCTTTGGCATAATGTTACCCATATCAATATCACCGAGGTCAAGATTATACTGACCCGGCATACTGAACGCACTGGCGCCTTTCCATTTTCCAAGTTCAGCGGTTGCTTTTTGCTCTTTATCATCACGGAAGTAAGTCACCGTTACTTTCTCACCGGCTTTATGTGCTTTGATAGCTTTAGAGAGATCATCGGGTGTTTCAATTTTTTTATCATCGATTTTGGTGATCACATCTCCTTCCTTCAATCCGGCTTTAGAAGCACCGCTTTCTTTGGTGATATTCTGTATCTCTACACCTTTGTCGGCTTTCTCTGTAGTAACGCCGAGCATGGCCCTGTTAGAATCTATTGCAAATCCTTTGAAGTTGTAATTGTCCCCGGAAAGACTCCAGTTCTGGCCCATATTACCGAGATTACCCATACCATAAGACCAGCTGTCTTTTACCTTGCTGCGCTTAACGGTTATATCATCCCCCTTATATTCTTCAACTGGTTTTCCATTCACCGTTACCTTATCGCCATTTACTTCCACTACTACTTTTTCATTCGTATCTCCTTTGCGGATAATAGTGATCACTTCACTTTCCTTTTTCTCTTTCTCCTTTGTCTTTTCTTTATCCTTATCTCCCGGTTGTGCCAATAGAGCCATTGGCGCCATTAACGCTGCTCCAAGGATAATGAGCAAAGGTTTTCTGACTATTTGTTTCATGTTTATTTAATTTTAAATTAATCTACGTTGAACTTCGTAGATCAAATATAACGACATTTTTCT